>ERZ791931.172-NODE-172-length-80513-cov-44.780879_pt1 | contig 80513 bp, 81 predicted proteins | sample MGYA00510127_ERZ791931 | MGnify/ENA primary metagenome ERZ791931 (study PRJEB30046, sample SAMN00792067) | human gut metagenome | study: EMG produced TPA metagenomics assembly of the A metagenome-wide association study of gut microbiota in type 2... | reverse complement strand
TACAAATTTATTCTTTTTATACGTAACTGTCAGATTAAGTCTTGACTAATTCAGATAAATGTTACTTGAATATGATACGTTATCTTCCTGCTTTTGCATTTTCCTTTTTAACATACTTATAGCTATATGATACATAGTTTCTCTATACGGAAAAATTTTGCCTATCATTGCTATAAAGTCGGGATAAGCTTCTTCTTGCCCAGTTATTTTACTTGTGTATGTAATGATTGGTATTTCCCAACCATTTTTTTGATATTTTTCCCAAACTTCTTTTTCAATATCTTCAAGATACACCATTGTATAGAAGTAGTCCATTTCACTAAGAACTATTTGTATTCGCTCATCGTGAAAATTAGATGTAATGTGTTCAAGATAATTATAAATATCAAGCCGATTAAGTTGTATTTCATAATCAAAATGATGACTTAAAGTACTTTGTATTAAAATTCTACAGACGTGATTCGGATTATAAGATTTTGCAAAATTATTCAGCTCTTCATAAGTACCTATTAATGTATCAGGTTCTTCCGTCTTGCCATTTTCATCATATCCATTAAATTGAAGCTCAATTTTTTCTGGATAATCGAGTAGCACTCTTGTAAATTCTTCTATTGTCAAGTCAAATAATTGCTTTTTCATTTATTATATTATTGATTTAAAGGATTTTTATTTTATTTGCTGCCTCTCTTTTTGCTTCTTCAAGTGTTTTAGCATATACTAAAGTCGTACCGATATTCTTGTGTCCTAACATCTTCTGGATGGTAGTTATTTGTGTACCGCTTGCAAGTTGTAAAGTTGCGAAAGTGTGCCGGAAGCAATGGAACAGAACCCACAAAGCAACCGTCAGCAAACAAGTAACGACAAAACGCAACCCGTTTGAAATGAGTTGCTTTTCACTATTCTGCCAAATGCCGAAAACGCAAGGAAGTGCGGAATATTGAGCCATTTCAGTTACCAAACCGTTAGCTGCCTGTTACCGAAGCAAGGACAGGTAACGCACGGAAAATGAAATTGTTATACAGCCGTTTCTTTTGCACTGATACGCAGTGTTCTGCAAATCAATGAACGCTTATATGGAAAGTAAATTTGCAAACAAAAAATGTAAGCGTATGAAAATTGAAAAATTCAAGGTATTGCTCTACCTGAAAAAGAGTGGTACAGGCAAGTCGGGCAAAGCCCCGATAATGGGAAGAGTTACAGTAAACCGCACGATGGCGCAGTTCGGATGCAAACTGTCGTGCAAGCCGGAGTTGTGGAACGCGAGGGAAAGCCGTCTGGACGGCAAGAGCCGCGAGGCGGTGGAAACCAATGCCAAACTGGATAAGCTCCTGCTTGCGGTCAATGCAGCGTTTGACACATTGGTGGAGCGTGGGCAGGACTTTGACGCTACGGCAGTCAAGGAACTGTTCCAAGGCAGCATGGAAACTCAGATGACATTGCTTCGGATGACCGACCGTATCTGCGAGGACTTGAAGGCGCGTATCGGAATAGACCGTGCCAAAGGCACGTATCCCGGCTATTACTACATGAGGAAGAGATTGGGCGAGTTCATTCAGTGGCAGTTCAAGACGAAAGATATAGCTTTCGGTCAGCTTACCGAGCAGTTCATCCATGACTACCAGAATTATGTGATGGACGTGAAGGGACTGGCGGTAGATACCGTGCGCCATTATCTCGCCATCTTGAAAAAGGTATGTCGTATCGCCTACAAGGAGGGATACACAGACAGGTGTTTTTTCGCCAATTTCACCCTTCCACAAAAGACAGAACGCACACCGAGGGCATTAAGCCGTGAGGACTTCGAGAAAATCCGCGATGTGGAAATACCTGCATGGCGCACCACGCATATCCTCGCCCGTGACCTTTTCCTGTTTGCCTGTTATACGGGAACCGCCTATGCCGATGCGGTGAGCGTTACCCGTGAGAATCTTTACACGGACGATGAGGGAAACCTCTGGCTGAAGTACCATAGGAAGAAAAACGAGCTTCGGGCAAGTGTCAGGCTGCTTCCCGAAGCACTTGCGCTGATAGAGAAATATCGTGATGACAGCAGACCGACACTTTTCCCGATGGTTCATCACCCCAACATGAAACGACACATGAAAGCCCTTGCCGTCCTTGCCGGAGTGAATGGCGGCTTGTGCTATCATCAGGCAAGACACTCATTTGCCTCGCTGATTACGCTGGAAGCCGGAGTACCGATAGAAACCATCAGCCGGATGCTGGGACATTCCGACATAACCACCACGCAAGTGTATGCCCGTGTCACTCCGAAAAAGCTGTTTGAGGACATGGACAAGTATATCGAAGCAACCAAGGACTTGAAGCTTGTCCTGTAATCATTAAAATCAGAAACTTAAAACATTACAATTATGCGCAGTACATTTTCCGTATTACCATACATCAACAGGAGTAAGGTAAAGGTAGACGGCACGACCGCCGTCCTGTGCCGCATCACCGTAGACGGTAAGAGTTCCACAATGGCGACAGGCATCTATTGCAGACCCGAAGACTGGAATAGCAAGACAGGCTCAATCCGTACCGTTCGTGAAAACAACCGATTGCTGGAGTTCCGCAAGTCCGTTGAATTTGCCTATGAGGATTCATTGAAGAAGCAGAACGTAGTGAGTGCCGAGCTGCTCAAAAATACGTTGGCAAAGAAAGCCGTCATTCCAGTCAAACTGTTACAGATGGGCGAGATGGAACTTGAAAGGCTGCTTGTCCGCTCAAAGGAGATAAATTCCATTTCGACGTACAGAAATTCAAAATACTATCAAAAGTATTTGACAGATTTTCTTACCTCACAGGGAAAGAGTGATATAAATCTGGCTGAAATCACGGAAGAGTTAGGCAATTCCTATAAAGCTTTCCTGAAACGCTACAAGAACTTCGGACCGTCACAGATGAATAAGTGCCTGTGCTGGCTGAGCAAGCTGGTGTATCTTGCCGTTGATTATGAGATACTCCGTGCCAACCCGTTGGAAGACATGGAATACGAGAAGAAGCCCGCTCCGAGGCATAAGCATATCAGCCGTGCGGAACTGAAGACCATCCTCGAAACACCAATGCCCGACCTCTTGCAGGAACTTGGGCGGAGGGCGTTCCTGTTCTCGATTTTTACGGGACTGGCATACGTGGACATCATGCTGCTCCATCCGCACCATATCGGAAAAACTGCCGACGGCAGGCGTTATATCCGTATCAATCGTAAGAAAACCAGCGTGGAGGCATTCATTCCCCTACATCCGATAGCGGAACAGATACTTGAACTTTACAACACAAAAGACGACACCAAGCCTGTATTTCCGCTTCCAAGCCGTGACGAGATGTGGTTTGAAATACACGAGATGGGAGTCTCCATCGGCAGGGAGGAAAACTTGTCCTATCATCAAGCCAGACACTCCTTCGGGACTTTTTTGATTTCGGAGGGTATCCCCATTGAGAGCATAGCCAAGATGATGGGGCACTCCGGCATAAAGACCACCCAGCGGTACGCAGAAGTCACGGACAAGAAAATTTCAAAGGACATGGACAATCTTATGGCTATCAGAAGATTATACGGAACAGGCGAATACAAGGAAAACAAGTTGTCAGTAAAAGATTAATGAGTATGGAACGAGGAATCATTACAATCAGTGAAAAAGGAGTGGTCACCATACCGACTGCTCCTGTCTGGATGACACAGCAGGAAATGTCAGACCTGTTTATGGTATTCTGCTGTGACATCCGCAAGGCTATCCGTGATATTTATAAGAATCATGAACTGGTGGAAGAAACAACAATGTGTTACATCAGACAGGAAGACGGGACACGTTATGAGGTGTACAGCCTTGAAATGGTCATAGCTCTTGCACTCAGACTACGCAACAAGGAATGTATGGCTTTCAGAATGTTCATTATGGAAAGGCTGTATGCGCCCAATCGGGAAAAACCCATTCATTTGTTCTTTTCACTGTCCGAAGCCAATACACGATACAAATGTTAGTGTTGTTTGTATCTATAATGATAATAATGCAAAAAGCCGATGGCGACAGGTAAATTACCCAGCCATCGGCTTCTGTTTCTTTCATACTTTACAAAATTACGTTTCCGTTCGGTAGGCGTTCCGATACCCGCCCATCACCAGCCTTTCAATGTCCGATTCCTTGTAGAGAATTTTGCCGCCTAACTGACAGTAAGATACCATCCCGTTGTTGCGGTAGTCCTGCAAGGTACGTCGGCTCACCTTGAGCCATGCCGACACCTCCTTGTCCGTCAGGAAGCGTTCATTACCGAATGAAGCCCTGCTTTTTTCGTTCATGTTTTCAATGCCGTCAAGCATGGTGTCCAATTGCTCCATGAAGCCGACAGCCCATTCATCGTTTGTCATAATCGTTTTGTTCATTTATTATAGTGGATTTAGTGGTACAATAAATTCAATTACATTCAGATGGTCTTTCCCCGACAGGCGGCATCCTTTCGTCTGTCCTCCACAAGCCGTACGATACGCAACACGTCCTCCGGCTTGTAGAAAATCTTATGTCCAATTTGGAAGTAAGCCAGCGTGCCGTTGTCGCGAAGCGTCTGCAAGGTTCTCGGACTGATGCGCAGCTGTTGGCAGACATCCTGATTGTCCATCCAGCGGCTGAGCCTTCCTTCCTCCCTTTTGCTTAGGATTTCATTCACCCGGTCGGAGAAGCGGTTGAATTTTCCGACCATTTCTTCAAACACGTCTTTCGAGATAATCACAAATTCATTCATTGCATATACTGTTTTTATTGTTGGTAATCCTGTTTGCCTGCAAAGTAAAGCCAATACCAGCATCGGACAATGGCTTTATTACTGACTGGCAGCTTGTGGCGGCAACTGGTCGGGAGTGGCGTTATTCTATCTCTTCCGACTGCCGACAATGCAAAGAAAAGCCAACTCCGGCATAAGCCAATCATTTCGCAAGACCGTGGCAGTATTTGGCACTGATGTGGTAGTCTGTGGCGTTTTGGGGATTCTTCAAAGAAGGAAAAATATACTTAAATATAAATGCTGCATAAAGACTCCGTGTGCAGCCTTCTGGTTATCAGACAACCAGTATTATCAGAACATAAAGAAAACCGAAGTATTAAATTATGAAAAGTTGATGATGGGAGTGCTTATCTCTCATCACCAGCTTTTTATGCTTTATTCATGTGAAGCATAATCAATTACATTTGCATATGTTTACCATTACGGATATTCTTGTAATATTCAGAAGGGGTAATGTTCTCACTATTCTTGAACATTCGGCTAAGATGTTGAGGAAATTCAAATCCTAATTCATACGCCGTTTGCGATATTCCCAATCCGGAGGAGAGTTTGTTCTTGGCTAAAGAAATGATATACCTGTGAATATAGTTGCCTGCTGTACAGCCTGTTGTTTTCTTTATCAAATCCCCGAAATAATTGGAGGACATACATAATTTATCCGCACAATATTGCACGGTGGGCAGACCGTATGTAAACTGCAGACCATTTTCGTAATAACTATGTAACAACGTTTCGAATTTCATCAGAATATCCGAGTTCTCCAATCGGCGGGTAATGAATTGGCGGTTATAAAAACGCTGGCAGAAATTAAGCAGTAATTCTATATAGTTCACGAGGATAACATTCTGTAATTCATCGTGACGCTTCCGTAGCTCATCATCAATCTGGCGCATCAATGATACAAGCGTGTCATGTTCCTCATCAGTCATGTGCAGAGCTTCATTGACACGATAGTCAAAGAAAGAGTAATTTTTTATCGTTTTTTCCAGCAAAGTGCCGTGCAGCAGGTCGGGATGGAACAGCAGTGCCCATCCAGTCAGCATGACTTGTTCGCCATTATCCTCTTTGCCACCAATTTGTCCGGGAGCCACACAAATAACGGTTCCTTTCTTGTAGTCATACTTACCACATCCGTATGACAAGTCAAATTCTGCCTCGTCATGAAAAAAAATACCATAGACACTGTAATCGTTCAGTGTATGTCGAACCGGAGATACTTTTTCATAGTTGATGATACTCACTAGCAGATGGCTGTCTGTGTGTCCCAACCAACTGCTGTAGTCTTTTACGTTTTTCACTTTCAGAATCTTTGTCATAGCATCCTCCAATATCCTGTGCAAAAGTAGTAAATTTCAATCAATCAATAAGATTAACAGACTGAATAATCTGTAAAATTGGTACAAACACACCACTTATCGTTACATTTTTGTTTGCCATACCCGGTAATTTTGTATGGTCGAATAAAAGATGATAATAATGGATAAACAGATTACCATTCCAAATGAATTGTATGAAGATGAAGCGATATGTTTCATCGCGGATCGTCATCATGTAAGTCCGCAGGAACTTTTGCAGTACTTTCTCTTGTTTGAAGGTCTGTCTGTTGATGGAAAGGAGGAAATACAAATGTGCCGACTGGAAGATAACGAGATTGAGATTCTGCGTGGATTGATAGGTATTAATCATTAAAAACTTAGAAGCTATGGACAGAAGAAATTTTTTGAAGATGTCATCAATGGCTGCATTGTCGGCAGCAGGGGCATTGACCGGAGTATCGAAAATAATTGCGCAATCTTCTTCAGTGCCAAAAAGTGGATTAAGCAGTGAAAAGAACAACCTGCCTATAAATAATATGGAATATCGTAAACTCGGAAATTTGGGCGTGTCGGCAATAGGTCTTGGCTGTCTTCCGATGGTAGGATATTACGGCGGAAAATACGACAAAAAAGATATGATAGCCTTGATTCAGCGAGCATACGACAAAGGCGTCACTTTTTTCGATACAGCGGAAGTGTATGGTCCTTATACCAGTGAAACGTGGGTGGGCGAAGCCCTCGCTCCTTTTCGCGACAAAGTGAAAATCGGAACAAAATTCGGTTTCGGTGTAGAGGAAGGGCAACCTACGGCTTTGAACAGCCGTCCTGACCATATCCGGCGAGCCGTGGAAGGTTCGTTGAAACGTCTGCGCACTGACCATATCGACCTTTTGTATCAGCACCGTGTTGATCCGAATGTTCCTATGGAAGATGTTGCAGGTACGGTAAAAGATTTAATGCAGGAAGGAAAAGTCTTGCATTGGGGTATGTCCGAAGCCAGTGCCCGCTCTATACGGAAGGCACATGCTGTTTGTCCGCTGTCTGCCGTACAAAGCGAATATGCTATCTGGTGGCGTGAACCGGAAACCAAGATATTCCCCACACTTGAAGAATTGGGAATCGGTTTTGTGCCTTACTGCCCGTTAGGACGTGCCTTTCTCACCGGTGTAATTGACGAAAACAGCCGCTTTCAGAAAGGCGACCGCCGTTGGAATCTGCCACAGTTCACTCCGGAAGCTTTGAAGCATAATATGCCACTTGTCGCTTTGGTACGCAAATGGGCTGAACGTAAAGGTATAACGCCCGCACAGTTCACTCTTGTATGGATGCTTTCACGTAAATCTTGGATTGCTCCTATACCCGGAACGACCAATCCCGACCATTTGGATGATTTTCTCGGTGCAGCCACTGTCCGGCTGGCCCCTTACGAGATGGAGGAATTTGACAAAGAGTATTCAAAAATCGACTTGATGGGGCATCGGGCGGATCCGTTTACTGAAAGTCAAATTGACAAATGACAATGAATATGGAGTATGCAGAATTAAATAATGGGATAAAGATGCCGATGCAAGGCTTCGGCGTCTTTCAGATACCTGATTTTGAGCAATGCAGACAGGCAGTAAGCGATGCACTAAGTGTCGGTTACCGGCTTATAGATACAGCTTCGGTATATGGAAATGAAAAGGCTGTAGGCTGCGCAATACGTGAAAGTGGAATTTCACGAGAAGATTTGTTTATCACGACAAAGGCTTGGATTTCCGAAATGGGATATGAACAGACCTTAAAGGCTTTTGAAGCCTCGCTTGAACAACTGGGACTGGATTATCTTGACCTTTATCTGATTCATATGCCTTTCGGGGACTATTATGGAGCGTGGAGAGCAATGGAAGAACTTTATTCAACGGGGTGTGTACGGGCGATAGGAGTCTGCAATTTTGAGCCGGACCGTCTGATAGACTTATGCCATAATGCTAAAGTTATTCCTGCCGTAAACCAAGTAGAAATACATCCTTACATCCAGCAACCGGAGGCTATTCGTATTATGCACGATTTCGGTGTAAAACCCGAAGCATGGGGGCCACTGGCAGAAGGTAAGGACAGATTGTTTTACAACTCTGTCTTATCGGCTATTGGAAACAAATATGGAAAGTCCGTTGCTCAAGTCATATTGCGCTGGCATTTGCAACGTGGAATAATTGCCATACCAAAATCCGTTCACAAAAAAAGAATGGAAGAAAATTTTGCTGTTTACGATTTCAGATTGACGGAAGAGGATATGGCACTCATTTCTGCTTTAGCAACAGATTACAACCGGATTCTTGACCTTCATGCACCCTCTGAAGTAGAACGATTGTATCAAATTGAATGTAAAAATTGAATAGTATGAAAAAGTTAATATTGATTCCATTTTTATTGTTTACACTCCTGTCAATGGCAGCCTGTGGAGGCGATAACGAAAATCCGTTTACACCGGAGGTGCCGGAACAACCCGGAAATGGGGACAAAGAAGAACCGGACACGCCTGAACCCGGAGAAAACGGACGTTATCTTGTGCTCTATTCGTCACGCACGAGTAACACGAAGCGCGTAGCGCAACTGATTCAGACAACGCTCGATTGCGACATTCTTGAAGTGGAGCCTGAAACTCCGTATGACGATGACTATAATGGCATGCTTGAACGTGCCCAAAAAGAATTGGCTGATGTCCGTCAAGGCAATTATCCTCCTGTCAAAACTTCTATAGAAAATTTTGATGACTATGAAATGGTATTAGTGGGTTATCCCATCTGGTACGGCAGTATGGCTACGCCGATGCAGACATTCCTGCACAACTATGCTTCCAAACTTGCCGGAAAACACATAGCCCTATTTGCTACAAGCGGTAGCAGTGGAATATCTTCTTCCGTTAGCGAAGCGCATGACCTCTGTCCGGATGCCGTTTTTGTGGAACAGACCTTGCTGTTGACCTCCTCTTCACTCAACCAGATGGAGAGCCGTGTTCCGGCATGGCTGAATGAGATTGGAGCGAACAAAGAGGCTCCTGACACCCCTGATGCTTCTTCACTGAAAGTAAAAATCACGGCAGGCGACCACACGATTACTGCCACAATGGATGACAATGCCGCAGGGCGGGATTTTCTTTCGCGTCTTCCGCTTGAAGTCACATTGGAGGATTATAACAACATAACTGAAAAAATTTTCTATCCTAACCCTAAGCTGGATTTGGAAGGTGTAGCACGTGGTTGCACTCCTTCACCCGGAGACATCACGATTTATGAACCGTGGGGTAATGTGGCTATCTTTTGTAAAAGCTGGTCATATAGCGATGACTTGATAAAAATCGGTCATATAGATGGTAATGGTATAGAATCCTTACAAGTCAGTAGTGATATAAAAGTAAAAATAGAAAGGCAATGAGTATGGACATAGCAAATTTCAAGGAATACGTAAAAACGAGAAAGGCTCTTAACACGGAAGAGATACACCGTTTTATGGACGAAATGAGCAATGAGGCTCGCCGCATCACTTTCCGTCTGAATACAGCTTATCATACACCGGACGAAGTGCGTGAACTGCTATCCGAACTGTTCGGCTATGAAGTACCGCAATCGCTGCGCGTCTTTCCACCGCTTTATGCTGATTTCGGTAAAAATATCACCGTGGGCGAAAATGTATTTATCAACGCTTGTTGTCATTTTCAGGATCACGGAGGTGTCTGTATAGGTGATGGTTGTCAAATCGGTCATAATGTCGTGTTTGCAACACTCAATCACGGGCTTTCACCGGAAGACCGCAAGACTACCTATCCCGCTCCTATTGTATTAGGCAAGAACGTGTGGGTCGGTTCAAACGCGACCATTCTGCAAGGTGTGACCATCGGTGATAATGCCGTTGTTGCGGCAGGTGCCGTGGTTGCGAAAGATGTGGCGGCAAATACGGTCGTAGGCGGTGTTCCGGCACGTTTTATCAAAAGCATCAATAACAAATAATAACGAATTAAAAACAAACTGATATGTTAGGCAATTTCACATTTCATAATCCCACGAAAATATATTTCGGGGAGAATTCATTGGAGAATTTGAGTAAAGAATTGGGCAAATATGGAGAAAAAGTAATGCTGGTGTATGGCGGTGGTTCTATCCGCAAGAACGGTATTTACAATGCGGTACTTGCGGAACTCCACAAGGCGGGCAAACAGACGGTCGAACTGTCGGGTGTCATGCCAAATCCTACAATCGAAAAGGTAATGGAAGGCGTGGCACTCGCAAGGAAAGAGGCGGTGGATTTGATTCTTGCTGTTGGTGGAGGATCCGTCTGCGACTATTGTAAAGCTGTGGCCGGTTCTGCCTATTGCGAACATGACCCTTGGGAATATTATTTCAACAATTTCGGGGAAATGACCTGCCGATGGATTCCTGTCGGCTGCGTGCTTACGATGGCTGGAACAGGGTCAGAAATGGACAGTTGTTCCGTCATCTCCAAGCACAGCGAAAACCGGAAGAAGTTTTATTACTTCCGCAATCCAGATTTCTCTATTCTCAACCCCGTTTACACTTATACCGTGCCCAAGTATCATACGGTAGCAGGCATTTACGACATCATGTCGCACATATTGGAACAATATCTTTCAGGAACGGACGACAACACGACTGACTATATCGCCGAGGGATTGATGCGTTCTCTTATTGTCAGTTCCCGGAAAGTGCTTACAGATCCGAAAGACTATGAAGCAAGAAGCAACATCATGTGGACAGCTACATGGGCTTTGAACGGGCTTCTTGCCTGTGGAAAACCTACAGATTGGATGGTACACATGCTGGGGCAGGCTGTCGCTGCTTATACCGATGCTACCCACGGACATACACTCTCTGCTGTCAGCGGGGCTTATTACCGTCTGCTCATCGGACGTTCTGAAGAGGCAGTGAAGAAATTCCGTCGGCTGGCAGCTAACGTTTGGGGTATTGTCCTAACCGGAAAAACTGACAAGGAAATTGCATTGGAAGGGCTTGAACGGATGGAGGATTGGATGCGTGAACTGGGTTTGGCAATAAGCATAACGGAATGCGGTGCCGATGTATCGAAACTCGAAGGCATGGCAGATGCATGCCCTATTACTGAAAGCGGTTATGTCGTCCTCACCCGTGAAGACGTAATCAATGTGTTACGTCAAAGTCTTTAATAAAGTTTTAAGGATGAAAAGATCAATATTGGCAATCTTGTTTTTCTCCCTTTTGTTGTCGTGCAATACGCGACCGATAAGGGAGATGGACAAACAGAACAGTACGGAGATGGAAAAGATAAACATTGGAAACATACTTGCGCTTTATCCGAAACCGATGACGGTAATTGGTGCTGAAGTAAACGGAAAAGTAAACTGGCTTGTGGTAGGGCACACCGGCATTATAGGACATGACCGCATCCTTGTGAGCATGAGTAAAGAGCATTATACCAATCAAGGCATCAGAGAGTCGAAAAAGCTGTCTATCAATCTTGTCAGTCGGGAGATGCTGCCAAAAGCAGATTATGTCGGCAGTGTAAGCGGAGTAACAACAGACAAATCGGGTGTATTCGATTACCATTGGGGCGAGAACGGTTCGCCCGTGATTGATAAATCTCCGCTGACAATGGAATGCGATGTAATGGACATTTATGAAACTGACGGCTTCGACAATTTCATCTGTTCCGTTGCCCATACATATGCTTCTCCCGATGTGCTTGACAAGAACGGTAAGCTCGATTACACTTTACTGAAACCGGTATTGTTTGAGTTTCCCACTTATTCATATATAGCCACAGGCGAAGTTATCGGAAAATGCTTGAGCCTTGACAAACAGCCAGCTATGTGTGCCAAACAGCCAATGCAAACCGACGGCATTGTACGTTTGTCAAAAATCGAAGTCCATCCCGAATATATAAATGAGTATATGAAATACGCTGTTGAAGTTGGTGAAATTTCCTTGCGTACCGAACCGGGCGTACTTACCATGTATGCTGTGCAGGAAAAAGAGAATCCTTGTCGTGTGACTATTCTTGAAACTTATGCAAGTCGGAAAGCCTACGAACAACATATAGCTTCGGAACATTTCCAGAAATACAAACAGGGAACGCTGCGAATGGTCAAGAACTTGATTCTATCTGACCAAAAGCCGCTTAATCCCAACAATCAGATTAACAATTTCATTCAATAAAAAATATATCTATGAACAAGATTCTAATAGTTTCAATATTCAGTATTCTAACATTCAATGTTATGGCACAGGAAAAAATAGTACAGACAGCAGGACGCGACCAACTTGGAGAGTTTGCGCCCAAATTTGCGGAATTGAATGATGACGTTCTCTTCGGTGAAGTATGGAGCCGCACTGACAAACTTGGTTTGCGAGACCGTAGCTTAGTTACAATTACATCACTTATCAGTATGGGCATTACAGACAATTCGCTGATATATCACCTTCAGTCAGCAAAGAACAATGGAATTACACGCACCGAGATAGCCGAGATTATCACGCATATCGGCTTTTATGCCGGTTGGCCGAAAGCATGGGCGGCTTTCAATCTTGCCAAAAGCGTATGGGCGGAAGATTCTGTCGGACAAGATGCCAAAGCTGCCTTCCAAAAAGAAATGATTTTCCCGATTGGAGAACCCAATACGGCATACGCAAAGTATTTTATCGGGAACAGTTACCTTGCTCCTGTTTCCACAGAGCAAGTGAAGATTTCAAACGTCACCTTTGAACCACGCTGTCGCAATAACTGGCACATTCACAAGGCAACAAAAGGCGGAGGACAGATGCTTATAGGTGTTGCCGGACGTGGATGGTATCAGGAAGAAGGCAAGCCGGCAGTGGAAATACTCCCCGGTACGGTAATACACATTCCTGCAAACGTGAAGCATTGGCACGGGGCTGCGGCAGACAGTTGGTTTGCGCACCTTGCGTTCGAGATTCCCGGTAAGAACGCTTCCAATGAGTGGTTGGACCCCGTTAGCGATGAAGAGTATAATAAACTTAAATAATAAACAGTATGTATAGACTTTTATTGATATTGCTGTCAGTGGTCGGCATATCAACCGCCACTGGCGCACAACAAAGACAAAGTATGAACAAAATACAATCAAATCATAAAATACTGGTAGCTTATTTTTCGGCAACCGGTACGACAGCGCGTGTCGCCAAAAATATTGCAGAAATTACAGGCGGCGAATTATATGAAATTGTTCCGTCAAAGAGCTATACAAATGCAGACCTTGACTGGAATGATAAAAAATCACGCAGTTCTGTGGAAATGAACGACCCACAATCCCGTCCTGCTTTGAAAAACAAAAAGGGCAATATTCAAGAGTATGACACAATTTTTCTCGGTTATCCGATTTGGTGGGATTTGTCACCACGTATCATCAATACATTTATAGAAAGCCATGCTCTGAAAGGTAAGGTACTTATACCATTTGCCACTTCCGGAGGCAGTAGTATAACCAATAGCGTAAAGACGCTTAAAAGCACTTATCCTGAATTGAACTGGAAAGAAGGCAAACTCCTGAACAGGACGGACAAAGACAAGCTTCGTGTTTGGATAGAGGGCATTAAATAAAATTTACAATCATTAAAACGCTATTATTTATGTTTGGTATTGGAACACAGGAGATTCTTCTAATAGTCTTGGTCGTTCTGTTATTTTTCGGAGGTAAAAAAATACCAGAACTGATGAAAGGACTTGGGAAAGGAGTACGTTTATTCAAGGATGGAATGAACAACATTGAAAAGGATATAGTTGTGTCTGATGATGTACCTACAGATGTAGAAAAAAGAAGTAAAAATGGATAATGACAAGCAATCGTTTTGGGATCATCTTGATGTGTTGCGGGCGGCGATTATTAAAATCGTCGCCGTAACTGTCATATTCGGAGTTTTGGCATTCTTTTTTAAGGAACAATTGTTTTCCATTGTCCTTGCTCCAAAAGACTCCGAATTTATTACCTATCGGTTGTTTAATACCATAAATGGGTTGGTAACAAATTCTTATGTTTCTGATTTTTCTATAAAGCTCATCAATACCGGGCTGGCAGAACAGTTTATCATACATATGAAAACGGCAATATGCGCCGGAGTAATATGTGCATCCCCATATATCATCTACCAATTATTCCGATTCGTTTCCCCAGCTTTATATACCAATGAACGTAAATATGTGATACGGGTTGTAGGTAGTGGCTATTTGATGTTTATCATGGGAGTATTGCTCAGTTATTATTTGATTTTTCCTCTGACATTTCGATTCTTGGGAACATATCAGGTCAGCGGTGAAGTTGAAAATATGATAACCTTACAGTCTTACATATCGACTCTTATGATGATGTCGCTTGCTATGGGTATTGTCTTTGAGATACCCATCCTTTCATGGCTCTTTGCCAAACTCGGATTCCTCTCTGCGAATTTTATGTGCCACTATCGAAAACATGCCATCATAATCATTCTTATCGTTGCAGCCATTATTACACCAACTTCTGATATTTTTACTCTTTCCCTTGTCGCTTTTCCGATGTGGGTTTTGTATGAGATAAGTATTTATATAGTAAAAATGGAAACAATGTATAAACATGAAACTACTGCTACAACATAAAATTCTGTTTGGGTATTTGATATTGATAACTGTATTAGGTGGTGCAGTAGCTATCCTTATACATGAACGAAATCAATATAAGGAAATAGAAGCGGAAACGCTAAAAATCCGCTCTGTACGCTTCGGCATCAACAAGGCGCACCGCCGCATCACGGGACTTGCCATCCGGGGCGAGAGCGTGGTGGCATGGGAAGAGGTGGACTACCGGGACTACCGCCACCACCGCCTGCTGACGGACAGCCTGCTGCAAACGCTGAAGCCCCAATGCTGGGAGTATGTGCATCCCGGACAGATAGATACCCTGCGGCACCTGCTGGCAAAGAAGGAAACGCACCTGCGCTACATCATGCAGAGCCTTGACCGTCGGGACGAGCGCGACAGCCTGCTTGTTACCCAGTTGCCCGAAGTGGCAAGGCGGGCGACAAGGGTGCGCACCATCAGACAGAAGAAAAAAGGCATCGCCGGGCTGTTCGGGAAAAAAGAAGAGATACGGGTCATGCCCTCCGCCGGGGAGCTGCATGCCCTCAGCGACAGCCTGACCGCCATGCAGCGCAAGCAGGAGATGGAGATGGACGCCTACGCCGACAGTCTGCGCACCCGTAACCGTACACTGAACATACAACTGAACTGCCTGATAAATGACCTCAATGAGCAGGCACAGACCGCCTTCGCCGCAAGGGAGCGGAAGATGACGGAATCACAGGACAACTCCATACGCCTGTTTACCGCTGCCATCTCCCTATCCATCATCCTGCTGTTCCTGTCATATCTTGCCATACACAGGGAACTGCGGCGCAACGCAAAGGAAAAGAGAAAGCGGGAGGAAATCATCTGTAAGCTAAAGGCGAGCAATACCCAAAACGAGGAACTGATACGTATCCGCCGTAACTTAATGCAAAGTGTGACACATGACCTGCGCTCTCCGTTGGCTGTCATCAGTGGTAATGCCGAACTGCTGTTGAATGATACGGAGGAAGAAAGCCGCATCCGCCACGCACAGACCATCAATGTTGCCACAGGACGTATGGCAGGGATGATAAACAACTTGCTGGAGTATTTCAGGTTGGACAGCGGAAAGGAAACGCCAATCGTCAAGCCATTCAAACTGTATTCCATAGCCGAAACATTGGAAACGGAGTTCGCTCCGTTGGCGAAAGGCAAACAGCTTATTTTCATTGCAGAAAACCATACGGACGAGATTGTGAGCGGCGATAAAAATCTCATACTGAGTATAGGAAGTAATTTGCTATCCAACGCAATCAAATTTACCCGGAGTGGTACAATCATGCTGGTAACCGACTACAAAGACGGTACATTTACCTTGTCGGTGTCAGACACAGGTACGGGCATGACCGAAGAACAGCAGACGATAATATTTACTCCGTTTGAACGGTTGGGCAATGCCGTGACGGAGGACGGCTTCGGCTTGGGACTTGCCATTGTAGCCGACACCGTGAAACTACTGAATGGCAGTATCACGGTGGAAAGTGAGCCGGGCAAGGGCAGCCGCTTTACCATCAGCCTGCCATTACCAAGAGCAAAGGATATATCGGTTGTCAAAAAGACCGTCATAAAGTATTCTATTTTGTCCAGATGTTCCGTGTTGGCGATAGACAACAACGGAATGTTGCTGGACATGATGAAAGAGATATATAAACAGTTTGGAGCGGAGTGCGACATTTGTCTGACGGTAGGTGAATTGACAGACCGGATGCGTTTGAAGGACTATGACCTACTGATAACCGACCTGAAGATGGCGGAGGTGAACGGTTATGAAGTGCTGGAACTGCTGCGTACGTCTGAAATCGGCAACTCTCAGACCATCCCTGTCGTGGCAGCAACCGCAGCAGGCTATGTGACGGAAGAAGAACTAAAAGAAAGAGGCTTCGCTGCCGTGCTTTACAAACCATATTCAATAGACGAACTACTGGCTGTCACGGAAAAGAGCATCGGACAAAAACACGCAAGCCGCATCGACCTCTCGCCCCTGCTTGTCTTCGGTAACAAACGGCGCACATTGGAAAAGCTGGCAACCACGACACAAGCGGATATGAATGAAGTGTGCAAGGCGGCGGAAGCAAAGGACATGAAAGCACTGGACGGATGGGTGCATCACCTGAGGAGCTCGTGGATGCTGATAAAAGCTGAGCAGCCATTGGCGATGCTGTACGAAGCCGTCCATAAGGAAAACATCTCGGATAAAGACATACAATCCGCTGTAAAGGCTGTATTGGCGCAAGGACGGCTGATTGTTGATTTGGCAAGGAAGGAGGCGAAGCGATGGGCAGAGTAATCGTCATTGAGGACAACCCCATATATTCAGACTTTGTGTGTCGGTTGTTAGAAAGTAAGGGCTTCCAAAGCATCAACGCCTCCACTTGCAGGGATGCACGGAAGATATTTGCCAAGATGCAGGAGGACGACATGGTACTGGCTGATTTACGCCTGCCCGACGGTGACGGTATAGTCCTGTTGGAAGAACTGCGGAAACAGGGAAGGAACAACCCCTACATCGTCATGACCGACTATGACGAAGTGCCTACCGCTGTGAGGTCGATGAAGCTGGGTGCGGAGGACTATATCCCGAAGAGACTGATTGAGGGAAATCTTTTTCCACTCCTGAAAATCTTGCAGAAAAAGATGGAGCGGAAAGATACGCCCATTCACGAGCGTCAGAGTGCGGCTTTCCGTGAGATAGACCGCAAGATAAGATTGGTCGCACCCACGAACATGAGCGTCCTGATATTGGGCGAAAGCGGTACGGGTAAAGAACATATTGCCGGAAAGATACACGTAAGGAGTAAACGGGCAGGCAAGCCATTTGTATCCGTAGATTGCGGTCTGCTTTCAAAAGAGCTTGCCGCTTCAGCTTTGTTCGGACATGAGAAAGGAGCGTTCACCGGAGCCGAAAGCAGAAAACAAGGCTTTTGGGAAGAAGCCGATGGCGGCACGCTGTTCCTTGATGAGATAGGCAACCTTTCGACAGAGGTACAGCAGATGCTGCTCCGTGCATTGGAATCCAAATGGTACAGGCCAATGGGTGGCAACAAGGATAAAAAGGCTGACGTGCGCATTATTGCCGCCACCAATGAGGACTTGCCGACCGCCATCGCTGAAAAGCATTTTCGTGCCGACCTGTACCAACGGTTGAAAGAATACACCCTGCACATACCACCATTGCGCGAGTGCAAAGAGGATATAATGTCATTGGCTGACTTCTTTCGGAACCTTGCCAATGAAGAATTTGAAAAGCATGTAAAAGGATTTGACGCGGAAGCAAGGAAACGGTTGCTCGCTTATACATGGGGTGGTAATGTGAGGGAACTGAGGCGTGTCGTGCGCTTGGCAGTGTTACACACCGAAAGTGATACGGTCACGACTGATACACTGGAATTTGACGAAATGGCATTGGCGGATGACGTTTCATCGGCAATGGATGACATGGAGAAGAAACATATCCTCCGTGTGCTGGAGCAGGCTGGCGGCAACCGCAGGAGAGCCGCCGAACTGCTGGGTATAAGTCCGACCACCCTGTATAAAAGGTTAAGGCAATATGGAATATGAGGCAATCAGTCCCAAGAATAATGCTATAAAAACAGGCTTCCTGACTTCGGAAAGGAAGCCCGACGGCAAGGCTTTCGGGAGTAACCCGAAAGGTTTTGAGTAACTCAAAAACATACCTTGCTGCTTCCACTTTTCGGGAGTAACCGAAAAGCCTTTGAGTAACTCAAAGGACACCTTGCTGATTTCAGGTGAAATCAATAATCCGTCAAGAAACGGATTGAGAAAACAGCTATTACTTCGACTCTCAAAGCATCGTTTTCCGATGCCTAAGCTGTCCAAAAGAAGAATAGGAACTGAGGGACAATATCCTTTTGGGGATGTTGGTGGGATATATATGCATGTTAGTGCAAATGGTCGCACGCAGGCATACGCTAATAAAAAGCTGCAAGTTATTAGGATGGATATAGAATACAAAGAATGTATTAAAACGGTAATGTTTTGATTTACAATACAATATCACCATTTTACCGATAACATACTGACATGCTGTTTTATTGATGTATTGACATACTGACTTATTGTCGTACTGGCGTGTTGTTGTACTTCAGTACAGCAACGTATAAAGGATTCAGCAACAGATTGCCGATTAAAATATAAGAATATTGGATACAGCCATTCAATATTGCACTATTTCAGTGGAAAAATCAATGTGTGTTACAATGAATCTGTGCATAATCACTTGTATCGTTGATTGCAGAAACGTATAAGCACATACAAATGACATTTTATCGTTGAAGTGGTAGATGCTATCCCTATTGCCGGGATAAAACAAGCACTGACTGTTATCCGTAGAGTATCACATAACCTTCAAGATAGAGGGATGATAAAAATTATATTTGGAAGTCCGATTTTCTCCATTTTTCAGTGGAATAGTTTTGGTAATGAGGGAGAAAAATACTACTTTTGCACATGAGAAAAGTGTTCTTTTGATTAGTGCAGAACATTGCAGAATAGAGAAGCTCGCTAGTTTCCTAATCGTTACCTGTCAAGCTGACAATATTTGTAAGTTTCTTGTTTTCAATGGGTAAGAAAAAGTAATATGTCTTGCCGTATGAAATGTTACGTCCCTTGTGATTCCTGCTGCACCCAGCCATTGAGCCAATGCTTTGTTAGCATAAGCGGAATAAACCAAACCATCAAACACAAGTTCGTCCGGGTTTCTTCTTTCTCCACATAATTGCATTGCTTGTCCAGATATGGGCAATTCATCGTACTTGTTTGTCTTTTGGATGGTATATTTCAATGTAAATATTCCGTCCTTTTCTTCGATTTCTCCCCATTTCATTTTGCGTATGTCCGAATGCCTTAGACCAGTGAGAGCCGAAAACAGAGCTGCACGTTTTAATACCGGGTTAGTACATGGGGTTTCTACCAGCCTTTTAAGTTCGTCAAGACTTAGGAATTCCCGGTGTGTTTCCTTTTCTTTAATGCCTTTCAAATCCTCGTTGATATTCTTAGGCAGATACCCATATTTATAAGCTGATTTCAATGCTATCTTGAATTTAAGGAAGTAGGCAGCAGCCGTATTGTTGGATAATACAACCTTGTCGCTTCTGTGTGTTCTTACATTCAAGAGATAATCACGGAATCTTTCACACCAAAGCAAATCAATATCACAAAATCGCTTTATTGTGGTATTGTCTGACTTCTTGGTATAATCTTGCAAATGTTTTAGCGCACTCATCCAGTTGTTGTAATTGGATTCTTTCTTATCCTTTGCACAATCACGGAAGTAAGCTATAAAATCCCCCTTGCTGCGTTCTTTAGCTTTGAGTAGTTCCGCTTCTGCCTCCGTGTAGATTTCCGCCTTGCTTAGTTCATTTTGTCTATTGGCTCGGATGATTTCAGCTAAACGTATGGTTTCCGCATCTTCCTCGTTATACTTGTGTGAGCCATCTTTATTAGTTTGAAGCTCACCTGTCCTTTTCTTCAAAGGAACAACGTACATACCTAAATACTCTCTGCGCATTGTTTCGCCTGTCTTGGGGTTAGGGATGCCGGGGTAATAATCAAGGTAAAGAGTTTCCTTTCCGGTGGTGAGCATCCGAAAACGTAATGTAACCTTTGTTGCCTTTGCTTTCCTCATATCTTTTTGTTCTTTAGTTTGTCAATATGCTGTTTGCTATAATAGAGCTTGCCGTTAAGCCGTTTCTTGGGTATTGCGTACCGTGAAACAAACGTCCTCACTCCGTATTCTGTCATGTTGTATGTTTCCATGACTTCGGCTATTGTTATCCACTCCGCAAGGTTGGATAGGGTAGCGTCAAAGCCTTTTTTTCTGAAATACGCATCCATCTTGCCTTTGGCTATCAAAGTGCATGTTCCTGCTTTCTTTGTGGGTATGCCCTCCGCATTGATAATCTTCCTTATCCTATGCCGGAGCAAACCGTATTTCTCCGTCACTTCGTCTATGGTGTACCACTCATCAATAGGTTTACGCTCTCCAGTAGTCAGCACTTCGTAAGGCTCTACGGCTTCAAAGAGGGCTTCAATGTCCTTTTTGCGTATCAATGTCGTGCGCTTGGATAATCTCTTCGCTGGGATGATACCTTTGTGGCAATAGTTATAAACGCTCTGTTTACACCATCCTAATAAATTGGCAGCTTCCGATATGCTGAGGTATTCTCGTTCCGATAAATCTACCTTTACCCGTTCTCGTTTCGTTTGGGATGCCATAGAGGCAGTAAAGGATATGACCTCTTTACGCTTAATCTCCCGGTATGCCTTTCTGTTGCAATCATGGGAGCAATAACGAGCATTTTGCGTGTACGCTTCAAACTCGCATCCGCAATATTCGCATATCTTCTTTATCGGTTCTTTTGCTCTCATACTTCTATCATTTCGCACCCTTTTAAGTCCATTTTAGTCCACATTAGTCTATTTTAGTCTAAAATAGAGATTTTATGTCATTCTATCATAATCCAAATGGGAGATAAAATTCGTACTAATGTGGTACAAATAATCCCGATTTTTCCTTGTGGTACATAAGTGGTACAAATATACGATAAATAAACGGATAATAAAAGTAAACAACGATAAAATAGAGAAAAAGAAAAACCGCTATAATAGAGCGTATTATAACGGTTTTGTGATAGATATTATTTCTTTGTTTATGATAGGTTATTTTCCGATGCAAAAGTGCTGAAATATATTCTGTAATATCATATCATTTGTCACTTCTCCCACAATATCGCTTAAGTGGAAAATACATTCCCGAATATCTTGTGATATGAAATCACCGGAAATATTATTAGTCAGACCCTCTTGCACTCGATGGATAGCTTCTAATGCATTGTTTAATGCCTCATAATGGCGTACATTAGTAACTATAACATCATTTTGTGTAATTGTAGGAAGATGGGCAGATGTTATCAGCATTCGTTGAAGTTCTTCGATATGTTCTCTTTTTTTTGCGGATAGGGTGATTGACTGTACATTATCAGGAAAATTGTCAGGAATACTATTCTGTATATTATCCACTAAATCGGCTTTGTTATAAACAAGGATAAGCTGCTTTCCTTCACAACGGGGAAGGAGTTGACCGGCCAACTGTGTTATTTGAGCTTGGGCATTCGTAGCATCAATCATCCAAAGGACAATTTCAGCTTGATCCAACTTTTGGAAAGTGCGTTCGATACCGAGGCTTTCAATTGTATCGCTGGTTTCACGAATACCTGCTGTGTCGATGAATCTGAAAGTAATGCCACCTATATTGACAGTATCTTCTATTATATCCCGTGTAGTGCCATGAATGTCGCTAACAATAGCTTTGTCTTCATTAAGTAAGACATTGAGCAATGTAGACTTTCCTGCATTCGTTTCACCGATAATGGCTACAGGAACGCCGTTTTTGATGGCGTTACCTACGTTGAATGAATTAACCAAACGAGCTATGACTTTCTCTATGTTGTTCGCTAGTTGGCAAAGTTCGGAGCGGTCGGCAAATTCCAGTTCCTCGTGATCGCTGAAATCCAATTCCAATTCGATGAGTGAGGTGAAATGGAGTAATTGGTCACGTAAGGTAGCAAGTTCCTTACTGAAACCGCCTCGCATTTGACTTATGGCAAGACGGTGGGTCGCTGCAGACGATGAGGCAATCAGATCGGCAACTGCTTCTGCTTGACTCAGGTCCATTTTCCCATTTAGAAATGCACGCTGGGTATATTCGCCCGGAGCAGCCATGCGACAACCATTCTTGATGAGTAGTTGTAATACTTTCTGAAGAATATAGGCAGAACCGTGGCAAGTGATTTCCGTACTGTTCTCACCAGTATAGGAGTGAGGAGCACGAAACAGACTAACGAGTACTTCATCTATAACTTCAGAGCCGTCATAAATCCGTCCAAAAGTAAGTGTGTAAGGCTTGCTGTCCCCTAACTCTCTATTAGTAGCGGCAGGAGTAAAAATACAAGATGTGATTTCGATAGCTTCCGGTCCGGAAACGCGAATACATCCAATAGCTCCGCCCTGGGCGGTAGCTATGGCACAGATAGTATCTTGGTTCATTATTTACAGCTTGTTTTATGACGCAAAGATAGTGCTTTCTCCTGATTTTATATCCGATAAGATATTTAAATACGTTCGAGTACTTTAAGAATAAGATGGTCAATTGTATTTTTATATCCGGTGTTGGCTTCTTTAATTAATCGGTTGGCAATTACCATGCAGACAGTCATGGCTTTATGCCCCATCAAACGACTGAGGCCGGCCAGTGCGGAACTTTCCATTTCGAAATTGGTAATCTTATAACCGTTGTATTCGAATTGCTCGATTTTTTCGTTCTGATGCGGGTCTGCCAGGGGAACACGCAGTTCACGTCCTTGCGGACCGAAGAAACCGCCGGCGGCGATGGTGACGCCTCGTACCATATCATCTCCCGCTATACGGTCTATCAATTCGGCATTGGCATCAATTACGTAAGGGGCGGGAGCACACATGTTTCCCGACCATCCCATGTGGTTGAGGAAAGCGCGTTCAAAGGGCAGGTCGCAAACTGCATTACGTCCGGCATAGAAGTTCAGCAAGCCGTCGAAACCAATGGATTTGGCAGAACATATAAAAGTTCCTACGGGCGTGTAAGGTTGCAAACCGCCACACGTACCGATACGGACCAGTTCCAATTGACGCAGTTGGGGCTTTTCCTCTCTCGTCTGGAAGTCGATGTTAGCGAGTGCGTCCAATTCGTTCATAACAATATCAATGTTATCGCAACCGATACCAGTGGAAACAACGGTGATTCGTTTACCTTTATAAGTACCTGTAATTGTCTTGAATTCGCGGCTCTCCACTTCACATTCTTTATTCTCGAAATGTGAAGCAACCAATGCTACCCGGCCGGGGTCACCTACGAGGATTACTTTATCTGCCAGCCATTCAGGCTTTACGTGTAAATGGAACACGGAACCGTCTTCGTTAATAATAAGTTCGGAAGATGCAAAATACTTTTTCATGTTACGAGGTATTATAAGTTCGTTTATAAAGAGATAACGTTGGCAACTGGTTTCTGTTCACCGGTTCCGACGTTTATATAGGTAACTTTACCGGTTTATTTGCTCAATGGCTGGTTGGATGTACCGGTTACCGGTTTGGCAATGTTCTCGCGCATCGAAGTGTCGGCCTCGATGTTTTTCATCCGGTAATAATCCATTATGCCCAGATTGCCGCTGCGGAAAGCTTCTGCCATAGCCTTAGGTACTTCAGCTTCGGCTTCGATAACTTTAGCGCGTGCTTCCTGTGCTTTGGCTTTCATTTCCTGCTCGCTGGCAACGGCCATGGCACGGCGCTCTTCGGCTTTTGCTTGAGCGATATTTTTGTCCGCATTTGCTTGGTCTATCTGTAAAGCTGCACCGATGTTCTTGCCTATGTCGATGTCGGCAATATCAATAGACAGGATCTCAAAAGCCGTACCGGCATCCAATCCTTTGCGAAGCACTAATTTGGAAATGGAGTCGGGATTTTCCAAAACCGATTTATGGTTTTCGGAAGAACCGATAGACGATACGATACCTTCACCTACACGGGCAAGGATTGTATCTTCTCCAGCACCACCTACCAACTGACGGATATTGGCACGTACGGTTACACGGGCTTTGGCAATCAACTGGATACCGTCTTTTGCCACGGCTGTGACGGGCGGGGTATCAATCACCTTTGGGTTTACTGACATTTGGACTGCCTCAAACACATCGCGTCCGGCAAGGTCAATGGCGGTGGCCATTTGAAAAGGCAATTCGATGTTGGCTTTCGAAGCGGATACCAAAGCATGCACTACTTTCTCAACGTGTCCGCCCGCCAGATAGTGTGCCTCCAGTTCATCGTGGGTGATGTTGCTCAAGCCGGCTTTATGTGCTTCAATCAGGCCAGGCACAATAATATAGGGCGGCACGTTACGAATACGCATCAGAAACAGTTGAACCAGTGATATGTTGACTCCTGAGACTTTGGCAGACAGCCATAGGAAAAACGGTACATAGTGGAAAAATAGTACCAGGAAAATGATACCGCCTATGATAGTGAAGGCAGTGAGATACATTGTGCTTGGATCCATGATTTTAGTTATTAATGATTACTTATTTAATGATTTGCAATTTACGGTTTGTTTTTCTCCACAAGTATCACTCCGTCTGTAATGCGGTTTACTATAATGGGAGTTTTCTCATTCAGAAAGCCGTCTGTGGATTTTACTTCTACGATATCACCATTTATTTCGGCATACCCGATGAGGGCAAGACGGGTAGTGGTAATGCCGGTATCGCCAATTTTTACTTTCTCTTCGGCACTACGGTCTACTTTTGAAGTGATGTTTTTCTTCAAAGCTATCTTATCCAGGGTTTTGGAATGCATGAACCACACTAATGAACCAACGCAGGTGATGACGGATATGGCAAGTGTGATGAATCCGGCTGTTGCTCCTAAATTGGCAAAAGCGTAGTAGTTGGCATAAATGATGCAACCACCTGCCAAAAATCCGGCAATGCTGATGCCTGATATGATGAATAGCTCTACGAGGAACAGTATAACTGCTGCAACGACTAAAATTGCGATGATGAATATGTCCATAACTGTTCTATTTAATGGTTTGCTTTTCTAATTTCCGCACTTGGATAGCAGTACGGTCTACTTCGTTTGCCAACTGTAGCACTCGTTTTTCCAAATCGAGTATAGCTGGAGCCATTTTGCTTCTTTCGTTCTGGTTGGCACGCGAATATTGGGTGCGCATATTTTCCAGTTTATTTTGTTGCTGGTTATAGCTTTCTTTCAGTTGGAGATAGTTCCTGAATTGCGCTTTTGCTTGCGGAGAGCGGAAATCGGCAGCATAATGATAGATATTCCTGTCATCAATTACAAACTCAAATTCGTGTTGTTTCTTTATTTCCGTTTTTTCCTGCATCGTTTCTTGCAGGCGTTTCCTTGCATCGGCTACCAGGCTTTCATTCGTCCAGGTATCTCTGATGGAATGGAGTTGGGCAAGCTTTATCAGTTTGTTTTTATCCATGCTCTCATAGTTGTATACTTGTTTGGATGAGGCAGGAATGAATACATATACACATACTTTGCCTTCCGGCTGATAACGATCTGATGCAAACCAGCCGAGGTTGTTGAATTCGTCTATAACGTACATATAATCATTATAAGGCGAATTGAAAGGCATGCCTACATTTTCTGGGGTCAGATAAGTGTCTGTGTTTGTATTGTAGCGTGTTACGAAAATATCGTATCCACCCATTGATGCAGGACCGTCTGCTGCATAATAGATAGTGATGCCGTCAGCCAATACGTATGGATAACTGGCATTCATGGACTCGTTGATACTGCCGGGGAGCATATTGCCTTTGCCCCATTCGTCCATCATTTTATTGCGCGATAAGATGTTGAGCGTACTGTCTTTCTGTAACTCGCTATAATAGATTTTATTCCCTAACTCCGTTTCATATACAGTGCCGCCTTTGCTATTGGAATTTTCAAAGTAGGTATCGTACATGAACAATTTCCCGGATTCAGGACTGATTTTGTACGCTTCGAGAAAATCTTTCTTGTCTACGACAAAACTGTCGATGAAGCACACTTCTTCTACGCCTTTCAGCAGACGGAGGTTGGCTTTGCTCTTTTCCAGAAGTTTTTCGGCTTCAGCGGTCGAACGTCTTCTTTTTGTCAGTTCTGCAATATAGTCTTCGTAAGTGCCGACGGCATCTTCAAATCGGTAAACGGCATTATAAGCCTGTGCCAAATAGAGTTGTCCGCTGGTGACCCAGCGTTTTACGGCTGTTTCCAGATACTTTATAGCTTCTTCCGCTTCTCCCGTATTCAGACAACATACGCCATACCACAAATTATAATTCCCGTTATTAGGTTGTGATTTTACAAATTTCTTAAAAACGGGCTTTGCCTGTTCGTATTGTCCTTTTTCATAGAGTATTTTTGCTTGGGCAAGGGTTTGTGCTGAAGCATGTATTCCAAAGAAGCCAAACAAGAAAAGCAGTATATATTTATTCTTCATACTAAAAAATCTTTTTTAATGAGTTCAAAAATACGAATTAATCTGGAATAAAGCTCTTTTCCGTAATTCTATTATGTTAATTCTTCTTTAAATGATTCTTTTCAGTTACTTTTGCAGCCGATTTTCAACTGATTTTTATGGCACTATTTACAGAGGAAGAGAAGACATTACGGCGTATAGAGAAACGCTTTGCCAAAGGAGTGGTGGAGTACGGACTGATAGAAGAGGGCGATAAAATCCTTATCGGGCTTTCCGGCGGCAAGGACTCTTTGGCGTTGGTGGAACTGCTGGCGCGTCGTTCCCGGATTCTGAAGCCACGGTTTTCGGTGGTTGCTGCCCATGTGGTAATGAGAAACATCCCTTATCAGAGCGATACGGATTACCTCAGAAGCTATGCGGAGTCGCAGGGGGTGCCTTTCGTGCTGTACGAAACGGAGTTTGATGCGAGTACGGATACCCGCAAGTCTCCTTGTTTCCTGTGTTCGTGGAATCGGCGCAAGGCTTTGTTCACTGTGGCAAAGGAACAGGGGTGTAACAAAATAGCCTTGGGGCATCACATGGATGATATTCTGGAAACGTTGCTGATGAATATTACGTATCAGGGGGCGTTCGGTTCGATGCCGCCGCGGCTGGTAATGAAGAAGTTCGACATGACGATTATCCGCCCGATGTGTCTTGTGCACGAATCAGATTTGGCGGAATTGGCGGCGATAAGAAACTATCGGAAGCAGGTGAAGAATTGTCCTTACGAGTCGCAGTCGAGCCGGAGCGTGATGAAAGGTATCCTGCATCGTCTGGAAGAGATGAATCCCGAAGCCCGGTACAGTTTGTGGGGGAGCATGAGCAATGTGCAGGAAGAGTTGCTGCCCCGGAAGAATGAAGGCGGGACAAGCCGCTGACAAGCAATTTCTAATCACTAATCATTATATGAAAGCTTTTTACACCATTTTACTTTTAATTGTATCCAATGTCTTCATGACGTTTGCCTGGTACGGGCATTTGAAGTTGCAGGAGATGAAAGTTATCTCCAACTGGCCTCTCTATGCCGTTATTTTGTTCTCGTGGATGATAGCGTTGGCGGAGTATTCATTTCAGATTCCTGCCAATCGCATCGGGTTCATAGGCAATGGCGGTCCTTTTTCGTTGATGCAGCTTAAGGTTATCCAGGAAGTAGTGACGCTTATCATCTTTACAATATTCACTACCGTACTGTTTAAAGGAGAATCTCTGCATTGGAATCATTTTGCAGCTTTCGTTTGTCTGGTACTGGCGGTATATTTTGTCTTTTATAAATAGGATGAATGTGATGTCTAACGGTTGGAACCGGTAGCTTTATCAGGGGAAACTTTTTGTTTTTGCCGCCTGAACTAAAAGTTTTATGCTGATAACTAATGCGTTGGCTATTGTTTAGCTGTTGAATAAACAAGTAGGTGTACTTTCTCTCATTTCGGAGCTGTTGAACTGCTCAGCCGAAATCTGGACGATACAGGACGACACAACGTGTGACAGCTACTTGTAGGGATTTTTATCTGTCATACTTATCTGTCACGCTATAGTCTATTGTATGATAGCTTATTATCTTATTTTTGTGATAGCGTGACAGATGTTTTTCAAAATAAAACTTCGCGGAGGATGAAAACCGGGACGAATCGCTATTTTACCGTCATATATTTATCCATTCCTTTCGTGTAGAACATCCGGAGTTCCCCTTTTTCGTCCGCATATATGAAGCATGCGTCGAGGTCGGGGTGTGAATCGGCAAAGCGTTCGGCTTCTTCCAGGCCCATGACCATGAAAGCGGTGGCATAGGCATCTGCACTCATGCAGTCGCGGGCAATCACTGTGGCCGACAGGATACTGTGCTGCACCGGATAGCCTGTGCGCGGGTCTATAGTATGGGCATATTTTTTGCCGTCTTTGTAGTAATAGTTTCGGTAATTTCCCGAAGTGGCTATGCCCACATCGGTAACTTGCAGTATGGTCTGCAATTCTTGGTTTACGGCGAGCGAGTCGTCTATCGGCTTGTTGATTCCGATGCGCCATAAACTTTTTTTCGGGTTTTCTCCGCGCACCACCACTTCGCCGCCTATATCTACCATGAAATTGCCGATGCCTTTCTTTTCCAGCAATTGCGCAATGACATCTACTGCATAGCCTTTGGCTACGGCGCTGCACGAAAGCATGATGCGGGAATCCTGTTTGATAACTTTTCCGTCGGCGGATAACGATACTTTCGGATAGCCTGTGATGTCCAGCAAGCTGTCTATCATAGCAGAGTCGGGAAATGCGCCTTTCTTAAATCCGAATCCCCATGCGTTGGCAAGCGGGGCTATCGTAATGTCAAAAGCACCTTGGGTCTCCCGGGAGATTTCCATGCTGCGGCGGAATACGTTGGTGAAGAAAGTATCGGGAATGATTTCTTCGTTCCGGTTGATGCGCGTAATCGTTGCCGTATCGTTAAACGGAGATAGAGATCCGTCAAACCGTTTAAGCTCAGCTTCTATCTCGGCTTTCAAATTGCTGTCGTACTGATAGGTTATGTTATAGACCGTTCCGAATATCAGTCCGCTGACAGTTTGATAAGGAACAGCGCGGTTGTGGCGTGCAAGTATTCCGATAGTGCCGAGGGCAAGCAGGGCAACCCATAAAAAATTACGTTGTGCTTTCTTCTCCATAATGTATGATGCTGTATAAATAAATTAAGCGATCTTCTTTTTTATCCTTCTATCAGACTGCCTTTTATCGGACAGCCTGCCGTTTCTTCGTTTTTCACTCTTTATTTAAAAGAACAAGTGCTCTATCAATATCTTCGTTCCGATAACGATGAGGATAATGCCGCCCCACAGTTCGGAACGCAGCTTGCGGGCGATGCCGCATCCGCACCGGATGCCGAACATCAATCCTGCCAGTGATAAGGCAAACGACACAAATCCTATGATGCCGATAGGGGGCAGAATGGATGCAAAGTTGCAAACTCCCAGAAAAGCGAACGAAACACCTACCGCCAAGGCATCGATGCTGGTGGCTACCGCCAATGCCGCTACTACTTTCAGCTTGGTAGGATCGAACTCGTGCCGGCAATCTTCATCCTTGAAAGATTCCATAATCATACGTCCACCCAGAAAAGCTAAAATGGCAAAAGCTATCCAATGGTCTATACTTTCAATGAGATGGCTGAAAAAACTGGCGCCTATCCAGCCAAGCAATGGCATGAGTGCCTGAAAAAAGCCGAAAGCCAATGCCATTATCAGCATCGGGCGCAATTGAACACGTTTTAATATAATGCCGCTGGCTATGGATACAGCGAAACAGTCCATAGCAAGCCCTATGGCAAGCAACCAGATTTCTAATCCTGTCATTATCTCTTAGAATGGTAGTTTATAAGTTATTGTATAGGTAACCCCGGTTGTGTTTCCGTTGTACTTCCCGTAGCCCGGTACGTACCATGGATCACCATGCTCGGCAACGGAAGAACTCATACGGAATTTGAAACGTAACGCCCAACCCATATACAGGTCTTTCCATACATGCGCCCGTATACCGACACAAAATTCGGCCCATTGCATCGAGCCTTTCATTCCTTTATAATTAAAAGGCAGGCTGTTTCCCCAAATGCCGTCTATCAAATTCGGATTACCCAAACTTCCCCCGTATTCAGGGTCGTTGATGCCTAACGCTTCTACATCATATTTAAAGCTCGTTGCCGCATAGCGCAGGCCAACGAGTATCATATGTCCGTGCTTTTTGTTATAAAGCGCATTATAGTCCATACCGATACGGAAATAGGGAGCACCGGTTTTATAATGTATTCCTTTGTCGCTCCAAGTATCAGTATTGCCATATCCTAATTCTACAATCGGGAAAAAGCGATTTTTAAGATTGACATCGACAGCTACCTCACTGCTGAAAAAGTCACTCCCGAACAGTTTGCTTCCGGGTCCCCATAAATCTACACTGACAGAAATACCATTGTACAGCGGATAGTGCACTTCCTCTTTGGCCTCTTTTTTCTCCTTTTTGGGCGGAGTGTTTGCCGGCGGGGCGGAAATGTCACTGTTTTGTGCCTGTAATGGAAGAGACAGCAGCAAACAGAACGCCAGACTAATAGAATAGTTTAAGATTTTCTGCTCCATAAATTCCGGCTTCTTTATTTGCAACGCGAATAGAATCAAGACTGTGGCGACTGTATCGGACATCTGTTATGGCTTGTTTCATTTGATAACCGCAATCCATTGACAAGAAGTAAGGTGTGTTGGTTTGGTGAATAACAAGCGTATCTGTCAATGTCTTGCTGTAATGAAACACGAGTACGGTGGAGTCGGCGGTATATCTCAGTGGCAACGAGAGATCGTGCACTTTTTTTTGATTGTTGATGATGACGGAATCCGTGCCAAAGGCAGTAACCGTCAAAGAGTCTAAGGTATCATTGGATATCACTTTGGTGTCAGGATCCAATGTATATAGGTAACATTGCATCATGGCTCGCGTTGTCATTGAACAGTCCGCTTCTTCCGAACAGGATATTACTATACTGAAAACAGGGAAAAGAACAGCCCCGAATATTATAAATCTGACTAATGCTTTCATGGTTAAATCATTTTCTCTATTTGGTACTTATTGCGTTCTGGTGCATTGCGGGATATCAACTCTCCGAGAAAACCTGCCACAAATAACTGCGTGCCGATAATCATGGATGTCAGTGACAGGTAGAAATAGGGAGAATCTGTCACAAGGCGGTAGGGCATCCCTTGATTCATGTAATACAGCTTGCTGGCGCCGACAATAATGACGGCAATGAATCCGACGAAGAACATCAGAGAACCCAATATGCCAAAGAAGTGCATAGGCTTGATGCCGAAGGTGGAAAGGAACCAGAGGGATATCAAGTCCAGGTATCCGTTGAAGAAACGATTCCACCCGCCGAATTTTGTCTTGCCAAATTTCCGTGCCTGATGGTGTACGACTTTCTCGCCAATCTTCTTGAAACCGGCATTCTTTGCCAGATAGGGGATATAGCGATGCATTTCGCCGTACACTTCTATGTTTTTTATAACATCTTTGCGATAGGCTTTCAAGCCGCAATTGAAATCGTGCAGGTTCTTTATGCCGGAAACCTTGCGTGCCGTAGCGTTGAACAGTTTTGTCGGTATGGTCTTTGACAGCGGATCGTATCTTTTTTGCTTCCAGCCGGATACCAGATCGTAGCCATCTTCCGTAATCATGCGGTATAGTTCCGGTATTTCGTCAGGACTGTCTTGCAGGTCGGCGTCCATTGTAATCACAACATCGCCCTGGGCCTGTTCAAAACCGCAATAGAGAGCCGGTGATTTGCCATAATTGCGACGGAACTTTATTCCGCGCACTTTATCAGATTTTGTTTGTAATTGCTCTATTATTTGCCAGGAACGGTCGGTACTTCCGTCGTTAACGAAAATAACTTCATAAGAAAAGTCATGGGCTTTCATTACCCGTTCAATCCATGCAAACAATTCCGGAAGAGACTCCTCTTCATTATATAAAGGAACGACAACTGAAATATCCATTTGCTTATTTACGATTTTACTATATTATACTATACCTGATTTATTTGAAATTTGTCTGTTCTTGTCATTCCTTTTTACGCCTCATTACAAATAAGGCGGTAGGAAGCGCGAGCAATGAACCGCAAAATACATTCCATGACACCAGTTGCATGGTGATATCTATGGGAGTGAGCGATTTCACAGTCTCCAATGTTTCTTGAAACATGTTTGTATAGGCTTCTATGTCCGGTACACCGCTTTTATTTAAGATATCAATTTGAGATTCGTAGGCATTGATAACGAAACCATGATCGATGAAACGGAAATAAATGTAGTGTGCCACTGCCGTCAGCAATGCGGCAAACATATACATGAATACTGTGAATATCCATGCATGCAAGAAGCTGATACTGCCGCTGCATACAGTATTACGATACATTCGTACATAATAATAGCCCATGAAAGGGACACATAACGTGAGCCCTACGAAAAGGAAAGATAAAAACGGAATTGTCAATCCTAAAGGGAAGAGGATGAATTTTAAAATCCAATATCCTCCCAAATAGGTGCCGAACAACATTGCATATTGCATGTAACCTTTATTTTCTGCCATTTTTCTAAGAAATATGGCGCAAAGTTATAAATAATATTGGTTGTAGACCCTGTATTCTTGTTAAAGTTGAAAAAAGTTAGGGGAAGGTATTGCAGATTTAAAATTTTTATCTACCTTTGCACTCGCAAAACGGGTAAGTCCTATACGGCCAGCTCCCTTCGAATCCTCCAGGGCTTGATCGCAGCAAAGGTAGTTGGTTGTAGCGGCGCGATATAGTAAGCTTACCCACCCGCCTCTTTAGCTCAGTTGGCCAGAGCACGTGATTTGTAATCTCGGGGTCGTTGGTTCGAATCCGACAAGAGGCTCAAAAAAAGAGATATATCAGCGATGATATATCTCTTTGTCTTTATGATATTTCGGTTCAGTTTGAAAACGGCACTTTTTTTATTCTTTTGTATCCGTATACAGCGTTATTGCCTATCTCTTCTTCGATGCGCAACAACTGATTGTATTTAGCCATACGGTCTGAACGGCTTAAAGAACCGGTCTTGATTTGACCGCTGTTGGTGGCTACGGCAATGTCTGCAATCGTGGAATCTTCCGTTTCGCCGGAACGATGGGACGTAACGGTCGTGTAGCCATGACGGTGCGCCATTTCGATGGCATTCAGCGTTTCTGTCAGGGAGCCGATTTGATTTACCTTAATCAGTATGGAGTTTGCGCAACCTTTTTCGATACCCATGGCAAGGAAATCTACATTGGTGACAAATAGGTCGTCACCTACCAGTTGACAGCGGTTTCCGATGCGGTCGGTCAGTTTCTTCCAGCCATCCCAGTCGTTTTCGCTCATGCCGTCTTCGATAGAGTCGATAGGATATTTGTCAATCAACTCTTCCAGATAATCTACCTGCTCGTTGGCTGTACGTTTTTTGCCTTTCTCACCTTCGAATTTGCTGTAATCGTAAATGCCGTCGTGATAGAATTCGGAAGAAGCGCAGTCCATGGCAATCATCACATCCCTGCCCGGTTCGTAGCCGGCAGCCTTAATGGCAGCAATGATCGAGTCCAAAGCGTCTTCTGTGCCTGTCAAGTCGGGAGCGAAACCGCCCTCGTCGCCTACAGCAGTACTAAGTCCGCGGTCATGCAATACTTTCTTTAAGGCGTGGAACACTTCTGCGCCCATGCGCAGACCTTCACGGAAAGAATTCGCCCCTACCGGACGTATCATAAATTCCTGGAAAGCGATGGGGGCATCACTGTGCGAACCGCCATTGATGATATTCATCATCGGAACAGGCATTACATATGTATTTGTTCCACCGATATAGCGATAGAGGGGAATATCAAGGTATGCCGCCGCTGCTTTGGCTACGGCAAGCGAAACCCCCAAGATTGCATTTGCACCCAGATTGGATTTGGTCTTTGTGCCGTCCAAGGCCAGCATGGTATGGTCGATACTCATCTGTTCAAGAACCGACATGCCAATCAATTTGGGAGCGATGATATTATTAATATTGTTAACGGCTTTCAGTACTCCCTTGCCACCATAACGTTTTTTATCACCGTCACGCAGTTCTAGGGCTTCATGTTCGCCAGTGGATGCACCGGAGGGTACGGAAGCGCGGCCGATAAAGCCGGACTCTAATATTACATCAACTTCTACGGTAGGGTTTCCTCTTGAATCAAGAATCTCACGTCCGATAATCTTTTCTATTTTCATCTTATTTTATTTTAAATGTAAATTCCATAGGTATAACAAGTGAAAATGGAAAATTGTTCAGTCTTTTATTACGAGTCCCAGCAGGCTTGTCAGGTCCATGGCTTGGTGGGTACTGACGATAGCTCCCCGTATATCCGGCAGATTGACGTGAATACCCTCGATATGCGAATCGCTCAAGTCAATGCCCCTGAGCGGAGTATGCGAAAATTCCGCTTCTACTAACTCGCAATTGGTAAAAGCGATGGAAGTCAACTTGCAGTCGTTGAAGTCGCTGTTACGCAAATCGCAGGTGGTGAACTCCGCCTGATTGATTTTACTCATGGAAAAATTGAGGTATCTCGCATTGCAATCCTGCATCCTGCAATGATTCAGGATTGTTTCTGGCAGATTTGTGCCTACCAGTTTACAGGAAATGAATTCTACCCGAAAAAGAGAGCTTTCTGCAAATGATATGTTGGACAAATCGCAATGCTCGAAACGGACATCCGTAAAGTGAGTAGCTTTCAGTTTACAGTTGTTGAACTGTACATGGCTGAAAGTGCAATTGGTGATACTTTTATAAGAACAATCCATTGATTCTTCCATTTGTTTGCTGAAACATATCCCTCTGACAGTTTCTTCGGTCCTAAGCCATTCCTTGAGTGATTTGGAACTCTCGACTTGACTTTCAAAAGTGGGGGAGATGACCCGTATGGGCGGCATGCTGAAGGGTTTGCCTGTTCTCATGATTGCTGTTTTAAAAGGTCTTCCCTAAGATATTTCCGCCCCATACTGCAAATATTCCCAACAAGATACTTAATAAGGTATATAGGGCGAATAATCCGTAAAATCCTTGTTTAATCAGAATCAATCCGTCGTTGGAAAATGTGGAAAAAGTGGTGAAGCCACCACACAAGCCGGTAGTCAGCAACATTCTTACTTCTGCGGATAAGTTGAAGCGGGCGGATAAGACGTAGAACAATCCTATCAGGAAGCCTCCGATGATGTTTACGGCAAATGTAGCCCAAGGAAAGGAGTAGGGTACTATCCGTTCATGGAGTGCCATTTGCACGCAATAGCGCAATACGCTGCCTGTGCCGCCGCCAAGAAATATGGCTATCAATATTTTAGTCATAATAATTGAAGTCTGGTATTGAGTTGACAAAGATAGTGTTTTCATTCCATTTGTATTTCCGAGTGAGCGGTATTTCTTTTAAAAAACAGGTTTATAATCACTTATGCAAACGTTTGCTTTTATTTCATATCTATTTTCATTTGATAACCTTAAATCAGGAGACTTTCCTGCTTATATTTGCATCAAATAAATTATAAATCATAGCATGAGAAACATGAAAGCAATTTGCATTAAACTAACCTGCTTCCTGCTCGTACTTTTTATGAGTAGTGCAGCAATGGCCGAGAGCATCACCTCGCCCAATGGACAACTTCAATTAAACTTCTCCGTCAATTCTCAAGGTGAACCTGTTTATGAACTTTTCTACAAAGGAAAAGCTGTTATAAAGCCCTCAAAGCTGGGTTTGGAATTGAAGAATGATCCGGGACTGATGAACGGATTTACTCTGGCCGATACCCAAACGTCTACATTCGACGAAACATGGGAACCGGTGTGGGGTGAGGTGAAACAAATCCGCAACCATTATAATGAAATGGCTGTAACGCTGGACCAAAAAGCGCAAGACCGTAATATTATCATCCGTTTCCGTCTTTTCGATGATGGCCTCGGTTTCCGTTACGAGTTTCCTTTACAAAAGAATTTGAACTACTTTGTTATTAAGGAAGAACGTACCCAATTTGCCATGACGGGTGACCATAAGGCGTTTTGGATTCCGGGTGATTATGATACGCAGGAGTATGACTTTACAGAGTCCAAACTTTCTGAAATCCGCGGTCTTATGAAATCTGCCATTACCGGTAATGCGTCGCAGACACAATTCTCTCCGACAGGCGTACAGACTTCCCTTCAGATGAAAACGGCGGACGGCTTGTATATCAATCTGCACGAAGCTGCCTTGGTAGACTACTCCTGCATGCATCTGAATCTGGATGATAAAAATCTGATTTTTGAATCTTGGCTGACGCCCGATGCAGTAGGTGATAAAGGTTATATGCAAGCTCCCTGTAAATCACCGTGGCGTACGGTGATTGTCAGTGACGATGCTCGCGATATTCTTGCTTCCAAGTTGACTTTAAATTTGAACGAACCTTGCGCTTATGAAGATGTTTCTTGGATTAAACCTGTGAAATATGTAGGAGTATGGTGGGAAATGATTGCCGGTAAAAGCACTTGGGCGTATACGGATGACCTGCCTTCTGTTAAGTTGGGCGAAACGGACTATTCCAAAACAAAACCTAACGGACGTCATGGCGCCAACAATGAGAACGTGAAGAGATACATAGATTTTGCCGCTGCCCACGGCTTTGACCAGGTTCTGGTAGAAGGTTGGAACGAAGGTTGGGAAGACTGGTTCGGACACTCCAAAGACTATGTTTTTGACTTTGTGACTCCGTACCCCGATTTCGATGTGAAGATGTTGAATGCATATGCCAAGAGTAAAGGTGTTAAACTGATGATGCACCATGAGACTTCTTCTTCCGTCCGCAACTACGAACGCCACATGGACAAAGCTTACCGGTTTATGGTCGACAACGGTTATAATGCAGTGAAGAGCGGTTATGTAGGAGATATCATCCCGCGTGGCGAACATCATTACGGACAATGGATGAACAATCACTATCTTTATGCCGTAAAAAAAGCTGCCGACTATAAAATCTGTGTCAACGGCCATGAAGCCGTACGTCCTACCGGTTTGTGCCGTACTTATCCGAATCTTATCGGCAACGAATCTGCCCGTGGCACTGAATACGAAGCATTTGGCGGTAGCAAGCCGTTTCATACCACACTACTTCCGTTCAACCGTCTTATCGGCGGACCGATGGACTACACTCCGGGTATTTTTGATACAAAACTGGATTTCATGGGCGACCTGCCTCACGGACAGGTACAAACTACGCTTGCCAAGCAGTTGGCTCTTTATGTAACCCTTTACAGTCCGTTGCAAATGGCTGCCGATCTAGTGGAGAATTACGAGAAGCACATGGATGCATTCCAGTTCATCAAAGATGTAGCCGTAGATTGGGACGACAGCGAATATATTGAAGCTGAACCGGGAGATTACATTACCGTAGCCCGTAAGGCGAAAGGTACTGATAATTGGTTTGTAGGCGGCATTACAGATGAAAATGCCCGCACAGCCGGCTTTACTCTCGATTTTCTGACGCCGGGCAAGCAGTATGTAGCTACTCTGTATGCCGATGGTAAGGATGCCGACTACAAAGAGAATCCTACTTCCTATCAGATAAAGAAAGGTATTGTAACCAACAAAACCAAAATCTCCGTTTGGGAAGCACGTAGCGGTGGTTTCGCATTGAGCTTGATTGAAGCTACTCCGGCTGAGAAGAAGAGTGTGAAAAAATGGAAATGATTAAGGTAAAAAGAAATTCTTAATTAGGTATTGGTAACCTCCCCGCAGGACTGACTTCTTTGTTTTGGCGGGGAGTTTTTTATTATTTTTAGAGGTGGAATATATCGCTCACAAGGAAACTTCTTTGTACCTTTGTGCCCGTTAATAAAATAACTAATAACACAAGGAACTTATGGGAGGTTTTTTCGGGACAGTCGCCAAGGCAAGTTGCGTGGCGGATTTGTTTTACGGCACAGATTATAATTCGCATTTAGGGACAAAACGTGGCGGTTTGGCTACTTATGATCAGGATGAGGCTGTATTTACACGCTCCATTCATAATTTGGAAAGTACCTATTTCCGTACGAAATTTGAAGACGAACTGGATAAGTTCAAGGGAAATTCCGGCATCGGAATTATCAGTGACACAGACCCTCAACCTCTTATTTTAAATTCCCATCTCGGTCGTTTTGCCATAGTTACGGTTGCCAAGATTATGAACCTGAAAGAGTTGGAAACCGAACTTCTGGAGCAAAATATGCACTTTGCCGAATTAAGCTCCGGCAAAACCAATCAAACGGAACTTATCGCTTTGCTGCTGATACAAGGTAAGACTTTTGTAGACGGCATTGAGAATGTATACAAGCATATTAAAGGTTCATGTTCCATGCTGCTGCTGACTGAAGACGGCATTATTGCCGCCCGCGACCGTTGGGGGCGCACTCCCATTGTTATTGGTAAAAAAGATGGAGCATATGCAGCCACAAGCGAATCGAGTAGTTTCCCGAACTTGGGATATGAAATAGACCGCTATCTGGGACCGGGCGAGATTGTCCGTCTGCATGCAGAAGGGGTGGAACAGATGCGCAAACCTAATGAGGAGATGCAGATATGTTCTTTCCTATGGGTTTATTATGGCTTTCCCACTTCATGCTATGAGGGAAAGAATGTGGAAGATGTACGCTTTGTTTCCGGACTGAAAATGGGACAGACCGATACCTCGGAAGTAGATTGTACGTGCGGCATACCCGATTCCGGTGTCGGTATGGCGCTGGGATATGCCGAAGGAAAGGGAGTGCCTTATCATCGCGCCATTTCAAAATATACTCCGACTTGGCCGCGTAGCTTCACTCCCAGCAGGCAGGAAATGCGTTCGTTGGTGGCAAAGATGAAACTCATTCCCAACCGTGCCATGCTGGAAGGTAAACGCCTTCTGTTTTGTGACGATTCCATTGTCCGTGGAACTCAGTTGCGCGATAATGTAAAGGTGCTTTATGAGTATGGAGCGAAAGAAGTACACATTCGTATTGCCTGTCCGCCGTTGATATATAGCTGTCCGTTTGTAGGCTTCACAGCATCCAAAGGAGATTTGGAGTTGATTACCCGCCGTGTCATTAAGGAGTTGGAAGGTGATGAAAACAAAAATCTTGAGAAATATGCCACTACGGGTTCGCCGGAGTACGAGAAAATGGTAGAAGTTATCCGTGAGCGTTTTGGACTGTCATCATTAAAGTTCAATACGCTGGAAACATTGGTTGAGGCTATTGGTCTGCCTAAATGTAAACTTTGTACCCATTGTTTTGATGGTAGCAGTCACTTTTGATTGACAAAATAGTTATTAATGAATGAAAAAGGGTCGTGAATTGCTTGGCAGTTCACAATCCTTTTTTTAATTTTACGGCAGTAAAATAGTGATTAGGGTTTAGTGATAAGTGATTAATGCCGTTCGGATAAAAGGAGGGCGCGGTTGTAGCCTACTGACCGTTAATCGTTCATCACTAACCACTAATCGCTAATCACTAACTATAATCACTATCATCATGACTTTAGTAGAACGTTTTTTAAAGTATGTAAGTTTCGATACGCAATCGAATGAGGAAAGTGGGGTAACTCCGAGTACTCCGGGGCAAATGGTATTTGCCAGGTTCTTGAAAGAAGAATTGGAAGCTTTGGGGTTGGAAGAGATTACATTGGATGAGAACGGTTATCTGTTTGCCACTCTTCCTGCCAATATAGATAAGTCTGTACCTGTTGTCGGCTTCATTGCCCATATGGATACTAGTCCCGATATGAGCGGGAAAGATGTTTCCCCGCGCATTGTAGAGAATTACGATGGAAAGGACATTGTTCTTTGCGCAGATGAGCAAGTAGTTCTTTCTCCTGCTCGATTCCCCGAATTGCTCGACCATAAGGGAGAAGATTTGATTGTTACTAACGGAAAAACATTATTGGGTGCCGATGACAAAGCCGGTATTGCGGAGATTGTTTCGGCAGTAGCTTATCTGAAAGAACACCCTGAAATCAAACATGGTAAAATCCGTATCGGTTTCAATCCCGATGAGGAAATCGGTTTGGGTGCGCATAAATTCAATGTTGAGCAATTCGGTTGCGAATGGGCTTATACTATGGATGGCGGTGAAGTAGGCGAACTGGAGTTCGAGAACTTCAATGCGGCTTCTGCCAAGATTGTTTTCAAGGGACGCAATGTACATCCGGGCTATGCCAAAAACAAGATGATAAATTCTATCCGCGTAGCCAATCGTTTTATTTCCATGTTGCCCAGCCACGAAACACCGGAACATACCGAGGGGTACGAGGGCTTCTATCATCTTATTGGAATTACGGGTGAAGTGGAGCAGACCACGGTTACTTACATTATTCGCGATCACGACCGTGTTCGTTTTGAGAGCCGTAAGAAAGAATTTGAACACCTTGTCTGCAAAATTAATGCCGAATATGGCGAGGGTACAGCCGCACTCGAACTACATGACCAATATTATAATATGCGTGAGAAGATTGAGCCGGTGATGCATATCATCGATACAGCTTTTAAAGCTATGGAAGCCGTCGGTGTAGAGCCTCACGTAAAAGCTATTCGTGGCGGTACGGACGGTGCGCAACTTTCGTTCAAAGGCTTGCCGTGCCCCAACATCTTTGCCGGTGGTCTGAATTTCCACGGACGTTACGAATTTATTCCTATTCAGAATATGGAGAAAGCCATGAATGTTATCGTCAAGATAGCCGAACTCGTTGCCGCTAACAAATAAATCATAATCTATAACTTATAAGTCACACCATGAAAACCACTCCATTTACAGAAACGCACATCTCGCTGGGAGCTAAGATGCACGAATTTGCGGGATACAATATGCCTATCGAATATTCCGGTATCATTGATGAACATCTTACTGTTTGTCAGGGTGTCGGTGTGTTTGACGTCTCCCACATGGGAGAGTTTTGGGTGAAAGGTCCGCATGCTTTGGACTTTTTACAGACAGTCACCTCTAATAACGTAGCAGCCCTTACTCCCGGTAAGGTACAATATACTTGCTTCCCCAATGAGGATGGCGGTATTGTAGACGATTTATTGGTCTACCGGTACGAGCAGGAGAAATATCTGTTGGTAGTCAATGCTTCCAATATCGAGAAAGACTGGAACTGGTGTATGTCTCATAATACGATGGGAGCTGAGTTGGAGAATGCTTCCGACCGTATGGCGCAGCTTGCGGTACAAGGTCCGAAAGCTATCGAAGCATTGCAGAAACTGACACCTGTTAATCTTTCCGAACTTCCGTATTACACCTTTACGCATGGTGAATTTGCAGGTGAGCCGGATGTTATAATCTCCAATACCGGTTATACTGGAGCCGGTGGTTTTGAACTCTATTTCTATCCTGAAGCTGCAATAAAAATATGGAATGCCGTGTTTGAGGCTGGTGCGGAGTTCGGTATCAAACCTATCGGTTTGGGTGCTCGTGATACGCTTCGCCTTGAAATGGGATTCTGCCTGTATGGAAATGACCTGGATGATACCACGTCACCTATTGAAGCTGGATTGGGATGGATTACCAAGTTTGTAGAGGGTAAGAACTTTATCAATCGTCCAATGCTGGAGAAACAGAAGACGGAGGGTACGGTACGTAAATTGGTCGGTTTTGAAATGGTAGATCGCGGTATTCCCCGTCACGGTTATGAGTTACAGAATCCGGAAGGTACTCCTATTGGAGTGGTTACTTCGGGCACAATGTCGCCTACCCGTAAAATCGGTATCGGTATGGGGTATGTGAAGCCCGAATATAGTAAGGTTGGTACGGAAATCTGTATTGATATGCGCGGCCGTAAGTTGAAGGCTGTGGTGGTGCGTCCGCCGTTCCGCGGGAAAGTCTGATTTACTTAAACAGGATGATGCGGTTTCCGTGGAAATTATGTCTTGCATGGGACTGACGTTGGGTAGTATGCATATAGTAAAAAAGGGAATCTGTAGCAGATTCCCTTTTTCCTTTTCTTTGAAAAACAGATTATTTCTTACGGTTACCGTAACGGCTCATGAATTTATCAACACGACCGGCTGTGTCAACCAACTTAGACTTACCAGTGTAGAACGGATGAGAAGTGCTGGAGATTTCCAACTTTACCAACGGATAAGTTTCGCCTTCGAACTCAATAGTCTCCTTAGTATTTACTGTAGAACGAGACAAGAACACATCGCCGTTTGACATATCTTTAAATACTACCGGACGGTAATTTTCAGGATGAATACCTTTTTTCATTTCAATATTTGTTTTTTAATTTATATTCTGTTACTATTTTGGTAATAAATAGTGTAATGGTCTTTTTCAGTGCGCAAAGATAATGCTTTTCTATGAAATGAAAAAAGGTTTTTCAACAAAAAAGTTGGCAATTGATAGGTTTATAACTTTTTATTTTAGATTTTTGCAGGAGATTAATATCATATCACCTATGAGAAAACTGATTGTATTCTTTTCTTTTTGGTTCAGCGTTACAATAGTTGTAGCCCAGAACACGGAACGCAAACTGTATAGCATAGCGTTTTATAATCTTGAGAATCTGTTTGATACCATCCATGATGCAGGTAAGAATGACTATGACTTCCTGCCTGATGGCAGTTACCGGTGGACTGCGAAAAAGTACGAAGCTAAACTGCATAATCTCTCGGACGTGTTGAGTGCCTTGTCGCGTAATCTGCTTCCTGAGGGACCGGCAGTAATTGGCGTGGCAGAAGTCGAGAATCATAGGGTACTGACGGATCTTGTCAGTCAGCCGGCTATGGCTAACTATAAGTTTGTTCATTATGAGGGACCCGACAGACGTGGCATTGACTGTGCACTTTTGTATGATCCGCAACAGTTTGCCGTGACGAACTCTAAACTGGTACTTTCCGCTCCGTTTGAAGGGGATACGGTGCATCTGACGCGCGGTTTCCTTATTGTAGACGGTAGAATGGCGGGTGAGCGTGTGTGTTTCATTGTGAATCACTGGCCTTCCCGCGGAGCGAAATCACCGGTGCGGGTGCATGCCGCCAGGCAGGTAAAGGCGTTGACGGACTCCTTGATGCATGAAGACAAAAAGCTGAAACTCTTTGTTATGGGAGATATGAATGACGATCCGATGGATGAAAGCATGCAGACTTTAGGGGCCCGTAAATATATATCGGGCATGAAAGCCAATCAGTTCTTCAATCCCTGGTGGGAAATACTGGAGGATAAGGGTGTGGGAACCTTGCTCTATCGTGGCAAGTGGAATCTGTTCGACCAGATTGTACTGTCCAGACCGTTGGTGAAAGCGAAAAAAGGACTGCGTTACGACCATAGCGAGGTTTTTATCCGCGACTACCTGATTCAGCAGGATGGTAAATACAAAGGTTCACCTTTGCGTACTCATGGCGGGCGCGTATGGCTGAACGGTTACAGCGACCATTTACCTACGATTATCTATCTGAAAAGATAATATATAATAATGTGTAAATAACAGGCCGGAAAACAAACTCGCTTTCCGGCTTTTTTGTTTATAGAGGTAAGAACGCAAAAGGAGAGAATGAACAGACAGATGCAAAAACTTTGTAATATAGAGATTACAATATTCTGTTAATTCAAGCCAATAGCTTTAAAATAGAATGGATTTGACTGGTGAGTAGAGGTATTTTATTCTTCTCTTGTTCTTCTTTTTAAAGGATAATGCTTACTTTTGCGTAGAATTTTAATTCACTAACAATAAACTTTAAACAAAATGGTTAATTACAAAGATTTAGGCCTTGTAAACACAAGAGAAATGTTTGCTCGCGCTATCAAAGGTGGATATGCAATCCCTGCATTCAACTTCAATAACATGGAACAGATGCAGGCTATCATCAAGGCTGCAGTAGAGACTAAGTCTCCGGTTATCCTTCAGGTATCTAAGGGTGCTCGCCAATATGCTAACGCTACTTTGCTGCGTTACATGGCTCAGGGCGCTGTGGAATATGCTAAGGAACTGGGCTGCAAACATCCTGAAATTGTTCTTCACCTTGACCACGGAGATACTTTTGAAACTTGTAAAAGCTGTATCGATTCAGGTTTCTCCTCAGTAATGATTGACGGTTCACATCTTCCATACGAAGAAAATGTTGCTTTGACAAAGAAGGTTGTTGATTATGCTCATCAATTCGATGTTACAGTGGAAGGTGAACTTGGCGTGTTGGCTGGTGTAGAAGATGAAGTATCTGCTGAACACCATACTTATACCAATCCGGAAGAAGTTATCGATTTCGCTACTCGTACAGGTTGTGACTCTTTGGCTATTTCTATCGGTACTTCTCATGGTGCATACAAGTTCAAACCCGAACAATGCCACGTAGATCCTGCTACAGGTCGTCTGGTTCCTCCTCCTTTGGAATTTGCCGTATTGGATGCTGTAATGGAGAAACTTCCTGGATTCCCTATCGTTCTTCACGGTTCTTCTTCAGTTCCTCAGGAAGAAGTTGATACAATCAATCAATTCGGCGGTAAGTTGGAAGCAGCTATCGGTATTCCCGAAGAGCAACTGCGCAAGGCTGCGAAGTCTGCAGTTTGCAAAATCAATATCGACTCAGACTCTCGTTTGGCTATGACTGCTGCTGTTCGTAAGGTGTTTGCTGAGAAACCGGCTGAATTTGACCCGCGTAAATATCTGGGTCCGGCTCGTGACAACATGGAGAAACTTTACAAGCACAAAATCGTTAACGTGCTTGGTTCTGAAAACAAATTGGCTCAATTGGACTGATAAGGTTAATTTGATTATAAAAATAGGGAGTGCATTTTAATGCACTCCCTATTTGTTTTTAGGTACGGACTTTATGGATTTATCCATGTCTATTTAGTCCGTACCTGATTTATGTCAAACCTGAATTTATTTACAATTCGATGATTAGGGATTCACGCGCTTCCATCTTCAACTCTTTTTCAAAGAGAATTGTTTTGCCGCTTAGAATATCTTTTCCTTGTTTCTTGTCTTTCAAAATTTCTTTGTAGAATTTTAAAGGAACGGTGGTTTCTGAATCTGTACCGTTCAGCATTACGAAAACAATTTTGCCCTCATACTGACGGGCATAGGCATATACGCCGTTTTGTACCATAAACTGAGTCATACTGCCTTTGGCAATCACATTGTTTCCTTTACGCCAATTCAGTATTGTTTTGTAGAAATTGTAGCAATCGTTTTGAATTTTGCTGCGGCCTTCAGCTGTCAGTGCGGTTTCTTTATCGTCTGCCCAGCCGCCGGGGAAGTCTTTACGAACATAACCGTCGCTCTTGCTCTTTACGCCGTTCATCATAATCTCCGTTCCGTAGTATAATTGCGGAATGCGTCGGGTGGTGAGCAACAGGGTAGAGGCTTGTTTCAGCATCGGAAGGTTTTCGCCTTCACCCAAAAAGCGGTCAGTGTCGTGATTCTCGATGAAAGCGAGTACCGATTCCGGATTCGGATAAAGAAAATCATATACGAAACTGTTATACACTCGGTCTAATCCTTTAAACCAAGTTTCTGTTTCCTCCGTTTTGGCAATGTTGATTTTATCATAGAAACTGAAATCCATTACCGTCTTCAGATTGCTGTTTTTAGGAGCGGACAGTTTGGAGTCCTTTTGCCACCATGCGGTATATGCCGGTTCGGTTACCCATGTTTCGCCTACGGTGTTATAGTTAGGGTATTCTTCATTCAACTCTTTCATCCAGTTGCTCATGGCATCATAGTCGGCATAGGGGTAAGTATCCATACGGATACCGTCTATGTCGGCATATTCAATCCACCAGAAACTGTTCTGAACGAGATAACGGTATACATGCGGATTCTTTTGGTTGAGGTCGGGCATGGCGGTTACGAACCAACCGTCATTCATCTGGCTGAAATCGTATTTCGAAGCATAAGGGTCTACGTGGGGAGTCAGTTTGAAGGATGTCTGCACAAAGTTATTTTCATGGTCGGGGTTGTTGAACCAATCTTTGCAAGGCATGTCTTTTATCCATATATGCTCTACACCGCAGTGGTTGAAAATCATATCCATTACAATTTTAATGCCGCGTGTATGAGATTTTTCGATGAGCTGCTTATACTCTTCATTGGTGCCGAAGCGGGGATCTACTTTATAATAATCGGTGGTGGCATAGCCGTGGTAGGAACCGCCGGTCATGTTGTTTTCCAATACCGGAGTAAACCACAAGGCGGTTACGCCTAAATCGGAAAAGTAATCAAGGTGCTGTTCGATACCTGCGAGGTCGCCGCCATGACGAGCATTTGGGTCGTTGCGGTCTACCTTATATTCTGCCATGCCTGCTATTTGGTCGTTGTCCGGGTTGCCGTTGGCAAAACGGTCGGGCATTAACAGATAGAGTGCGTCGGATGCATCGAAACCTTTGTGCTCGCAGCCTTTTTTGGCACGTTCTTTTAGCTCATATTCTTTGACGAACTTTTTCTTGCCTTGCGTGAAGGTGAGTGGCATTTTACCGGGTTTCACGTTTTTATCCAGTCTGAGGTAGACCAGCAGGTAATTATTGCTTTCCAATTTGACTGTGCTGCTCAGCGAGACGCCGGGATAGTTGACAGATACCGTTGCATTGCCGATGCCTTCACCATATACCATTAGCTGAAGTTCGGGGTTTTGCATACCAGTGTACCAAAATGGTGGATCGATTTTGTTTACGTTCATGGCTGCGTACGTACTGAGGGAAAGTAGGAGTGTTCCTAAAATGAAGAATACTTTTTTCATGATATTAGCTTTTCGTTATTTTCTCCGCTAAATTAAAAAAAATAGCGGAGAAGGCTGTTACCTCTCCGCTATTATCCTTTATGCAGGTTATGCAAACGTTTTCACTGCTTACATCAGGAATCCCAACAGAATACCGGCAGCTACTGCTGAGCCGATAACGCCCGCTACGTTCGGACCCATGGCATGCATCAACAGGTAGTTGGTTGGATCATATTCCAAACCTACTACTTGAGAGATACGTGCGGAGTCAGGCACTGCAGATACGCCTGCATTACCAATCAGCGGATTAATCTTGTTGCCTTTCTTCAGGAAGATATTGAATATCTTCACAAAGATTACACCGGAAGCGGTTGCGATAATGAATGAGAATGCACCCAAACCAAAAATCCACAATGAGTCTGTAGTCAGGAATTCGGATGCTTGTGTGGAAGCACCTACAGTCAGACCAAGCAGAATCGTGATGGTATCAATCAGCGGACCGCTGGCTGTGTTAGCCAGACGACGGGTTACACCACTCTCTTTTAGTAAGTTACCGAAAAATAGCATACCTAACAAAGGCAAACCGGACGGAACAAGGAAACAGGTAAGTAACAGACCGATAATCGGGAACATTACTTTTTCCGTATGAGAAACTGCACGTGGCGGTTTCATGCGGATAAGACGCTCGTTCTTGCTGGTCAGCAGACGCATGATAGGCGGTTGGATTACCGGTACTAATGCCATATAGGAATAGGCGGACACGGCAATTGCACCCATCAGGTTGGGAGCCAGTTTGGACGAAAGGAAAATGGCTGTCGGACCGTCGGCACCACCGATGATACCGATAGCACCAGCTTGCATCGGATCGAATCCGATAGCCAAAGCAGTCATGTATGCACCGAAAATACCGAATTGTGCGGCAGCACCGACTAGCATCAGCTTCGGGTTAGAGATTAGAGCGGAGAAATCCGTCATAGCTCCGATACCCAGGAAAATAAGTGGCGGATACCAACCGGAAGTTACCCCTTGATACAGAATGTTAAGTACAGACCCTTCCTCATAGATACCGACTTTTAATCCGGCTTCCATATTGAAAGGGATATTACCGATCAGCATACCGAAACCGATAGGAATCAGCAACATCGGCTCAAATTCCTTGGCAACAGCCAAGTATATGAAGAATAAACCTACCAGAATCATTACCAGATGTCCGCCTGTTGCATTGGCAAAACCTGTATAAGTCCAGAAGTCTGCAAGGTTATTTCCTAAAAATGTGATAAATTCTCCCATATTATTCAATAATTACAAGGTCAGTACCTTCGAGTACGGATTCTCCTTTACTAACATTAATAGCGGTAATTTTACCGTCTTTGTCGGCATTGATATTGTTCTCCATTTTCATGGCCTCCAGGATAATGATAACCTGGCCTTTCTTCACGGTATCACCCACATTGACTTTGATGTCAAGGATAACACCTGGCAGCGGAGATTTTACACCTGACTTGCCTGTTGAAGCAGCAGCCGGTTTTACAACTGGAGCAGTCGGGGCAGCTGGGGCTGCACTAACAGGGCGTACTACCGGTTTGACTGCAACTTTCGGAGCTTTTTCCATTTCTACTTTGTAGGGAGTACCGTTCACTTCTACGTGAGCGATGTTGTCTTCAATATCTCCAATAGTAACTTTATATGCGTTACCGTTGATTTTGTATTTATATTCTTTCATCGTTTTATCTTTATTAAAGGTGACTTTACTTTCTCTGAGGGGTTTCACGCAACGTGTAAATCTTTGAACTCCAAGGTGAATAGCTGCGTTTTACGCGGGTAATGGTGAGTACGGTGTCTTCCACATCGTGTACATCACTCTGCATTTCGTGCAATGCCAGGGAAATGGCTGCGAATACTTCACCCGGTGCTTCTCCCAGTTGTTTTTCTTTAGCCTCTTTTTTATCGGTAATGCCCTTAGCGCGCATTGCGTTACGTTTGCTGAGGTTTACAGAAATCTTGCCTATAATCTTGAAAGAGATATAAAGAAGGAGTAATCCGGAAAATACTACACTCATGGCGGAAATAGCCATACCGATACCTATACTGTCATGCTCTTCAAACTTCTCCATTTTAGCATTGCTGTCAATGGTTTTGTTATTGGTGCTTGGAGTTACATACTTATCGGACGCATCTCCTTTTACTTCCCATTCCGGAGTGGCATCACTGACACGTGCATAAGATTGGTTGGCTTGTAATGTTCCGGCGGGTACCACAATCTGGTCCAGTAATTTCTTGCCGGAATCGTATAAGCCGATCCAATTGGCGTTCTGGCTGTCTAACTTAAAGTTGGTATGGAAAGTACCGCGATTAGGTTCTCCGTCTGCCCAAAACAGCGCGTGCTGACGAGGTTTTACCAAAGTCAGGACATCACCTTTCGGGATGAAATAGGTAGCGGTGTCACCCGGTTGGCTGCTGAATTTCAGATAGCAACCTGCAAGGTCGGCGCTGCCATATGATTTGTTGAATATCTCAATCCATGCGCTGTGAACACCGTAATCATCCTGAAAGTTGCTTTCGTTGGTGATAAGCACTTCATTCAGCAACAGTTTAGAGTTTGACTCCTTTTCTCCACAAGAAGAACAGAAACCCAGCACCAGCATCAATGAAAGGAATATTCCGATTTTTGTTTTATTCATAAATTTGAGTTTTTATTTTTTAATTCTCAACTGTTAATTCTCAATTCTTAAAGAGGAATATTACCATGTTTCTTGGCCGGGTTGGTCAATTTCTTGGTTTGCAGTTGTTGCAGGGCGCGGATAATGCGGAAACGCGTGTTGCGCGGTTCGATAACATCATCGATATAGCCATACTTGGCTGCATTGTAAGGATTGGCAAACAGTTTGGTATATTCAGCTTCTTTTTCAGCCAGGAACTGAGCCGGATTTTCTTGCTCTTTAGCCTCGCGTGCATACAGAACTTCTACCGCACCTGCACCACCCATAACTGCGATTTCAGCAGTAGGCCATGCATAGTTCATGTCACCACGAAGTTGCTTACAGCTCATTACGATGTGCGAACCGCCATAGGATTTGCGTAGGGTGATAGTAACTTTAGGTACGGTAGCTTCACCGTAGGCATACAGCAATTTGGCACCGTGCAGGATAACACCGTTGTACTCCTGACCGGTTCCGGGAAGGAAGCCCGGTACATCTACCAAAGATACGATAGGAATATTGAAAGCATCGCAGAAACGGACGAAACGTGCGCCCTTACGAGAAGCGTTGCTATCAAGTACACCTGCCAGATATTTGGGCTGGTTGGCTACAATGCCGACTGATTGTCCGTTGAAACGGGCAAAACCGATAATGATATTCTTGGAATAGTCTTTCTGAATTTCAAGGAACTCTCCGTTGTCAACGATAGCACCGATAACTTCGTACATATCGTAAGGCTTGTTCGGATTGTCAGGGATAATATCGTTCAGAGAATCTTCCAGACGGTCGATGGGATCTGTACAATCTGTGTAAGGAGCTTCTTCCAAATTATTTTGAGGAATGTAGCTCAGTAGCTTGCGGATAAGTGCAAGACCTTCCTCTTCGGTCTTTGCAGTGAAGTGAGTTACACCGGATTTGGTAGAGTGTACGCTTGCACCACCCAAATTTTCCTGGCTGACATCTTCTCCGGTTACGGTCTTTACCACTTTCGGACCAGTAAGGAACATGTAGGACGTTCCTTCCATCATTAGTGTAAAGTCAGTCAGGGCAGGAGAATAAACCGCACCACCGGCACAAGGACCGAAGATACCGGAAATTTGGGGAATAACGCCGGAAGCAAGAATATTGCGTTGGAAAATCTCGGCATATCCGGCTAAAGCATTGATACCTTCTTGAATACGTGCACCACCCGAGTCATTGATACCGATACAGGGAGCACCCATCTTCATTGCTTGATCCATGATTTTGCAAATCTTCAAAGACATGGTTTCCGACAATGAACCGGCAGAAACAGTGAAATCCTGTGCGAAAATGTAGACCAAGCGACCGTCGATGGTACCGCAACCGGTAACCACACCGTCGCCGGGGTAGTGTTTCTTTTCCATACCGAAATTCGTACATCTGTGCTCAACAAACATGTCCATTTCTTCGAAACTTCCTTCATCGAGTAACATTGCTATACGCTCGCGAGCTGTATATTTCCCTTTCTCATGTTGCTTTGCAATCGCTTTTTCACCACCACCAAGACGCGCAGCCGTACGGCGGTCAATAAGCTCTTTAATTTTCTCAAGTTGATTACTCATATTCTTTATTTATGATTTATGATTTCAGATTTATGTTTTCGGATTTATGATTTCAAACCATAAATCTTTATTCTCCTTTTTCGCAAAGTTCCGTCAATACGCCGAGTGTGGATTTCGGATGCAGGAATGCGATGTTCAAGCCTTCCGCACCTTTACGGGGAGCTTTGTCAATCAGGCGGATACCTTTTCCTTCAACTTCTGCGAGAGCGTTTGCCACTCCGTCTTCCACAGCAAATGCCAAATGGTGCATACCGCCGTTACCGTTGTTCTTTTCGATGAATTTGGCAATGGTGCTTTCGGGAGAAGTGGGTTCGAGCAACTCAATTTTCACGTCACCTACTTTCAAGAAAGCGGTTCTTACCTTTTGATCTTCTACGGTTTCAATGTTGTAGCATTTTAAACCTAATACATTTTCGTAGTACGGAAGGGCTTCTTCAATGCTTTTTACAGCAATGCCTAAATGTTCAATGTGCGAAATTTTCATAACAGTTTTTATTAATGTTGGTATTCAATTCCAAATTTTTAAAATCAGCAGTACAAAGAAAGATATTTCTACTTGAATAAAGAAATTTTTCGTCAATTAATTATAAAGGTATTTCTTCTTAAAATGATTTTATAATTGAGACAACTGGTCGTTATTTTATCTATTGATGGTACTCGTTTTTTGTTATAAAAGAGATTCAAAAGCTTTTTTTGTTATATCTTTGTCAGTAGAATTTCAATCGGACAAATATTATGTCACATTTAGCTCCCTTGATCGCCGATTTGGCATTGATACTGATTTGCGCCGGAATAATGACGCTATTATTTAAAAAACTGAAACAACCGTTAGTCTTGGGGTATGTCGTTGCAGGCTTCTTGGCCAGTCCTCACATGGCTTATACCCCTTCGGTGATGGATACGGCAAACATACAGACTTGGGCGGACATCGGCGTTATTTTCTTGCTGTTTGCTTTGGGGCTGGAGTTTAGCTTTAAGAAAATAGTCAAGGTGGGGGGAGCCGCTATAATCGCTGCTTGTACAATTATATTCTGTATGATATTGTTGGGCGTGGCAGTTGGCACGGCTTTCGGATGGAAACGGATGGACTGCATTTTCTTGGGCGGTATGATAGCCATGTCTTCCACTACTATTATCTATAAGGCATTTGATGATTTGGGCATGCGCAAGAAAAAGTTTACCGGGCTGGTGCTCAGTGTGTTGATTTTGGAAGATATTCTTGCCATTGTCCTGATGGTTATGCTGTCTACCATGGCAGTCAGTCATAATTTTGAAGGGACGGAAATGCTGGGCAGTATAGCAAAACTGTTATTCTTTCTTATATTGTGGTTTGTGGTCGGCATCTATTTGATTCCTGTTCTGTTGAAAAAATGTCGGAAGCTGATGAGTGAGGAGACTTTGCTGATTGTATCGCTCGGGCTTTGTTTCGGTATGGTTGTGCTTGCTGCCCATACGGGATTTTCAGCAGCGTTCGGCGCTTTTATCATGGGGTCTATTCTGGCTGAAACGGTAGAGGCGGAAAGTATTGAACGTCTGGTTAAGCCGGTAAAAGATTTATTCGGTGCCATATTCTTTGTATCTGTAGGTATGATGGTAGACCCTTTGATGATAGTAGAATATGCGGGTCCTATTGTTGTCATCACATTGGCGGTTATTGTCGGGCAATCGTTGTTCGGCACATTGGGAGTATTGCTTGCAGGGCAGCCGCTTAAGACGGCTATGCAATGCGGATTCAGTTTGACGCAGATTGGAGAATTTGCTTTTATCATCGCTTCTTTGGGAGTGTCTTTGCATGTAACAAGTCATTTTCTGTATCCTATAGTGGTGGCTGTATCTGTCATTACTACCTTTCTTACCCCTTATATGATTCGTTTTGCAGAGCCGGCTTCCAATTTTGTCGATACGCATTTGCCGGAACGGTGGCAGAAATTTTTGCTGCATTATGCTTCCGGTTCGCAGACTGTGAATCATGAGAGTTTATGGAAGAAACTGATATTTGCTTTGTTGCGTATTACGGTGGTTTATTCCATTGTAAGTGTGGCGGTGATTGCTATCGCATTCCGCTTCCTTGTACCGTTTTTCAAGGGAAACTTGCCTGGGATTTGGGGCTCTTTATTGTCTGCTTTGGTCATTGTTCTGTTTATTTCTCCTTTTCTGCGAGCCATCATGATTAAGAAAAACCATTCGGTAGAATTCGTAACATTGTGGCGCGACAGTCGGGGAAATCGCGCTCCATTGGTAGCTACTATTGTGCTGCGAATTCTGTTGGCAGTTTCTTTTGTGATGTTTGTAATAGCCGGACTGTTTAAACTGTCGGTTGGTCTTGTCTTTGGAGTTGCGGTACTGCTGGTTATAGTGATGATACTTTCCAGACAGTTGAAGCGGCAGTCTATAATGATTGAACGTACTTTTTTTCAGAATTTGCGGTCGCGGGATATGCGTGCGGAATATTTGGGCGAGAAGAAGCCTGAATATGCAGGCCGTCTGCTTTCGCGTGATTTGCATTTGACGGATTATGAGATTCCCGGGGAATCGGCTTGGGCAGGCAAGACGCTGGCGGAGTTGAATTTTGGCAAGCGTTATGGGGTGCATGTCGTTTCTATTCTTCGTGGACGCAGGCGGATAAATATTCCCGGTGCTTCTGTGCGTCTCTTTCCTTTAGATAAGATACAGGTTATTGCTACTGATGAAGAATTGAATGTGTTTGGTGAGGAAATGAATAAGCTTTCAACGATAGCTGCGGACGCCGTGGAAAAAAGTGAGATGATACTGCGTCAGTTGCGTATCGATGCAAATTCTCCGTTCTTGGGTAAAACATTGAAAGATGCAGGCATACGCGAGAAATACCACTGCCTGATTGTTGGAGTGGAGCGAGGAGGGGAAACTTTGCATGCTCCTGACGTGCACGAGCCTTTTGTCGAGGAGGATGTAGTATGGATTGTCGGTGAGAATGTCGATGTGTACAAATTGGTCGGTGAAAATGATGAGAATGTCGACCTGTGATATTGGAATAACGGTTATCTTTGCTTTACGAACATAAACTTTAAAAAAGAAATATCATGAAAAGTGATCCGAAAGACTGTCTGTACTGTCAGAATAATGAAACGTTGCATAATCTGATGATTGAGATTGCGCAGCTTAGTGTGTCACGTGTCTTCCTTTTTAAGGAACAAACTTATCGCGGGCGCTGCCTTGTGGCTTACAAAGAGCATGTCAATGACTTGAATGAACTAACGGATGAGGAACGCAATGCTTTCATGGCTGATGTTGCCCGTGTGACTCGTGCCATGCAAAAAGCTTTTAATCCGGAAAAGATTAATTATGGTGCGTATTCAGACAAATTATCTCATCTTCATTTTCATTTGGCGCCGAAATATGTAGATGGTCCCGATTATGGTGGTACTTTCCAGATGAATCCGGGAAAGGTGTATCTGACGGATGTCGAATATCAGGAATTGGTTGAAGCGGTGAGAAGCAAACTTTGAAAGAGAATGAAGTATAAAGTATAAATTGGCAATGAGCATGATTTATGAATGACAAATGGTTATGTAATATCATATCATAGCCATTTATACCTTATACTTCGTATTTTATATTTTATTTAAAATTTTGTCCATTACCCAGTTTGTCAGTGTTGCGCTTTCGCCATCGCAGTTACAGATTGATTTGCCAAGTAAATGGTCTACAACAGCTTGAATAAGCGGTTGCTGGACGTAAATGGGGTTTTCTACAGGGATTTCTTCCCTTCCTCGTTCGGTGTGTAAGGCTATGGGATCATAGGTAAATACAGAAAAGCATATCATACCTTTGTCTCCGATGATTTCGATACGGTCTTCACGTGCAGACTCATGTGCAACGAAACACCACGAGCCGCTGCCTACCAGACCGCTGTCAAATTGGAAACAGGCACTGAGGGTATCCTCTGCAGAATATAGTCCGCCACGGTTGCTCTTGTATCCGTTGGCTTCAAGAATATATCCGAACATATCTTGCAGTATGTCTATCTGGTGTGGAGCCAAATCATAAAAATAACCGCCACCGGCGATATCGGGCTGTACACGCCAGGGTAGGTTCTCCTTGTTATAGTCCAGATCGCGAGGTGGCTGGGCAAAGCGAATTTGTATATTGATGACATTTCCGATGGCCCCTTCTTCCACCAATGACTTTACTTTCAGGAAATAAGGAAGATAACGGCGGTAATAGGCTACAAAACAAGGTATGCCGGTCTCTTGGGAAATACGGTTGATGCGGCAACACTCTTCATAAGTCACTGCCATCGGCTTTTCTATGTATACCGGTTTGCCGGCTTTCATGGACATAATGGCATATGTGGCATGGGAAGAGGGTGGGGTGGCAATATATACGGCATTTACGTCTTCATCATTAATCAGTTCCTGTGCATCATTGTACCATTTGGCAATGCCTCTTTCTTTGGCATAAGCTTTGGCTTTGGAGATATCCCGACTCATCACAGCTACCACTTCGGAGTGTTCAATTTTTTGAAATGCAGGTCCACTTTTGTATTTGGTCACTTCTCCGCAGCCGATAAATCCCCATTTTATTATTTTCTCACTCATACTTGTATATTATTCTTCAAAGTCGAAATCAAAATCAAAGTCATCCACGAATTCAGGCGCAGTGAAGTCTTCTAGTTCACGGCGATCCTTTTTGGTGGGGCGGCCCGTTCCCTTAGCGCGGTTGATAAATCCGCTGATTTTGCTCATTTCCAACAATTCATATTGCTCTGGGGCGGTTATGTTCTCCATCATTTCGGGAACAAGCTTGGCACCTACACGCTTTTCAATAGTCTGTAGTACTTTGAAAGAATAGGTAACCGGCGGTTTGCGTACTTGTATTACATCTCCCGGCTTCACCATTCGAGCTGCCTTTGCAAGTGCACCATTGATACTGATACGTCCTTTTTTGCAGGCTTCGGCTGCAATTGTACGTGTCTTGAATATGCGTACAGCCCACATCCATTTGTCTATTCTTGCTTCACTCATTTCTTGTTGAACTGATTCATTGTAATGTCTATACCGGCGAGACAGAAACTTTTAATGATTTCGCCGGCTGTTTTCAGGCGTTCATCCATTGTTTTCCAGTCTTCGTCCGTAAAGTGTCCCAAAACGAAATCCACTTGTCCGCCGCGGGGAAAATCATTACCGATACCAAAACGCAGGCGGGCATAGTTTTGGGTACCTAATGTGGCTGCAATATGTTTCAGTCCGTTATGTCCCGCATCGCTTCCTTTCCCTTTCAGCCGCAGGGTGCCGAAAGGTAGTGCCAAATCATCTACTACAATCAGTACGTTTTCCAACGGAATGTTCTCTTTTTGCATCCAATAGCGTACGGCATTTCCACTCAGATTCATGAAAGTAGACGGTTTTAGCAATATCAGTTGGCGTCCTTTGACCGACATGGTAGCTGTAAAACCATAGCGTCCGTCATTAAAGGTTATTCCGGCTGCTTGAGCTAAAGCATCTACTACCATGAAGCCTATATTATGGCGGGTTTCGTGATATTCGGGACCGATATTGCCTAAACCGGCAATTAGATATTTCATTTTTATATACTTGGCTTTAATGATAATTCAGATAAAAAGAGAGGAACGCGGATTATCGCAGTTGTCCGCGGATATGAAATCTGCGTCGTCTGCGTTAATCCGCGTTCCGGAATATCTCGTTTGCTTACTAAGAAAGCGCCGATTAGTTGTTAGCAGCAGCTGCAGCAGCACCTCTTGCGGCACGAGTCAGCTTAACAGCACATACAACGGCTTCTTTAGCATTCAACAGTTCCAAACCTTCGTAGCTTAATTCACCTACTTTTACCGTTTTGCCCAATCCCAAATGAGATACATTGACAATCAGTTTTTCAGGAATAGCGTTGTACAAAGCTTTAACTTTCAGTTTACGCATCTGCAGAGTCAGCTTACCACCGGCTTTCACACCTTCTGCCAGACCTTCCATTTGTACGGGAACTTCCATTACGATAGGTTTAGTTTCATCAATCTGATAGAAGTCAACGTGCAGGATAGTATCTTTTACCGGGTGGAATTGAATATCTTTCAAGATAGCATTTACTTTCTTGCCATCGATAATCAGGTCAACCACGTAGATGTGCGGAGTATAAACCAAATTGCGCAGACCTTCTGCCGGTACAGTGAAATGAACATTTTCACCTGCTCCGTAGAGTACGCAAGGTACACCGTTGTCTTTACGAATAGCTTTCAAAGCTCTTGCTTGTTCCGAAGAACGCTCTGCAATAGTTCTTGCAGTTCCTTTTACTTCAATTGATTTCATTTTAATTTCTTTTTGTGTTACTCTAAATTAAGTAGATTATTGCTTAATTCACCATCACACGATGTGGTTCACCACACGATGTTGCAAAAAAGCGGTGCAAAAATACCGCTTCTTTTTGAATTATCAAAAGGTTTTCCTTTAAAAATCAATATCTATTTTAATTTCTCCGTCAAGCGGAGAATCTTTATCTTTCTGTTCTTCTGCCGGCTGCACATTATCAGGTTGTTCTTCATTGTCGTTGCGGCGCATAAAACATCCTTGCTGTTCCTGAATGAAGCTAATAGCCTGTTGCAGGCCATTCATGAATTTTTCAAAATCTTCTTTGTACAAAAAGATTTTATGTTTTTCAAAACTAACCTGTGATTCATCTCCTTCACCCGTTACTATCTTCTTGCTTTCAGTGATAGCAAGGAACATTTCGTCCTTTCTGTTTTTCTTAACGTCTAAATAATAGATGCGCTTGCCTGCTTTAATGGATTGGGAGAATACTATTTCTTTGTCGCTCACGTCCAGTCCGCTTTTCTTTTTAAAGTCTTCCATATTATAGCTATCTTGTTGTAATCGGGTTCAAAATTGACGATTTTTTTTAAACTGTCAAAAGAAAAAGCCCGGATAATGATTATCTGCATTAAAAAATGTGATTTATTTATGTAAACTCATTAAAAATATCTACTTTTGCACCTCGTTAAAACACCAGTATTTACTTTAGTTATGATAAACAGAGTTCTTATTCGTCTTAAGATTATACAGATTGTATATGCTTATTATCAGAATGGCAGTAAAAATTTAGATGCTGCGGAGAAAGAGTTGTTCTTTAGTCTCTCCAAGGCATATGACCTTTACAATTATCTGCTTATGTTGATGATAGCCTTGACGAACTACGCACAAAAGCGCATTGATGCGGCAAAAGCAAAGTTGGCTCCCACAGCCGAAGAGTTGTATCCGAACATGAAGTTTGTAGAAAACAAATTCATTTCCCAACTGGAAGTGAACAGGCAGTTGATGGACTTTATCTCCAACCAGAAACGTACGTGGGAGAATGATGAAGATTTTGTTAAAGGATTATTTGAAAAGATTGTAGCGTCTGATATATATAAGGAATATATGGCTTCTTCCGAAAACTCTTACGAGGCAGATCGTGAATTATGGAGAAAGCTTTATAAGACATTCATTTTCAATAATGAGGAACTTGATATATTGCTCGAAGATCAAAGCCTTTATTGGAATGACGACAAGGAAATTGTGGATACATTCGTTCTGAAAACAATCAAACGCTTTGATGAGAAGAATGGCGCGAATCAGCCGTTATTGCCTGAGTTTAAGGATGATGAAGATCAGGAGTTTGCCCGCCGTTTGTTCCGCCGTGCTATTCTGAACTGCGATTACTACCGTCATCTTATCAGCGAAAACACACGTAACTGGGATTTGGACCGTGTAGCTTTTATGGATGTAGTTATCATGCAGTGTGCATTGGCCGAAATATTGAGTTTTCCGAACATTCCCGTCAGCGTTTCGTTGAATGAGTATGTAGATATAGCCAAAGTGTACAGTACAGCCAAGAGTGGCAGTTTTGTCAATGGCACTTTGGATGGAATAGTTAAGGAATTGAAAAAAGAAGGGAAGTTGTCGAAAAACTGATACCTTTGTTGAATAATAAAAATTAAAACGGAATATTTATGAATTTGATGACAGTATTTTTCCTGCAAGCTCCTGCTGCAGGCCCGGACGGAAGCATGATGTGGATTATGTTGATAGCTATGTTCGCTATTATGTATTTCTTTATGATTCGCCCGCAAAATAAGAAGCAAAAAGAAATTGCGAATTTCCGCAAATCTCTTCAAGTGAACCAAAAGGTGATTACTGCCGGTGGCATTCATGGTATTATCAAGGAAATTAACGATAATGATGTGGTTCTTGAAATTGCTTCCAACGTTAAAATCCATATTGATAAGAATTCCATTTTTGCCGCTGCTGCTGATGCAAACAGTAGTCAGGCTTCTAAATAAGCAGATGTGAGCCTATGTTTGATCGTAGGAACATAAGACGTATTTATTTGAATATAACCGGAAAAACAAAGGACTTTCTGCTCAGTGATAAGAGCAGAGAGTTCTTTGTTTTTTTATTTTTCTTCTTTATAGCCGGTGGTTTCTGGTTGTTGCAGACACTGAACAACGATTATGAAGCGGAATTTTCTATTCCGGTTCGTTTGCGTGGAGTGCCTAATAATACGATGATTACTTCAGAGCCGGTTTCCGAACTGCATATAAAGGTAAAGGATAAAGGTACTGTTTTGCTTAATTATATGTTGGGAAAGAGCTTCTATCCGGTTTCGCTCGATTTTTCCGATTATAAAGCTGTTGATAATCATGTACGTATTTATGCTTCTCAGTTTGAGAAAAAAGTGCTGAGTCAGTTGAATGTTTCCACCCGCTTGCTTTCTATGAAGCCAGATACCTTGGAATACATTTATGCAACGGGAATGTCCAAATTGGTGCCTGTCAGATTATCGGGGACAGTGGGTGCCGGCCGTCAATATTATTTGTCGGATACGATTTTTAAACCGGACTCGGTTTTGGCTTATGCACCGGAAGGGGTATTGGATACGATAACCGCTGCTTATACCCAGCCTGTCAAACAGGAGAATGTCTCCGATACATTGCGGCAACAGGTGTCTTTGCTTGCGCGACGAGGTGTGAAGTTTGTTCCTGCCTCTATCGAGATGATACTTCCTGTGGACATTTATACGGAAAAGACGGTGGAAGTGCCGTTGCACGGCGTAAACTTTCCGGCTGATAAAGTATTGCGTGCTTTTCCTTCTAAGGTTCAAGTAACTTTCCAGGTAGGGCTTAGCCGTTTCCGTGAGATAACTGCAGATGATTTTCATATCAATGTTTCTTATGAGGAACTGCTGCGTTTGGGGGCGGACAAGTATACGGTAAAATTGCGGAATATTCCCGACGGGGTGAAACAAGTGCGTTTTAATCCGGAGCAGGTCGATTTTCTTATAGAACAAATATCTCCTTCATTATGACTGTCAAGATAGGTATAACCGGTGGTATCGGCAGTGGAAAAAGTGTTGTGTCCCGACTGTTGGAGGTGATGGGAATCCCGGTCTATATTTCTGATGGGGAAACCAAACAGCTTATGATGACAGACTCTTGTATTCGCAGTGAGTTGACTGCCTTGTTGGGTGAGGAGGTGTATGCCGGTGGAGTATTGAATAAGTCTCTGCTTGCGTCTTATCTTTTCGGTAGTCCCGGGCATGCCGGGCAGATAAATGGCATTGTTCATCCGCGTGTAAAAGAGGATTTCAGGCAGTGGGTTTGTCAGCGTGCGGCATGCCGGATGGCAGGAATCGAGTCTGCTATTCTGATAGAGGCTGGATTTGCAGATGAGGTTGATGTAGTTGTTATGGTTTACGCTCCCGAGGAGATACGGGTGCAGCGTGCCATGAAGCGGGATGCTTCCTCACGTGAACTGATAGAAAAGCGCATTCGTAGTCAGATGGGCGATGAAGAAAAACGGAAACTGGCAGATTTTGTGATAGTGAATGATGGCGAAACACCGTTAATTCCGCAGGTTTTGGGCTTAATCACTTTTCTGTCTCAAAATAATACCTATCTTTGCCCACCGAAAAAATGAACTACTAATTACAAAAACTGAATATATTATGTTGAAGACTATTTTGTCTATTTCCGGTAAGCCGGGATTGTATAAACTCATCTCTCAGGGAAAGAATATGTTGATTGTGGAGTCACTTGTTGACAAGAAACGTTTTCCTGCTTATGGTAATGAAAAGATTATCTCTTTAGGAGATATTGCCATGTATACAGATACAGAAGAAGTACCTTTGAAAGATGTACTTCTCTCAATGAAGAAAAAGGAAAACGGTGCAGCCGTGGCATTGGATGTAAAAAAGGCTTCTGTGAAAGAGCTCCAAGCTTATTTGGCGGAGGTGTTGCCTAATTTTGACCGCGATCGCGTATATGTGTCTGATATTAAAAAACTGATTTCCTGGTATAATCTGTTGGTAGCAAGTGATATGACAGACTTTGAAGAAACATCTGAAACTGTTGCTGAAGAGGTTAAAGAAGAAACAGCTGAATAATTATACTTCATTCTGAGGTTAAAATAAAAAGAGGGTATGTCAAAATTAACATCCGCTTGCTAATTGTTTCTTTTTAGGCACAGATTCCACGTTCTTTGTTCTTTTTCCGTGAAATCCGCGAAATCCGTGCCTAAAAGAAATCATCAAGTGTATTTTGACACACCCTCTTCTTTTTTTAGCTTGTCAGTTTCTGAAATCCAATTCGTCTTTCGTTGCATTGATATCTACCGTGATTGGTTTGCTACGGTCAACTTCCTGCGACAATAATTTCTTGGACAAATCGTTCAGCAAGTAATGCTGGATAGCACGTTTTACTGGGCGGGCACCAAACTCTGGATCATATCCTGCATTGGCCAGGAAATCTATGGCGGCATCGGTCAATACCAGTTCCACGCCGTTTCCGGATAACATCTTTTGTACGCTCTTGATTTGAAGTACAACAATCTGTTTAATTTCTTTTTCAGTCAGCGGCAAGAACATGATTGTCTCGTCGATACGATTCAGAAATTCCGGGCGGATTGTCTTTTTCAGCATATTCATAACTTCCTTCTTGGTTTCCTCTACAATCTCTTCCTTGTTGGAACCGTTCAGTTTCTCCATTTGGCTTTGAATGTATCCGCTACCCATATTGGAAGTCATGATAATAATGGTATTCTTGAAGTTTACGGTACGTCCCTTATTATCCGTCAAACGTCCGTCATCCAATACTTGCAATAGTATGTTGAATACATCCGGATGTGCTTTCTCTATTTCATCGAACAGTACGACGGAGTAAGGTTTGCGGCGTACAGCTTCCGTCAACTGACCGCCTTCATCATATCCCACATATCCCGGAGGAGCTCCTACCAGACGGGAAACGCTATGTTTCTCCTGATATTCGCTCATATCGATACGCGTCATCATCGTTTCATCATCAAACAGGAATTCGGCAAGCGCCTTGGCAAGTTCCGTTTTACCTACACCGGTAGTACCGAGAAAGAGGAATGAGCCGATAGGACGCTTGGGATCTTGCAGTCCCGCGCGGCTGCGGCGTACAGCATCGGCTACAGCTTCGATGGCTTCATTCTGTCCGATAACACGCTGATGCAGTTCATCTTCCAGATGCAATAGTTTCTCCTTTTCGCTTTGCAGCATTTTGCTTACCGGTATGCCTGTCCATCGGGATACTACATCTGCGATATCCTCGGCGTCAACTTCTTCCTTAATCATTGCTTTATCGCCCTGCATTTCGTGCAGCTTTTGCTGGGTCTCTTCAATTTCCTGATTCAGTGCTTGAAGTTTGCCATAACGTATTTCGGCTACCTTTCCATAATCACCTTCACGTTCCGCTTTATCGGCTTCAAACTTCAGGTTTTCTATTTCAACTTTATTCTGCTGAATTTTGTTGACCAGTGTCTTTTCGTTTTGCCATTTTGCTTTATACGACTTCTCCTGTTCTTTTAGTTCGGCAAGTTCCTTGCCGATTTGCTCTAGTTTGAGACGGTCATTTTCGCGCTTGATGGCTTCGCGTTCAATTTCCAGTTGTTTGATTTTACGGGAAATCTCATCCAACTCTTCCGGTACAGAATCTACTTCCATACGGAGTTTGGCGGCAGCTTCATCCATCAGGTCAATGGCTTTATCCGGCAGGAAGCGGTCGGTGATATAACGGTTGCTCAATTCTACGGCAGCAATGATGGCATCGTCTTTAATCCGTACATGGTGATGGTTTTCATAACGTTCTTTCAAGCCACGAAGGATGGAAATGGTGCTTAACGTGTCCGGTTCGTTTACCATAACGATTTGGAAACGGCGTTCCAAAGCCTTGTCTTTCTCAAAGTATTTTTGATACTCGTCCAAGGTGGTAGCACCGATGCTTCTCAGCTCACCGCGTGCCAGAGCAGGTTTCAGAATATTGGCGGCATCCATTGCTCCCTCGCCTTTACCGGCGCCTACCAATGTGTGGATTTCGTCGATGAACAGAATGATGTCTCCTTCCGATTTCTTCACTTCATTGACGACGGCTTTCAGACGTTCTTCGAATTCGCCCTTATATTTGGCTCCTGCAACCAATGCACCCATATCCAGTGAATAAACTTGTTTGTTTTTCAGATTCTCAGGTACATCACCCCGCAATATACGGTGGGCAAGTCCTTCTACAATGGCTGTTTTACCTGTACCCGGCTCACCTATCAATATAGGATTGTTCTTGGTACGGCGGCTTAGGATTTGCAGAACCCGGCGGATTTCTTCATCACGTCCGATAACGGGGTCCAGTTTGCCGCTTCGGGCTGCCTCGTTCAGATTGATGGCATACTTTTCCAATGACTGATAAGTGTCCTCGCTGGATTGCGAAGTAACCTTTTCGCCTTTCCGTAATTCATTGATTGCATTGCGCAAGTCTTTCTCCGTCATTCCGGCATCTTTCAGGATGGTGGAAGCGGTACTTTTTACAGTGAGCAAAGCGAGCAACATCGGTTCCAGTGAAACAAACTCATCGCCCATTTCTTTGGAATATTGGGTTGCCTTCTGAAAAATTTCATTAGTCTCACGACTCAGGTAGGGTTCTCCACCCGATACTTTGGGCAGGGAGTCAATCTGCTTATCAAGTACGAGTGCGATTTGCTGCCCGTTCATGCCTAACTTCTGGAAGATGAAATTGGTAACGTTTTCGCCCACTTTCATCACGCTTTGAAGCAAGTGTACAGGTTCGATGGCTTGCTGCCCCCGTGCTTGCGTCAAGTTCACGGCTTCTTGTACGGCTTCTTGAGCTTTGATAGTAAATTGGTTAAAGTTCATATTTAGTTCTCCTTTCTATTTTTATCAGCTTCATAACACTTTAAAAGGCGCAAAAGATTTGCCAGCAGCCAAAATGAGACAAAATTTCAGTTAATAGAAGAAAATGAATGTCAAATTGGCTGATTTGCGACAAATACCTTTTATCTACAAAACTTTTTGTATCTTTACTCCCTCAATAAATAAATGAGTAATATGGAAAATACCCAAATAAAACTTTCCGAAACGGTAATGGTGATTGATGTTGCCTACCTGAATTTTGTTATAAACGATTTGAGGAAGTATTTTGAACCGTTGCTGGGACGTTCTTTACAAACAGTGGATCTGGCGCTTTTTACCATGTATCTGGCTATGGATGCCGGATTGAAAGGGAGTGACAATGATGTGCAGGTACTTCTCGTATATGATAAGCAGTCCGGAAAGCTGGAGCACTGCCTGCCATCCGATTTGAAGAACGAATTGGATGGAGTAGCGTTTAAGGCTTCTTTGGGTGAATTCAGTTTTATGGCTGTGCCTTCAGAGGGTTTTGTGTCTCGTGGAGACTTGTATCTTGATTTGTTGCAGATAGTATTGAATGCCGCCGAAGTGAAGAAGCTGATTGTTGTTCCTTTTAATGAGGAGTATGGTAAAGAGGTTGAGAACGTTTTGAGGGAATGCGCATTGGAAAATGCCGGACATAAAGAAGAGGCAAAAGACATTGTTTATTTCCGTATGGAGGAGCCTGCTGCCCCGGCTGTATGCCGTTGGGAGATGCTGGGGTATCCGCTGATGTCGGTGTTGGGTATCAGGAGTGAAGATTTGCAGAATAATTAATCAATTTAATTCATTGTGCTGTGAGCGATTTTCGTTTAAAGGTATTCCGGTCTGTTGCGAAGAATCTGAGTTTTACGAAGGCTTCGCAAGAATTGTTTGTCAGCCAGCCTGCTATTACCAAACATATACAAGAGTTGGAAGCTGCTTATCAGACACGTTTGTTCGACCGGCAGGGTAGCAGAATTTCGTTGACGGAGTCGGGCAATTTGCTCTTGGAGCATTGCGAGCGGATTTTGGAAGACTATAAACGGTTAGAGTACGAAATGCACTTGTTGCATAATGAATATACAGGCGGTTTGAAGCTGGGGGCCAGCACTACCATTGCCCAATATGTGTTACCTCCTTTGCTTGCCAGCTTTATCGGTAAGTTTCCACAAGTCAGCCTGTCATTGTTGAATGGTAATTCCAGAGAGATAGAGGCCGCTTTGCAGGAACATCGCATTGATTTGGGCTTTGTCGAAGGAGTATTCAGGTTGCCTAATATTAGATATACTACTTTTTTGGAAGATGAGCTGGTGGCAGTGGTGCGTACAGGCAGTAAATTGGCTGTGGGAGAGGAGATAACTCCTGATGAATTGTTCCATTTGCCTTTGGTGCTTCGCGAAAGAGGTTCGGGGACATTGGATGTTTTTGAGCGTGCCTTGCAGCAACATAATATAAAGTTATCCTCTTTACAGGTTTTGATGTATTTGGGAAGCACGGAAAGTATCAAATTGTTTTTGGAACATACCGATTGTCTGGGCATTGTTTCCGTTCGTTCCATTACGCGCGAATTGTATTCTGGACAGTTGCGTGTCGTTGAGATTAAGGGAATGCCTATGTTACGCGATTTTAGTTTTGCACAGCCTCAGGGGCAAGAAAGCGGTTTGGCGCAAGTATTCATGCAATTTGCCATGCACAATAACCATAAGTTATAGCACATAAGCAGAAACAATTGGCATGATTGAGAAAAGAAGCCTACCTTTGCGGTCGAAAACAAATTAATAAAAATAAAAAAGTATGGCTTCAACTCGAACATTGGCGAAAAGCATCAATATGTCTTTTCTGCAAAACAACAACAAAATTATTTACGTTTCACTTCTTGTCATTCTTTCTTTTTTCTTGTTTCTTGATTATATTCCGGGAATGCACGCTTATTCCGCATGGGTTACCCCTCCGGTAGCTTTATTTCTTGGTCTGTCGTTTGCTTTGTTATGCGGACAGGCACATCCTAAGTTTAATAAGAAAATATCCAAATATCTGTTGCAGTATTCTGTGGTAGGTCTGGGTTTCGGTATGAATTTGCAGGCTTCGCTTGCTTCCGGTAAGGAAGGTATGGAGTTTACGGTTATCTCTGTGGTAGGTACATTACTTATCGGCTGGGTTATCGGTCGTAAGTTTCTGAAAGTAGATCGTGACACTTCTTATCTGATCAGCTCTGGTACGGCTATTTGCGGTGGTAGCGCTATCGCGGCGGTAGGTCCTGTGTTGAGGGCAAAAGACAGTGAAATGTCTGTGGCTTTGGGTACGATTTTTATTTTGAATGCGATTGCATTGTTCATATTTCCTGTAATAGGTCATGCCTTGAATATGAGCCAGCATGAGTTCGGTACATGGGCTGCCATTGCCATTCATGACACCAGTTCGGTAGTTGGTGCGGGTGCTGCCTATGGTGAGGAGGCGTTGCGGGTAGCTACTACTATCAAGCTGACCCGTGCGCTTTGGATTATTCCGTTGGCAATTGCTACTTCATTTATTTTCAAAAGTAAAGGGCAGAAAATCAGTATACCCTGGTTTATCTTCTTCTTTGTTTTGGCAATGATTGTCAATACCTATGTCTTGAATCTTTCCGAGACAGGGGCTTTAATCGGTGCGGGAATCAATAGTATTGCCCGTAAGGCATTGACAATAACCCTGTTCTTTATAGGAGCTTCCCTTTCCCGTGATGTCCTGAAAGCAGTAGGTATCAAACCGCTTGTACAGGGTATTCTGCTTTGGGTAGTTATCAGTGTCAGTACACTGGCTTATATTTATTGGTCTTGATATAAGGCTGCAACGGCTTGAGGATTCAGTATGGTATATTCTTTCTGCATTCTCAGTACATTTTCGTCAGTTGCATATACAAATACACATCTCGCTATCGCCGGGATGTGTATTTCTTTTATACACCCTTCCCAGCATCGCCGAACCGAAACCAATGGGACATAGGTAATAAAACCTTGCTGTTCCAGTTTCTTTTTGGTATTCAGTTCGGTGTGTGGGTTGGTCAATACGATAAACCACGAATGTGGCTTATCTAAGTGATGGATGATATATTGAAAAGTCATAGTTAGTTGTCTTTTGTTACTGTAAAATTGAAAGTGTGGAAAAATTGCGGTTTATTACCGACTGTCATTGGAAAAACGATGGTGACTGAAGTTCTTCCGTTTTTTCTGAATTTCTTTTTGTGATATATTTTGCTGATACCTTTTGCCGTAATTAAGTTGGTTGCTGTAATTGTGCGGTTTATTTCCTGGTTGTGTTTGATGGTTTCCAAAGGAGCTTCGTCAGTTGTAAAAGGGTAGAGGCTGATGCCTGACGCCCTTCCGTTAACAATGAAACCGGCTTGTTTCCAGTTTAGCCATACGGTTTCATCGGTGTTGTTTTTGATGATGACTTTCCATGCATTGCTGTTCGGAATGAATTGATAAATAATTCCCTCTTTGTTATATTCCAGTTTCCCTTGATGGTTTTCATATGATTTGAATGAAATGCGGCAGTTTTCGTTGTCGATGTATTGTGCATGTGATAAGGTGGGAAACAGGAATGACAATAAAACAATGAGATGAGGTATCCGTTTGTATTTTCGGCTGTCAAAGTAAGTCTGCATAAGGATGGCTGATATACAGACCGGGATTGTAATGAGAATGCAACTACTCAATGTCATGGTATTATATGTATTATCTTTTTATTTATATGAATACGCGGCAAAAATATCATAAATTAATTGATAAAACAAATAAATTATGGATTAAAACGAACTTATATACAGACAAATTATTATTCAAGTAGTTTTAGTGTGGCTAATTAATTCGTATCTTCATTGAAATGGAAAAGAGTAATATATATATTGGCGAGGTTATCAGGAGTGTTATGGCTGATAACCAGATTACTAAGGCTGAACTTGCAAGAAGATTGGGTGTTAGACCTCAAAGTGTCGATTATATGTTGACACGGAAAAGTATTGATACGGATACGTTATACAACGTTTCAAGAGCATTGAACTATGACTTTGCTATGCTATACTCTTTACATGAAGGACAGACAAATTGTGATATAAAAGAATCCTCATATAATGTCGCTACCGCTAAGGTGTTGGTGGAGTTGGAATTAAAACCGGAGGATTGGGCAAAATTGAACTTGAAAAAGAGAATCTCTGATGTGTTGAAATGATTCGTAGGTATATTTATAAATTTGTTTTTAGAAAGGATTTATTGGCTTTGATATAAAGCTGTAACGGTTTGCAGAGATAAGGCGGTATATTCCTTTTGCATCTCTTGCATTTCTTCCTTGGTTGCATATACAAATACACATCTTGCTATTGTCGGGATGTGTATTTCTTTTATACATCCGGCCCAACTGCGCCGAACTGAAATCGTTGGAACATAAGTGATAAACCCTTGTTGTTCCAGTTTCTTTTGGATATTGAGTTCGGCGTGTGGGGCGGTCAGTACAATACACCACAAATGCGGTTCATGCAAGTGGTTGATAATATATTGGAAAGTCATAGTTAGTTAGCTGTTACAATAAAATTGAATATATGGAAAAACTGCGGTTTATTGCCGATACCGATTGGCAAAGCAATGTTGACAGACGTCCGTCCATTTCTCTTCAGATTGCGTTTACTATATATTTTATTAACCTTTTTCCCTTTTATTAAGTTGGATGCAGTAACGGTTCGGGTTATTTCAGATTTTTCTTTGATAACATCCGTAGGGGGATCATCAGATGTAAAAGGATACAAACTGATTCCGGAAGCTTTTCCATTAATGATAAAACTGCCTTTTTCCCAATTTATCCGTGCATTCTTGTTCGTATTGTTTTTTATGGTTATTTTCCACGCATTGCTTTCCGGCGTAAAACGGTAAATTATTCCGTCTTGGGTATATTCCAATTTTCCCGCCTGGTTTGCATGCGATGAAAATGAAATTTTGCATTGCGTTTTGTCCATATATTGTGCATACGACAATACCGGATAAAAAAGAAGTATCAGGAGTATGAAATGATTCTTGCGTTTATATTTCCAATAATTGAAATATAGCCATAGAATGATAGCCAGTAGACATACCGGTATCGCAATAAGAATGTACGTTATTAATGCCATACACTATTTATGATTTTTTGTTTGTTGCGTGGCAAAAATATTATAAAATAATTGATAAAACAACAATATTGTAAAAATAAATATATAAATAACTGTTAATGCGAAGTGTATAAGATAATTGATTGCAGACGATTGGTTATGGATTATACGTTTCCGGCTTTTATATTACATATCTTTGTAAATGTATGATTTCTGCTGATTTCTGAACATTTTCTTCTTTGTTCTATTATCATTTCGTGTATTTTTGTATTTGTAAAAGAGGTGATAGTCGTCTGTCAATATACGGATAGCGTGTGAAACTGGTAACATAAACACCTCACCTTAGCTCTTCAAATTGCAGGAGTTTGCTCCCTAAACCTTAGGACTTTAGTATGTTATGCTGTGGCATTTCAGCTGTTAAGGTGTGGTGTTTGGGGTGTTAAGGTGGGGGCTTTTGATAACAAAAAATGTTTTGTAAGATGAATAGTTTCATTTTATGGATTTTTCCGATGATGGTATCTTTTATGAGGATATTATTTTTTGAATGAGGATAGATAACAAGAAGAACAAATATGAACCATTTGTCATTAATTGCTTGATATTGTGAATATCTGCTTTCGGAATAGTTATATGGTGTCTCTTCTCATATATGTAAAACAAATTTGGATTTTAAGACAAAAGAACAACCGGAAAGTGTCTAAAGCATATTATAAACAAACCAGTTCTTTGTGTCTTAAAATCCAAACTTTTAACCTTTCAGTTAAGGATTATTTCTCTTTTTTCAATTCCTCGAAAATGAGTCCTTCCAGTTCCTCCGCCAGTTCCGGGTTATCGAGAATAACCTGTTTGGCGGCATCGCGTCCTTGTGCGATTTTAGTATCATTGTAACTGAACCAGGAACCACTTTTCTTGATGATGCCCAGTTCCGCACCCAAATCGATGATTTCTCCAGCACGTGAGATGCCTTCACCGAACATGATGTCGAATTCTGCACGACGGAAAGGAGGAGCTACCTTGTTCTTTACAACTTTCACTTTGGTCTGCTTGCCGATAACCTCCTCGCCATTCTTGATAGCTTGGCCACCACGGATGTCAAGACGTACGGAAGCATAGAACTTCAATGCGTTACCGCCGGTGGTCGTTTCAGGATTACCGAACATTACGCCGATTTTTTCACGGAGCTGGTTGATGAAGATACAAGTTGTACGGGTTTTGCTAACGGCAGATGTCAGCTTACGCAGAGCCTGTGACATAAGACGTGCCTGCAAACCTACCTTGTTGTCGCCCATATCGCCTTCGATTTCGGCTTTCGGTGTCAGAGCGGCTACGGAGTCTACAACGATGATGTCAATAGCGGAAGAACGAATCAGTTGCTCTGCAATTTCCAATGCCTGCTCGCCGTTGTCCGGTTGTGAAATCAAGAGGTTATCCACATCTACACCCAATTTGGCTGCATAGAAGCGGTCGAAAGCGTGTTCCGCATCGATGAATGCTGCGATGCCGCCTGCCTTTTGTGCTTCGGCGATGGCATGGATTGCCAGTGTGGTCTTACCGGAAGATTCCGGACCGTAGATTTCAATGATACGTCCGCGGGGGTAACCGCCTACACCCAATGCTACGTTCAGTCCGATGGAACCGGTAGGGATTACTTCTACTTGTTCGACGCTTTCGTCGCCCATTTTCATGATAGAACCCTTGCCGAAACTTTTTTCTATCTTATCCATGGCAGCTTGCAGCGCCTTTAGTTTTTCGCTGCCTGCCATGTTATTTCCGTTTTCAAAATTAAGTTCGTCTTTCTTTGCCATTATTTTAGTGATTAATGATTAGTGTTTAGTGATTAATTATCAATCACTGTTACAGGATTTGTGCGGCGTGGTCTTTGGTCTTTACTTCCTTAGGGGTGATGATACGCTCAATCACTCCTTCCTCATTGATGATGAAGGTGGTGCGGAAAGTACCCATATATTTACGTCCGTACATGCTCTTTTCACCCCATACGCCGAATTGTTCCACCAGCTTTTTGTCTGTGTCTGCAATCAGGGTAAAGGGCAGGTTGTTCTTTTCGATGAATTTCTGGTGCGACTTCTCGTTGTCTACACTGACTCCGATAACTTCGTAGCCGGCCTTACGCAGGTCGGTATAGTTGTCGCGCAGGTTGCAGGCTTGTGCCGTACAACCTGAAGTTGAGTCTTTGGGATAAAAATAGAGCACTATTTTTTTTCCTTTATAATCGCTCAGACGAATTTCTTCGCCTTTTTCATTGATACCCAGTATTTCGGGCGCTTTATCTCCGATATTCACGTAATTCAGTGTTTAGGGGTTGATTGGTAATAAATGATTAATCGCTAATTTAAACTTCCAAGTTTCCGTCGATTACTTCATGCCAGGGCAGTCCTTGCTTGTTAAGCTGTTCCATGAACGGATCGGGATCGAACTCCTCTACGTTCCATACACCCGGTCTCTTCCACAGACCTTTGAGGAACATCATGGCGCCAATCATGGCAGGAACACCGGTTGTGTAGCTCACGCCCTGCATGCCTGTTTCCTTGTAAGCTTCTTGGTGGCTGCAATTGTTATATATATAATAGGTGTGTTCTTTGCCGTCTTTCAAGCCGCGGATACGGCAACCGATAGAGGTTTCGCCTTCGTAATTCTCGCCCAAATCCTGCGGGTTGGGGAGTACGGCTTTCAGGAATTGCAGCGGAACGATTTTCATGCCGTTGTATTCTACCTCATCAATGCGGGCCATGCCGATGTTTTGGATAACACGCAGGTGGGTCAGGTACTCTTGTCCGAATGTCATCCAGAAACGTGCACGTTTGATTGTGGGGAAATTTTTCACCAGAGACTCCAGTTCTTCGTGATAAAGAAGGTAAGAATCGCGCGGACCGATATTGGGGTAGGTGAGTGCTTTGTGGATTTCCAACGGTTTGGTGGTTACCCATTCGCCGTTTTCGTAATAACGTCCGTTTTGGGTAATTTCGCGGATGTTGATTTCCGGGTTGAAGTTGGTTGCAAATGCTTTGTGATGATTTCCTGCATTGCAGTCCACAATGTCCAGGTATTGGATTTCGTCAAAATGATGCTTGGCTGCATAGGCGGTATATATGCCGCTTACACCCGGGTCGAAACCACAGCCGAGGATAGCTGTCAGTCCGGCATCTTCAAAGCGCTTTTTGTATGCCCATTGCCAGCTGTATTCGAAGTGAGCGACGTCTTTCGGTTCGTAATTGGCTGTATCCAGATAATTTACTCCGCTTTTCAGACAGGCTTCCATGATAGTAAGGTCCTGATAGGGGAGAGCTACGTTTATGACGATTTCGGGTTTGAAACTGTTGAAGAGCGCCACCAGTTCGTCTACATTGTCTGCATCTACCTGAGCGGTTTTGATGTTAGGGTTGCCGATTGCTTTTACAACAGCGTCGCATTTGGATTTGGTGCGGCTGGCAATCATGATTTCTGTAAACACATCCGGATTTTGAGCTACTTTGTGCGCAACAACGGTACCTACACCGCCTGCACCGATAATAAGAACTTTACCCATTTTTCTACTTACAAAAGTTTTAAATATGATTATTTTTTTTCAATGAGCAAATATAAGGCTTAATTCTCAGATAAACATTAAAATCCTGCTAAATACTTTGACCAAGTATTGCTATTTCTAAACAAAAGGTTTGCTTTTGGATTATTTTGTATATATTTGTGGTGATAAAATTAACTTAAACAAAAAGTAACAATGAAGAAAGTATTTGTTTCCCTTTGTATGGCGGCTACTGTGGCAGGGCTGTCATCTTGCGCTTCGACTAAAAATGCCGCAACGCTCTCTTCCTTGAGTGGTGAGTGGAATATTATTGAAATAAACGGCAGTGCGGTTGTACCTGCTCCGAATCAGGAATTTCCTTTTATCGGTTTTGATACAAAGACCGGACAGGTATATGGCAACAGTGGCTGTAACCGTCTGATGGGTTCGTTCGATGTGAACGCCAAACCCGGACAGATAGACCTTGGCGCATTGGGAAGTACCCGTATGATGTGTCCGGATATGACAGTGGAGAAAAACGTGCTGGCTGCTTTAGGACAGGTAAAGAAGTATAAGCAACTGGGCAAGGAGAATATGGCATTATGCGCTTCTTCCAATCGTCCTGTCATTGTGTTGCAGAAAAAAGAAGCTTCTGCTAAGTTGGCCGATTTGAACGGCAAATGGATGATTAGCGAGGCCGGTGGAGAGACCATCCCGTCGGGAATGGAAAAGCAGCCGTTCATCGAGTTCAATATTGCAGAAAAAACTCTGCATGGTACTGCCGGATGTAATGTCATTAACGGTTCATTTAATGTGGATGATGCAAATCCGGTAGCCATATCTTTCCCGCAGGTTATCAGTACCATGATGGCATGTCCCGATATGGAAGTGGAGAGCCGTGTGTTGAAAGCATTGAATTCCGTTCAGTCTTTCGGTAAGCTGGCAGGCGGCGGTATGGGCTTTTATGATGCGGACAACAATCTGGTAATGGTATTGGTGAAGAAATAACGGACATCGGTCATTATTCAGTATAAGATTACACGGATTTCACAGATTTATTTTATTCTTTTTCTGTGAAATCCGTGTAATTTTTGTTTGATAAAGAAACAAACAGCGGGCGTTTTTTTATTTTGACACATCCTCTTTTTCCCTCAGTCCGGCACGTATGCGGCTTAATGATTGCGGAGTGATATACAGGTATGAGGCCAAGTATTTCAGCGGTACATCCTGCAATAGTTCCGGATTCTCTTCCATTAATGTCAGATAACGCTCTTTGGCGGTGGGTGGTGTCCCATAAGCCAGTGTCGAAGCGTCCACTGACAAAATTTCACGTTCAAAAATCTTTCTGCCGAAGTTTGCCATTTCGATAGAGTGTGCAAACAGAGCCTCTAATTTGGCTTTACTGATGCAATAGGCTGTACTGTCGTTTACAGACTCGATATTGACCTGAGAAGGTTTGTCGTCCACATACCCCCATGAAGAAAATGCGGCATCGCCGGGAGTGGCAAACCATAAGGAATTTTCTGTTCCGTCTGCCAGGTAGTATGCCCGCCATATACCTTTCTTTATAAGGTAGAAATTAGAATTCCGTTCTCCCTTCTCTATTATAAGCTCTCCTTTGGAAAAGGATATTTCTTCCATATGAGACAACAGCTCAAACAGGCTTTTTTCGGGTAATTTATACTTCTTGCAGAATTTCTTTAGCATGATTTCCATGTTGCAAAGATATTGAATTTTCCTTGCCATTTCTTTTCCTGCCCATATAAATAATGAGTATGAAAAGAGTGGTCAATAATTCTGCCAGCGGGGTAGCCAGCCAAATCCCCGGTTTGCCCAATAGTAGCGGAAGTCCGTAAAAGCAGAGTGTCAATAAGATAAATCCGCGCAGCAGCGTGATGACAGTGGCGTACTTGGCGCGTTCCACGCTCTGAAAATAACCGATGGAAACTATGTTGATTGCAAAAAACACGAAACCGGATGCATATAAAGGCAAGCCTTTCACTGCTATATCATAGGCGGGATAACTCCGGTCTATGAACATGGCAACAATCTCCCGGCTGCAAAATATTGTAATCAGGGCAAAGCATATCCCGCAGCCAACGGCTGTCTTTAAGGCAAGCAGATACGTCTTGCGTACGCGCAACGTTTCGTTAAGCCCATAGTTGAAACTGATAATAGGCTGTGCAGACTGCGCAATGGCATTGTATACCATAAATATGATAGGAAAGAAGTAGCAGGCGATGCTGAAGGCCGCCACACCGTCTTCTTTCAGATAATGGATGAATACAAGATTGCCTACAAACATCATGCAGGCAATAGCCACTTCACACAGAAAGGCAGATGAGCCCAGCCGGCACATATACCCTACATTGCGCTTCATCAGCTTCATGCTGTTACGGCTGAACTTCACCGGATAGAAACGCAGCGCACAGTTGCGCCGTGAAAGATAGATGATAATCATTAACGCTCCTACCGTTGTTCCTATGGCACTTGCGAAGGCCGCACCGAACATTCCCCAGCCGAAAGGGAAGATAAACAGATAATCGAGTATGATGTTCAGAACGGAGGCAACTATATTGCAGAACATGGCGAAGTTGGGCGAACCGTCCAGTCGCAGGAAAAACATGCCCGAATTAAGCAGGGCCGTAAAAGCGGAAAAAGGTACAAACCAGCACATATATTCTACAGCCAAAGGTTTGAGCCGTTCCGAACTGCCTAACAGATGTACCACTTGCGGTGCAAACAGGCAAAATAGGGTAGAAGTGCACATCAGCAGCAGGGAGGATACCACTATGGATTGCGTAATGTTGATACGTGCCGTTTTGGGCTTATTGTGTGACAAGTGGATGGAAGCCACCACAGATGCTCCTACGCCGAACATCAGGCCGATGCCGGTGGAGAACAACCATAGCGGTGCCACGATATTGACGGCGGCAAGGGCATCGCTGCCTATACCTTTTCCCACAAAGATACCGTCGGTAATGACGAACAATGCGGAAAATATCATTCCCAGTACGGTTGGGAGCAGTAATTTGCGGAATAATGCCGCAATGTCCATGTTCTTGAAGTCAATACTGTCTCTCATCTTTTCCATAATCTTTAGTCTTCTATGTTTTATTGTAATCTGTTTCTTTGTCTAAGAGGTTCGGCGGCTAATGCTTATTCGTTCCGCCATGAGGAAGTTTTTGTTCCACCACGGAGAAACTTGTGTTCCATCACGGGATACATTCTGTTCCACCATGATGGAACGGATAAATATTGGCAATGCTCCTTTTTAGAAAGTGTTTTGGCTTTATATCAGCTTTCTTTAGAGAAAATCTGATAAAGTCTGAAAAAAGAGAACCAACATGCTTTCTTGAATCCCTCAAACAATATCTTTTCTTTTTCGGGGGCAAAAGTAGGACTTTTGAGTGGGATAGAAATTAACAAATGGTAATTTCCGACAGAAAAAATATATTTAACTCTGCCAAACTGACAGACAAACTGTCACATTCATAAATCTGCCGCCGCCTTGAACAATTTGGCACGGCGTTTGTCTTTTTATTGGCGTCTGCCAACGAGGCGGACACCGAAACTGAATAATAACAAATAAAAAAATAACGATCATGGGAAAAATTATTGGTATTGACTTAGGAACAACAAACTCTTGTGTTTCTGTATTCGAAGGAAACGAACCTGTAGTAATTGCAAACAGTGAAGGTAAGCGTACAACTCCTTCAGTAGTGGCATTTGTAGACGGCGGCGAACGTAAAATCGGTGATCCTGCAAAGCGTCAGGCTATCACAAACCCTACAAGAACCGTGTTCTCTATCAAACGTTTCATGGGTGAGAACTGGGATCAGGTTCAGAAAGAAACCGCTCGCGTACCTTATAAAGTGGTAAAAGGTGACAACAATACTCCGCGTGTGGATATTGACGGACGTCTCTATACTCCGCAGGAAATTTCTGCAATGATTCTGCAGAAAATGAAAAAGACCGCTGAAGATTATCTGGGACAAGAAGTAACGGAAGCCGTAATCACCGTTCCGGCTTATTTCTCCGACTCTCAGCGTCAGGCTACGAAGGAAGCCGGTCAGATTGCCGGTCTGGAAGTAAAGCGTATCGTGAACGAACCGACTGCCGCAGCTTTGGCTTATGGTATCGACAAGGCGCATAAGGATATGAAAGTTGCCGTGTTCGACCTCGGTGGCGGTACATTCGATATTTCTATCCTCGAATTCGGTGGCGGTGTGTTCGAAGTACTGTCAACCAACGGTGATACTCACTTGGGTGGTGACGACTTCGACCAGGTAATCATCGATTGGCTGGTTCAAGAGTTCAAGAACGATGAAGGCGCCGACCTGACTCAGGACCCGATGGCTATGCAACGTTTGAAGGAAGCTGCCGAAAAAGCTAAGATTGAATTGTCTTCTTCTACGAGCACGGAAATCAACTTGCCGTACATTATGCCTGTAGGCGGTGTGCCCAAGCACTTGGTTAAGACGCTGACCCGTGCCAAATTCGAAGCTTTGGCCCACAACTTGATTCAGGCTTGCCTTGAACCGTGTAAGAAAGCTATGAGCGATGCCGGTTTGGGCAACTCCGATATAGATGAGGTTATCCTTGTAGGTGGTTCTTCACGTATACCGGCTGTACAGAAACTGGTTGAGGATTTCTTCGGTAAAGTGCCTTCCAAGGGTGTAAATCCCGATGAGGTAGTAGCTGTAGGTGCAGCAGTACAAGGTGCCGTATTGACGGACGAAATCAAGGGTGTTGTATTGTTGGATGTTACTCCGCTGTCTATGGGTATCGAGACTATGGGTGGTGTAATGACCAAGCTGATTGACGCCAATACGACTATTCCTTGCAAGAAGAGCGAAACATTCTCTACTGCCGCCGATAACCAGACGGAAGTTACTATCCACGTATTGCAGGGTGAACGTCCGATGGCTGCACAGAACAAGTCAATCGGTCAGTTTAACCTGACAGGTATCGCTCCGGCACGTCGTGGTATTCCTCAGATTGAGGTGACATTCGATATCGATGCCAACGGTATCTTGAAAGTATCTGCCAAGGATAAGGCTACCGGCAAGGAACAGGCTATCCGTATCGAGGCTTCCAGCGGTTTGAGCAAGGAAGAAATCGAAAAGATGAAAGCCGAAGCCGAAGCAAATGCCGAAGCCGATAAGAAAGAACGTGAGAAAGTTGACAAGCTGAATCAAGCCGACTCAATGATTTTCACTACTGAAAATCAGTTGAAGGAACTGGGCGATAAGCTGCCTGCCGACAAGAAAGCTCCGATTGAAGCTGCCTTGCAGAAACTGAAAGATGCTCACAAAGCACAGGATTTAGCTGCTGTTGACTCTGCGATGGCTGAACTGAATACCGCTTTCCAAGCTGCAAGCGCTGAGATGTATGCCCAGAGCGGTGCTCAAGGTGGTGCACAGGCCGGTCCTGATATGAATGCAGGACAGCAAGGCGGTGCTCAGGATAATAGCAAGCATGGGGATAATGTACAGGATGCTGACTTTGAGGAAGTGAAATGATTCCGATAAGGAAACAGATAATAAACAATAAGCAAAAGCGTGCAGCTCAATGAGTTGCACGCTTTTTGCGTTTATGGGGGCATGGTTGCTATGTGTTTTCTATGGGCTTTTTTATCTCTTATTTGCGACATATTTGCGACACGTCTTATTTGGCGATAAGATACAACTTAAATTGATATAAACCATTTATAACGAGAAGAATGTGCCAAGAGGAAATTACACCATCCAAAGATGTTGCGAGGAGTGCGGTAAAATCTTTACTCCTCCCACATTGATGTCAAAGTATTGTAGCCCTGCTTGTTCCAAACGAGCATACAAGAAAAGACAAATCGCAAAAGAGAAAGAAGCGATACGCCAAGCACTGATTAGACGGATACCATCCAGCAAAGGGTATCTAACTGTAAAAGAAGCTATGATGATTTACGGCATTAGTAAAGATGTACTTTATCGTATGATACGGCAAGGCTTGATACCGTCATACAATTTTGGCCAGCAGCGTCTGATACGCCTTAGTCGGCAGTATATGGATGAACACTTCAAAACAAAGGCAAGGAGTAGAAAGAGAAAAAAGGAAGCATTGTCCTTTGAACCCAAAGACTGTTATACTATCGGAGAGATTGCCAAGAAATTCCATATCAATGACAGCAGTGTCTTTAAGCACATACGCCGTCATTCTATTCCTACACGCCAAATCGGCAACTATGTTTATGTTCCCAAATCTGAAATTGATAAATTATATAAGTCGTTATGAAGAAAGCATTACCTAATACCAAAGTGACCGTAAAGCTCAGAAGGTCGAACTACAAAGAAGAGTGGTATCTGATTATAGAATCATACCCTGTTTACAAACGAGGTTCAATCCGTGCAAGCCGTGTGGTAGAATCCATTAACCGAACTATATCTACACCAGTTTGGGACAAATCGTCCATAGCACGTATCTTACCGGATGGAACATTCAACTATAAGCCTAAACGTGATTTGAATGGAATTATCCAATGTCGTTCAACGATAGACCAAGAGGCTTGTATCTATGCCGACAATGTGCGGAAGTTACGGCAGCATGAATACGATAGTGTCATCCTATACACTGATAAGGAAAACGAAATCGCTGCACAGAATGAGCGGAGCGAACAGGATTTTATCAAGTATTTCAATGGTATTATAAGCACACGTCATCCTAACAGTTCCGATTCGATTATAGTCAACTGGAGGCGTGTAGGTGAATTATTGAAAATGTATTCACAAGGGCAACCAATTCCATTCAAGGCGATTTCCGTTAAACTGCTTGAAGATATTAAGATGTTCCTTCTCCGTGCTCCAATGGGAGGAAATAAGAAAGGTACTATCTCACAAAACACGGCATCGACTTATTTCTCTATACTCAAAGCCGGATTGAAACAGGCGTTCATTGATGAATATCTGACCGTTGATATAAGCGCGAAAGTAAAGGGAATAACAAACATTGAGAAACCTCGTGTTGCGCTTACTATGAATGAAGTGCAAATGTTGGTTGATACTCCTTGCAAGGATGATGTTTTGAAACGTGCGTTCTTGTTCTCTATTCTCACTGGATTACGGCATGGTGATATTCAAACTTTGAAATGGAAACAAATTCAGCAAACAAGCAAGGGTACATGGCAAGCAGTCGTAATTCAGCAAAAGACAAAAAGGCCCGATTACAAGCCAGTCATTCAACAGGCACTTCAACTATGCGGCATACGTCCAGACGATGATGAAGCACTTGTTTTTGAAGGATTGACTGATGCCTCTTGGATTTCTCGCCCGTTGAAAGTCTGGATAGAAGCATCCGGTATCAAGAAGCACATCACCTTCCATTGTGG
>ERZ791931.153-NODE-153-length-86149-cov-42.103933_pt1 | contig 86149 bp, 67 predicted proteins | sample MGYA00510127_ERZ791931 | MGnify/ENA primary metagenome ERZ791931 (study PRJEB30046, sample SAMN00792067) | human gut metagenome | study: EMG produced TPA metagenomics assembly of the A metagenome-wide association study of gut microbiota in type 2... | reverse complement strand
TTTAAGGTTTGCTTTATTAAAAGCTGTTCGTTCATCTTTCGATGACTTGAATTATACTCGCGAACTAAATCTTTTTCGTAACCCGGAAGAAATCGAAGATTTCTTCTGAGCAGACTTGTTCGCTTTAGGATCTTTCAAGGTTATTCACTGTTCAGTTATCAATGTTCTCTGTTGTTTTCAGCAACTCTGATATGTTATCATGATCATCTGCGCTTGTCAACAACTTTTTTATTTTACTTCGCTTTGAAGTGGTTTGTTATCACTTACTTGCGACAGCTTGTTAATAATAACAAACCACATTTCATTTGTCAACATCTTTTTTGACAAAAAATTACATTTTTTATGACATATCTTTTACGATCATAAATACATGTTTTACGACATATCTTTTACAACCATAAATACATATTTTACGACATATCTTTTACGATCATAAATACATGTTTATAACATATCCTTTTTGATCAAAAAATCAGATCATACCTTCTTTGATCACATTATGATCGCGCAGTACTTTTTCAATGACAGTTCCTTTTACCACACGGAGCAATGGTTTCTTCAATGCGTTTAACGGTCCCGGCAATGAGATCTCAAGCGGGGACTTTCCGTCCATGAGTTTTACGCTGCTGTCTAAGAGTTCGCGGATATCATAAACGCTTCCCCAGACCTCAGGCACACCACGGTCTACACCAAGCAATCCATAAACAGCTTCCATTGCAGTTCTCACAGAATACTCTGTTGTGAATACGGTATCTCTCGGAGTCTCTGCAAACTGTCCTAAGAATGCAAAGTTCACGCAGCCGTCCGGGATGACATCCGGTCTGTCCCCTTTGGTTCTTGGCATAAAGAATGCTGTGATATATGGCATCATGGTTGGAACACAGATGGCACTGTGTTCTGCCAGCTCTCCGATTTTTTCTGTCGGAACACCCAGATGATAAAGCCACTCTTCTGTGATCTCTTTTCCGGTACATTCTTTCATTGGTTTCTTAATATAATCGCCCGGTACATCGGTAAATAATCCATAAACCCATACGCAGACCTGATTTTTATCCTGCTCTTTGAACTGTCCCTGACGGTTGATTGTCCAGCTTAACAGCCAGCTTGAATCCTGGCAGCTCACGATACCACCTGTCACAACTTTTCCGGTTCTCGGATCTCTCTTACAGATATCCATAATATAAGGAATGATCTTATCATCTAATGTTGTGACGGTTGCAGATTCCCAGTTTGTTTTTGCAATATCAGAGCAGAATTTCTCCGGGTGTCCGAATGACGGATCCTGTTTTGCAATATTTTTCCATAAATTCCAGCAGCCGCTTGTACGAACCTCGGCATCGCCGTTTGGCGCATGATTCTGGTCTCCGTAAATCGTTCCCTCGGTACAGCTTCCGTTTGTGACAAATACGAGATCGTTTTCCGTTAATGTGATTCCCTCTTCCACACCTTTTACCTTACACTCGATTGTTTTTGCCACTTTCTTTCCATCTTTGATCTCAAAAATAACATTGGTCACTTCTGTATTAAACTGGAAATCAACACCTGCTTCCTCCAGATATTTCTGCATCGGAAGGATCAGTGATTCATACTGATTGTATTTTGTGAATTTCAGTGCTGAGAAATCCGGCAGTCCGGCGATATGATGAATAAAACGCTGGAAATAAAGTTTCATTTCCAATGCACTGTGCCAGTTTTCAAATGCAAACATGGTTCTCCAATACAGCCAGAATGTGGAGTCAAACACCTCCTCATCAAATACATCCTCGATCGTCTTATCGTAAAGATCCTCGTCTTTTGTCATGAAAAGTTTCATGATCTCCATGCAGCCTTTCTGACTTAAGTTAAATTTTCCATCAGTGTGCGCATCTTTTCCCTGTTTTTCCGTTGCACGGCAGAGAGAATAGTTTGGATCTTCTTTATTTAACCAGTAATACTCATCCAGAACGGAGACTCCCGGTGTCTCAATGGATGGAATGCTCCGGAATAAATCCCACAGACACTCAAAATGATTTTCCATCTCACGTCCGCCACGCATTACATAACCTCTGGTCGCATCATAAATGCCATCACATGCTCCACCTGCAATGTCCATTGCCTCCAAAATATGGATGTGATCTCCCGGCATCTGTCCATCTCTTACCAGAAAGCAGGCTGCTGCCAGAGAAGCAAGACCACTTCCTACTATATATGCACTTTTTTCGTCAACCCCCTGCGGTTTCTTTGGTCTTGCAAAAGCTTCATAGTTACCGTTGGTATAATAAATGCCTTTGCTGTTTTTTTCATTTTTCCCACGCTCTGTGTTGCGGTATTCCTGCTCAGGCGCATTTGCTGCCACTTTTTTCACCTCATTTTTGACGTTATTCTTATGATTCTTTGCGGCAAGTGCCACGGCTCCTGCGCCTGCTGCAAGTGCAGCTACTCCAAGTCCAATGTTTTTCTTTTCCATGGTTCATTACTCCTTTCATCGATCCTCTTTTTAGGCGTTTGCGAAACTCTTCATAATCTTCTTTCAATTGTTCAAAATTAACAAAATTTTCGAAAACACGCTTTCGCTACGTGTCGCTGGTAACGGTACTAAGAAGCCAGTCACAACGATTGTTGTACCTGCCTTCAAGTACCGACCGCTCCCCAGTGTTTTCTCAAGCTTTTGTTAATTTTTCACAATTCAATTTAGGTTTCTAGGAGTTTCGCAATTGTCTAATTCTTTTTTGATGTCTCTATGATAGCTTGCCCAAAAATGATTGCCAATTTACAAAAAAGGTGAAATGATAAAAATTTTATCACTTCACCTTTTTTGTAAAAAATCCTATGGGTGTCTGCGAAACGACCCATAATATTCTTTCAATTGCTCAAATCTTCTTTATCGCAAATTAAATTTTTTTCCTTCACCTGTTCAAAATTACGGATGGAATTGGCAATATTGCCATGTAACGTCACTGCGAGCAGATCTACGATTTTCTGATAATCCTCTTTCATTCCACGGTCGATCCAGTCTAACATGATTCCGACAAAACCGTATTTGTAAAAATCAGCAATAAACTGTTTGTCTGTTTCCGGCAGATGATCTCTGGAACATTTTTCCTCGACAACATCCGCAATCAGCTGGTATGTCAGTTTGTATAGAAAGCTCTCAATCTTTTCACGTTGCACCGAATGATAGACGTTCATAATAAACGGCTTGTTTCCCAGCACTGCCTCAAAAATCTGGGCAAAACCCTCCTGCCAGGTATCGTAAGTTTTCTTATCCCGAAGGGCTTTTTTACCGTCTTCCACACATGCCCACTCCACCAGATCATAGATATCCTTGAAATGATAGTAAAATGCCATACGGCTGATCCCACAATCATCTGTCAGATCTGCGATGGTGATCTTATCAAAAGGTTTCTTTTTCAAAAGCTCTTTCAATGACGCTTCCAGTGCGATCTTTGTTGTGTTTGACATACACTTCTCCTGCAAATTTTTATCTTGACATAAATTGTTAGTAAGCTTACAATTCTTCTGCCTGCTACAATTTTATATATATTTGTACAAATAAGCAACTTTTTTATGGCTGCTATTATAATAATTGAAAGAGAGTTTATCAACATGACACAGAAAAAACAAATGACAAATCCACTTGGTACCGATAGGATTTCCACGCTGGTGGCACGTTTTGCTGTTCCAAGCATTATCGCAATGCTGGTCAGCGCCGTTTACAATATCGCTGACCAGCTTTTTATCGGAAATGCAGTCGGCACGCTCGGAAATGCTGCAACCAATATCGCCTTTCCACTCTCTATGCTCTGCACTTCGCTGGCACTGCTTTTTGGGATCGGCGGAGCAGCAAGCTTTAACCTTCATATGGGCGCTGGACGAAAAGAGGAAGCTCCTTATTATATCGGCAACTCCATCACTATGCTGCTCTCACTCGGATTTCTTTTACTGCTTATCACCGAACTGTTTTTAAATCCGCTGTTAGTGCTCTTTGGTTCCCCGGCAGATGTACTCCCACTGGCAGAGCAATATGTCCGCGTCACAGCGGTCGGTTTTCCATTTCTGATCTTAACCATCGGAAGCGGTCACCTGATCCGTGCGGACGGCAACCCGAAAATGGCAATGTTTGTCACAGTTTCAGGTGCTGTCATTAATATTGTCTTAGACGCACTGTTCGTATTCGGTTTCCAATGGGGAATGTACGGTGCTGCCTGGGCGACTGTCATCGGACAGATCATCTCCGCTGCGATCGCGATCCGTTACCTCATGCATTACCACACTGTGACATTAGAAAAACAGCATTTTATCCCTTCCGGGAAAGTTCTCGCACAGATCTGTTCCCTCGGCATGTCCTCAGGCATTAACCAGATTGCCATGATGATCGTGCAGATCGTCATGAACAACCTGTTAAAACACTACGGCGCACAGTCCGTTTATGGCGAATCCATCCCGATCGCCTGTGCCGGAATTGTCATGAAGGTAAACCAGCTTTATTTTTCTATTATTATCGGACTGTCCCAGGGAAGCCAGCCAATTGAAAGTTTTAATTACGGTGCAAAGCAATACAAACGGGTGAAGGACGCTTTCCTTCTCGCAGCGTCAGTCGGTGCGGTTGTATCCATTATTTCCTTTTTGCTGTTCCAGCTTTTCCCGAGACAGATCCTTGGTCTGTTCGGAAGCGGAAGCGAAGAATATTTTGAGTTCGGTGTCAACTATTTCCGAGCCTTCCTGTTCTTCACCTGGTTAAACTTTTTGCAGCCGATCTCCTCGATGTTTTTCAGTTCCATCGGAAAAGCGTACAAGGGAACTTTCCTCTCCCTGACCAGACAGATCCTGTTCCTGCTGCCGCTTATCGTTGCACTGCCGCATTTTTTCGGCATTATGGGCGTACTTTATGCAGGACCGATTGCCGACCTTCTGTCCTTTGCAGTCGGTCTTAGCATGGTGATCGTTGAATTCAAACATATTAATAAGCTGGAAGCTGAACTGGCTTAATATTATCCTTTACCCCAACACCTTCTCCAGCTCCTCCACAACGATCTTAAGAGCTTTGATCCGGGCATATTTCTTGTCGACAGACTCTAAAATATGCCACGGAGCATAGGAGGTGCTGGTCTTTTGGATCATCTCATTGACCGCTGTCTCATACGCATCCCATTTGTCACGGTTGCGCCAGTCCTCGTCTGTGATCTTCCACTGTTTTTCCGGTGTATTCTGTCTCTCATTAAAACGCTCAAGCTGCGTATCTTTGTCAATCTGCACCCAGAATTTAATGATCACAGCACCCCAGTCGTGAAGTTCTTTTTCAAATTCGTTGATCTCATTGTAAGCACGCATCCAGTCATTTTCACTGCAAAATCCCTCCAGACGCTCCACCATCACTCTTCCGTACCATGTGCGGTCAAAAATAGCAATATGTCCTGTTTTCGGCAGTCTCGTCCAGAAACGCCACAGATAATGTCTTGCTTTCTCATGAGGTTCCGGGCTTGCGATCGGATGAACTTCGTAACCGCGCGGATCAAGTGCTCCTGCGATCCGCTTGATGTTGCCGCCTTTTCCTGCTGCATCCCAGCCCTCATAAGCGATGATGACCGGTACTTTTTTCCGGTAAAGACGGTTGTGCAGTTCTCCAAGCCGGTTCTGCAGTTCTTTCAGTTCTTTGCGGTACTCGTCCGTCTCAATCTCTTTGTCTAACGGCACTTCTGACAAAAGCGGCATTGGGACTAACGGGAAAACATTCTGCAAAAGAGGCACTGCCAGTTTCTGATTACTCAACGCAATCTCGATTCCCTGTGTCAATGTCTCTAAAACCTGAAGTTCCGTCCATTTTCTTGACTTTGCATCAATAATGTACCACGGCGCAGACGGCATATTTGTGTTTTTCATATAGGAAGAAAATGCCTCTTCGCACTTCTCATAATGCCGGTTCTGCCAGAGATCATTTTTGCTGACACGCCAGACCGTATCTTTTTCATGCTCCAAGTGTTCGATCCGTTTTGCCTGTTCTTTCTCCGAGATATGCAGGAAAAATTTCATGACCAGATAACCATTATCGGTAAGCTGGCGCTCAAAACGTCTCACACTCTCGATCCGTTTTGCATAATCCTCATCGGAAAGTTTTCCGTGCAGCTCGTCTTTTACGATCTCATCCATCCAGCCCGAATCGAGAAATACGAACTTTCCCTCTTCCGGGATCCGTCTGAAATAGCGGTATAAAAACGGTTTCCGGCACTCCTCCTCACTCTTTTCCCCCATCGATTCCACCTTGAAGAAACGCGGATCGATATTCTGGATCACCTGACCAATCACAGAACCTTTTCCGGCGGTTCCCCAGCCTTCCATGAGCACAAGTACCGGTATCTTCTGCTCTTTGATCAAAAGCTGCTGCTTTGCTAACTTTTCTTTTGCAGCGGCAAGGCGCGCCCTGATCTCTTCCTCCTCCGGTTTTTCCATTGCTTTCCATTCCTGCAGCATAAAAAAATCTCCCTTCTCCTACACTTTTTCATCATCAATCCATATCTCCGCGATCACGTTCCGAAGAAGCACGGATCTCTGCCTGTTACTCTGTTGTCATTCTTCTTTTAGTTTCTCTCAAAATTTCCGAAACATCAAGGCATTTTCACACTTTTTATATTTTTTTCAGAATTTGACAGTTTTATTCTTCTTCCTATATTTTCGTATACTTGTTTTCTTTTATAAGCGTTTCTTATGAATCAGTTTTTTCTCCCTATTTTTTTGCATAAATGCAGGAAAACAGGAAAAACCTCCTTGCAATTTGTATTCTTACACGATATAGTTGAATCAACAATTTCGAGATGAAGTTTGCAGGAAAACGACGCAAGTCTACCGAAGGAGTAACACTCTCAGGTGCCGGTCATACCGGTGCAACTGTAAATGGATCGACTCTCTGGAGACGCCCGAATGAACCGGGGGCCGAAGGTGCAACATACGTTTTCGTATGAATCTCTCAGGCAAGCGGACAGAGAAGATATCTTAATTGCACACATAAGATTTCATTTTATATGAAGTTTTCTGATTATGTATCTTCCTATCCCATATATTTTTATATGGGATATTTTTCTGTCAGTTCATCCTGTTTCCGGTCATCATCCCATTTTCATTGCAAGATATTTTTCTGTGATACTGCATGCACTCGATGTATATATTGAAAGAAAGATAGAGGATTAGAAACATGTGGAGTGTAATTAATGATTTTCTTGTCAATGTTGACAATTTTGTCTGGGGTGTGCCATTAATGGTGCTGATCATGGCGGGCGGCCTGCTGCTTACGGTGCGCCTCGGTCTGTTACAGATCCGGAAGCTTCCCCTTGCACTGAAATGGATGATCCAGAATGAGGAAGAGGCAGAAGGCGAAATTTCCAGTTTTGCAGCTCTCTGTACTGCTTTGAGCGCAACGATCGGTACCGGTAATATCGTAGGTGTTGCAACCGCTGTCTGCGCCGGCGGTCCGGGCGCTCTGTTCTGGATGGTCGCAGCCGCTTTTCTCGGAATGGCTACCAAATATTCCGAAGGACTTTTAGCTGTCAAATACCGTGTCGTTGCTCCTGACGGCCACAGCCTTGGCGGTCCTTTCTATTATATTGAACAGGGAATGGGAAAAAGCTGGAAATGGCTTGCAAAGCTTTTTGCATTTTTCGGTGTCTGTGTCGGACTTTTCGGTATCGGAACTTTCAGTCAGGTGAACGGTATCGCAAGCGCGATCAACGGTTTCTTTGATCCGGACAATGCACACTGCGTTAAGATCCTTCCTTTCCTCGGAGAATATTCCTGGTCAGTTGTGATCGCATCCCTGATCCTGACGGTCTGTGTCGCAGCCGTATTGATCGGCGGTGTAAAACGGATCGCAAGTGTGAGCCAGATCGTTGTACCATTTATGGCGATCCTTTATTTTGCTTTTGCCGTTATCCTGATCATCTGCAATATTACTGAAATTCCTGCAGCTATTAAAGTGATCGTAACCGCTGCTTTCACACCGAAAGCTGTTACCGGCGGTGCTGTCGGAAGTATGTTTGTCGCTATGCAAAAAGGTGTTGCCCGCGGTATTTTCTCAAATGAGGCAGGACTCGGAAGCGCCCCGATCGCAGCAGCTGCTGCACAGACAAAAGAGCCTGTCCGTCAGGGACTTGTCAGCATGACCGGAACTTTTATCGACACGATCGTAATCTGTACGCTGACCGGACTCTCCATCGTCTTAACCGGCGCATGGCAGGTCGAGGGCTTAGAAGGTGTGGAAGTCACCACTTACGCATTCCAGCAGGGACTTCCTTTCCCTCCGGCCGTGTCCTCTTTTGTATTAATGCTCTGCCTTGTATTTTTTGCATTTACAACAATTCTCGGCTGGGATTATTACAGCGAACGCTGTCTTGAATATTTAAGCGGCGGTAATTTAAAACATGTGAAAGTCTACCGCTGGATTTATATTTTTGCAGTATTTATCGGACCGTATATGACCGTCAGCGCTGTGTGGACGATTGCCGATATTTTCAACGGACTGATGGCTCTGCCAAATATGATCGCACTGTTCGCATTGAGTGGGGTTGTTGTCAGGGAAACAAAGGCGTTTTTTAAGAAACAAAGTTAGGCAATTATTTAATGTGTCATATTGTAAACTTAGTTGCCAATTTTAGCTCATACGTAAAGAGGAGTGTGATAATTAATCACACTCCTCTAAAAATTTCTTTATAAAAAAAAGTTTTTCTGCTGGTTGTCAGCCTCGGTATCCAGTTAAGATACCCATAACGACGTGGAAATCATTAAGTCCCCCACGTGGACTACAGTTTTATCCAAGCTGCCAGGCTCAATACCCAGTCAAGACATCTAACGAGATGGAAATTATCCTGCTCCATCTGCAGCACAACTTTTAACGATGCTCTTACATCGAAAACATTTCTGTTCTTACTTTTATCATACTCAATTCACACAAAAAAACAACTAAATTTTTCTTTGTTGTCTTTTAACTTCATGATAATTTTCCATAAATGTGCCAATTTCAGTTTCTATTGCTTCCTCTTTTCCAATGCCAACCCAATCAATCGATCCGCCTGATCTGCCATGAACAGCGGGATATTCAGCACACCATCGTCCAGATTCAGATTGTCCAATGAGAAACGGATGCGAAGCCTGACCTTATCAGGGAACAGTTCCTTGAACTTCTTCATACTCTTGCTGGTTGTGTTGGCTTCGGATTTGACCTCCACAGGGAAGATGTCGTTTTCCCGCTGAATGAGGAAATCCACCTCGTAAGGTAGGTTGTTCTGGCTCCAATAACGGGGCATATATCTTTCGTAATATCCACTGTCTAGCTGTCGCTCCAACTGACGTTTAGAATAATTCTCCTTAATACAAAGGTGAATATAAAATTCATGCTCTTCATCACTCTTACAACCCGACATTATCAACAAGTGATTCGTCCAGCTAATTTGTGTCACCACTGGTGTCACAAATTCATTTCAAGATTAAAGGCTTGCGGTAGGGAGAATTCTTCCAATCCAGCAACTTTTTTAAAATAAATCGTTCCATAGTATCACTTCTCACATTTTTATTGGAGTTTCATGCTTTATGATCACACTTTTATATGAGATAGTGAGAAATTTTTCTACAATAAAGGCAGACCGTAACCTTTTCCGCCAACTGTCGTAACGAAAAGGTGATTTTTTGCTATAAGCAAAAAGCTGTAAAACTCAATGCGAATTTTACAGCTTCTATATAAATGTGTGCTGATTACAGAGATAAAAGTGTGCAGGATTTTTGAATAACATTATGTAGGGATATGCGAAGCAGCCGTTCTTCCATTACTCCGCATATCTCAAAAAAACTAATTGATGTAGTTAGCTGCTGCTCCCATATAAGCGATTGCTTCATCAGCTGTCAGATACTGACCTTCCATAACAAGGGAAAAATCTGAATTTGCAATTGCAACGGAACCGTCATCTGCTTCTACAAATACTGCTGAGAAATCATCACCTGTATAAACATCTGTTGTGCTGATCTCAGTCCAGTCAATGTTATCATCATCTGTAACATTTGTTACATTAGAATCATCATATGCTCCACAAAGGACATCTCCCTGTCCATCCTGTGGAACGATCATTAATGAAACATAGCTATATCCATCCGGATCTCTAAAGAGTGTGATCACATACTCTGTATTATCATCATCCACTGCATATAATGCTGCATCAACAAGATCTGCTGTTACATCAAGAAGGGAAAATCCTTCTTCCTCTGTTGTGTCTGCTGCTTCTGCTGCATCTTCCACATCCACTGCATCCTCTTCTGTATCTGCTGCATCATCAGCTGCTGTGTCTGTTGTAGTTGTCTGCTGATCATTGTCAGCTGGTGCTGCTGCATCTGATGAACCACCACATGCTGTAATATTAAGAGCCATTGCTCCAACAAGTAATGCTGTTAATAACTTTTTCTTCATTTGAATCTCCTCTTTCTACTATTCATATTTTTGATAAAAATAGAATTTTTTTTGTAAATTTCCTGCCCACTTTTATCTCTGTAATCAGCTTATTTTTCATTTGAAAAATTATTTGTGCAATGCCTTATCTGGCATGGTTTCTTTTTCTTTTCGCAAAAATTCCTGCAAGTCCTGCGCATGAAACCATCAGAAGTACTGTACAAAGTGCCATGCTGAAATCTTCACCTGTCTTTGGAGATTTTGCACTCTGGTCAGTGTTTTCGGCTACCGTAAAGTTTGTTGCCGCTGTTCCATCTGTCCAAATAAGTTCAAAGGAATGATTTCCTGCTGACAGACTCTTAAGGTATTCCGGTTTGAAGGTAATGATGGTAGATCCTTCTGTGACCGTATAATTGATTGGATCAACCGTTACTCCATCCACCTTGACCTCACGGAATTTTGAAATCTCACCGCTTCCTCTGATTGCAAGGCTTCCATCTGTATTCTGTGTCCATGAACTGCCTGCTCCATCCAAAATATCATACGTTACCTGTGCCGGTGCCGAAGCTGCCGGTGCTGTTGTGGTTGATGTAGCCGGTGTTGATGTAGCCGGTGCCGGATCCGGTGTCGGGGTTGTTGCTTCCGGTGTCGGATTTGGAGCCGGCGTTGGGGTTGGGGTTGGAGTCGGCGCTGGATTTGAGCCCGCATTGATTTCGCCGTATGGTGCGTTACAAATGCTGCAAATGGCTCTGTCTTTATCGGTAGCTGTACCGCCGGAACATTTTTCCGTCTGCTTGTGACTGCTGTTCGATGCGCAGATACGGGTATGCGTTCCGTCGCCGTTGGAAGTCCATGCTCCCCAGTTATGTTCATGATTCAATGCCGGTACAATCTCATAACCACACTCTGTGCAAATCTGTGCAGCATCCTCTGTGGCAGCCGGTCCCGGTATATGAGCTATAACGGTATCCGTTGCAGTACAACCCGCGGTCTTGCATACATGTGCATGACCGTCTGCACCCTTATATCCCCATGAAGAAACATCGAAATCATGTGATGCGAAATCACCATATTCTCCACCACAGGTCGTGCAGACTGCCTTGCTCTGACAGGTAGCTGTACCGCCGGAGCAGTCCGCTCTTTCCGTGTGGCTGGCATCTGACGAGCAGATACGGGTATGCGTTCCGTCGCCGTTGGAAGTCCATGCTCCCCAATCGTGGGTGTGTGTCGTCCATTTTATTGTATTATTTGCTGCGTCAAAGTCAGCTACAAAATTTGCGTTATCGCAGTAGAAAATGTTTTTTGCATCAAATGAAGATACGCTTGGATCAACAGTTGCCAAAGTCTGATCTTGCGTAGAAGTATCTTTCATATAAACATAAATTTTTGCGTCACTGTTTAATGTATCAGTGATTTTAGTCTTATTCATATAACTAACAAGATTGTTACTTTCACCAGTTGTCAACTTATTTCCTTCGATTACCGGTGAGCCGGAAAGTTCCAGACTGCCCCTGCAATATACACCGCCACCATTAGCTTTATTATAATCATAATTATAGGGATAGGCGGTGTTGCCTGTGATGCTTCCTCCTTTCATGCAAAATGTACCGGTTGTGTGCACCCATACTCCGCCGCCACCGTGCGACTGCATCGTTGCACTTGTCACCTTATTGCCGCTAATCGTACCATCGAACATATTAAATGTCCCCTTATACACAGATACACCGCCACCGAAATATTGTGCAGTATTGCCGGTAATACTGCCACCATACATATTAAAAGTGTCCAGACTAGAAACTGCTCCACCCATGCTTGAAACTTCGTTTCCACTAATCTCGCCACCATGCATATTAAAAGTGCCTTTATCAACCTCCACGCCTGCGCCGTTTGCTTGATACTTGCTTGCACATTTATTATTACAAATCTTACTACCATACATATTAAAAGTGCCGTTAGAAACCAACACGCCTCTTCCCCATTCCACATCCGAATGAGAAATAGAACTGCTGCCTTTACAATCCGTCAGAGTCAGTGTACCGCCTTTATCAACTTCAAAAACATTTCCTGCACTCTTCATATTAATATTGTGACCATTTAGGCAAATTTTAACATCACCTTTTACAATGATACTATAGCTTGGTTCAAAGCTATCTGATAAATAATAGCAGCCCGCCGGTAACTCTAAATTATTATCAGTGCTTTGTATAGTTGTTTCACCTATTTTCAGTGTGTCCTCTGAACCTGTCAGTTTCGCAAATTCCAAGTTAGTGTGGGAGCTGTCGTCAGTACAGCTACTACCACAGACCGGATGGCTATGTTCATTTGCCGCCTGCACCTGCAATGTACCGTGCGGTACTGCCGGAACAACACCTGCTACCATTCCGAATACCAGTAAACCGGAAAGTATTTTTGCAATTCCTTTGCTCATTCTCTTTTTTCTTATCATGTGTATTCTCCTCCTGCATTTGTTTGTTTTTTCACAATATGTCACTTTACCATTTTTTTCATTTTATCACAGCGTTCATCCAAAACCCGGATTTCGGCGTGAGTTGTAACTATATGGCGTGAATTGTAAGATGCAGGCTTGCTTTGCATTTCCGAATTTTTTATAATGGATGTATCATAACTGTGAAACAAGGAGGACTGCCACATGCTGCTTCAGATTTTAACTTATACACACCACTTAACGACAATGCTGTTTGGCATTTTTCTGTCCGCCTTTTTTCTCGGAGTAAAACAGAATAAGAAAAATGTCTGCATTCTTCTTGGCGGTGGAGCAGTATCCGGACTTTTCTTTCTGATCTGCAATACGGTATTCGGTTCGTTGTTCACGGAAGCCGTCTACCCGATTTTCGTGCATCTGCCGCTTTTTCTGCTGCTGGTGTTTTATTACCGTTTCCGCTGGCTGCCTTCCATAATCTCTATTATGACCGCCTATCTGTGCTGCCAGTTCAGCAACTGGGCAGGTATTTTTGCCTTATCCCTGAGCGGATTGGAATGGGTTTATTACCTGGTAAGGATTATCGTGACTGTTGCCGTTTTCGCTTTCTTAAGCCGGTATCTGTGCCAGACTACCGCACTGCTTTTGGCAAAATCTGACCGGGAACTGTATATCCTCGGGGCAATGCCATTTGTCTATTATGTGTTTGATTACTCTACCACAAAGTTCTCCATGCTTCTCTACTCCGGAAATAAGGTGGTCGTGGAATTTCTCGCATTTGCCATGTGTATTTCCTATGTCATTTTCCTGTTCGTCTATTTTCAGGAATATGAGTTGAAAAACCGTGCTGAACAATACGGTCAGCTTACCAATATGCAGTTGAACTCCCTGCACTCGGAGATTGAGCAGATCCGCAGCAGCGAACACCGCATGAAGATCCTGCGGCACGACATGCGCCATCATCTTGCCGCCATCCAGACTTTTATCTCCCAGCAGGAACCGGAGCGTGCGCTTGATTATATTCAGGAGATCAATAAGCAATATGACGACACTGTCATCCACTCTTTCTGCAGAAATGAGCTGCTGAATTCGGTTCTTTCCATTTACCAGACACGGTTTGCGGAAAATCAGATCGTTTTTGACGTACAGATCCAGACTTCACAGACACTCTGCTGCTCTGAGATGACTTTCTGTGCGATCCTTTCCAATCTTCTGGAAAATGCCATGCATGCGGTCACGAAGCTCCCTGTGGAAAAACGTATCGTGCATCTGAGCATTTTTGAAAAGGGAAACCACCTTCTGATCCTGCAGAAGAATCCGGCTTCAGAGACACCTGTTTTTTCAAACGGCATCCCGGTTACAACGGCAAAGAATCACGGTATCGGTGTTCAAAGCGTCATTTATTATGTCGAGAAGGAACATGGACAGTACCAGTTTTACATGGAAGGTGAGGACTTTGTAGTCCGCATTATTCTTTAAGCGAGGAAATTTATTATGGTAAAGATTGCGATTTGTGATGATGAAACTGAATTTTTGGATCTGCTTTCAGACAGTCTTGATTCCTGGTGCCGGGCGCATCAGTTGACACTGCAGCTCTACCGGTTCACAAACGGTGACGAACTGATCTCCGCACACAGGGCTTATGGCATGGATCTGATCCTGCTTGATATGATCATGCCCCTTTTGAGCGGCATGGATACCGCACGCGAACTGCGCCAGCATGACCCGCACGTTCCGATCATTTTTCTGACTTCCTCACCGGAATTTGCGCTGGAATCTTATGAAGTCCGCACTTTCTGGTATCTGTTGAAACCTCTTGACGAAGTGCGTTTCCATGCGGTCCTCGACAGCTGGTACGAAGTCCACCAGGCTTCCATGGCTCATTTCGCAGCAAGAACAGATTCCGGCTACCAGGCGATTTATTTTCAGGATGTCGAATATCTGGAAGCGCAAAATAAGAATGTCTTAGTCACATTGAAAGACGGCTCGGTGATCTCCATAAAAGAACCCTTTCACCAGTGTGAAACAATTTTCACAGTGGAAAAAGGGTTTTATAAATGCCACCGCAGCTATATTGCAGCGTTAAGCTGCGTTGAAAAGTTCGGTAAAACCTCTCTCTTCACAAAATCCGGCGCACAGATTCCGATTTCAAGAGATAATTACGCTAATTTTAAGGATGTTTATTTTTCCTATATGTTTCCGCAGGAATGATCCGGCTATTGGATCCCGAAGGACGCAAGCTTCATGTCCTCGTTGAACGCCAGTGTGTAATGCACCTCGATGTTTTCATATTCTGCGGTCACGTAAACGGCTGCGATATGCGCACCTCTCTGTATGATCTCCGCATCTTGCATTGTTTCAATGGAAACAAAATCTCCCCAGTCTTCCGAGATCCGCGCCTTGCCCTCGTCCATGCGCTCTTTGTTCATGATCTCCTGCATGTCCGGGACAACAAGGCTTTGCAGGCTGTCAAAATCCTCTGCATTTAAAAGCCCTATGATTTTTTCCGCCTGTGCCTTCACTTCCTCTTCGCTGAACACTTCACTCTCTGCCAGCGCTTTGTTCTGCGGCTGCATCCAGTAAGTTGCAATGGAAGCTGCCACAAGGATCACTGCGACAATGATGATGTTGCGGATGCGCTTTTTCTTCTGCTCCGGTGTCAGCACTTTTTTTGTTTTTATCTTACTCATTTTTCTCTCTGCACTTTCTTTTTTCTGCATATTAGTCCCTGATCGCATCCAACGCATTCGAAATATCTGCGATCAGATCTTCCTTATCCTCTAAACCGAGACTTATCCGGATCAGCTCTGCCGGAACACCTGCCTCTTTCAGCTGTTCATCTGTCATCTGTCTGTGCGTGGAGGTCGCCGGATTCAGACAGCAGGTTCTTGCATCTGCCACATGTGTCTCGATCGCTCCAAGCTTTAAGTTCTGCATAAAAGCAGACGCAGCCTCCCTGCCGCCCTTTAATCCGAATGAAACGACACCGCATCCGCCATGTGGCAGGTATTTTCTGGCACGTTCATAGTATTTGCTGGAAGGCAGACCCGGATAGTTCACATAGGCTACCTTTGGATGTTTTTCCAGAAATTCTGCAACTGCCTGTCCGTTTTCCACATGCTTAGGCATACGCACGTGCAGCGACTCCAGTCCAAGGTTTAACAGGAATGCGTTCTGTGGCGACTGGATGCATCCGAGATCACGCATAAGCTGTGTTGTACATTTTGTGATGAATGCGCCCTCATTGCCAAATTTTTCTGCATAGGTCACGCCATGGTAGCTCTCATCCGGTGTACAAAGTCCCGGATATTTGTCTGCGTGTGCCATCCAGTCGAATTTTCCGCTGTCAACGATCGCACCGCCCACTGCCGCACCATGTCCATCCATGTATTTGGTGGTGGAGTGTGTCACAATATCCGCGCCCCACTCAAATGGTCTGCAGTTGACCGGAGTTGGAAATGTGTTGTCTATGATAAGAGGTACGCCGTGCGCATGTGCTGTTTTTGCAAAGAGCTCAATATCTAATACGGTCAATGCCGGATTGGCGATTGTCTCGCCAAACATCAGCTTTGTGTTCGGACGGAACGCAGCGTTTAACTCCTCCTCCGATGCGTCAGGAGACACGAAGGTTGCCGTGATCCCCATTTTGGCAAGCGTAACTGCAATGAGGTTGAAGGTTCCGCCGTAGATTGAGGATGATGCCACGATATGGTCTCCACTCTCACATATGTTGAATATGGCAAAAAAGTTCGCTGCCTGTCCGCTTGAGGTCAGCATTGCGGCTGTGCCGCCTTCCATTGCTGCGATCTTGGCTGCGACATGATCATTCGTCGGATTCTGCAGCCGTGTATAGAAATATCCGGATGCCTCAAGATCAAACAGTTTTCCCATGTCCTCACTGGTGCTGTATTTGAAAGTGGTAGACTGGATGATCGGAATCTGCCGCGGCTGTCCATTCTCCGGGGTATATCCTGCCTGTACACATTTTGTGCCTATTTTATAATCGTTCATTTCATTTTCCATGCCTTTCCGCAATCTGCCCTTCGTATCCGGCAGTCACATTATTATCAAACTGACCTGCGCCATGACCTCTGCTGCAGATCATCAGTATTATTACTGTAGCATTATAAGCGCCGTTTTTCAAGAATTGTTTTTCCTGTCTGCCCGGAAGTAAAACACTTGCAGAAGTATGTTATTTTCGATAGTATATAAGTATCAGATGTACGGATACAGGTTGAGTCAGAACAGGTAGTTGTCTGATCGATCCTGAAGATAAAAGGAGGCATCCTCATGACCGAACAGGAGATCAAGGATATTTTACAACAACAGAACCACTTTTTTTCCAGTGGCAAAACGATTCAGGCGGAATTCCGTCTGAAACAGTTAGAAAGTTTGAAAGAGGCTATGATCCGCCATGAAGCCGACCTCGCTGCGGCATTGAAGGCGGATCTTGGAAAGAGCCGGATGGAGAGCTATATGTGTGAGATCGGGCTGACGCTGTCAGAGCTTACCTGGATGCAGAAGCATCTCCGCAGCCTTATGCGCAGCAAACGTGTTTCCACCCCGGTCGCCCAGTTTGCAGCAAAGAGCTTCCGCTCCCCTTCCCCTTACGGAACCGTGCTGATCATGAGCCCATGGAATTACCCGGTGTTACTGACACTCGATCCGCTGATCGATGCCATAGCAGCCGGGAATACTGCGGTCGTAAAACCAAGCGCCTACGCCCCTTGCACGTTCGATGTCATGAAAACCATGATCGAAGAATGTTTTCCGGCACATTATGTTGCAGTGGTCGATGGCGGCCGCGCAGAAAATCAGGCATTGTTACAGCAGCGTTTTGACATGATCTTTTTCACCGGCGGAAAGACTGTCGGACGGGAGGTACTCCGCCATGCGGCTGAATATTTAACTCCTGTCACATTAGAGCTTGGCGGAAAGAGCCCATGTATCGTTGACTCCACCGCTAAGATCCGGCTTGCCGCAAAGCGTATTGTCTTCGGCAAGTATTTAAACTGCGGACAGACCTGTGTTGCGCCGGATTATATTCTCTGTGACAAGCGCATCCGCGATGAGCTTATCACTGCGATTTTAGCTGAGATTGAAAAGCAGTTTGGGAAAGAACCTCTGAAAAATCCGAATTATGGAAAGATCATCAACGAAAAGCATTTTGAACGCATTCTCGGGCTGATCAATGGGGAAAAGCTTGTATACGGAGGACAGTCAGAGCCTGAATCGCTCCGCATTGCGCCTACCGTTCTGAATAATATTACGTGGGACGACGCTGTGATGGGCGAAGAGATCTTCGGTCCTCTGCTTCCGATCCTCACCTTCGACACATTAAACGAGGCGCTTGATACCGTGGAATCCCACCCTCATCCGCTTGCGCTTTATTTTTTCAGTGAGGACAAAGCCGCACAGAAGAAGGTCTTAGATACCTGCCGTTTTGGCGGCGGCTGTATCAATGACACGATCATTCATCTTGCAACGAGCGATATGCCATTCGGCGGTGTCGGTGAGAGCGGCATGGGCAGCTACCACGGCAGGGTTGGATTTGAAACCTTCAGCCATTACCGCAGTATTGTCGATAAGAAAACGTGGATGGATCTGCCGATCCGGTATCAGAAATATACCGGATTGAAAGAAAAGATGATGCGGATGTTTTTGAAATAAAGGGGATTATACTCCCCTTTTATTTCCCTGTCTGCTGTGCTTTAGTTATTATATCTTTAATGTCCTCGACTCCTTCTATTCTGTTTATGCCAAAACATTTCTTACCGGCATCCTTTAGAGAAGCTCCAATATGATATCCTTCTTTACCATCTATAATCAGAAACCTATCATGAAAAGATGCTGTTTTTTTTACGGTAAGTGTTGGATACTGTGCATTAAAATTTGCTATATCCTGAGCCGATAACTTTGTATTAGGCAACGTGTATGTATAAACATTCACCCCTATATTCTTCTTAGCCAAAATGTTCAACGTAATAATATCAATATATCCGTCAATAAGAATTATCTCCTTTTGGGCATGAGTAATAATATTTGTGAGTATACTGAAAGCATCAAATATCTGTCCGTCAAAAAAAATCTTCTGACATTCCTCTTCATGATTGGATATATATTCAAATATTTTTGTAAAATTTTCCTCCGCATCTTTTTGTAATTCCAGTTGTTTCAGTTCAACAGCATTAATCCTTTCAAACAAAAGAGCATTGCTTGAAATAAAATGCCGCATTTCGCGAAATGCACGCATTATAAAAATACTTTGTTTTTCTGCAATTTCACCACTTAACACTGTCGCCAACATATAAATTCCCTGTTCGGTAAAAACATGGGGTAAATATCTGCTTTTTGGATTTATATTTGCGGTCGGAAATTTCGACCGCAAATCGTATATATTAATTTTGATAGTTCAATATCCTGCTTCAGTAATGTTGTTTTCTCAACTATATTGGTAATTTCGTTCATCAAATTTCCTCTCTGGTTATTTTGAAGTTCCAAAACAAAACCTCAAATCCGAATCACAATATACAAATTTATTTTATATTTCTTCAAGACTTTGTATCTTCTTTAAAGCCTCCATATAAGCCATCAGACGCTTCTGCTGTTCTTCCTTAAGTCCATGGTAATCTTGAACCAATTGAATATCATAAGGCATAAAACAACTCTCACGACTTGTAACAGTAATGTTTTCTTCATCCTCGATACCTTTTCCAGTAAGAAGTTGTTCTGGTGTTATCTGCAATACATTACAAATATCCATGATTTTATCCGCAGTAGGATTTGTCTTTCTTTTTTTCCATTCGCTGATGGTACTGGTCGCAATCCCAACCTGTTTTGCAAATTCAGCCTGTGTCATATTTCTGTCTTTCAATACTTTTAATATTCTCTCGCTGATCGTCATTTTATTTTCCTCTCGTTTTTATTCATATATATAAATTTCATATCTATGGATATATCTTATCACATTATATTCTTGTACTCAATATGAAAACAATTTTATATTTTCTCTTTTAGATAGAAAAAAGAACCGATTTCTCGATTCTTCTTTTCCAAACTCTATATTCACATTATACACTCCAATTTTTATACATAAAACTGTAATGCAAGTTCATTATAATGCAATATGTCTTCCACTTCTGCAAGCCGTGTCCTGATTTTTTCTGACGCCGGCTGTTTTGCAAGATTCTCTTTGATGCCTGTGTATATGAGCTTTTCTTTTTCAAGAAAAGTTTTCAACACAGGATGGCGGTTTTGCAGGAGTAATCCACCATAAAGGTCTGAAAGTTTCAACTCTTCCGAAGCTTTCTGTGCCTTTTCATCCTGATACTGCACTTTCATCATCGGATAGAATTTTCCATCTTCATACACCATGTCCTCTGCGAGGATGGTATATCCCTCTTCTCTTAAGAACTCACGGACACGCTCAATCTCGGACTGCGGCTGCAGGATGAGTTCTTTTGCAGACTGACAGACTTTTTCCCCGTCTTTTAAAATATGCATGACAAGTCCGCCTCCCATACCGGCGATGAGGACAGCTTCCACCTCGCCGGGTTTTAAAGCTGCCACGCCGTCTGAGAGACGTGTCTGTATGTATGCCTGCAATCCATATAAAGCAATATGTTCTTTTGCCCGCTCTAACGGTCCTTCATTGATATCCATGGCAATTGCAGCTGGAATTTTCTTCTGCTGTAACAGATAGATTGGAATATATCCGTGATCTGTTCCAACATCTGCCAGTGTATATCCCTGTGTGACAAGAGCTGCGGCTGTCATTAAACGATTTGAAATCTTTACCATTTTACTCTAAGTAATCCTTTAATTTGCGGCTTCTGCTTGGATGACGAAGTTTGCGGAGCGCTTTTGCTTCGATCTGACGGATACGCTCACGTGTTACATTGAACTCTTTTCCAACTTCTTCCAGTGTTCTTGCACGGCCGTCCTCCAGACCAAAACGGAGTGTCAGAACTTTCTGCTCTCTCTCGGTCAATGTTCCAAGTACTTCCTCCAACTGCTCTTTTAAAAGTGTGAATGCAGCGGCGTCAGCCGGAACAGGTACGTTATCATCCTGAATAAAATCTCCAAGATGGCTGTCCTCCTCCTCACCGATCGGTGTCTCTAAGGAAACCGGCTCCTGGGAAATCTTTAAGATCTCACGCACACGCTCTACCGGCATGTTCATTTCTGCTGCGATCTCTTCCGGACTTGGCTCACGTCCTAACTCCTGAAGCAGCTGTCTGGAAACACGGATGAGCTTGTTGATCGTCTCAACCATATGGACAGGGATACGGATGGTTCTCGCCTGATCTGCGATTGCTCTTGTGATCGCCTGACGGATCCACCATGTTGCATAAGTAGAGAATTTATATCCCTTGCGGTAGTCGAATTTTTCCACGGCTTTGATCAGACCAAGGTTACCTTCCTGGATCAGATCAAGGAACAGCATTCCACGTCCCACATATCTTTTTGCAATGGAAACAACCAGACGTAAGTTTGCTTCTGCAAGACGTTTCTTTGCCTCATCCCCTGCATCAAGATCTTTCTGCAAATTCTTGATCTCTTCTTTGATCTCTGCAAGTTCTTCCTCTGTTGCATTCTCTTCTCTGCTCTTTAAGATTGCGATCTTTTCCTTCGCCACAGCACCGGCTTCCATATTTTTTGCCAGCTCGATCTCTTCCTCTGCACTTAAAAGAGGTACTTTACCGATCTCCTTCAAATACATACGGACCGGATCTTCAATGGACACGCCATCCGGCACGGAAAGGTCGATTTTTTCCACTTCGATCTCGTCTTCATCATCTACATCGAGTAAAATTTCATCATCAGAATCATCATCTGTGATCCGAAGTACATCGATATTGTTTGCTTCCAGAAAATCAAGAATTTTATCAAACTGCTCTGCTTCTAACTGCATGTCCGCAAAGAAGTCGCTGATCTCCTGGTATTCCAACATGTTCTTTTTCTTTTTGGCCAAGGCTAACAGATCTTTTAACTTCTGCTGAAACTTTTCTTTTGCAGCTTCATCCATCACTGCTGCTTCTTTTTTGGTTTCCTTTACCTCGTTTTCTGTCTTTTTTGCCATTTTGGTTCATCCTCTCAAGTTTTCTACTATTTTGTCCCTAATCAATGGAAATATGCAATTTCTCCAATTCTTCCAGGTCACGTTTATCTGTTACAAGCTGCATCAGACCAGCCATATCTGTCGGTGCCAAATGCTCGGACCGATACTTGATACTGTTTTGTTTGATGCGGATAATGGTCTCTTTCAATGCCTTCTCCCGGTCTTCTTTTGACTCGACCGCATGGATTCTTGCATTGAAAAGCGCCGCAATCTCTTTCTGTGCCTCCTCATCAGGAAACATGCTGACGATCTTCGCCGGGTTTGCTTCTCCGCTCTCCTCAAACTGCTGGAATAATACTTCAGCTACCTTATGATATATCTCCTCCGTAAAATCCTTCGGTGCGATATATTTTTTTATCTTATGATATAATCCGGTATTCTCTATGAGCCATGTCAAAAGAAGTTTCTGGGATTGCTTCATCCCATCTTCTTTTTTGATTCCTCTGGCGGAGGCGTTTTTCTCATTGATACCGGTTTTTAACTGGGTTGGTTGTTTTCGGATGCCTTCCATCTGCATTCCGTATTTACCGACAAGCCGCTGTAAATCCTGCGTTGGCAGCATATATTTTTCCGCGACTGCCTGAATGTAAATATCACGCTCGATTTTTTCTGTGAAGGAGCATAGTTTCTTTGCCACTTCATGATAAAAGGCTGACTTGCTCTCCGGATCTTTCATGTCGTACTGCTGCTCTAAAATGCGTATCTCAAACATAAAGCTGTTCTCTGCATGATCGATACGATCCTGATACGCCTCTGCTCCCAAAGCCTTGATAAATTCATCCGGATCTTTGTGCGGACGCATATTAATTACCTTTGTCGTAATCCCTACTTCCTTTAAAATTGGAATCGCCCGGAGTGCAGCTTTCACCCCTGCGCCGTCACTGTCATAGGTTAAATACACTTCTTTGGTGTACCTTTTTAACAGATTCGCATGTCCTGCCGTCAGCGCAGTTCCAAGTGATGCCACCGCATTGTCAAATCCTGCCTGATGCAGCGCGATCACATCCATATATCCTTCACACAATAAAAACTGTGGTTTCTTTGTGGTCCTTGCAAAATTAAGTCCATACAGATTCCGGCTCTTATCAAAAATCGGTGTTTCCGGTGAGTTTAAATACTTCGGCTCTCCATCGCCCATCACCCTGCCACCGAAACCGATGACTTTGTTGTGGACATCCATAATCGGAAACATGGCACGGTTCCAGAATTTGTCATAGCCGCCGCGTCTCTCATCGATTGTCACAAGCCCCGACTCTTTTAAGATCTCATCCTCATACCCTTTGGAACGGAGATACCGGTATAAGTCATCACTGTACTGATCCGAATATCCCAGACCAAACTTTTTCATGGTCTCCTCAGACAATTCTCTTTTCTGGAAATAAGCGAGTGCATGTTTTCCACGGTCATTCCGCAATAATGTATAAAAATATCTGGCTGCCTCTTTGTTGATCTCCAACAGCCGCTGTTTTTTATCTGCCTCTCTCTTCTGTGCGGCAGAATATTCCTGCTTTGGCAGGGCAACACCTGCCCGGTCCGCCAAGGCTTCCATTGCCTCCCCGAAAGTAAAGTTTTCATACTGCATCATAAACGTGAAAACATTCCCTCCGGCTCCACAGCCGAAGCAGTAGTACATTTGTTTATTCGGAGAAACAGAAAATGATCCTGTTTTCTCATTATGAAAAGGACACAGTCCAAAATAGGTGCTTCCCTTTTTCGTCAGATGCACATACTGTCCGATTACATCCACGATATCATTTCTGGAACGCACTTCTTCAATTATATCATCCGAAAAATATGGCATGCTGCGTGTCCTCCTTTCCTATTAATATCCGTCTACCTGCCAGGCCTGCGCACGCCGCAGGCTATATTGGCTTAGTATCCATCCACCTGCCAGGCCTGCGGCAGGAAGTATTCGCTGAATTTGGTGATGGCGTACTGGTCGGTCATACCCGCAATGTAATCGCAGATCACGCGCTCCGTCTTTTCCCCTTCATCAAGCATGGCGAGGTATTTTTCCGGCAGAAACTCAATGTGGTCTTTGTAGAATCCAAAGAGCTGCCGGATCATTGCCTTAGCCTTCACTTCCTCACCCTTGGCAATTGGATTTGTGTATACATGATCGAACATAAAATGGCGCAGCTCAAACATGGCTTCCTGAATATCTGCTGACATCCGGATGTCATCCTGATCCATGCTGTTCATGATCACGTTATGTATGAGTGTATTTAAGCGCTGTTTTGTGGTAAAACCTAATGTTTTCCGGATCTCTAACGGAATATCATCCTCCGTCAGAATCTCTGCACGGATCGCATCATCCACGTCATGGTAAACATAGGCGATTTTATCTGATAAGCGGACAACTTTTCCCTCTAAAGTATGGGGCATTGACTTAGACTGATGATTTAAAATGCCATCCCGCACTTCCCATGTCAGGTTTAAGCCCATGCCGTTTTTCTCAAGTTTTTCCACGATACGGACACTCTGCTCGTTGTGCCGGAATCCGTCTTCACAGATTTCGTTTAACACATACTCTCCGGCATGGCCAAACGGCGTATGCCCCATATCGTGTCCCAGTGCAATTGCTTCCACCAGATCTTCATTCAGACGCAGTGCTTTTGCAATTGTTCTCGCATTCTGCGATACCTCTAAGGTATGGGAAAGTCTTGTCCTATAGTGATCTCCCTTCGGTGTCAGAAAAACCTGTGTCTTATTCTTCAACCGCCGGAATGCCTTACAATGCAGGATTCTGTCCCTGTCTCGCTGAAAAACAGGCCGGACATCGCACTGTTCTTCCTCGCGTTCCCTGCCTTTCGTGTTCACACTGAGCGTTGCATAAGGACTTAATGTTTCCCGCTCCATTTTTTCAAGTTCTTCCCGTATTGTCATATGTATCACCTCTCTGATATCTGACAGTCTCTCCCGAAGCACCATATAAAAAATCGTTTCAATAAAATCTCCATATTTTTATTATTCGGCAGGATTTTTCAATTTCCTTTATTTTTTATAAAATTCATACAATTTTTTTATTTCAGATAATTCATGGCATCTAAAAGATTGCTCACACCGACCAGCCTGATACCTTTTACTTCTGTCATGGATTTTCTGCAGACTTCCGGTAGAATACAGACCTCAAAGCCAAGTTTTTTTGCCTCCTGCACCCGCTGTTCTGCCATATTTACCGCGCGGACCTCACCGCTTAATCCGACCTCGCCAAAACAGATGGTTTTCTCATCGATCGGTTTGTCCTTGTAACTTGAGATCAATGCAAGAACAATGCCAAGGTCGATTGCCGGCTCATTCATTTTGATTCCTCCTGCGATATTCACATAGGCATCACAGTCACCCAGCTTTAAGCCCAGTCTTTTTTCCAGAACCGCCATCAGAAGATTGACGCGGTTAAAATCCGTTCCTGCCGCTGTCCTTCGCGGAATCCCAAAATTACTGTGACATACAAGTGCCTGCACCTCCAAAAGGATTGGTCTAGTCCCTTCCATGGAACATGCCACAACAGAGCCGGACGCTCCCTCCGGTTTACCGCTCAACATGTATTCAGACGGATTTTCCACTTCCACAAGTCCGTCCTGCCGCATCTCAAATACACCGATCTCATTTGTGGAGCCAAAACGGTTTTTTACACCTCTTAAAATACGGTAAGCCGCATGCCTGTCTCCCTCAAAATAAAGCACGGTGTCTACCATGTGTTCTAACACCCTCGGTCCTGCCACCACTCCCTCTTTCGTCACATGTCCCACAATGAAAATGGAGATTCCCATTCCCTTTGCAATCTGCATCAAAACACCTGTGGACTCGCGCACCTGTGATACACTGCCCGGTGCCGAGGAAACCTCTTCGTTAAACATCGTCTGGATGGAATCGATTACAACGATCTGCGGTTTTTCCCGGTCAATGACTGCCTTTATGGTGTCAAGATTTGTCTCACACAGCAGTTTCAGACTGTCCCCGAAATTTCCGATACGCTCTGCACGGATCTTGATCTGCTGCAAAGATTCCTCCCCGGAAATATAGAGCACTTTTATGTTATGCTCCGACAGATTCCTGCACACCTGAAGCAGCAATGTGGATTTTCCGATTCCGGGATCGCCTCCCACTAACACCATGGAACCCTGCACAATACCTCCGCCAAGTACACGGTCTAATTCTTTCATGTCTGTTGACACACGCTTGTCATAGGTCATCTCGATCTGGGACAGTGGCAGTACCTTTGCCTCTGACGCTGTTGCTTTCTGCTTTGCCAGTGTGCCCGCACTCTTTTTGTCCACCACTTCTTCTACAAATGTATTCCATTCCTTACATCCCGGACACTGCCCCATCCATTTGGACGATTCGTATCCGCAGGACTGGCAGAAAAAAATACTTGTTTTTCCTTTTGCCATAAAACCTTCCTTTATTGACAGCAAAAGGAGTTGCCGTTTCTGACAACCCCTTATCATTTCTTAGCATTTCTGAATCTGAACTTCTACCGGTTTCTCTCCAAGTTCCACACTGACGGTCAACTTGCCACCGAGATTTGTTTTCATCTTACCTGCGCTTGCTCCGTCCACTGTAATTTCATACTCAGTCTCTTCTTCTAACTCCAGTGTGATCTGAGCATCTTCCGGTCCTTCCACGGAAAAAGAAATTCCTGTGTCCGTTGCATTCAAATGATATGCCGCTGTTCCCGGTACGGATTCATAAACAAACATACCATTACGCTCCAGCTTTGTGATGTCTTTGTAAGTTTTTACCTTATAAAGATCTCCCTGATGCCCGAAGTTATCAAGCTTTGCCTTTGCATCCAGAGTGTAATCTCCAAAACTGATCGTTCCATCTGCTTCTGAACGAATTAATTCACTAATAGCGCTCATCTTTTCCTCCTGTGGTACAGTCCTTCTCTGCCTGCTGCACCGTAAAAATTTTGTAAAATCATTATAGCTCAACTACATTTCGATTGCCAGCATTTTCATCATTTTTAAGGATTTTTTTATTTTTGTGTTACTGTTCCTTTACTTCAAAAACAACTGCATTCTTTTTCGTAGTGACGATCACTTCATCACCCTTTTTCACCTTGCCGTCTAAGATTTCTTCTGCAAGCTGATCCTCGATCTCATTCTGGATTTTGCGGCGGAGTGGTCTTGCTCCATATTTCGGTTCGTATGCTTTTTCCACAATATAATTTTTCACGCTGTCACGCACATGAAGTGTGATATCCATCTGGCTCTTACAACGGTCTGTCAGATCTTTCAACATTAATGTGACGATCTGTTTCATATCATTTTTGTTCAGTGAACGGAATACGATGGTCTCATCAATACGGTTTAAGAACTCCGGTTTGAAAATCCTGCGCACTTCCTCCATCACACTGTTTTTCATGCGCTCGTAATTCTGCTTTTCATCATCAGAAGATGCAAAACCAAGTTTTTTCGGTTCCACAATGGACTGTGCTCCTGCATTTGATGTCATGATAATGATCGTATTTTTAAAGTCCACCTTGCGTCCCTGGGAATCCGTGATATGTCCATCGTCTAACACCTGGAGTAAAATATTAAATACATCCGGATGCGCTTTTTCAATCTCGTCAAACAAAATCACGGAATACGGATTCCTGCGCACTTTCTCGCTGAGCTGACCGCCGTCCTCATGTCCGACATATCCCGGCGGGGAACCGATCATTTTAGAAACACTGTGTTTCTCCATGTACTCCGACATATCAACACGTATCATCGCCTGTTCATTGCCGAAAACAGCCTCCGCCAGCGCCTTGGAAATCTCCGTTTTACCTACGCCTGTAGGTCCTAAGAACAGGAACGAACCGATTGGTCTTCTCGGATCTTTTAAACCGACACGTCCACGTCTCACCGCTTTTGCCACAGCCGTCACAGCTTCTTCCTGACCAACGACACGTTTGTGCAGCGTTGCCTCTAATTTTTTCAGACGGGCTGCCTCGCCTTCTGCCAGTTTCTTCACCGGAATTTTTGTCCAGCCGGAAACAACATCTGCCACATCATCCTCTGTGACAGACAAATTCTTTCTGCGGATCTCACGCTGCGCTTTTTTTGTCTGCTTCTCAAGCTCTGCTTCCAATGCTTCTTTTTCTTCCTTGCACTGTTTTGCAAGCGCAATATCGGAATTGCTCAGAGCATCCTCTAACTGTAATTCTTTTTCTGTGATCTGATTTCTCAATTCCGCAAGTTTCTCTGTATGGTTAGACACGCCAAACCGCACTCTTGCTGCTGCTTCATCCATCAGATCAATTGCCTTATCCGGCAAAAAACGGTCATTGATATAGCGCGCTGACAGGCGGACTGCCGCCTCGACTGCCTCATCCGTGATCTTTACATGATGATGTGCTTCGTATTTACCGCGAAGCCCTTTCAAAATTGCAACTGTCTGTTCCTCGCCCGGTTCCTCCACCGTCACAGGCTGGAATCTTCGCTCTAGTGCAGCATCTTTTTCTACATATTTGCGGTATTCTGTGATTGTCGTTGCTCCCATGATCTGAATCTCACCACGGGCAAGTGCAGGTTTTAAAATATTAGAGGCATCGATCGCGCCCTCTGCGCCACCGGCACCGATGATTGTGTGAAGCTCATCGATAAACAGCAAAACATTTCCTGCTTTTGTCACTTCCTGAATCACTTTTTTGATACGCTCTTCAAATTCTCCACGGTATTTTGAACCAGCCACAATACCGGATAGGTCTAAAGATACCACTCTTTTTCCCTGAACAGAGTCCGGTACAAGGCCGGATACGATACGCTCTGCGATTCCTTCCACGATAGCCGTTTTACCAACTCCCGGTTCTCCGATCAGACATGGATTGTTCTTCGTTCTTCTGCTTAGAATCTGAATCACTCTCTGGATTTCTTCCTCACGTCCAACCACCGGATCCAGTGCTCCTTCCGTTGCAAGCTGTGTCAGATCTCTGGAATACTGATCCAGCGTCGGGGTTCCCTCATTATTTTTCTTTTTTCCCGGACGACCATTCTGAAATTCTTCGCGGTAAAGATTTGCATCTTCCCCCATCGCAATGAGAGTGTCCACAAAGACTTTCTGCATATTGACGGACAGCGTTGTCAGTAATCTGGATGCAACACAGTCTGTCTCTTTGATCATGGCAATCAGAATATGTTCTGTTCCAATGGCATCAGCATGGAATCTGACTGCCTCCTTCTCTGCATTCTCAAGAACTTTTGCTGCTCTCGGTGAATAACCATCTGATTCTGCTACTGCTGTTCCCTCTGCCGGAGCGATCAATTCTTTGATCAGATCTACAATTTTATCTAACTCTACACCATTCTCATTCAGAATATTTGCCGCTACTCCTGAATTTTCCTTCAATAGCCCAATCAGTAAGTGCTCGGTTCCGATATAATTATGATGTAATGATTTTGACATTTTGCCGGCGATATCAATCGCTTTTTTGGCTTTTACAGTGTATGGTAATTGCATGTTGTCTCCTCATGTTATTTATTAGGTGATTGCAAACTCTCCTTAATCTATCTCAAATTGTTCAAAATCAACAAAATTTTCGAAAACACGCTTCCGCTACGTGTCACTCGCAGCGGTACTGCTCATTCTTCGCAGTACTTCGCAAATTCATATAAAATCTGCTTCGCAGATAGGAATTTGCTCACTCTTGAATCATCTTCGCACGGTCTGTGCAGTAAATGCACAGACCTGATAAAAAATGTCGCACCTGCCTTCTAAGTACCGGCGGTTCCACAGTGTTTTCTCAAGCTTTTGTTGATTTTTCACAATTTAATTTACGTTATGAATGATTTTCGCAATTACCTACATTCTATTTTATATTATAAATCATTTAGGTCGAAAACTTCCATTCCTTTTTCATTTTTCACAGAAGTTTCATTTTTTTGCAGCACATCCATTTTTTCATTTTCAGTAGATGATTTTTTCTCGGACTTTTCTTCTGTCACTGATTTCTCAGAAGTGGATGGAATTTCATCCTCATAATCATTCCATTCGCGGTAAGCCCTGTTGATTGGATGTTCTTCCTCGATGTACTCTTCCTCGTCATCGAAATAATCGTCCTCATCCTCATTTTTTTCTTTTTTTCGGAATCCACGGAATTTTCCCAAGAAAGGTTTTTTCTCGGTTTCTGTCTCTTCGTTTGCTTCGTCGTCCTCGTTCTCTGGCTCGTCAAGCTCCGGATCGTTGTCCTCTGAGAGTTCGTCTTTTCCTTTTTTCTTTCTGCCAAAGAGCATGATATTCAGTATGATCACAACTGCGATTGCCAATACAAAAATAAGCACAGCGATCATGTTTCTGGAAAAGGATTTTGCATCTTTATATTTCTTTGAGAGTTCATCATACTGGCTCTGCAATGCTGCAAGATCATCCGAAGAAGAATCTGCTGTCTCGGTGATATTTCCATTGACACGCTGGTAAGTACCCTCTGCCGCATCATACTGATACCAGCCTTCGGTTCCGTCCTGATTTACTGCATAAAAGATATAGAAATCAGACGCTTCCTCTCCATCCTCTGCCGGAAGCTGGTAAGCGGTCATCACGGTATTTTCCAGCATTTGCAGGGACACCTGCACATAACTCTCCGGCAGTACCGAATCAAGCGGTGCCAAAAGTGGAATCACATAACTGCTCTCACCTGCAGTAAACTTCATAAAATCATAGACAACATCCCTGGTCTCATCATAAATAAAGAATCTGCCGGTCGTTGCGTCCACATTGTCTGTTTCCAGATAGATCAGAGAAATTGTTCCTTTGTCAAACGTCAGACCTCTGCATTCCGCTCCCCGGAAATTAACCGTTGTTTCCGTAAAATCAGCCGGAATCTGTTCCTCTGTAAAATTGTCTGCGATATGGTAGGTTGTGTTATTGATCACAACGTCTGCCGCCGGCACCGGAGTTTCCGTTGCATCCACTTCCTCGGTGTCTCCCGGATCCCCGCTGTCATCATTTCCGTCGTCACTATTCCCACTGTCTCCGTTTTCACCGCCTGTAGTTGTCGTCTCACTTCCGGTGGTTCCTGCAGCCTGTCTTGTCACAGTGATTTTATAAGTGGCTGTTGTTCCGTTTTCTGCCTTTACAACAATCTTCACAACATTCGCTCCGACGGCAAGATTCGTGTTTCCGGTAACCGATTCAACGGTTGCCTTTTCATTTACAGGCGTTGCACTGACCGCAATGCTTGTCACAGAATTATCCACAGCTGCCGTATACTTTGTTGTACTTCCCTTAAAAGCCGGAGACAATGTTCCCGGTGAGATTGTCAGTGCTTTTAAGGAATTATCTGCGGATAAAGCTGCCGTATTCGTATTACTTCCAGTATTGTTGTTACTTCCTGTGCCAGAACTGCTTCCATTTCCCACATTTCCATTGCTGCCGGAGCTTCCGTTGTTACCGGCACTGCTGTTATTTCCTGTGTTGCTGCCTGCTGCTTCGTTTTTGACCGTCACAGAAGTGCTGCTGCCTGCCATGGAATCCAATTCTTCCGCGGTGCTGAAAATAACTCCATCTGTAGCAGAAAGGGATATGGATGCTTTCCCTGCAGCAATTGCTTTTAATGTCACACTGAAGCTGTCACTCGCTACCGAAATACTTCCGCCGCCACCGCCATAAGTTGCATTACAGCTCACAAACTCCAGAATGCCGGCATCATAGGTCAAAACCATATTGGCATATGCACTGTCCCCGGATGCACTTAATGCTTTTGCCGTTACCGTCACAGTCTGTCCGATATTCAGGGAACTGGCAGACACAGCGATCGTTGTTTTTCCGGAAGCCGCCTTGGCATGCATCTGCGGTGTCATAAGGCAGATGCATAATGTTAACAGTGTAATGATCACACCTAATTTCTTTTTCATTTTACTCTCCATTCTTATGTGTGAAAATTGTATTTTCTCACTAAAATAACTCTTTCTATCCACACAGCCCTATTACTGTTCAATCTGTGCTGCATTTATAATATGTTTCTGCAAAAGCACAAGGTCTTTTACGGAAACTTTTCCATCTCTGCTTATATCCGCAGCCGCTGCATACGCACCAGAAAGCTGTGATGTTCCAAGAATCTGTTTCTGCATCATGACCAGATCGACCACAGAGATTTTTCCATCTCCATTGATGTCACCGTAAATGACAACGTCATACTGCTTCACCAGTGTTCCATTTGCATATACTGCAATTTTATTACCTGTTCCGACTGCACCGGTATTTTCTGTGCCATCTGCTTTCAGCACTTTGACCGTGCCGCTTCCCGCTGAGATATTGGCAAGTACAGAAGAAGCGCCTGTTCCCGGTGTAATACCTGTGATCACGGTATCTCCCAGTTTATAGGAGGTAGAAACGGATACGCCGTCCGCAACCGTTGTTCCACCACTTTCCGGTGTCTGGGTATTGTCTGCTGCCGGCTGCTGTCTTACCACATTGATCGTGTAGGTTTTTGCCGAACCGCTCTGTGACACACAAGTTACGTTGATCGCATTATTTCCATAATTCAATGCATAAGTTCCCGCTCCGGAAACTCCCGCTTTCGGTGCAACTGCCGAAGCACCTACATTGATCGAGCTTACCTCGGTTCCAACGATCACGGAATAATCGGTTACTGCTCCCTGGAAAGACGGTGTCAGTCCATATCCGCTTACGCTGAGAGAAGAGAGCCAGTTATTCGGATTACCACTGTCTGAAAACGTCACTGCTGACTCCGGCATATTGCTATACACCGGAATACGGAATATAAATCCCTGTGATTTATCCGCATAAGCCGTGCTCATTGTTTTTCCTTCTGACATTGCCGCCTGCACATTTGTCATGTACTGATGTGAGTATATGCTGTTCATATTCACCACATTAAATTTCTGGAAATATAAGGTGTTCTGCCCTTTTTTCACATAATTATTTCCAACGATACCAGCTCCACCATTAATTGATTTATAAATAGAATTCCAGTCGTTATTTTTCGCATAAATCAATCCGTTGACCGTCGCAGACGCAGACGATGTCGTATATGCTCCGATATTAAAGTAATTGTAATATCCATTATAGCCAGAGTAATTGCCAGAGATCAAAGGACTTGTCCCCTTATTTCCCTGCTCCTGCTTACATCTTGCAGCCAGATGATAAGGACTGACACTCAAGTTCTGTCCCACTTCCATGAAAGTATCTGCATAGCTTCGCGATACTCCGTCTGTATCGCTATAGTTTCCACTCATGAAACTGCCTGACAGAATATTTCCAACTCCTGTCACGTTCTGATATGGCGCATATTCTAACGTTTCAAACTGAAAAATATACGTGTCATTCAGGTAATTTCTCGGATCCATGCAATATGCTATGTAATTGGAGGAGGCACTTACCCAGCCTGCTCCGTCATAACCATACCATTTGTTGGTCGCCCAGTCATAAGCACCCGTCTCCGTTGACTTTCTCGCATCATTGGAAGAACTCTGCACCAGATTCCTTCCGACAACACTCTCATTTGCAATGACGGTATTCCAGTCCAGTCCGGTCTGTACCGGAACGAACTGCCAGTCTGGATACTTCTGGTGCAATGCCAGAAGCGAATTACAGTAACTGTCCGGAAATCCCGCTGCTTTTAACGATGCAACATACTCATCATCCGTCACCGTTGTGGTGTCTCCCTGCGATCCATCCGCAGAAGTCTGTCCGGTTACTGCCAGATAGGTTCCACAGATCCAGCCTGCATAATCCACACCATTCTTATTAAATGTCACATTGTACCACACAGTTCCATTTGTAGTTGTCTGTCCGAGTACATTGACTGTCTGATCTCTTTTTACCGTCGTGACCGGAGAATATGCCGTGCTCGCACCTGTCCTCACATAGACATTGCCGTTCGTGTTGGTGACAACTCCGGCTGCACCCTGCGCTGAATTATCTGTGATCGTACTTCCCGCAGAAGTATCCTCGGATGACAGTGTGATAAAATCGGATCTGATATAACCTGTCGATGACATTCCATTATAGGAAATCTGTACTTTATACCACTTCATTCCATCCGAACCATCCGCTTCATCGATCACGCGGACGGCTGTTCCAGCCGCCAGAGATGTGATTTTTTCGCCATTCACAGGCGATTTCCGCATCTGCACCGGGCCATCGTTCAACACTCCTGCCGTCTCTGTGTAGGCATAACTTTCCAACGGTTTTACCGTAATGACCGCAGTCGCTGCTGTCACACCAAAAATCGTTGCAAAGATAAAGCTCCGCCATTTTCTCTGTTTTATATTAAGGTTTCTTCTCATTTTTCCTCCAAATGCCTTCGGTACTTCCTCAAAAGGCACAGTAAATCAAGCTTATTATATGTAATTCACGATAGAGCGTCAACCTTAATCTGGTAAATATGGTAACTGATATGTATGATACAGCAAAGTGCTCAGATACTGCCTGAGCAGTAACGATGTTTTGTCCTTTTTTCCACCTTATCATTGGTGAACTACCCATTGTCTTAAGCCAATGGGCTTCCTGCTTCATCGACCTCGTAACCTACTATCTCCACAGGCGTTAATTCGGGCAGTCCCTGCCCTATATATTTCTTTATGCTATTTGTCTTAATCCCTCTGTCAGTATATTTTTTGCGGCATTGATATCCCTGTCATGTTCCGCTCCGCATTTCGGACATATCCATGTCCTCACTGACAAATCTTTTGTATCTGGATTCTGATACCCGCAAACAGAACATAATTGACTACTAGCATAAAATGTATCTATTTTGATGTATTTCCTGCCATTCCATTTTGCCTTATACTCTAACTGTCTTGTCAGCTCATACCATGATACATCACTTATGGCTTTTGCCAGATGATGATTTTTTACCATGTTTTTTATCTGTAAATTCTCTGAAACTATCACTTGGTTTTCGCTGATAATCTCATGTGAAACTTTATGTAGATAATCTTTTCTTATATTCCTTATTTTCTCATGGCATAATGCTATCTTTTTCTTTGTTTTATAATAGTTCTTACTTCTCTTCCCTTTATGTGACAGTTGCCTTTGCAGCTTTACAAGCTGTTTCTCGTATTTTTTTATAATTTTTAGGTTCTCATATACCTTCCCATCGGAAGTAATACATAAATCTTTAATTCCTAAATCGATTCCTATGTTATGATTTGTATGTGCCAGTTCCTTATGCTCCGTTTCTACAAGTATGGATACATAGTATTTTCCACTGGAAACCTGCGAAACGGTCGCTGACTTAATCTGCCCACTATATTCCCTGTGTAACCTTGCTTTTACCGCTTTTAATTTTGGCAATTTTATCTTCCCTGTCTCAAAATCTACCGCAATATTTCCATTTGTGAAGTTTGTTGTGTATGATTTATGGTTATCGTGTTTGCTCTTGAATTTCGGATATCCTGCATGTTCCTTAAAGAATTTTTGATATGCAACGTCCATGTTATAGATTGCGTTGGTCAGAGCAAATTTATCTATTTCTTTTAACCATTCATAGTCTTTCTTTAATTCTCTGTTACAGTAATTATTACAATCCGTTTTACTAACTGACTTTTTCTCTTTCTCGTATATTTCTTTCCGATATGCCAATGTCTGATTGTAAACAAAACGGCAACAGCCAAATGTTTTTGCAATCTGAATTCTTTGTTCGCTATTAGGATATATCCTGTATTTATATGCTTTTAACACCCACTGTCGCCACCTTCCTACCCTTGATTTTCTATATATTTTCTCAACATCTCTTCTGATACATTTCCTGCACTGCAGACAAAATATCCGTCCGTCCAAAAAGTATGTTCTTTCCAGAAATGTTTTCGTAGATAATCCGAATATCTTTTCCAAATATGATATGTTGTATAACTCTTCATCAGATTTACTATTTTACTGATAGACATTGTTGGTTCTGTTGCTATCATGTAATGAATATGATCTTTATCTGTCTCCATATATCTGATAATGACTTTATGCTTTTGACATATCTCATAAGAAAACTGCTTTATATCATCTGATATTTGTTTTGACATCAGCAATTTCTTTCTATACTTGCATACGAAAATAATATGATACTGTAACAAATATTTGTGTCTGTTTTTTGATTTCCACGTTCCCATAACGCAAGTATAGCACAAACCTCCGCTTCCGGCTACCTTAACCCACCGTCTAAAGCCAGTGGGATTGCGGTAGCCCTATTTCAAAACTAACAATAATCCCCACAAAAGTCCTCCGATAGCCAGAAAGCTTCCCACGATCAAAGGCAGGTTATAAACATAAATCTTTGCCCCAGCCAGCACAACAATGCCAGCTACCATTCCAAGCGCTGCGATAAATGCAACAATGCCGCATGTAAAAATAAATTCATAATCCAACTTTCTCATCCTTTTTTACCTCCCATGGAAAACAGCTTTTGTCATCAATATAAACATCCGCATAAATCTTTCTTCCGTCTGATCCGTACCTTTCGATAATCTCCGGCAAATTCTCATTCACCGCATCAAATTCCAGTTCCCACTTCCTGCACCATTCCACTGCTTCCTCTAACTGATTTCCACAGCGGCACGTCCACAAAATAATCTGGCGTCCCTGCCTTCTCAATCCTTTCAGCAGTTCGATCAGTGCTGTATTCGGCTGTCCGATCTTTGGGAAGCAGTCCGTACAAAGTGTTCCGTCAAAGTCTACCGCAATAATCTGATATTCCGTTTTCATCTGCCATGCTCCTCACTTTCCGTCATTTTGCCCTCTTGCTGCTTCCCATTATCCATATTTTCTGTCCATTAATTCGGACAGTAAAAGACCACCTCACGAAAAATTTCATGAAGTGGTCTTTTTACCTTTCTTATATATTGTTTTTTACGCAAATAATTTTTTTACCATTTCCGCATCAAACACAACCTGCTTTACATGGTCAACCTCAATCTGATACAGTGCATTTGCTGCTAGGTGCTCTGCCGCCTGCTCCAGATCACGGATTCCCGATGTATTCTTATACTGCTCGATCAGTTCATCCAGTCCCTCCCCGGTCAGAACGATCTCGCCCTGCAGCAATCCGATTCTCTTTAATACTTTTGGCAGTGCAAATTTGGAGAAAATGATTTTTTTCTCTTCCTGCGTATAATCCGGGATATCAATCACTGCAAAACGTGACATCAGCGGGGCGCTGATATCTTCTTTTACATTGGCAGTTGCAATCGGATAGACACCGCCGGTCGGAATCATACATTCCATATAGTTGTCTGTAAATCCAAGATTATCTAATAAGGTAAGAAGTACGTCCGCCGGATTGCCGTTTCCTTTTCCGGATGCAGCCTTATCAAGCTCGTTGATGATGAATACAAGGTTCGACTCGCCAGCCATGGAAAATGCATCCATAATAATACCAGGCTTCGCATTTCCGTAGATACGGGAGCTTCCGGTCAACTGCTCCGGGTCATTGATAGAACTCATATCGAGTGTCGTCCACGGCAGTTTTAAAATTCTTGCCACCGCATAGGCAATCTGCGATTTTCCGGTTCCTGCCGGTCCGACAAGCAGAAGTCCATACGCTGGAAGTGTGTGTGTGCGGTTGATCTGGATGATAGTCTCCATGATACGCTGTTTTACTTTTTCCATTCCGTACAGTTCTTCATCTAAAATCCTGCGCGCTTCCACCGGATCGATTGCTTCAAAATAATTATTTTTCCACTGGATATTCGTCATAATGGAAAGTGCACGCTGGGCGTGGCGGCGTTCCTCAGCAGACACTTCGCTGGAACGTGCAACTGCTAAATTTCTTCTCGCCCACAGTCTGATATTGTCCGGCATGGTTCTTCCTGCGCAGTTTAAGAAATCCGAAATACTCTGGATACTGGTAAGCTTCATGCTGTCACCGCTCTCGTCTAACTCTTCGTCCTCATCCTCCTGCTCCGGTGCACTGCTCGATAAAAGGCGTTCCATCACATACTGTAAAAATCCATCCGCCGCAGAGAGTTTCGTTCCACCGTGAAAAGCATTTTCCCTGATCTTGTACACGGCATAGCCGTCCGCCCTGTTTTCCCCGGACAAAAGAACGTTGATACGGTTCTCCCCAAGCCATTTGATCAGATTCACAAAACGTGCATCGATCCGCAGGATATTGGAACGGAATGTCTCGTCCTCCTCCTTAAACTCAAATGCTGTCCACTGGCTCTGGTTGCAAAATACTCCGGTGGAATGATGGCTCCACTGTTTTTGCTGGTTGTCCAACACCAGGATCGGATCGTCCGGTGTTTTTTCGGAACTGTCTGATGTAAATGCGGTATATGTACATACAAACGCTTCTTTTTCCTCTGAAGCGCTGCTGAAATCAAAAACTGGCATACTTTTTCTCTCCTTTATTCTCCGATACTCTTTTTCTGTACTTATCAAACCATAAAATAAAAAAATTTACAAGGAAGTTTTTCAAGACACTTCATATAAAAATATGAAACTTCTGCTATTCTTTCCAAAACTAATCATGGTTATATGAATACTGTAACGAATATTGACGTTACTGTTCACTCAGCACCTGAACACCATGCTGTTCAGGTGCGTATGAACGTGATGCGGGTGTGAGCAGCCCCCTTTTGCGAAGCAAAACTTTATATAGGGCTGCGAAGTTACCGTTCGCAGGGTAACCTGTGAACGGTAACATATTGACAATAGGGATAACTGATTCTATAATTCAATAATAGGAATTATTACTAATTTAAGGAGGTTATGAAATCGCAAGGCATGGCTTTGTATGCCGTCCGATTTCATTAAAATAAATTATGGAGATAGATATTATCGGTTTGATCAGTGCCTGTTCCTATGCTCTCGACTGCATCGAGGCAGAACTGGTGAATATTAAAAATAAACATGGAAAGCGAGTGGCATATATCAGTGTGCGCATGGGGCAGTATTTTGATCTGCCGGAGGATGCCCTGCAGGATCTTGCAATCTGCGCTCTGTTGCACGACAACGCCCTCACCCAATATATTTCCGAGGAATTGCAGAAGCATTCTGCAAAAGACCTGACCGCTGACCTTGTGGCAAACACTACAAACCTGCATTGCATCTACGGTGAACGGAATCTTGCAAAAATCCCTTTTAAAACTGACGTTACCAATGCAATCCTATACCATCATGAGCATGCGGACGGCACAGGACCATTTCACAAAAAATGGGATGAAGTTCCTCTGTCTGCGCGCATTATCCACCTTGCCGATGTGGTGGATATCATCGGGCACAGCGGTGCATTTGAAACACAGAGATGGGATATGGTAAAACAGTACCTGATCCGGCATACGGATAAACTTTTTGACGCCGCATGTGTGGATGCTTTTTTCCATATATTTTCAGATAACGAATTTGCAGCTTTCAGGGATGACTCCTTTGAAACGAAACTCTGGGAGATCGTTCCGAGAGAAAAACAGACCTTTGACTGGGAAACCTGCAAAAATATTGCCGACTTTTTTGCGCAGATCGTCGACTATAAATCTTCTTTTACAAGCAGACACTCCATTGGTGTTGCAGAGAAAGCAGCCGCATTTGCAGCGTACAACGGCTACGATCCCACACAAGTTCAGAAAATGTATCTGGCCGGCGCACTTCATGATATCGGCAAGATGGCAATCGACAATGATATTTTGGAAAAACCGGATAAGCTGACCGATGAAGAATTTTCTAAAATGAAAAACCATGCAGGTTATACTTATCTGATTCTGTCCAATATCAACGATTTTGAAGACATCCGTGACTGGGCAGCATTCCACCACGAAAAACTGAACGGAAAAGGCTATCCTTTCGGCAAAACTGCCGCCGAATTAAACGAGCCGGAACGCATTATGGCGTGTATAGACATTTATCAGGCACTCACCGAAAGCCGCCCTTATAAACAGGGGTTTTCGCATGAAAAAACCTGCGATATTCTCGATGATATGGCAGACAAAGGCTTTATTGATGCAGGCATTGCACAAAAGATCAGAGTCTGCTTTCAGAATACAACGATTTGATTTTTTGTGTTTTATCTTTACGAAAACATATTTTTTCGTTACAATATGGTGTGTATATGAAAAATCACGATATCATATTCAATGAAAGGAATCAATTATTATGTCAAATCCAATTGTTACAATCGAGATGGAAAACGGCGATATCATGAAAGCAGAGCTTTATCCTGAAATCGCACCAAATACTGTAAACAACTTTATCAGTTTAGTAAAAAAAGGGTTTTATGACGGTGTCATCTTCCACCGTGTCATCAACGGTTTTATGATCCAGGGCGGCGATCCGGACGGAACCGGAATGGGTGGCCCGGGCTATGAGATCAAAGGAGAATTTTCCCAGAACGGTTTCAAAAATGACTTAAAACATTCGGAAGGTGTTTTATCCATGGCAAGAACTATGATCCCGGATTCTGCCGGTTCCCAGTTTTTCATCATGCACAAGAACTCTCCACACTTAGACGGCGCTTATGCTGCATTCGGCAAAGTGATCGAGGGTATGGATGTTGTCAATAAAATTGCGGAAACAGCAACTGATTACTCTGACCGTCCGTTACAGCCACAGGTAATGAAAACCGTGACAGTTGAAACTTTCGGCGTTGATTATCCGGAACCTGAGAAGCATTAATCAGCAGAATTTCAGACAAATAAAAAAGAACTGACTTTCAGTTCTTTTTTATTTGTCCGTACTATTCTGTTCGTATATACATCCTTGCCTCATAAGGTCTGAGCACTGACATATCAGAGGTATCCTTATAATTTGAAATCAGCACCTCCATATCCCCGCACTCCTTTGCAAGCGGCATTGGTATCTCCTTGTCAAAGAAATTGCACACAACAATCATGGTCTTTTCTTCATTCTTTCTGCTGTATGCAAAAATATTCTCATCATCCTCAAGTAAGAGTGTGAATTTACCATCAACAAATACCGGATAATCCTTTCTCAGCTCAACAAGCTTCCTGTAGCAGCTAAAGATTGAATCAGGATCATCCACCTGTGATCTGGCATTTATTTTGTCGTAATTGTCATTTACCTTTATCCAAGGCGTTCCTGTGGTGAAGCCTGCATTTTCCGTGTCATCCCACTGCATAGGTGTCCTTGCATTATCACGCCCCTTTGCGTAAATGGACTTCATGATTTCGTCCTTTGAGTATCCTTTTTCAAGGCGCTCATGATACATGTTTATGATTTCACAGTCCTTATAATCCTCGATATCATACTGTACATTAGTCATGCCAAGCTCCTCGCCCTGATAGATGTACGGTGTACCCTGCATGCCGTGCAGCAATATGGCAAGCATCTTTGCAGATTCCACTCTGTACTCCCTGTCATTGCCCCATCTTGACACGATACGTGGCAGGTCATGATTGTCCCAGAACAGACTGTTCCAGCCACAGTTGTAGAGCTCATTCTGCCAGTGAGCCATTATCTTTTTGAGCTTTTTAAACGGAAGCGGTGCAAGGTCCCATTTCTCGCCGCCCTCCTTCTGGTCAAGCCCTATGTGCTCAAACTGGAACACCATGGAAAACTCGCTGCCATCCGGATTGCTGTAAAGCTTTGCGCGCTCCGTGTCTGCGCCCCATGCCTCGCCTACGGTAATCAGATCACCCTTTTGGAAGGTCTCCTTACTCAGCTCCTTAAAATATTCCTGAAGCCTTGGTCCATTTATGGTGATTCTCTTGTCCGGCTCCTTGGCTATCTGGTCGATCACATCCATTCTGAAGCCGCCGACTCCCTTGTCCATCCACCAGAGAATCATATCGTAGATTGCACTTCTGACCTTTGGATTCTCCCAGTTTAAGTCCGGCTGCTCCGGTAAAAACTGATGGAAATAATACTGCCCAATTTCCGGCACATATTCCCATGCGCTTCCACCGAAAACAGCCTTCATATCACTTGGCGGCATGCCTTCCTCTCCGTCTCTCCATATATAGTAGTCATGGTATGGATTGTCCTTGCTCTTTTTCGCCTCCTTGAACCATCTGTGCTCGTTTGAAGAATGATTTAAGACAAGGTCCATCATAATCCTTATTTTGTGCTTCTTTGCCTCATTTATGAGCTCCTCCATATCATCGAGACTGCCAAACGTCGGGTCAATATCCCTGTAATCTGAAATGTCATAACCGTTGTCCGCCTGCGGTGATTTGAATACCGGCGATAGCCAGATTGCATTGATGCCAAGCGTCTCAAGATAATCAAGTCTTTTGATAATCCCCTGTAAATCGCCAATGCCGTCTCCGTCAGAATCCTGAAAGCTCTTTGGATAAATCTGGTAAACTACCGCCTTTTTCCACCATTTTTCGTTATTATTTTTGCTCATTATGCCCTCCATATCTCTTTTAGCTGCCTCTTTTTGTAAATTTTGGCACCGTTTCTTTCATTCTGTATCCGATTATGCTATTCGACAAGCGCCACCAAAACCTCACAGCTCTCAAGCTTAAGTTCGGATGCTCCCTCTGCCATTGTGCTCTTCGCAGCATTATTTTGATTAGACAAAAGCACCTTTTTCACACTGCCATCCAGCCTGATCTGTGCTTCTTCCCTGCCAAAATTTGCCGCAACCAGCACACGTTTATCTGCATCCTCTCTGTAATAAGCCATGACGCCATCTGTATCCTCATATGCCGGAACACATCTGCCGTAGGTGAACAGCTCCTTAAATTCATCTGACTTTCTGAGCGCCACAAGCCTTCTGTAATAATTCAAAACAGATGAAGGGTCCTTTTCCTGCGCCGCAGCATTGATAACCTTATAGTTTTCGTTGACCTTAAGCCATGGCTTTGCTGTGGTAAAACCGGCATTTGCCTCATCGCTCCACTGCATAGGTGTCCTTGCATTATCCCTGCTCATTCTTCCACAGGCTGCAAGTGCCTGCTCCTCTGACAAGCCTGCTGCAAGTGCGGCCTTGTACTGATCCTTTGTGCTGATATCATCATACTCATCTATGCTGTTCCATTCGGCATTCTGCATACCGATTTCCTGTCCCTGGTATATAAACGGAATGCCTCGAAGCAGCACGCTGACGGTTCCAAGCATCTTGATTCCGGCAGGATTTTGTGCATACTCCGGCAAAAATCTTGACACGCCTCTCGGCTCATCGTGATTTTCTATAATATTGGCCTTAAAACCGTACTTTTCTGTCTCAAGCTGTGAGCCAAGAATGGTCTTTCTCCATGTGTCAAAATCTATTTTTGGCGCATCATACCAGCCGTGCTCTCCATCACTTAAGCACTGCGCACAAAAATCAAATATCGTTGAAAAATGCCCATTCTCACCGATAAACTCCGGCAGCTCTTCCGGCTTCATATTGAATACCTCGCCGACCGTAAATGCATCATACTTCTTAAATGTATTGTTCTTTAATTCCTCCAAAAACTCTCCGACACCCTCTGCACTCTCAACCATCTTATAGCAGGCAGCCAGTCCGTCCTCTGCATCCGGCTCAAAATCAGGGAAATCGAGATTTTTCTTTATATTGATAATCGCATCTATTCTAAATCCTGACAAGCCCTTATCAAGCCACCAGTTAATCATCTCATAAAGCTTTTTTCTTAGCTTTTCATTCTCCCAGTTTAAATCCGGCTGCTCCTTCGCAAACATATGCAGATAATATTTGTCCGTGCCCGGCACCTTCTCCCAGCAGCTTCCGCCAAAATAAGAGCGATAATTGCTCGGTGGATTGCCATTTTTGCCATTTCTGAAATAAAAATAATCAGCATACTCTCCGTCCGGATCCTTAAGTGCCTTTTGAAACCACTCGTGCTTATCCGAGCAGTGATTTATTACCAGATCCATGATGATATGCATATCACGCTTCTTTGCCTCGGCAAGGAACTCATCAAACTCCTCCATAGTGCCGAACTCTTCTGCTATTGCATAGTAATCAGCTATGTCATAGCCCTGATCCACAAATGGCGATTTATATATCGGAGACAGCCATATGATGTCAATTCCAAGCGATTTTAAATAATCCAGCTTTGAAATGATACCTCTTAAATCTCCTATTCCGTCACCGTTTGTATCCAGAAAGCTCTTTGGATAAATCTGATATGCCACCTTGTCATGCCACCATTTTCTCTCCATAACATGTACCTCTTATCGAATCATTAATTTTGCACTGATTTACATCTTGAGCACTCCGTCTTGATGTATTATACTGCTATTATAGAGAGTATTTAGTATAAATTCTTGCAATATTTTTTCATTTTATAACACAATACTGCTCTTATTTATTTTTAAAGGGTATAGTTTTAAAAGCTATGGAGAAACAATAATTGTGAACTTCCTACGACCTTTAATCCCCGATAGATATTGCTATCTAAAGTGGCGATACATCATAGGGGGGACAGCACCCTTTGTAGCAGGGTTTACTCTGTTACAACTGTATTAGGTACTTGGCTGTCTGCAAGATAGTCTATTCCCATACGATACAGATTCATAGCTCCAATACGGTCATCATTAAATTTGTAAGCACAGTTTTGTGAGTAAACAGATGTATCTTTACTATTCGTGATAAACTTAACTAAGTGACATTGGTTCTGTACCGTTTTTCTTTTCATAAACCTATAAAATCACGACTTGTGGGAGGACGCTTATATTTGCCCAATTTACGCAATGGATTGCACCACAAAATCTGTAATTTACGTTATGGAACTCATGGTTAAGGAAGAACCGCTGCCATCGACAATAAGCGGAAGCGCTCCTGAAAACAAACAGTTCTATTTTTTATATTTCCATACACTTTGTTGGCATGCAATTAACATAACCTGCAAAAATCCGTAACTCCATCTACAAGCTATTCTTCTTTTTCACGCAGCTGTTTGTATATGGTCTCTGCGTCATAATCTGGCGCATTTTTCTCTATGACGTCATAGATCTGTCGGATCCGGGATACCGGTTCTTCCAGCATATCTGCTGTTTCTTTTACAGAACAGCCTTTTTTATACTTTTTAATTACTATTTCTATGACTTTTGAAGCTGCACCTTCGAGTTTTCCCTCGAGTTTTCCAACATTCCTGCCCTCCATAATTCCTTCTTCCTTTGATTCGCGCAGATCATCCGCAAATAATTCACGTAATGCTTCACACATTTTTCGTTCCTCCTTTAATTCCTGCCAGTTTGCGCGCATGATCGTTTTTCGACTGTTATCTGCCGATCTCTTTGCAATTTCTGAAGCATGGTTCTTGGATAATGGTAACATACAAAAGTAATTGTCAGCTCTGCTGCCGGTATGAAGTCTACTGTCTCCGTGTCGGCTTTATAAAAATGCAGGATGCCATTGGATTTTCTCATCGTTTGTGTTCAATCATATTCCCCTTTATGATAATAGAATGTGTGGTATTTTTCAATGCATAGGGTGGATTTTCTGTTGTTTTTACATAAGTAGGTATGCAAAAATATCAGTCAGATTAAATGCTTCCTGCATTGAATTGTTCATCAAAATGGAATCTCCTGCCGAACCGGCACTGAATTTTGAGATCATACCCGTAACCATATATCAGGTTTTGGATCTGCAGACAGAAACGTTGTAAGAATGATCACGATTACGAAAGTTTCATAATCGTAACTGTTATTTGTCTGCGACTTTGATGTAGGCTTAGTATAAAGCATACTGGTGGTGGTGTCAATAAAAATCCGTCAATCCAGAATGCGAGTGGCAGAACCCAAAGATGCAACTCCGAGGGTGTGCCCTTTAACATCGACGAATCATAAGGCATTGAACCTCTTGAATTTTGCCGTTATCTCATAGGCACTCATCCCATAACCGTGAGTTCCATAACGTAAATTGCAGATTTTGTGGTGCAATTCATAGCGTAAATTGGGCATGTATAAGCGTCCTCTCACAAGTCATCCATAACGTAAATGAAAGAAAAACGGTATAAACAAATATTATTTTCTTTGTGAGCTATGGAGATAGGATTCTAACAATCTTGGGAAGCACTGCTTCTCAAGATTGTTGCTCAGAAGCCTATCGGAATGTCCAGCGAACAGAAACATAATATTTCGTTTATACCGTTTTTCTTTTTCATTAACATATAAAATTCTGACTTGTGAAAGGACGCTTATATCTGCCCCTCACAACCTATAAAAGCACCACAGAATCTGCGACACTACGCCAATTAAACTCCGGTTATTTAAACAGATTTTTGAAGAACTCCCCAATCGCACTAAAGATATTTCCAAAGAAGTTACCAATAGATGCAATGATTCCGGAAGAGCTTCCTCCATTTTTAAAGGAATTGTAGAGAGAGGCTGCGTAATCCACCAGTCCACTTAAATCAATTCCAAGAGAAGTAATTTTCAAAAGAAGATCTACGATTTTCTGTCTCTCATCATCAGATAAAGTGACGCCATATTTATCACAGGCTTCATCAATTGCTTCGTTGATACTCTTCTCGTCAGTCAGTCCTTTTTCTGCGATCAGTGACTTGATGTAAGCAATAAACTCCTCCACTTCCTGATCGGTCAGACCCTGAATGGAAGCTTCCAGTTCTCCGGTGACAACAAGTTCATTTAACGCTGCATCTACAACGTTATCCTGTACTGCTTCCCCGGTCATTGCCTCATATGCCTCAAAGATTCCAACCAGTGCAGCGGTTCCGGAAATTGGCTTAGGACCTGCAACGATGATATCTGCATCTGTAATTCCAGCAGTTGTCAGCGCATTTTTGTACATACCAACGGTACAGTATGTGATATTGTTCGTAGAAATGTTTAATCCATTTCCTTTTTTACGTTTTACGATCACGACAGAAGACCATGACTTGCTTCCAATTTTGGAAGAATCCACATAGGAATCCAGATACTGATGCTCCTGTGCATTTGTAACGTAAGTCACGTTATAATTTGCCAGATTGGCAGGATCGATTCCCATAAGGGATAATACGGTATTTTTCTGGTCATCGGACAAATCCGCGCCGAGTGCAAGATAAGGTTTATCATCTTTCTTAATCTCAACATTATCGTTATTCTCATCCACAATGACATCTCCAGTCACATTTTCTGTGGATTTTTTATCATCTTCTACCGTTACCCCACCTGTAACATTATCGGTTGTGCCACTGGTGGAAGTATTTGTACTGTCAGAATTTGTTGTTGTACTGCTCTGCGAATCTGAAGCAGCATTATTGGTTGTATTGCTCTGTGAATTTGAACCTGTACTGTTCTGTGTATCTGAACTTGTGCTGCTCTTTGAATCTGAAGCTGTGCTGTTTTGTGTATCCGATCCTGTATTTCCAGTCGAACCGGCATTGGTATCTGCACCTGTTGCACTGCTGTCATTCTGCGTTGCTGCATTATTCTCTGACTGTGTTGTCTGGGAATCACCGGATGTGGCATTACTCTCTTCCTGCCCGGTGGAGTTCTGCGCAGAAGCATCTGCTGCAAATGATGTTACATGTGTTGGTATCATCATCACTGCAGCTAAAATAATTGCTGCAATTCTCTTTGTCATTCTCTTTCTCTTCACTTTTTTTCCCTCTCTTTTTATTGCGGATCGCAGTATTTGCTCATATGAAAACCATCATTTCCACATAATAAAAATCTGCTTTGAGATTCCCCAAAACAGATTTTTATTTTACTACATCTCACTATAAATCACAAGTTAACATAATATGTTTATAAAAAATTAAGAAACCTATATACTTTTTCCTCATCGTTTCGTAATACCCTATAGGAAAAATTGTCTGTATCCATATTTTTACGTATCGATCCGCACTCTCATCCATGCAAGAAGATCTGCATACACTTTATCGCGGTCTGTCTCATTTAAGATTTCATGTCTGTCATTTTCGTAGAGCTTATATGTAATATCCAGAGAACCTGCCTCTTTGAAGAGATCATACACTTTTTTCACACCGACACCGTTATCTCCCACCGGATCATCCTGACCGGATACAATAAAAATTGGAAGCTTGTTTGGCACTTTCTTCACATTTTCCAACTGATTATCGTAGAGAACCGCTTCCATCAGCCCCAGATAGCCGTTTAATGTAAACTTGAACGTACACCGCGGTTCGTTATAATAAAATTTTACAATATCCTCATCTTTTGTAAGCCAGCTGTTGGAAGGTGTTTTTCCGGAAAGATCATATTTCTTATATGGTCCGCCAAAGGAAAGTGATTCAACCAGTCTGCTTCTGTGATGCCAGCCAAAAATTTTTGCAAGGAATCTGCATACATTGATTCCGAGTCTGGTCATACTGTCCGGCACACAACCGGTTCCCATAATGATCGCCCCTCTTAGATCATCATTGTAAACGGTGAGGTATTTCCGAAGCATATAAGATCCCATACTGTGTCCCATCATAAAATAAGGAACACCCGGATTTTCTTTCTGAACCATTGTGCGCAGTGTATGCATGTCTGTGATCACCGTGTCACTCGGATTTTCCGCAAAATATCCCCAGTCCTCTCTAGACGCAACGGAATCCCCATGTCCTAAATGGTCATGTCCCACCACCATGAAAGCATTCTGAGTTAAAAAATCAGCAAATGGTCTGTAACGCTCCACAAACTCGATCATGCCATGTGTGATCTGTAAAATTGCCTCATAATTTCCATCTTCCGGAATCCATCTGACTGCATGGATGGTTGTTTTGCCATCCGCTGATAAAAATGTAAACTTCTCCTCTTTTGCCATACTTTTTCCCCTCTCTTACTCTTTTTGTGATTGTAAGTAAATGCTATTTTTTAACCTATGGCTTCTTTATTCTGTCTGGACGAAACGATGGACTTCCTCCACATTACGTTCTAATTCATCCGCGCATTCTTTGTGCTCTTTCCACTCCTGACGCAGTGTTTCCGCTTTGGATAACACTCTGCTCTGCACTTCGAAAAATTCATTTTCACCCTGACAGAGACTTTCTAATATTTCTTCAATATCGGTTTCTTCTTCCACATTTTCATGATCTGTTTCCGCCACCTCTGTGTCTCTGCTTTCCAGAAGTTTTACCATGGCGCTGTTATTTTCTTTTAAAAGATCATTTAACAACTGGATCTGTTTCTCTGCCGCTGTGGCAGTTTCCTCAAAAGTGCTGATCCTCGCAAGCACATCCGCAACCGCTGAAGTATACTGCTCTGCGTTCACACGCACTTCCTCTGCCGCTGTCACAAATTTTCTTCCGCCTTCTCCCATGCGTCCTGCTTCAATTGCTGCGCCAAGTGCCAGAACTCCCATATTCTGTGAGATATCTGCCAGTTTCTGTAACGCCTCTTCAACAAACTCTCTCTCCTGACAATATGCCTCATAGAACGATTCTATCTCCTTCATGGGTGTGGTGACGTACTTGTTCTTCTCTACAACTTTTGCAATTTTCTCGTGCTCACCCTCCATTTGCTGGCAGAGTGCTTCTTTTTCCTGCTGCAATCTGATATTCTGTTCATTCTTTTTTGCAAGCTGCTGTTTCAACAGTACGGTCTGTCCTGAATTCGCCTCTGAACACTCCTTTAACAGTTCCAATTCCTCTGAAACCACCGTGATTGTCTCATCCAGTTCCGTTTTTGAGATCGTCATCTGCACCAATGTCTCTTCTGCGCTGTCTTTTGCTTTTGTAATATTAGAAATCTGCTCCTGCAGACGGTTCTGTTTTTCCTGTAATGCCAGAAGTTCCTCTTCCAGTTCTTTTGCTTTTTTTCCACCAAACATATGCCATCCTCCAGTTTTACTGATAATTTCGAATGATAACCTGTACGCTTTCCACTCCATTATACTCGTTAATCTCCGGATAGTACACAATCATTATCCTCAATTTGTTTATCTGTCCGCGAAAAGCTTTTTCCACTTCCGCACTTCCATACTTTTCCGCATAATATGCTTTAAACGCCTCAATATCGCCAAAATAGACTGCCGTCACTGTCTCACCGGCGGCTGTCAGCAGGTTCAGCCGCAACACATTCTGATTTTTTCCGACCACAAAAGCCTTTGTGATACTCAGGTTTTTGTCGGCAAACTGTGGTTTGATATTGGCTTTTCCAAAAGGCTCTAACACTGCAAATTCCCGGATAAGACCGGCATCCGCATACGCTGCTGGCATCGGAATATCAATTTTGATCTTCGGAATCAGGTCATCCTCCGTGAGATTTGCACAGGCATTGATTTTTTCACGGAACTTATCCACGTTTTCTTCCGGAAGAGATAATCCTGCCGCCATCGGATGTCCGCCGAATTTTTCCAGAAGTTCCCTGCACTTACATAGTTCCTCATACATGGAGTACTCCTCGATGGAACGCCCGGAGCCCTTCACGCCCTCCTCCGCCTTCGTCAGCACAAATACCGGCTTATGATAAGCCTCCCGGATACGCCCTGCAATGATTCCTGCAAGACTTTCGTGCACCTGTGGCAGATAAATGACAAGCACTTTATCCGACATGTAATGTTCCTCCACCACACGTTTTGCCTCCTCGACGCCATCTGCTGTCATATCTTTGCGCTGCTGGTTTAACTCCACAAGCTCCCTTGCCGTTTTTGCTGCCTCTTCCTCTCCCTGTAAAAAAAGAGACAGAGACAGTTTTGCTGTATCAAGTCTGCCACTCGCATTGATGCACGGTCCTAACACAAAACCAAAATGATATGCATTGATCTGCTCCGGTTCTAAATGATTCTGAAAGATCAGGGCGCGCATCCCCGGATTTTTTGTATGGCGGATACGTTTTAACCCTTCTTTCACCAAAATGCGGTTTTCGTCTGTCAGATCCACGACATCGCCAACGGTTGCAAATGCAACATTTTCCAGAAATTCATAGGTTTCTTCCAGGGCAAAACCCATTTTTTCATACAGCACCTGCAGCACTTTCCATGCGACTGCTGCTCCACATAACTCTTTAAAAGGATACGCACATTCCCGCTGCTTTGGATTCACGATTGCATCTGCGTTGCTGCGAAGGAACTGCTTTTCCCCGTTCTCCTCTGTATAGGGAATCTCGTGGTGATCGGTCACTAACACGGTCATCCCAAGTTCTTTGGCATGCGCAATCTCTGAGATTGCAGCAATTCCGTTATCGCACGTAAGAATGGTATCCATTCCATCTCTTTTTGCCTGATCGATCAGATTCTCATTGATTCCATAGCCATCCTTCATGCGGTCCGGAATCTGCGTGGAAACATTTCCACCACAGTGTTTAATTCCCCGGTATAAAATATAGGTTGACATAACTCCATCTATATCATAGTCGCCGATAATACGGATCGGCTTTTGCTCTTCTATTTTAACTTTTAAAATATCTGTCAAACGATCTGCATCTTTCAATAAATGTGGATCGTATAAATCCTTTAAACTTCCATTCAGATATCTTTCAAATGCCGCCTCCCCGATCACCTCACGGTTTCGGATAAGACGCGCTGTGACAGGGCTGATCCCGAACTCTTTTCCAAGCTTTTCAAAATCAGCCCCCTTGTTGATTACAAACCATTTTTCCATGTAACACCTGCTGCCTGTTTTTTCTTATGAATTTATCTTTTAATAATGCACTTCCATGAGCATCAGTCCGCATGCCGGTGCTGTATAACCTGCGTTCTCCCGGTTTTTGCTCTCTAAGATCTGCGGCAGCTCCTCCGGTGCTCTCCTGCCATCCCCAACCTCGATCAGCGTACCTGTCAGGATGCGCACCATGTTTTGCAAAAATCCATTGCCCCGATAATCAATCCATAGATCATTCCCTTTCTTCGTAAAATTGATCTCATAAATCGTGCGGACCGCCGACTTTTTCATTTTCTTGTTTCCGCAAAATGAAGTAAAATCATGTGTTCCGATCAGACAGGAAGCGGCTTCTTTCATGCGCTCCACATCGAGTGTTTTCTCATACTGATACTCATATTTCCGCTCGAAAACATCCGAGATCTCTCCCATATGGATGTGATAGCGGTAGGTCTTTTTCTTTGCGGCGTAACGACTGTGAAAGCGCTCGTCCACCTGCTCAATCGCAATGACTGCAATGTCATCCGGCAGATAATGATTCAGATAGGATAAAATCTTTCCCTCCGTAAAATGCTCCTCAATATGAAAATTTGCCACCTGGCCTTTGGCATGCACGCCCGCATCCGTTCTCCCCGAACCGATGACTTCCACCGCGTGTCCTGCCATCTGTCCTAACACTGCTTCTATTTTTCCCTGAATGGTCAGATCGGTGCTGTTCTGCCCCTGCCAGCCCTTGTATCTTGTCCCATCATACTGGATTGTGATTTTATAGTTGTTCATACTTTTTATCCCTGCTTTACTGCAATCTAAACTAACTTTTAGTTTAACACATTTTCTACTCAAATCCTAGTCTGTGATCTGTTCCTGAAACGTTTTTGTGCCGGGGAACTGAAAAATACCAATCCCCCGGCACATTTACTCCGCATTTTATACCAGTTCTGCAATCCTTGTCACCGCAACATAGATTTCCGATATTTTATACCAGGTACGATAATCTACCACTCCCGTCACAGGCAATCCAAAAATAGACTGGAATTTTTCTACTGCTGCCTTCGTTGCTTCTCCGTAAATCCCATCCGGTGTGATCGTCGGGATTGCCGGATAGGCCTGTGAGATTCTCGCTAACTGTTCCTGGATCTGCCGGACCTTATCTCCGGCAGCGCCCACTTCCAGATTATACCGCGGCCAGGATGCCGGGATACCGGAAATCTCCTCCGCTGTATTGATAAACATATTATCACCATAATAATAACGGAGAATTTCTATCGTTTCGTAGTTCTGATCCCCAAGATATTTGCTTCCCCACTGGCTCAGCCAGTTGCTGCACGTCACGCGCTGTCCGTCACAATACTGCGTCAGGATTGGCTGTCTCACATTTGGTCTGGAAAGATAATTCTGGAACATTTCCTCTACCACATCCGAGATACTCTGGAAAATATTTCTTCCATATACAAATTTCTGGTCATAAGCAGTGGATGTCGTGATGGTGAAGTTATAACCTTTATTCCGGTACCATTCCGTGTAAACCCTGTTTAATGTAAAGGACATGATCGCAAGGATATTGGCGCGCAGCGTGCTGTCCGGCCATGTGCTGTATATCTCGCTGGATGCCACGTTTTTGATGTAATCACGGTAACGCACATAATAATTTGCCGCGTTGTTATCCGAAGGAGGTCCGTCGTGAACGACGACAAACTCCGGGATCACCACTTTGCTCAACACGATCTCCCCGGATTCTGAGACAGGCTTGATCTCGGACTCTGCTATTTTCGGTGGAAAATCTCCAAACAGCGTATTCACCGGAATCACAATGGAATCTATCTGGGGTTCCTCTTCATTTTCTTCCGCCATTCGCACCTGTTGCAATGCGAGCTGCTCTGAAAAAATCTGAACGCCCGAAATACTGACGGGACGATATCCCGGTGCGGTAACTTTAACCGTATATTGGGCAAACGGCTGATTTTCGGAGGGTTCCATCGAGTATTCAAGTGGAGGCGCATCAAGCGTAAGTTTCTCCGACATTCCTGAATCATCTGCGCTTACCTCCTCCACTGTGGAATCCGGCTCGCCCGAATAGGAAATGGTGATTCTTGCTCCCTCGATCGGCCGTCTGGTCCGGTTGGTAAGTACTTCTACTTTGAGGCTTCCTTTATCTACAGCCTCTGTCTGGGCATATTTGATATCTGGCATGAACAACCTCTTCATACATTTCCTTATATTATATGCTCAGACATGCAATCCTGTTCTGCTTCCTGTGCAAAACATTCGATTTCCCAACTTCTCAATTTTTATTTCCGTTCTTTATCCAAATCCCCCAAAACTTAATTCTTACTCTACCGTAACTACCTTCGCCAGATTTCTTGGCTTATCAACATCAAATCCCTTATCGGATGACACGTAATATGCCAAAAGCTGTAATGCAACCGATGCAGGTAAAACCATAAATTCATCCTGCATATTCGGAAGCCTGATCACCTGATATTCGGTATCAAGATCACCGGAAAGTGCCTCTTTGATAAATAATACAATATCTGCACCTCTGGATTTTACTTCCTTAATATTGGAAAGCTCTTTCGACATGAGTTTTTCCTGTGTTACCGTTGCAACAACCGGTGTGTTAGTCGTGATCAGTGCAATTGGTCCGTGTTTTAATTCGCCAGAGGCATAAGCCTCAGAGTGAATATAAGAAACCTCTTTCAGTTTCAATGATCCTTCCAGTAAAATAGAGTAATCCAGTCCACGTCCGATCATAAACAGATCCTTTGCTTCCAGAATTTTCTTTGCGATCACATGGATGTCACGTCTTTTCTCCAATACTTTCTGCATCACTTCCGGAACACGCTCTAATTCTGCGATAAAGCTCTTTGTCTGCTCCTCTGTGTAGACACCTCGCAATAATGCCATTTTTGCAACCACAAGATAAAATACGGAAAGCTGTGTTGTGTAAGCTTTTGTACTTGCCACTGCAATTTCAGGTCCTGCTGCGGTGTATAACACATAATCACTTTCTCTTGCAATGGAAGAACCTTTTACGTTGATAACGGATAAACATTTTGCGCCCTGTCTCTTCGCATATTTTAATGCTTCCAAGGTATCAATTGTCTCACCGGACTGTGATACTGCGATCACCAATGTTTTCTCATCAATGACCGGATCGGAATACATAAACTCTGATGCAAGTTCTACGTCCATCTGCACATGAACGATAGATTTTACCAGAGCCTGTGCCACAAGTCCCGCATGCATGGCTGTTCCGCATGCTACCACACAAATTCTGTCACAGTCTGTAAAAAGAGAATCCGGCACACCATCCGCGGTAAAATCAGGCAGACCGTTCACGATACGGTCTTTGATCGTATTCTTGATTGCTTCCGGCTGCTCCATAATCTCTTTTTCCATATAAAATGGATAACCATTCTTTCCCGCGCTGTTCAACTCCCAGTCAACGGACAAAAATTCCGGTTCTACCACATTGTCATTTAAATCCGTAAGTACCACATGATCTTTGTGCAACTCTAAAATGTGATATTCCGGTACAACAAAGTATTCATTTGTAAAACGGCAGAGTGCAGTCAGATCTGATGCAAGCATTGCTCCCTCTTTGCATATGGTTGCAACGATCGGGCTGACATTCCGGATCGAGTAGATCACATCCGGCTGATCTTCAAACAGGATCACAAGCGCAAAGGTACCCTTTAATTTGCTCACTGTTTTTTTGATCGCTTCCTTTGGATCTCCCTTGTAATAATGATTTAATAATGCAGCCGCAACTTCACTATCTGTTTCAGAATGAAGGATTTCCTGCAAATCGTAATCGGCGATCAGCTCACGATAGTTTTCGATGATCCCGTTATGAACCAGAGTCACTTTTCCCTGCTGATGCGGATGTGCATTCTGATCCGTAACTCCACCGTGAGTTGCCCATCTTGTATGTCCGATACCGCAGGTAGACAAAATCTTCTTCGAATCACAAATTGCTCTTAAATCACTTACTCTTCCGGCACATTTATAAACATTTGTCACATGGGAAGTTTCGTCTTTCACTGCAATACCCGCACTGTCATATCCACGATACTCTAATAATTCCAACGCATCTAATAAAACATCTTTTACGTTTTCACTGCCTGTATAACCTATAATTCCACACATATTAAATTTCCTCTTCTTTTCTATTTAAAATTTAAATCATATTCGAATTCAATTGTCCCATTATACCGTATTTGTTTTGCAGTCACCTGCATATTTGCCGGCATATCTCGCACTGGGAGGTACGAAAGGGCGTCCGCCGAATTTTCGATAACCCTTTTCCTCGTTAACCTGTGTATGGTCGTCCTCACAGGTACATGGCGCTAGAAGAGAAACCTAAATGTCTGCAATCAGTCACAGACAGGATCGCATATCTGAAAATATAAACCTTATTCGATTATCAATGTGCTATATATATTGTAAATGCCTTCATAAATGCTGCTACATCTATGAAGGCATCTATAACATGATTACTATACTATGATATGCGAAAAATGTCCAGAAGTTATTTTACTTCTACTGTCCAGCCATATTTATCCGGGATTCTTCCCCACTGGATGCCGGTTAAGGTATCATATAATTTCTGTGTCAGTTCTCCAATCTCAAAGTTGTTGACTGTCACAACATCATCTTTGTAACGAAGTTCTCCAACTGGTGAGATAACGGCTGCTGTACCTGTACCAAATACCTCTTCCAATGTACCGTCATGTCCGGCTTTCATCAGATCATCTACGGAAAGTCTTGTCTCATTTACTTTGTAACCCCAGTCACGAAGCAGATGGATCATGGAATCTCTTGTAACACCCGGAAGAACGGTTCCTTCGATCGGTGCTGTGTAGATTTCACCGGCAATTTTGAACATGATGTTCATGGTTCCAACTTCCTCTACATATTTACGATGCTCACCATCTAACCAGAGAACCTGTGCATAACCAAGTTTTTCTGCTTTCACCTGTCCTAAAATAGAACCTGCGTAGTTACCACCACATTTTGTAAAGCCTGTACCACCTTTTACAGCACGGACAAGTTCATCCTCAACCAGAATCTTAACCGGATTAAGACCTGCTGCATAGTAAGCACCTACCGGACAGCAGATAATCATAAACTTGTATGCGTTTGCCATATGTACGCCGAGTGCTGCTTCTGTTGCAAACATAAATGGTCTGATATAAAGGGAAGTGTTTGGTTCAGATGGAACCCAGTCAGCTTCCACTTTTACAAGTGCTTCCACTGCTTCGACAAACATATCAACCGGGAATTCCGGCATGCAAAGTCTTGCGTTGGAATTGATCATTCTCTTTGCGTTCATCTCTGGACGGAACAGCTGGATTTTTCCTTCTGCTGTACGGTATGCTTTCATACCTTCAAATGTTTCCTGTGCATAGTGAAGTGTCACACATGCCGGATCCATTGTGATAGGTCCTTCCGGAACGATTCTCGCATCTTTCCATCCGTCTTCTTTTGTCCAATCCATGACAAACATGTAATCTGTCATATACTTGCCAAAACCAAGATTCTTCTGGTCTGGTTTCTCCTTTAATACCGGTCTTTTTTCAAATCTGATATCCATAATATCCTCCTTGTTTGCGAAGCAAATGCGACTGTCCTTACAGGAGCAGAGGATTTGGCCTCCTTTTCCCATTACACTTTTGGGAAATTAACTTTGACAACCATTATGATACTTTCTTTTTTTCATGTCAAGATTATTCCGAAGCCTTATGTTATGTATAACTATCAGTTATTATCTATTTTATTTTCTATAACCTGATTTTATTTTCTTTTTCAAGTGACTTTTCCACTCTCCTGTAATATAATAAAACTACCTAGAAAATTTTGAGAGGTGATCCCTATGCATACATTTCAGCCAATTCCAGTTGACATGCTGGACATGAATCCATTTACAAAAATCGGCAAAGAATGGGCGCTGCTCACAGCCGGAAATAAACAGGAATCCAATACAATGACCATTAGCTGGGGCGGTGTTGGTGTTTTATGGGGCAAAAATGTTGTCTATGTTTTTGTCCGTGATTCCAGATATACCAAGGAACTGATCGATGCGGGAGACTTTTTCTCCCTTACATTTGTAAGTGACCAGTACCGCGATGCCTTGAATTACTGTGGCTCCCATTCCGGCCGGAACGAGGATAAGATTGCAAACGCAGGGCTTACCGTGGACTACCGGCATGGAATCCCATACATTGATGAGGGAAATCTTGTTTTGGTCTGTGAAAAAATGTCTGCTACCAGAATCACGGATGATTCCTTCCTCGATTCCGAGATTGCTGACAAATGGTACAAAGACGGCGATATGCACACCATGTACGTTGGACAGATCATTGATGTGCTCGCAAGATGATCATTTCTGCTAAACTCTTATTTTTTTGCAAAACGCTGCATTCCTAAACCACAAAAGCCTCCCGGCAAAAATGATCCGGATTGCCTTTCATCGCAATTCCCACATTTTTATCGGGAGGCTTTTTTACTCATGAAGCAGATAACCACTTCTTATTCAACAAAAAAATTTATTTTATTTCAATGGATATTTCTCTGTCAAAGATTTCACGATCGCCTTTGCCTTGTCAGCTGCCGGCTCACCCTCTTTGATCATCATTGCGATCGCCTCTGCGATCTGATCCATATCATCCGTGTTTAATCCGCGGGAAGTTACCGCCGGAGTTCCAAGACGTACACCACTTGTCACAAATGGAGATTTCGGGTCGTTTGGAATGGTATTCTTATTGCAGGTAATGTTGACGGAATCCAGAAGTTTCTCAACTGCTTTTCCGGTAAGATCATAATTGGTCAGATCTACGAGCATGAGGTGATTGTCTGTTCCACCGGATACGATCTTAATTCCACGATCCATCAGTCCCTTGCAGAGTGCCTGTGCGTTGTCAATAATATTCTGCTGGTAAACCTTAAATTCCGGCTGCAATGCCTCTTTGAAGCAGACTGCCTTGGCTGCGATCACATGCATCAGTGGTCCGCCCTGAATACCCGGGAAGATTGCTTTGTTAAAGTTATACTTGTCCGCAACTTCCTGACTGCTCAAAATCATTCCGCCTCTCGGTCCGCGCAGTGTCTTGTGTGTTGTGGTCGTCACAACGTGTGCATATGGAATTGGGCTTGGATGAAGTCCTGCTGCCACAAGTCCTGCAATATGCGCCATATCGACCATGAGCACTGCACCACATGCATCTGCAATCTCACGGAATCTCTTGAAATCAATGGTTCTCGCATAAGCGGATGCCCCTGCAATGATCATTTTTGGTTTACATTCCATTGCAAGTTCTTCCACTTTATCATAATCAATGAATCCCTCGTCATTGACACCATATGGTACTACATGAAAATAACTTCCGGAAAAATTGACCGGAGAACCATGTGTCAGATGTCCACCATGGTCTAAGTTCATTCCCATGATCGTATCACCCGGTTTTAAAATTGCAAACTGTACCGCCATATTTGCCTGCGCACCGGAATGTGGCTGCACATTGACATACTCACACCCAAATAATTCTTTTGCGCGCTCTCTTGCCAGTTCTTCTACAACGTCCACGCACTCGCAGCCACCGTAATATCTCTTTCCCGGATAACCTTCCGCATATTTATTCGTCAGGACACTTCCCATTGCTGACATAACCGCCGGGCTTACCCAGTTTTCGGATGCGATCAGCTCAATATGACTGTTCTGTCTGTCAAGTTCATCGGTAATTGCCTGTGCGACTTCCATATCCACTGCCTGAATATCTTCTAATGTGTACATAAACTCCTCCTTGTCTTCCGCCAGATTTTAAAGTTCATTATAAAGGACTTTCTGTAAATATTCAATTATAAATTTATTTAAAAAATGTATACGCTGTCGCAAACAATGCCTTTATCACATCCCAAACCCATGCGTTTTCCAGATCAATACCGCAATGCATATCTGTAAGATCAGAATAAGTGGCATTCCCACCACAAAATACCAGTGCTTTGTCTTATGATGAAACAGATACATGCCGGCCCACGTTCCGACACTGCCGCCTAAAATACTCACAAGGAAAAGTGTTTTCTCCGGTATCCGCCATACATGATGCCGCGCCTTGCTTTTGTCCATTGCCATCACTGCAAGTCCAATGAGATTCATAACGATCAGATAGATCAAAAGTCCTTTTTGCATTCTCCTGTCTCCCTTCGTTTTTTCTGTAAATGTGAAATGCAAAAACGGCCGCCAGAAGGCAGCCGTTTTCCTATTTCACAACTATTTTGTTGCTTTATTTTTTCCTAAATGTACTTTCATGACATACCATAACTCTGTTGCGATGCAGATAGAAGAATAAGCACCACATACAAGACCTGCCATAAGTGGAAGTGAGAAATCACGGATACTTGCCACACCTAAAATGTAAAGCATTACGACCATAATAAAAGTTGTAATAGAAGTATTGATACTTCTGGATAATGTCTGAGTTAAACTCTTGTTTGCGATTTCTCTCAAATCCTCTGCAGTCTGTTTTCCAGTCTTTAATGCCAGGTTCTCACGGATACGGTCAAAGATAACGATCGTATCATTGATAGAGTAACCTACGATGGTAAGAACACATGCAATAAATGTACTTCCTACAGAAATACGCACAAGTGCATATACTGTGATCACAACAAGAACGTCATGAACCAATGCAAGGATCGCACTTGCTGCAAATCTGATATCCTTAAAACGGAACCAGATGTAAAGTAACATAAAGATACAGGACACGATAACCGCTTTCAATGCATCGGAACGCATCTCACCACTGATGGTAGAACTGATACTCTGGGAAGTGATGGTGGATGCATCCACATCACAGTTTTCTGCCAGTGTATCTTCCAATTCCTGACGCTCATCAAGACTTAAGGTACGTGTCTTAATTGTAACCTGTGTTGTTCCTTCTACTTTTGTTGCCTGCACATCGGAATCCCCGGTTACTTTTTCCACATAAGGAACAATGTCATTCTCAATATCTTCGATGGTCATATCTTTGCCAAAATCAGCCGTTGTGGAAGTTCCACCCATAAAGTCAAGACCATAGTTCAATGCCTTGCCCTCTGTTGCGGAATGTACTCCCATACTGATCAGTCCGGCAGCGATAATGATGCCGGAAATTGTAAAGAATACTGCTTTTTTTCCAATAAAATCAATGCTCTTTCTCTCTTTTGCACGACCGTAAAGTTTTTCACTCTTAAGTCCCAATGCATACAGAGAATACAGAATGTATCTGGTCACAACCATTGCTGTAAAAAGGGAAAGGATGATACCGATCATTAAAGTATAGGCAAAACCTTTTACGGTACCGGAACCTAACGCCATAAGCACAACAGATGCGATCAGGGTTGTAATGTTACCATCTAAGATAGCTGACATCGCTTTCTGGAAACCGATCTTCATAGATGTCTGGACCGATTTTCCGGTTGCGATCTCCTCGCGGATACGTGCAAATACGATAACGTTCGCATCCACCGCCATACCGATACCAAGGATAATACCTGCGATACCCGGAAGCGTCAGTGTAATATCGAATAAATATAAGGTTGCGATCACTAAAGTTGTATAAATTGCAAGCGCTAAGGATGCTGCAATACCCGGTACTGCGTACATCACGATCATAAATACCATGACGATCGCAAGTCCGATCGCACCTGCCTTTAAACTGGAGGCGATCGCCTGGCTTCCCAACTGTGCTCCTACGACAGAGGACTCTAACTCGGAAAGCTGTAAAGAAAGAGAACCGATACGGATCTGGGTTGCCAGATTATCTGCCTCTTCAAAAGAAGACATTCCTGTGATCTGTGCTTCACCACCTGTGATTGCACTCTGCACCTGCGGATAACTGATCGTCTCCCCATCATATACGATTGGAAGGTTCTTGCCAATATTCTCGCTTGTTACTTCACCGAATATCTTTGCACCTTCGTCTGTTAACTTTAAAGATACAATATATTGTTTGTTTCCATATCTGTCGGTCGCTGTTGCTCCCTGAGCATCTTCCACCATGTCACCGGTCATGAAAACTGATCCATCCGGCATCTGGAACTCTAAAGATCCCGGATTTCCAAGATCCTCTAAAATCTCATTTGCGTCCTGTACACCTGGGATCTCAACTGTGATCCTGTCGTCTCCAACCTGATATACGGAAGCTTCTGTACTGTAACTGTCTACACGTTTCTGAAGTTTATAAATGGTATCACTCATATCTTCAGCACTTGGATTCTCGTCCACTACCTGATAAGTAATGGAAACACCACCGGAGAGATCCAGTCCCAGAGGAATTGACATATCTTCGCCGATTCCGGTGGATGAAAGAATAATTGATGCATAATAAGCAAGTCCCACAAACGCTGCAAGGATCACTGCCAATATGACTGCTGCTTTACTCTTTTTCATTGTTTTACCCTTCCTTTATTCTTCGTCTGCCTCGGCAGCCTTAATCATGATTGCGCATTCAATACGCTTTTTCTGAAGTGCACATCCGATGTCGTATGCATTGTGGATATCTCCATGGAAATTGTAGGAGTTTGCTGCACATCCGCCACTGCAATAGAATTTTGCAAAACAGTTACGGCATTTTTCTTTCGCATAAACATTGCAGCACTTAAATTCATCACAGATATCCTGACGTTTGATACCCTCGTCCACATTTCCAAGCAGGAAATCCTCATTTCCAACAAACTGATGACAAGGATAAAGGTCACCCCAAGGTGTCACTGCCAGATACTCTGTTCCTGAACCACAGCCGGAAAGACGTTTTGCCACGCACGGTCCACCCTCCAGATCTATCATAAAATGGAAGAAGTTGAAATCATTTCCATTTTTATGTCTCTTTACCATCTCAGCAGCCAGCTTGTCATATTCCTCATAAAGCTGTGGAAGGTCTTCCTCACGGATCGCATAATCCTCGGTTGGCTGTGCCACTACAGGCTCTACTGAGATCTGTTTGAATCCAAGATCTGCCAGATGCAGCACATCATTGGAGAAATCAAGGTTATTGTGTGTGAAAGTACCTCTCACATAATACTTGTCCTGATTGCGGCTCTCTGCAAATTTCTGGAACTTCGGCACGATCAGGTCATAGCTTCCTGCTCCCTTGCGGAATGGTCTCATATGATCATGGACTTCTTTTCTTCCGTCAATGCTTAAAACCACATTGCCCATTTCTTTGTTGGCAAATTCCATGATCTCATCATTTAATAAAACGCCGTTTGTAGTAAGTGTAAAACGGAAGTTCTTGTTGTGGATCTTCTCCTGCTCTCTTCCGTAGGCTACGAGGTCTTTTACAACCTGCCAGTTCATAAGAGGTTCTCCACCAAAGAAGTCCACCTCTAAGTTTCTTCTGTTACCGGAATTTGCGATCAGGAAATCCAATGCTTTTTTACCGGTCTCAAAGGACATCAATGCCCTTCTTCCATGATACTCGCCCTCTTCTGCAAAGCAGTAACGACAGGCAAGATTGCAGTCATGTGCGATATGTAAACAAAGGGCTTTTACAACGGTCGGACGCTTTTTGAAATCCATCATATAGTTTTCATAGGTGTCCTTTGTGAAAAGTTCCTCATTTTTGATCAATGTCTGAACTTCGTCAATCGCTTCTTCTACTTCTTCTTTTCCATATTTGCCGGATAATGCAGTTACAATCTCTTCCGCAGAGGTATCTGCTACGTTCTCACGTGCAGCATACATCTCAATGACATCATATGTCACATCGTCAACTACGTGGATTGCACCGCTGTTTACATCCAGAACAATATCATAGCCGTTGTTCTTATACTGATGAACCACTATAATATTTCCTCACTTTCTATCATCTTTTCCTCATAATATGTGCAATCATTACACATATCTATAACGTACAAATGACCGCACGCTTCGCGAACGGTCGTTTGTGAGTGTCATTATTCACTTTTGAGTTAAAACTTATTTGTTCTCGCAAGTCTGGTTTCCTACTGTGCAGGATGTCTTACAAGCAGACTGGCAGGATGTCTGACATTCGCCGCATCCACCTTTTTTTACTGTGTTCTGTAATTTTCTAGTATTTAATGTTTTAACGTGTTTCATGATTATTTCTCCTTTAAAAATCTTTTTCACTGCTTTATAGTATAACACATAGTTTTTCATAAGAAAAGCATTTTTTTAACTGATCATGCCGCCGGCAGTTCCCGCACACGCACAGAGCACCCAGGTTGTGATCATTTTCACCGGTTCAATGCCTGCTCCCCCCTTTATGATCAGTGAGACGGCAAACAAAATTCCAAAATAAACCGTTCCTGCCACAAATCCCCAGAGGAACTTTTTATCCCTGATCTTTTTTCCCATCAGAATGCCTCCAGTCAGCCCCGTTATGATATAAATAACGATCACTGCCACTTTGACAACTGCCTCCGAGAGCTCCAGCCGGTATAAAAGCAATGCCAGAAACAATAACAATAACGCACTTATGATAAACATGATAAAAAGAACCATTGCCAGCACTTTTGCCGGGTTTTCCTTTGCATCTCTCGCCCTTAATCTCAATCCTGTTCCCAATCCGCCACCGCCAGACTTTCACTTCTGTCTATATATATGAAGCAATCCGGCTGCTTATGCGGATTTTTTTAAATGAGCGCTTATGTCCTGCCGTGGCAGATGAAAGTTTTCTTCTTTTTTACAGGTAACGGATGCTGTAAGAAGCCTCAAATGTCTGCTCCGGCTCCACTGCGTTCTCGTATGCCCGTTCCTCTAATGTACCATCAAAATCATCTGCATCACATCTTCCATACCACGGTTCAATGCAGACAAACGGTGCGTCTTTTCCTTCCGGTGACCAGATCGCAAATAAAGGTGCATCAAAATCCATAGTCACATAAGGCTTTCCATCCGGTGTGACCAGTGAAACTTCCCCGGTCTGTTTTCCTTCCACCATATAAGTGCAGCGGTCAAAAAATCCCGGTGTAAAGTACACTTTCTCATCCTCCAGCGGGATTACAATATCTTCACTCATTACTGCCAGTCCGGTATCCGGTGTATTTCCATGATGATGCACTTCCTTTAGTCCTGCAAATTGCAGACCATATCCAAGCTTATTTTCTTCGCCGTTAAATGGGCATAAGAAAGCCGGATGTGCGCCGATGGAAAAATATAAGGTCTTTGTATCCGGATTTTCCACTTTCCACATGACTTTTAATTCATTGCCTGTCAAATTGTATCCAATTTTCAAAACAAACGCGAATGGATATTTTTTCATGGTTTCTTCGTCGGAATGTAAAGAAAACCAGATGGTATCCTCTGTCTGGGATTCCATGGTATGTTCCATATCCCTTGCAAAGCCGTGCTGCCCTATTGCATACGTTTTTCCGCCATAGCGGTACTCTTTATTTCTGCAGTTCCCCACAAACGGAAACAACACAGGGGAGGTTCTTCCCCAGTATTTTTTGTCCGCATACCACATGTACTCTTTATCGTCGGATTTTCTCTTTACGGATTTAAGTTCTGCCCCAAAAGAATCGATCTCCACACGCAATGTGTCATTTTCCAAAACATATCTCATACAATCCTTCTCCTTGTCATCTAAATATCGTAGCAGGCAATTGCGAAACTCATCCTACTCTTCTTTCAATTGTTCAAAATCAACAAAATTTTCGAAAACACGCTTTCGCTACGTGTCGCTGGTAACGGTACTAAGAAGCCAGTCACAACGATTGTTGTACCTGCCTTCAAGTACCGACCGCTCCCCAGTGTTTTCTCAAGCTTTTGTTAATTTTTCACAATTCAATTTAGATTTTCATGAGTTTCGCAATTGTCTAAAAATATCGTAGATGACAAAAAACACAATTGTTTTCGCAATCACCTACGATATGAAACTCAATTTTATAATTCGCAGTTGTTGACAGTTCTTGGGAATGGGATAACGTCACGGATATTGGACATACCTGTCAGGTACATGACGCAGCGCTCAAATCCAAGTCCGAATCCTGCATGTCTTGCAGAACCGTATTTGCGGAGGTCAAGATAGAAACCATAATCTTCCTCTTTCAGTCCAAGTTCATTGATCCTTGCAAGTAATTTTTCGTAATCATCCTCTCTCTGGCTTCCTCCGATGATCTCACCGATGCCAGGAACCAGACAGTCTACTGCTGCAACTGTTTTTCCGTCCGGATTCAGCTTCATGTAGAAAGCTTTGATCTCCTTTGGATAATCAGTTACAAATACCGGGCGTTTGAATACCTGCTCAGTCAGATAACGCTCATGCTCGGTCTGAAGATCGCAGCCCCAGGATACTTTGTAATCAAATTTATCGTTGTTCTTCTCTAAAATCTCAACTGCTTCTGTATAAGTCACACGTGCGAAATCAGAGTTTGCAACATGCTGTAATCTCTCTAACAGCCCTTTATCGATAAAGCTGTTGAAGAATGCCATCTCTTCCGGCGCATTCTCTAACACATAGTTGATGACATATTTTAACATGCTCTCAGCTAAGATCATGTCATCCTCTAAATCTGCAAATGCGATCTCCGGCTCGATCATCCAGAACTCTGCTGCATGTCTTGTCGTGTTGGAGTTTTCTGCACGGAAAGTAGGTCCAAAGGTATAGATGTTCTTAAATGCCATCGCATAAGTCTCACCATTCAGCTGTCCGCTTACAGTAAGATTAGTCGGTTTATTGAAGAAGTCTTTGCTGTAATCTACTTTTCCATCCTCTGTCATTGGAAGATCGTTCATGTCAAGTGTGGTTACCTGAAACATCTCGCCGGCGCCCTCACAATCGCTTCCGGTGATCAGTGGTGTGTGCACATACACGAAATCCCTCTCCTGGAAAAATTTATGGATTGCATAAGCGCAGAGGGAACGCACACGGAATACAGCCTCAAAAGTATTAGTTCTCGGTCTTAAATGAGAGATGGTTCTCAGATACTCAAAGCTGTGTTTTTTCTTCTGCAGTGGATAATCCGGTGTAGAAGGACCTTCTACTTCCACTTTTTCAGCCTGAATCTCAAATGGCTGTTTTGTACCCGGAGTTGCAACTAATTTACCGGTAACGATAATCGCTGCTCCGACATTTAATTTTTCTACCTCTTCAAAATTTTCCAGAACATCGGAATAAACAACCTGGACCGGCTCAAAAAAAGTTCCGTCGTTTACCACGATAAATCCAAAGTTTTTGGAGTTACGGATGTTTCTCACCCAGCCACCGATCGCGATGGTCTGATCCACATACTCATCCTGTCTGCGGAATAAATCTCTTACATTTACTAATTCCATTTTTCTACTCTCCCTTTCTCTCATCAACGTCTGTCGACTCCTTTATGATCTCATACCTCTGTTTCGGTATCGTTTTCTTATTCTTCTGTGCTGTCTGCGGATTCTGTACTTTCCACAGACTCTGTCGTTTCTTCTACTGCGTTCTCCGTAACCTCTGCTGTCTCTGCCAATTTATCTAAAACTAATCCTGCAAGATAAATCACACGGATCTGATTCTTTCCGTAAACATAATCGCCATAACCATAGTTACTATATAACGTATCAGCATCACCGAAACCGCCGCTGCTTACGATCGTGCTTACATAATCTTCAAACTCCGTATCGTCAATCTGGATATCTTCTTTTTCTGCAATGGCTTTTACGATCAGTTCTAACTTGATACTGCTCTCCACACTGTCAGACCATTCCTGCTCGATGCTCTCTTCTGTATAGCCGTAAGAGCTGAGTACCGTTTCCATCTGGCTCTCATCCCCGGAGCAATAACGGTCAATGAAATTGGCACGGATCGCTTCGATCACATCAGATCTGTAATCTGCCGGCATATCAACGGTACAATTTTCTAACAGATAATCCTCCAATGCGGAATAAATATCATTTTTATGAGTGCTCTCTGCGCTGGACTCCAGATACTGGCGTACCTGCTTGTACACTCCATCCACGGAATCCGCACCAAACTGTTTCGATGCAAATTCATCATCCATCGTATCCATGGTCACTTCCTTCTGGATAGAATTAACCGTAAACGTAAATACAACTTCTTTTCCGGCAAGATCCGGGTTATTCGGGTATTCATCCGGGAACGTCACATTAGAATCGATCACATCGCCTACTGATGCACCGATCAGTCCGTCTGTAAATCCATCAATGTAAGCGGAACCGCTTGTGGAAGAATTGTTGGACACATCAATATTCTGATCCTCTGCTGTTCCACCGCTGAACGCCTCACCGTCTAATTTTCCGACATAGTCTACGTTTACAATGTCGCCCTCTTCCACTGTTGTCTTGTCCGGATCAGCCGTATAAAAAGGTCCGCCCTGTGTAAAAATCTTTTCCACATAATCAAGCACATCCTGATCTGTGACATCATAATCTCCTGAAATCGTAACCGGAATTGCACTGTAGTCACACAATGTCACATAATCCGATCCCTTCAGATCATATTGTGCAAGCGGAACTGCCGGCACCTCTTCTGTGCTTTCGGTGTTCTCTACTGCTTCCGTTGCCTCAACTGATTCACCTTTGCTGCCGCATCCTGTCATGCTGATCGCTGTGGATACACACAATAAAAGTGCTAACACTCTCTTTTTCATTTAATCTTACCTTTCTTTTCCTCATTTCCTTTTCCGGCTTTTCTGCCGGAAATCCAAAAGACGGAGTCTGCCGTCTAACTTTTATAACATATCACAATTTTCCCTAAAATAAAAGGTATTTCCCCAAAATCACATTGCTTTTTCCAAAAATCAATGCTACAATAAAACACGAATTTGAAATTAGGGAGGATTTTCGTTGTGAGTCCAGTAACAATTGTATTATTAGTTATTTTAGCAGTGCTTATTGCTGCAACAATTGCTTTATATTTTCTCGGAAAGAAAGCTCAGAAGAGAAAAGACGAGCAGGATGCACAGCTTGCTGCAACTGCACAGACTGTTACCATGTTGATTATTGATAAGAAGAGAATGCGTCTAAACCAGTCTGGTCTGCCACAGGCAGTCATTGACCAGACACCAAAGCTTATGCGCCGTTCCAAGCTTCCGATCGTAAAGGCTAAGGTCGGACCAAAGGTTATGACTCTGATCGCTGATGATGCATGTTTTGATATGATCCCTGTGAAAAAAGAAGTCAAAGCTACAGTAAGTGGTATTTATATCACGAAAGTTACCGGTGTCCGCGGTCCATTAGAGAAACCGGAAGGCAAAGTAAGCTGGAGAACCAAGTTAAAGAGAAAAGCTGAGAGCGCCAACAAAGAACTTCAGAAAGAGAAAAAATCCATGAATGAAGAAAAGGCCGCTAAGAAATCTAAGACAAAATAAGAATGAATGGGAAAGGCTTCCAGCCCGGATGGGTTGGAAGCCTTTTTTCACTTCTTCCTTATTTCTTCAATACAAAGGAAGCTTTATTATCTGTCGAACTATCTTTTCCGATAAATATTTCAAATTCTCCTGCTTCGCTCTCATAGATTCCATTCTCCGTCAAGAAAAGAAGCTGCTGTTCTGTTATGGTAAAAACTACCTTCTTTTCCTCTCCCGGACGAAGCGTAACCTTCTTAAAATCTTTCAATTCTCTGACCGGACGCACTACAGAAGCCGCAATATCATGGATATAAAGCTGCAGGGTTTCTGTTCCCGTGCAGTTTCCTGTATTTTTTACAGTTACCTCCGCTTCGATCTGTCCCGATGTATCCATCCATGTCCGATCCAAATGAATATCTGATACCTCAAATGTTGTGTAACTCAGACCGTATCCAAATGGATACAATGGCTCATTTGGAATATCCAGATATTTCGAGCGGAATCTGTCTTTATCTTTGCCTTCTACATGTGGGCGTCCTGTTGAATATTCATTATAATGTACCGGTACCTGTCCTACACAGTATGGAAAACTCATCGGCAGTTTTCCGCTTGGATTATATTTTCCAAATAAAGTGTCCGCAATTGCCCTCGCTCCTTCTGTTCCAGGCAGCCACACCTGAAGGATGGCTTTTGCCTTTTTGTTTATTTCACGTATGTCTAACGGGCGTCCTGAAAATAAAACCACTACAATATTTTGATTGACTTCCGCAATTCTATCAAGCAATGCTTCCTGTACCTCAGGGATTCTGATATTTGCGTTACTGGTTGCTTCACCCGACTGTAAACGGTCTTCTCCTATTGCAAGTACAACAATATCTGCCTCTTTTGCTGCCTGTACTGCCTCACGCAGCATATGATCCTCCTGCTCCTGCGTATAAGATTGCTGCTGCTGTTCTCCAAATCCTTCCAGACATACATCCGCCCCTAACATTGGTGATCCCTGGCAAAATGTACTGTTTTCTGAAACGTACTGTTCCTGTACTGCCTCATGCAGCGTCATAACATCTTTTGCATCTGCGATAAATGACTAGGCACCAAACAGGTTTCTGTTATCTACATACGGACCAATAAAGGCGATCTTTTTCTGTTGATCTAAAGGCAGGATATGTTCCTCATTTTTCAACAAAACAAAAGATTTCTTTGCAGCTTCCCTCGCCAGATTCCGGTGCTCCTCACATAAAATATATTCCTTTTCTTTTTTCTGATCTGCATCTTTATATGGATTCTCAAAGAGTCCCAGCTTATTTTTAAGCCGCAGAATACGAAGACATGCCTCATCTATAAGCTCTTCTCTTATTTTTCCATCCCTGACCATCTGACACAGATTTTCACTGTAAATTCCTGTCATCATGTCAATATCTACGCCTGCTTCCACTGCACGCACTGCTGCTTCTTCTCTGTCTGCACAATATCCGTGATAAATGGTCTCCTCGATGGCTGCCCAGTCTGATATAAGTACACCATCGAACTTCATCTGCTCTCTTAAAATGTCCCGCATCAACTTTTTATTTCCGGTTGCCGGGATTCCGTTAACTGTATTAAAAGATGTCATAACAAGAGCTGCACCTGCATCTATTCCCGCCTGATACGATGGCAGATAGAACTCTCTGAATGTATGTTCTGAAAGTTCTACCGTATTATAATCTCTCCCTGCTGTCGGTGCACCATATCCTGCAAAATGTTTGACACATGCTGCAATTGCATAGTTATCTTTCAGGCTGTTTCCCTGAAATCCACGCACCATTGCTGCACAGAATAGACTGTTCAGGTAAGGATCTTCTCCCGTTGATTCCATGACACGTCCCCACCTTGCATCTCTTACCAGATCTGTCATAGGTGCAAATGTCACATGAAGTCCGCTGACCGAAGCCTCCTTTGCTGCCACAGATGCACACTGTTCTGACAATTCCGGTTCAAAGGAAGCTCCCTGCGCAAGCGGAATTGGAAACACCGTCTTATAACCATTTATGACATCTAGCATAAACAGTAATGGAATATGGTGCGGATGCTTTTCCATATAGTTTTTTTGTATACTTTTCAGGGTTTCAGCGCCCATGGATCCGATGACTGATCCTGCAAGATTTACATTGTCTTCTGTAAATCCCTTATCCGCCATAGGACCTGTGACAACGATTTCACCATTAAAAAATCCTCCTGTCACCTGACTCATCTGATTTACTTTTTCTTCCAGAGACATGTCTCTCAAAAGTTCTGTTAATTTCTGTTCTGTCATACGTGTGTTTCCTCTCCAAATTTCCTTCTATATTCCAGTGGTGTCAATCCTGTATTCTCCTTAAACATTTTTGTAAAATAGGAAAAATTACTATATCCAATATGTAATGAAACCGTATTGATTGGAATACTGCTGCCACACAAAAGTTTTTTTGCTTCGTCTACCCTTTTCTGCAATATATAATTGCTTATAGATACTCCCTTTTCTTTTTTGAACATCCGAGACATATAGTCTGTATTCAAATAGACTAATTCTGCCAGTTCATCTCTGTGTATCTCTTCCCTGAAATGACTGTCAATATATGTACATATCTGATCTGCGACAGAGTCTTCTTTTGTGATATATAATTTATATCCAACCGCTTTCCGCATCAAATTTTCTACATACTCCATCATTTCGTTAAATCCATTTACAGCGCCAAGCATGTAATTCTCACTCTCTTTATCTGAAAAAAGTGCATTGGCATAAATCCCCATCTCTGACAGCCATACATACACCATCTGTGTAACATCCGTCCTTAATGACAGCAAAAACTGCCGTGTGATCATCTCATTCTTCCTGACTGTCTCCAGATAACTGCGTATGCTTGCTATGACTGCTTCCACTTCCTCCCCTGCCAAAAGGGTTATATTCTAGCACCAACCATTTTTCTTCTTGAAAAAAAAGATGCGAACTTACTTATATCTTTCATCTAAGTTCTTACACTTTTCCTTAATCTTGTGACGTAAAGGTTCTGAGTGCAATACCTCAACAAAGTCTGAACTCTGTATAGCCCACGATACCATTGTATCGGAAACACACTTCACTTCTATACAATCCCATATATCATCTATATGTTCTACGAACTGATATTCCATGATCAGTTGAATCTGATCCTCTTTACAAACACGTTTACTCATAATGATTGCGCTCCTTTGAGATAGTGTGAAATGTTAGCATTTCCTAGCAATCATTATAGTGTCTCATTCATAAAGTGAATCCAATGTAAGCAGCAAAACATCCTCATCCGCCAATTCCGCAAACCAGTCCGTATATCCAGACAACGAAAAGAAAATATACTTCGTAACCTCATATTTTGCATTGATCAGTTTTCCTCTTCTGATCAAAGTTTCATAAATCCCCTTGTCAATCTTTTCATTCTTGAACTTGCACTCTCCAACAACCGCCTTTTTATCTGTCTCGGATAATGCAACAACATCTATATCGGCAGACTGTGATCTTATCTCACCATTCTTATCTCTTACATTCTCCGCTCCCCACCAGGTGCCTACTGATGTAATAAAACAGCCATATTCGCCCATGATGCCTTTCATCAAAGTATAGTACCTGCACATTTCTTCAAACACAGAACCCATAAAAGAATGTAAAACCGGTTTTACGGCCTTTTTATAATAAATCTCTCCCTGTCCCATCTCGATCACGCTGGTAGCCTTGGGAATGAACTCATACCAGAATTTAAACATATAATCTTTTAGAACATACTGCGTTTTCTTTTTATTCTTCTCATCTGTAATGCACTTCTTTTTTTCAATCAGGCCAACACTGATCAATTTGTCCAGTGAATATAATACTGTCTGTTCTTTCTCTCCAATTTTTCCCGCAATCGTATTAAGCGTATTCCCGCCTGATGCAATCTGCTCGACAATGTTATTTACAACCGATACATCTGCAAATTCCTGTGTCAGTAAATTTCTTGTCTCATCATATAAGTATCCATCTGTCTGAAAAAAAAGTCTTATAATATTTTCATCCATGCTCTTTGCCGGATCGATCATTGACAAATACTTTGCAACGCCTCCGGTAATTCCATAACAAATTGCTTTATCCTCATTCGAATAGTCCGAAACAAATTTTGCTGAATCCAGATAATTAAACGCTTCCAGTTTCATCTGCGAATCACGTCTTCCAAACAATGGACTTTTTTCACTCAGCACTTTCTGCTCCATGAAACTGAGTGAAGAACCGCATAAAATGATCTTTAGTTTTTTATTATTCCAGACTGTATCGATATATTTCTGTAATATGGATAAAAGGGCATCATCTTTTTCTGCCCAATACGGCAGTTCATCTATGACAAGTACCAGCTTCTCGTCACCAATATTTTTGTCGATAAAATCAAAAACCGCCTCTGTCGTATTAAAACTGATGTTTTCCACTCCTGGCATCAGCACATCCAGTACCTGTCTTGAAAACAATTCTAAGTTCCTATGTTTTCCAACTTTTGTTGCTGTGTAAAATATCGTTTTTTTATCTTTCACAAATTCCGTAATAAGCGTAGACTTTCCGATACGTCTACGCCCATAGATAACGATCATGCCAATTCTGTCTTTTTCATAGAATTCTTTTAAGGATGCTAACTCTCTTTCTCTGCCAATAAACATAGAAATCACCTTTCTGCAAATTCGGTTTGTTTTTATTCAAATTTATTTTGTTAAAATTGATTTGAATAAAATATAACATATCATATGATATCTCGCAATCCTCTTTTAGTTTTCCCTGACAGCGTGGTACAAAAATTCAGCTTCATCAAAAGAAGATGGACTATAATACACATCAATTCCATCACTAGCTTTTTCTAAAATATAATACTCAAAAATAACCGTATCATCTTTATACACCTGTGCCGGGTATTCCAGATATACTTTGTTTTCCTCTTCATTTTTTACATTTGTTTCATTTGCCAGAAATCTATAGGTGTCCTCCGATTCATAATCAGAAATATCAATGCCATTCTCTGTCGCTTCAATCATTAATCGACCTGTTCCATAATCGGAAGTATAATGATACGTTCCGATCATTGCTGATAATTCTTCAAATCCTGCATCAGATTCTGAATTTGTGCCCTTTAAATCATCTCCAAGATCAAAATCAGACGGATACACATATTCATCAACATCCAAACTTTCATGATCAAATATATGATTGTCTGATTTGTTGCTGTCTGTGCAGGCTGCAACCAACATCATTATTGCAAACACCAGACCGATTGTGAATGCCATTTTACAATTTTTCATAATACACTACCTCAACTTCACGATTATCATATCATGTGCAAAAATGGCACATGATTGACATTCATCGTTCGCCGAATGCATAAATGCATTCTTCTCACTTGCACTCGTTATATCCTAAAATCCTTCGTATCCTTCGACATGATATTCATGGAAATGCTGCACTCTGCCAGATGTTCATAATTGACTTCCAGCTTATAATCGACCTTGATGTCAATGTTGTCTTCTGTCTCATTCACTTTCACGTCTGTGGCGTTGATTCCGACCAGCAGATTTCCAAACGGTGTGTTGTAGTAAGACATATTTTTCTTGTTTTTCTCAAACATCATATGCACATTGGTCACACCCTTTTTGGTGACATCCAGAAAATCATCATTTACTTTGATAACGCTTTTCGTCACGCCGTCAAATCCTTCCTGCACTTCATCATACAGAATATAGTGCTTTCCATTTTTCTTATAGTAGTTTCCGGTTGTGATAATCTCTACCGGACCGTTATCCTGATCTTCTGCAAACTGTAAACCACTGATTTTCACAAGTACATCTTTTGTCATTTATGTAAACCTCTTTTCTGTTTCTCGTCATTGTCTTTTCAAGCCATATATTAGCGTGTTTCTTATAATTTAGCAAGCGTAAGCTTTTTGAAACATTGTTTTCTTATAAGTATGCTGCTTTATTTTAGTTTTCAGCCAGCTTCTCCAGATACGGATTCAGCCACGAAAAATATTTCATTCTGACCTGATAGTCTCCTTCTGCCAGCACCTTCTCATATTCTTCTGTGGTCAGTACTTCACGCAGCTTTTCTCCTGCTTCCTTATCGACCACCTCATACATGCTGTCTGAAAAACACATGTTTGGATACATCACGCACCACCAGTTATGTCCGTTTCCTTCTCCGATCACAATACGGAGTGCCTCGTAATCTCCCGCTGGAAATGTGTAGCTTCCATAGTTTTTTACCGGAAACGAAGTGTGTTCCAGCTCCGCTGTCACATCATAGTCATAACCGTTTTCTGCGATTATCTCTGCCGCGGCTTCCTCAATTTCACCGAGGCTCTGGCGCACAACCAGCTCACATTCTTCTAGATTTTCCACAGCTGCCAGTTTTTCCTGCATAAAACTTCCCACCGCATCACGCACTGCAAGTTTTAAGTTCTGGTCTGCCTCGCTGTCGCTGTTCGCCAGCACATGAAACCGCAGTACTTTGTCCGAAATCGTCTGCTGCAGTCTCGCCTGTCTTGTATACAAAATACCGCATCCCAATGCAGCGCACATCAGACTTCCAACTCCTATGTATCCGATCCATTTTTTTGCCATAATTCAAATCTCCTTTTCACTTGCCAAAATATAGGCGTTTGCGAAACTCATCCTACTCTTCTTTCAATTGTTCAAAATCAACAAAATTTTCGAAAACACGCTTTCGCTACGTGTCGCTGGTAACGGTACTGCTCATTCTTCGCAGTACTTCGCAAATTCATTTAAAATCTGCTTCGCAGATAGGAATTTGCTCACACTTGAATCACTTTCACATGGTCTGTGCAGTAAATGCACAGACCTGATTGAAAAAAGTTGCACCTGCCTTCTAAGGATCAATCGAACTTGTTCGATTTCTGCTCACCCAGTGTTTTCTCAAGCTTTTGTTAATTTTTCACAATTCAATTTAGATTTTCATGAGTTTCGCAATCTACATAACCAAAATTCGAGTTTCGCTCATCGACCTTCTATCCTCAATGATTCCCGAAAACTTTGCATTTATTCCGATTTCCAGTTTATTTTTACCAGATATTGGATTTTGATGTCTTTCTCATAAGCGGCAGGAGTGTTTTGATACTTAAAATACCATGTGCGGTTATCGGCGCCGAGATTCCGGTAACTGTTAGTAATATCGATTTCTTTCTCAAGTGCATGTGCAGCGATCGCATTCAGATAGTTCTCCATCCGGGTGTTTATGATCTGCTCTTTTTCCCTTGTCATTTTTTCATAAGAAGTGTTAGTTATGTTTGTTTCTGTATTCCCTGCTTCTGCGTTTGCCGGATTTTCCCTTGCAGAAACTTTGCCACTTAAGATTTCGCCTTCTCCGGTCACGGTCACTGTAACAATCTGCTCTGTCAAACCTCCGGCACCGATTTTTTTCGTTTCTTTGACTCGACAGGAAGCTGTATCCACTTTCACATAAAGTTCCGGTGCAAGTTGTAAGGTGTAATCATCCGCAAAGTTCTGTGTGAAGAATGCTGCACGTGCGGTATCCGTATCGACAAGCCCCGCCGCCCTTCCACGTTTCCAGACTTCGTAGGCTGTAATCTGCGGTTTCTCGGTATCATCCTGCACTGCCCCGGACTGCTCCCCCTCTATATCCACAAAAGGAATATAAAGTGTCTCTAAGTGATTAGCGCGCTCCTCATAGAGCATGCCAAGCGTCGGGTACGCTTTCTGGTCAATGCCCGATGTGTTTTCCAGCAGTTCTTCCAGATAATTTCCAAGCAGCACATCAAGTTCTCCCTCTGTCTGCGCCAGACGGTCACAGCTTTCCGTCGTCATCACATAAGCGTTCCACGGAACCTCTTTTTCCTGCTCCAGCATGGATAGCATATCTTCCACTTCCGCCTCTTTTTCCAGAAAAGACCTCTCAATGAGCACCACTTTCAAATGGTTGTAATCCACCTCTTTGTTTCCTGCATACTCATGATTCAGCCACACATTTTGGAAATCGTCCTGATCTCTGATATTCAAAAGGACCGGGAATGCCTTATCCTCGAGTTCTGCGACATTACACCCCTGCAAAAAAAGACACCCAAATAAGAAGCATGCCAGCACCACCACACGCACTTTTTTCTTATGATTTTTTCTCTCATCCTTATTTTCTTTGCTGCTGCGCTCCTCCATTCCTCGGTTCGGCTTTTCTCCAGCCAGACACAGCAGTACCGGCACGCCAACGACAAACGGCGTTCCAATCCTCCAAAGCAGAAATGTCACACGGTCTAAAAACTGCTGATTCCTGTAAAACAGCACCGCCACACCATACACCAGAAGAAGCAGAATGAGATACGGCAGCATTCTTTTTTTCCCTTCCAGATAACCGCCGCAGTCACGGATTACTTTTGCAGCCAGATTTCCACTGTAAAAAACCATGCTGTTTAGCATCGCATACAGCGTAAAAAACCAGATGCTGAACATAAAAGCATCCGTCCTCTTCAAAAACCCGCCCGTCACCTGCACGCGGCTCATCATCGTGACCGCCGGAAATTTCATCTGAGCCAGTGCCTCGACGCCAAACAGCCCGATCAGGATCAGGTACAGTGCTGCAAATACGCCGCCGGAAAATCCGACCGCTTTTTCCGCCGCGCTGATATGTTTTTTGTCATCCGACACGTATTCTTTCAAAAAAAGTACGATTGACACCATAGAATAGCAGAAAAATACATAATAACTTCCGTTTAACATTTCTTTTCCATCCGCCACAAAAACCGGGCTCCAGTAGGCTGGCTTCACCTCCCTGCACGCCGCAAATAACATCAGAAACAGCGGTATCATCAGAAACCAGAACAGCATCTCGTACACTCTCGCCCTGCCCTCGATCCCGCCCGCCATTCCATAAAACGCGAGCAGCAATATCAACAACAGCACCAGATAAAAGCTGATGTTTTCCACAAGCCCATTCAACATCAGCGTGGAAAACAGATACGCCGTGTACGAAGCCATAAGGATAAAATACAGAAAATATCCGCCCCAGAGCACATAACCGCATACTTTTCCACACTTCTGCTTCAAAAAGTCGGGATAACTTGTTTTCATGCCTTTCAACAGATATCTCAATAATTTCAAGTACAAAAACGTGGACAAAATCCCCGCCAGAATGCAAAAAATCCCGTCGCGCCCTGCCGTATCTGCAAGCATTGTCGGCAGTAGTAGCGTCCCCATTCCAAGAAAGTCATATGTCAGAAGGCGGAACACCTGTCTGCCTGAAATTTGATTGTTTTCTGAGAACATACTTCCCCCTATCTCTTCTAACATCTGCGCATTTTTTCATCAGATTTCCATTTATCTTAAAATAAAAACTTTTCTCAACCTATCTCTTCTTTGAAAACGTCAGCTTTGTCCGCTCTTTCGGATTTGCATAAATCGGACGTTTGCGCAGTTTCCGGAAAGGCTGCCTCCAGATAAAATCCCGCTCATCCTCATAGTCATTCAGATCTGCACCCACGAATGGCATGAGATACGGAATACCAAAGCTTGTCAGATGCGACAGATGGGTGAGCACTGCAAGCAGCCCAAGCAGCATGCCAAAGTAGCCAAGCCACGCACAGATTCCAATAAAAAAGAATTTTAAAATGCGGAACGCCGTGGCAAATTCTTCGTTCGGTATTGCAAAGGAACATAGCGCCGTAAAAGAGATGACGATCACCACGATCGGGCTGACCAGATTTGCCTCGACTGCCGCCTGTCCGATGATCAGACCACCCACGATCCCGATGGTATTTCCCATCGCACCGGGAAGCCGCACGCCCGCCTCCCGCAAAAGTTCAAACGACAATTCCATGATAAGCACTTCCACGACTGCCGGAAAGGGGACACCCTGCCTCGCCTCGGCAAACGACAAAAGTAGTGTGGTTGGGAGTATCTGTGTATGAAAATTAGTCACCGCAAGATAAAATCCCGGCAGCGTCATTGCAAAAAAGGATGCCAGATACCGCAGGATCCGCCCGAAAGTCGCAATCTCAAAGCGGCTGTAATAATCGTCACTGGTGCGGATAAATGAATTGTAGTCCGTCGGCAGTATCAGTCCGATCGGCGAATTATCGCACATCACGATCACTCTGCCCTCTAATACCGCCATGGCCGCCCGGTCAGGACGCTGCGTTGTCTGAAACTGTGGAAATGGCGAATACCATTTTTTCTCTGCCAGCTGTTCTAACATTCCGCTGTCTAATATCCCATCGATTGTGAAATCCTGCAGCCTCTTTTCGATTTCTTTTACAAGTCCCGGATTCGCAAGGTCTTCCACATACACAAGGTAGACGTTCGTGTTCGATCTGATCCCGGCTTTCAGCCCCCTCACTTTCACACGGGGCGAACGGATCCTTTTCCGGATCAGCGCCGCATTCTGCTTCACAGAATCGCAAAAACCTTCGTTGGAACCGCGGATTACTTTTTCCGAATCAACCTCTGTGATCCCCATATTCGGATAACCGTCATCCGGTATTTTTACTGCCCGGTCAAAACCATCCACAAAAAGGATCGCCTCCCCGGTGAGCAGACCGCTCACAGCCTCCTCAATAGTCGGAAAATATGTTGCATCCGAAATTCCAAGCGCATTTTCCTGCAGTGTACAAAGGATCTCATCTCTTGTCAGTCCATTTAAGTATTTTAAAGTCTCTCCGAGTGCGGACGTTCCCATGTCCACGGACACTTCAATAAAGGTCAGATAACAGGCGGTATCCTGATTCCTGCCAAGCTTCATCTGCTTCTTTTTGATGTCCGCACAGTCATGAAAATAAAATTCCATTTCCTCTATATTTTGCGTTAAATCCGTCGATACCGGACATTTCTGATTTTCCGACATTTCCAGCTTGTTTCCTTTCTATTAATTCCCCCTAATACGAAAGAGGATAAGCAAAATGCTTATCCTCTTTCTAGTCTGTACGGTTTTCCATTTTTTATGCAGTTTTCCTGTCCTCCGGGCAGTTACTTCTTATTCCTGCTCCTGGATCATAGCCTTAACTGCGACTGCCTGATTCTTCACATGCTGGTGCATCGTCTCTGTCACCTGCGTTTTGTTCTTACGGACTAACCCTTCCACAATATCTTTATGTTCTTTCATCAATGTCGGATAGTTATTCTCATCTTTCAGATATTCCACACGATAGCGGTACATCTGCTCCCGGAGGTTATTTAACATATTCACAAGCTTCGGGTTACCGGTTGACTGGTAAATAATATCGTGAAACTTTACATCCGCCTCTGCGATTTTTTTCACATTATCTGTCTTGGTGGATTCCTCAAACTCATGCATGGTCGCAACCAGCTCTTCTAACTGTTCCTCAGAAATCTGCTCACATGCAATTTTTGCCGCAAGCTCATCTAACGCTTCACGGATCTGAAGGACATCCTCCATATCTTTCTCCGTCATTTTGGCAACTTCCGCGCCTTTTCTTGGAATCGTAACGGCAAGTCCCTCCTGCTCAAGCATACGGATCGCCTCACGGATCGGTGTACGGCTGACACCAAGTTTTGCCGCAAGCTGCAGCTCCATCAGCCGCTCGCCCGGTTTTAATTCCCCTTTTAAAATAGCCTCTCTTAACGTGTTAAACACAACATCTCTCAGCGGAAGATACGCATCCATATTCAATGTTAAATCTTCTGTCATCTTTGATACCATGCCTTTCTACTTACGCGCGTTATTATAAATACTCGTTAAATATACCTGTTTTGCAAGACCGGAGGCTTTCATCGCCTCGTATGCCTCTACTGCCGTCGCTTCCTTGTCAAAAAGACCGAAAACCGTCGGACCACTGCCACTCATCATGGCATTCACAGCGCCATGCTCCATCATGTGATCTTTGATGTCTGCGATCACAGGATAAGCCGGGATTGTCACTGTCTCTAAGACATTTCCCATATCTGCTGCAATTTTATATAAATCTTTCTCTCTGATATCTGCCACAAGCCGGTCAATATCCGGGTGTACCATATCAGAGCCTAACTTCAGATTGTCATAGACGAACTTAGTAGAAACACTGATCTGCGGTTTTGCGATCAAAACAGGACATTTCACCATCGGCGGAAGCTTCGAAAGCTTCTCTCCTATGCCCTCTGCCAAAGCCGTTCCACGCATAATGCAGTACGGAACGTCTGCACCGATCTTCACACCGCGCTCCATCAGTTCTTCCCTTGTCAGTCCCAGATCAAAAATCTGGTTCATACCATATAACACTGCCGCTGCGTCCGTGCTTCCCCCTGCCATCCCGGCAGCTACCGGAATGTACTTGTGCAGCCATACATGCACGCCATCTTTTATCGCAAACTCATCCTGCAAAAGCTTTGCCGCTTTATAGACAAGATTGTTCTCATTCGTCGGCAAAAAAGAAAGATTCGTTTCCATCGTGATCTCACCGGAAGTATTCTTCGAGATCTCCAGCCGGTCAAACAAATGAATGGTCTGCATCACCATGCGGACCTCATGATAACCATCCTCTCTTTTTCGTACCACATCCAGCCCAAGATTGATCTTAGCCAGCGCCTTTACTGAAATATCCTTCATCGGTTAGTTTCTCCTTACCAAAATCATCGCTAACACACATTGATTGTACTTAAAATAAAACTTGTTTTTTTTATGTTTTTTGTATACAATTAGTATCTTATCATTTTATGTCCAAAAGGTCAATCGGCACTAAACTTTTTTCTTTGCCAGTCCGATATAATTAACAGAACCATGGAAGGTTAATAACTATTCATTCAGGTGGCTGAACATTTTGTTTTCTGTAAAAACAAATGCATCCAGCTTCGCCAGACAAGGAGGATCATATGGCAATCAATTCCATTAACACTGTGACTGCTGCCGCAGCAGCATCTACACAGACAACAACAAAATCAGCAGAAAAGACATCCGAGACAACGAAAAAGGCAGCTTCTTCCAAGACAGCTTCCGGTGTCATTTATGAGAAGAGTTCTGACTCCAGGACAGACAAGGCTTCCAATAAAACAACAAGCAAGACCGACAACGCAGCGATCGTTGCAAAGTTAAAAGCTGACGCAGAGCAGCGCACTGCACAGCTCCGCAGCATCGTTGAGCAGATGATGACCAAGCAGGGTGTTGCGATCGGCACCGCAGATGATATGTGGAAATTCCTTGCAAAAGGTGATTTTACCGTATCAGCCGATGTGAAAGCACAGGCACAGGCAGATATCGCAGACGACGGTTACTGGGGTGTAGAGCAGACTTCCGACCGTATTCTTGATTTTGCAAAAGCTTTATCCGGTGATGATCCTGACAAGGCAGACGCTATGTTAGAAGCTTTCAAGAAAGGTTTCGAACAGGCAACCAAAGCATGGGGAGATAAACTTCCGGATATTTCCCAGAGAACCTACGACGCAGTTGTCGAGAAATTCAACAAATGGAAAAACGGAACAGAGGATGCTTCCACTGAGGCATAATTCATAAAAAAGACCTGCGTGTACCTATGTCATGCGAACATCATGACATTGTACACACAGGTCTTTTTCTTTTGCTTTTCAGCGGTTAAAAACTTACTATTATTCTCCTAAAAGCTTCTCAATGCTTGCGAGCTTGACACAGACAACAAAGATGTCGATCGCAGTCGTAAGATCTTCCAGGCTTGGATAGGATGGTGAGATACGGATGACAGAATCATGCGGATCTTTTCCATATGGGAAAGGCGCACCCGCCGGAGTCATCACAACCCCTGCTTTTTTTGCTTTTGCCACAACATTTTTTGCACATCCATCCAGTGTCTCATATGTGATGAAGTATCCACCCTTCGGGCTGTACCAGCTTCCGGCTCCGAGTCCTTTTAACTCTCTTTCAAATGTATCCAGGATCATTTCAAATTTTGGACGGAGAGAATCTGCGTGTTTGCGCATATGCTCTGTGATTCCGTGGATATCTTTGAAGAAACGGACATGGCGCAGCTGGTTTACCTTATCATGGCCGATGGTCTGGATCTTCAACTGTTTCTTGATATCCTCTAAGTTGTTGGCAGAAGTTGCGATCGCTGCCACACCGGAACCTGGGAATGTGATCTTGCTTGTAGAACAGAATTTGTAAACCATATCCGGGTTTCCTGCTCTCTTGCATTCTTTTAAGATCTCGATCAGATGATCCTGGTTAATATCATATAAATGATGCACGCAGTATGCGTTATCCCAGTAAATACGGAAATCTTTTGCTGCCGGTTTTAATCTTGCAAAACGGCGGACCGTCTCATCCGAATAAGTGATTCCCTGTGGATTGGAATATTTTGGCACACACCAGATACCTTTGATTGCCTCATCTTTGCTCACAAGGTCTTCCACCATATCCATATCCGGTCCGGTCGGAAGCATCGGTACGTTGATCATCTCAATGCCGAAATATTCTGTGATCGCAAAATGTCTGTCATATCCCGGTACCGGGCACAAAAATTTTACTTTATCTAATTTGCACCATGGCGTATTTCCCATTACACCGTGCGTCATGGAACGGGAGATGGTGTCATACATAATGTTAAGGCTTGAGTTACCATAAATGATGATATTGTCCGGATTACACTCGATCATATCACCGATAAGCTGTTTTGCTTCACTGATACCGTCCAGCACACCATAGTTTCTGCAGTCTGTACCATCATCACAGGTCAGATCAACACCGGAAGTCAGTACATCCATCATTCCCATCGAAAGGTCTAACTGTTCCTGGGATGGCTTACCTCTGGACATATCAAGTTTTAAGCCTCTCTGCTGGAATTTTTTGTATTCCGCTTCCAATCCTTCCTTCTCTTTCAATAACTCTTCTTTTGTCATTTCCTCGTAGGACTTCATCTCTAATTCCTCCTGCTTTTTAATATATGTAAAGATCCAATACCGGAAAAATGTGCTCTGCTCATCAGCCTGTGAAACAGAGATCATCTCATGCCCGGAATGTTCTCTTACTCCTCTTCTGGCTCACCCTTGATCTTTTTGAAATATTCACGGATCTTCTTCTCGTAGCCGTTCTCACCCGGAACGTAGAACTTCCGGTCTGTCAGTCCGTCCGGCAGATATTGCTGCTCCACATAATGATCCGGATAATCATGTGCATATTTATATCCAACACCATGCCCCAGTTTTCCGGATGACTTATAGTGTGCATCCTGTAAATGAACCGGGATCGGCGCTGTTTTCGTATTTTTTACTGCTTCCATCGCATCGAAGATCGCATTGACTGCCGAGTTGCTCTTTGGCGCGCTTGCCACATACGTGACCGCCTGCGACAAAATAATCTGTGCCTCCGGCATACCGATACGCTCAACTGCCTGTGCTGCTGATGTTGCGACAACGAGTGCCATCGGATCGGCATTGCTCACATCCTCTGCCGCGCAGATCATAATTCTTCTTGCGATAAACTTAATATCTTCCCCCGCGTAAAGCATTCTGGCAAGATAATAAACTGCTGCATCCGGGTCAGAGCCGCGCATACTTTTGATAAAAGCAGATATCGTATCATAGTGATTGTCTCCGGTCTTATCATAACGCACCACACGCTTCTGGATACATTCACTGGCAACCTCGAGTGTGATATGGATTTTTCCATCATCACTCCGCTCCGTTGTCAAAATACCAAGTTCGATCGCTGTGAGTGCTGCTCTTGCGTCTCCGTTTGCCACGTCCGCAAGAAAATCCAGTGCCTCTTCGTCAATAACTGCATCGTAAGCGCCCATTCCTTTTTCTTTATCATTTACTGCCCGGAGAATCAGCGTCTTAATATCTTCCGTGGACAGATTCTTCAGCTCAAAAATAATGGAACGGGACAAAAGTGCTCCATTCACCTCAAAATATGGATTCTCGGTCGTTGCACCAATTAAGATCACGGTTCCGTCCTCCACAAACGGAAGGAGATAATCCTGCTGTCCCTTGTTGAAGCGGTGGATCTCATCGATAAACAGGATCGTCTTTTTGCCGTACATGCCCTGATTGTTCTTCGCCTGCGCAATGACATCCTCCATGTCTTTTTTCCCGGCGGAAGTTGCGTTGATCTGAAGGAACTCAGCGCTTGTGGTGTTGGCAATGACCTTTGCCAAAGTCGTTTTTCCGGTTCCCGGCGGTCCATATAAAATAATGGAACTCAACTTGTCAGCCTTGATCGCACGGTAAAGCAGCTTGTCTTTTCCAATGATATGCTGCTGCCCTACCATCTCATCCAGCGTCGCTGGACGAAGTCTGGAAGCTAATGGCGACTCCTTTTCTCTGTTCTGTTCTCTCATATAATCAAATAAATCCATACGAAAAGCCTTTCTTTTTGTCCGTGTACTGCGTACACTTGACTATTTTGAATATTCTGATTTCAAAACTTGCAATATTTGAGATCATAAATTCAATTTTTAGTATTTCATTTCAAAAATATGACGGATTTTATTCGTGAAAATTCATCGCAATTACTACATTACATGAATTTGCCATGTTTGACAAGTGGATATTTCATTTTATCTTATTTTCCACAATTTAATTATGTTTTCTATAAGTTTTGCAATTACCTATATTGTCATTTTGACCTGTGTCATGTTTCTGAATTTAATGATATTATTGCATACATAGCCCTGCAAAAGCAACCTGTTTTATGTGGGGATACCCAACGAGCAGGAGGCGGTGTCTACCGCCATCCTCTCAAAATATTTTCTCTGAACTCTTTGTGCCTATCGTTGAAATAAACTCTCCTTATGGGTATAATATAAAGAAACTACCAATACCTCAAAGGAGGGATTTTATGATAGAACAGCTCATTGCTGAAGCAACCGAATGTGATTTCAAAGTTGCTCTCGAAACAAAAAAGCCAAAAAGCTGGTTAAAAAGTGTCAGTGCCTTTTCCAATGGGATCGGCGGCACTCTGTTTTTCGGAGTCTCTGATGACCGGGAGCCTATCGGCTTGTCAGATGTTCAAAAGGATGCTGAAGCGATCAGCCGCTTAATCAAAGAACGAATCACACCATTACCTCAGTTCATCTTAAAACCATTACAGGAAGATGGTAAAAATCTATTAGCTCTGGAGGTTTCTCCCGGCCGCAGCACCCCATATTATTACAAGGCAGACGGCGTGATGGAAGCATATATCCGTGTTGGAAATGAAAGCGTAATTGCCCCTGATTACATTGTGAATGAACTGATCTTAAAGGGAACCAATCAGTCCTTTGATACCCTAACAACAGACGCGGTAAAAAAGGATTACAGCTTTACACTTCTGGAAGCAACCTATCTGGAACGGACCGGTCTCCGCTTTGAGCCATCCGATTATGTTTCCTTCGGTTTGACTGATAAAAATGGACTCCTGACCAATGCCGGAAAACTCATGACCGATCAGCACACGGTTTATAACTCCCGTATGTTCTGTACCCGGTGGAATGGCTTGGAAAAAGGCTCTATCTTTGATGATGCGCTGGATGATAAGGAATACGAGGGGAATTTGATTTATTTACTGAAAAGCGGCAGTGAATTTATTCGCAATAATTCCAAAGTCCGTTTGAACAAAATCGCTGCGCGATGGCCTGCCAAGGCTGTGGCGCAGTTTTATTTTT
>ERZ791931.136-NODE-136-length-89675-cov-6.304329_pt1 | contig 89675 bp, 92 predicted proteins | sample MGYA00510127_ERZ791931 | MGnify/ENA primary metagenome ERZ791931 (study PRJEB30046, sample SAMN00792067) | human gut metagenome | study: EMG produced TPA metagenomics assembly of the A metagenome-wide association study of gut microbiota in type 2... | reverse complement strand
TTTGTCAATGACGGACAACTGTCTATTTTCTAATCTTATATCGAACTCACGTTATATTATGCAATCTTTTGAGTTTGTGTTAATCTTCGGCATATTCGTCCAGTCTATTATTCCACAGGTATTTTCTGGTTTCCTTTACAGCAATTCCCGAAAGAAGTAACAATGAAATCAGGTTAGGTACAGCCATTAAGGCATTGACGATATCGGCAAAGTTCCATACCAAAGAGAGATTCAATACACTTCCTGCATAAATCATAATAATCCATACCAGCCTATATGCAATCATTGTTTTTCTACCTCCAAGATATTCTATGGCCTTTTGTGAATAGTATGACCAACCTAATATTGTACTGAAAGCAAAAGTGACGATACCAAAAGATAAAATTGGGGTGCCGATATATGGAATCTTGGAGAAAGCCATTTTGGTAAGAGCCGCATCACAAGAACTGTCTATATCTGGGTGTGCCAATATACTGCTTACAAGCACTATACCCGTCAGTGCACAGATGACAACTGTATCCCAAAAGGTACCGGTCGATGAAACTAAGGCCTGCCGTACCGGATTTCTGGTTTGGGCAGCGGCAGCTACAATAGGTGCAGAGCCTAATCCTGATTCATTGGAAAACAGGCCACGTGCTATGCCGTAGCGTGCTGCTATCATGATGGTACTTCCTACAAAGCCGCTCCCTGCCGCTTGAGTAGAAAAAGCTGAGTTGAATATCAGACTGATGGCATCGGCTACATAAGCTCTGTTGATGAATAATATGTAGAAGCATCCTAATACGTATAGTACAGCCATAAAAGGAACCAAAGCTGTACATACTCTGGCTATACTTTTCACTCCTCCGATTACAACCAGAGCCGTGAGGAGGCTCATTACTATCCCGCTTAGATGGGGAGAGATACCGTACGATTCGTTTAGTAGCAGGGATATGGAATTAGCCTGTACCGTATTGCCAATACCAAAGGCTGCAAGAGATGTAAAAATACAAAAGATAATTCCCATCCATTTCAGTCCTAATCCTTTTTCAAGGGCATACATAGGTCCTCCAATCATTTCTCCTGAAGCATTCTTCGTTCTGTATTTTACGGCAATCAAAGCTTCGGCATATTTGGTCGATATACCCAGTATTCCCGTAAGCCAGCACCAGAATACGGCACCCGGACCGCCTAAAGCTACAGCTGTGGCTACACCAATGATATTGCCGGTTCCTATGGTGGCCGCCAGCGATGTGGCCAATGCACCAAACTGGCTGACGTCTCCGCTTGCATTTTTATCACTGTTGAAGGATAGTTTTATTGCCTTCAATAAATACAGTTGCGGAAATCTTAATTTTATCGTTAAAAATAAATGTGTACCCAGCAGCATGATAATCATTGGCCATCCCCATACCAATGAACTGATCTCTTTAAACAACTCTACCATATTGAAAAGATATTATGTGTATTCTTGGGTTGCAAAAATAACAAATAATTATATTAAACCAATATTTTATGTATGATTTGATGTTTTATATGATAAATTTGTGTTGATATGTATTTTATATGCTGTAAAATGTTTCTTTATGTTATTTATATTCTCCGTGTGCTGGCATGAGGGCTTACTGTATAAAGAACTGCCCGATTATTGTTTTCACAATAACCGGGCAGCCTTTTTTGTGATGGTTATCAAGGTGGGTTTTATTCTTTTTTCAAACACTCTGAAATATATTTTAGAATTTCTTCTTGCTGATTGGGATGGAACCAGGTTATTTCTTCGTCTCTTTTAAACCACGTTACCTGTTTGCGCGAGTAAATACGCGAATTCTGTTTTATTTTTTCGATAGCAACGGGCAATTCCCATTGTCCGTCCAGATAGTTGAATAATTCTTTGTATCCTACGGTGTTAAGCGAATTTAATTGTCGGTAGGGGTATACGCTACGCGCTTCTTCCAGTAACCCTTCTTCCATCATAATGTCTACGCGCTTATTGATTCGCTCGTACAGTTCTTCTCTGTCTCGTTTCAATCCTATTTTTATGATGCGGAATGGACGTTCTTTTGTGGTACGTGTACGGAAGGAGGTATATGTCTTTCCGGTCATATAACATATTTCGAGGGCATGGATCACTCGCTTGGGATTCTTTAAATCTACGATGTTGTAGTATTCCGGATCCAGTAGCTTCAATTCTGCACAAAGCCTTTCCAGTCCTTCGGTTTCGTACCGCTGAATCATTAATTCACGTGTCTCTTTGTCTACGGTCGGAATGTCGTCTATTCCTTTGCATACGGCATCTACGTACATCATAGAACCTCCGGTCATTACCACTACCGGATTGGTTTGGAAAAGGTGTTCCAGTGTTTTCAGCACTTCTGTTTCATATTGTGCTGCACTGTAATAGTCGGTCAGTTTCAGTGTCCCGACGAAATAGTGGGGAACGCGCTTCAATTGTTCCGGAGTAGGGGCGGCAGTACCAATCTTTAAATCAGCATAAAGTTGACGGGAGTCTGCCGAAATGATGGAGGTATGATATGCTTCGGCAATAGAAAGGCTGAATTCTGTCTTTCCAATTCCTGTAGGGCCGATAATTACAATGAGAGTAGGTTTATTCATCTGAAAAAGGGTATTGGAATTGATTCAAATAAAGCGAATAATCTTGTAATAAATCCTCTAAAGATGTTTACAAGACTATTCGCTTGATTAAGCCGGAATGTATTAGATGAATATATCCGGCTTTATAGGTAAGACGGTTGTTTCTTAATATCTGTCTTCGTCGTAAGGATTTCCTCCTCCTCCCATATCAAAACCTTCCGGGTCGAAATCTTCCATATCAAATTCCTGATCGCCGTAGAAGTTTTCATCCAAATCGAGTGCAGCATTGGTGTTCATCTGCTGGTCGAAGTCGATTGTCTGTGCAGGAGGCATTCCTTCTTTTCTGGAGCAAACAGCCTTATCCAAGTCCTTTCCTGTGATAATTTCGGACAATTCGATAAAGAATACACGTTCGGACAGCGGATCGAATACATACAGCATTTTCTGCTTTTCTTCTTCCAGGAGTTCGCTCAAACGAGTTTCACGCATGATATAAGTATCTTCTTCCGAACTTCCTCCTCCCATGTCTTCCAGTGTAATTTCTGTTTGTTTTTCCCAGTCATCATCACAGACAAAGAAAGAAGTCATCTGGTCGTCTTTATAACCAGTACATTTCAGAATAGCTTCATGCAGTTCGTAAAATGAAGCATCAGAGTCGATTTTGATTTCTCTTAAGAAATCATCAACTTCATCGGATATGATTCTAAATTTATATACCATCTTTTTTACTTTGTTTGATGTAGTAAAGATATAAAAATCTTTTTATCGGATAATTCCTCTTTCCGAATTTTCAATGAATGAAATGATATATTCTATTTCGGGAGTAGAAGGTATTTCTTCCCGTATCTGTACCAATGCATCACTTACATTCTTTCCACTGTTGTAAATAATGCGGTATGCATTGTGGATATTTTCAATCACTTCATTTGAAAATCCTCTGCGGCGTAATCCGATTATATTGATTCCACTGTAAGCAATGGGTTCTCTTCCTGCAATGATATATGGGGGAATGTCTTTGCTGAAGCGGCATCCGCCTTGAATCATGACATATCCTCCTACCCGGCAAAATTGGTGCATTAAGACATTGGCGCTTACAATGGCATTGTCGTCGATAATGACTTCACCTGCCATTTTTGTAGAGTTTCCAATGATACAGTTGCTGCCTACGATGGTGTCATGAGCTACATGAACTCCTTCCATCAGAAGATTATTGCTTCCTACTACAGTTTTGCCTTTCGCTGCTGTTCCACGGTTGATGGTGACATTTTCGCGAATTGTATTGTTGTCTCCTATTTCTGCAGTTGTTTCTTCTCCACGGAATTTTAAATCCTGAGGAACAGCTCCTATGACAGCTCCCGGGAAAATGCGGTTATTGTTTCCTATGCGTGAACCATACATAATGTTGGCATTGGGCATGATGATATTATTATCGCCAATGACTACATTTTTATCGATAAAAACAAAAGGACCAATCTCTACGTTTTCTCCGATTTGAGCTTCAGGGTGTATGTATGCTAACGGGCTTATCATATATCTGAGTGAATCGTTTATTATTTATTTTTTACTATTTGTGCCATGAATTCAGCTTCGCAGACAATTTTTTCGCCTACGAATATATAACCTTTCATGGTAGAAACTCCACGACGGATTGGAGCCATCAGTTCTACACGGAAAATCAGTGTATCTCCAGGAACAACCTTCTGACGGAATTTTACATTGTCTATTTTCAGGAAGTATGTAGAGTATTTTTCCGGGTCATCCAGTGAGTTTAAAACCAACAGACCACCGACCTGTGCCATTGCTTCTATCTGCAGTACTCCCGGCATGACTGGTTCCTGAGGGAAGTGTCCCTGGAAGAATGGCTCGTTTGAAGTTACATTCTTTACTCCCACAATGTGATTTGCTCCAATAGCAATTACCTTGTCTACCAGCTGGAACGGGTAGCGGTGAGGCAACAGTTCGCGGATGCGGTTTACATCCATGATTGGTGCTTCATTGCAGTTGTATACCGGAGCTTGTATTTCGTGCAGACGAATTTCTTTGCGGATCTGACGTGCAAACTTGTTGTTGATGGTGTGTCCTGGGCGGGTAGCGATGATGCGTCCCTTGATAGGTTTACCGATCAAAGCCAAATCGCCGATAATGTCCAGTAATTTGTGGCGTGCAGGTTCGTTAGGCCATACCAAAGGTATATGGTTGATATATCCTAATTGAGCAGCATCCATGTGAGGAACTCCCATGACATCAGCCAGTTTGTCGAAGTTTTCCTGAGTCATTTGCTTCTCGTAAATAACGATTGCATTGTCTAGATCACCTCCTTTGATCAGACCGGCGTTCAACAATGGCTCGATTTCGCGTACGAATACAAATGTACGTGCTGAAGCAATTTCAGTAGGGAAGTCTGCCATATTTTCCAATGTGGCGTACTGATTGGTTAAAATCTTCGAGTCGTATGAAATCAGTGTATTTACACTGAACTTATCGTCGGGAAGAACGATGATGGAAGAACCGGTAGCTTCGTCTCTGAATTCAATTTTTGATTTGATAATATAAAAATCTTTAGGAGCAGCTTGTTCTTCTATTCCTACACGCTTGATGCATTCTACATATGCTTTGGCACTACCGTCCAAAATTGGAAATTCCGGACCGTTTACCTGAATCAGACAGTTATCTATACCGGCTGCATAAAGAGCTGCCAGTGCATGTTCTACGGTACTGACTTTTACTCCGTTCTTTTCCAGAACAGTACCGCGAGTGGTGTCAACTACATTTTCAGCTACAGCATCGATGATAGGCTGGTCGTCTAAATCAATTCGCTGAATTTTATACCCGTGATGTTCTGGGGCAGGATTAAATGTGACAGTCAGTTTAACTCCAGTATGGAGTCCTTTGCCATTCAGTGAAAAACTGCCTTTTAATGTTTGTTGTTTCAACATGGGCTTATTTATTAAGTTGTTTTTTTAGTTCTTCTATTTCTCTTTGCAGGCGTCCCAATTCGCTATACATATCCGGTAATTTCTTGAATACAGCCGATGAACGTGCAAACTGTTTGGGCTCGATTGCAGGATATCCCATCAAACTGCTGCCTGACTTGGTGTTTCCTGGAATACCGGATTGGGCTCCTACATTCACATGGTCGCCTATTTGTATATGTCCGGCTACTCCTACTTGTCCGCCAAACATGCACCATTCGCCTATCTTGGTAGAACCGGCAATACCTACTTGCGAAGCCATTACTGTATGGCTGCCTACTTCTACATTGTGGGCTACTTGAATTAAATTGTCTAGTTTTACTCCTTTGTGTACGATGGTAGCTCCCATAGTAGAACGGTCAATACAAGTATTGGCGCCTATTTCCACGTTATCTTCTATGATTGCAATACCGATTTGAGGGATCTTTTCATAACCTTCAGCATTGGGAGCAAAGCCGAAACCATCGGCTCCGATAACCGCTCCTGCATGAATTATACATTGGTTTCCTACACGGCAGTCGTGATAAATAGTTACCTGAGGATATAAAATTGTATTTTCTCCTACTTTTGCATTACAGCCTACAGTTACATGTGGGTGAATGTAAGCATTATCTCCAATTTCAGCCCCTTCCTCTATGCATGCAAAGGCTCCGATATATACATTTTTACCTATTTTAGCTGAGGCTGCAACGGAAGCCAAAGGATCAATACCGCTTTTTTTCGGTTTACTCATTTCGTATAGAGTCATCAGTTTGGCAAGGCTTTCGTAAGCATTGTCAACTTTAATCAGAGTTGCCTGTATATCGCGTTCGGGTTGGAAATCTTTGTTAACTAATACAATAGACGATTTTGTGTCGTATATGTAATGTGTATATTTGGGATTCGAAAGAAATGACAGTGCTCCTGGAATACCTTCTTCAATTTTTGCGAAAGTATGCACAGTTGCTTCTTCATCTCCGATTATAACTCCTTGGATATATTCTGCAATCTGTTTGGCTGAGAACTCCATAACTTAATTTTTTTGTTCTTTATATACGTGTAAAATAGTTTCTTTGTATAGTCTTGGTAAGGACATATACATTGTTAATTATGCAAATTACGTATTTTTTTTTTATATATCCGTACAAAATGCTAATTATTTCTCTTTCCTATACTTAATTCTTGCTCATATTAGATAGAAAAAAGGGATGAAATAGCTTTTAAAAACTATTTCATCCCTTTTTATGATGTAAAATCAGATGATTGAATTAGATCTGATGAATCTTCAATTGTTCTGCCATTTGCTGCTGTACCTTATGTGCTTCTTCTCCGGCTACTTGAGCAAAGTTCTCACTCTTGTCAGCGTAGATGATTGCACGGCTGGAGTTAACAATCAGGCCGCATTCTTTGGTCATACCGTATTTACAAACTTCTTCCAAAGAACCACCTTGAGCTCCGATGCCGGGAACCAACAGGAAGTGGTTTGGAGCGATTTTGCGGATGTCTTCAAACATACGTCCCTGAGTTGCGCCTACTACATACATCATGTTTTGGTCGTTTGCCCACTCCTGAGATTTGCGTAAAACTTTTTCAAACAGGCGTTCTCCTTCTGTATCTGCAGTCAACTGGAAGTCGTGTGAGCCCTTGTTTGATGTCAACGCCAGCAGAATCACCCATTTTCCCTCATAAGTAAGGAATGGAGTCACGCTGTCTTCGCCCATGTAAGGTGCTACAGTTACAGAGTCGATATTCAGTTCTTCGAAGAATGTGCGGGCATACATGGCCGAAGTATTACCGATATCTCCACGTTTGGCATCTGCAATGATAAACTGATCCGGATAGTTTGTTTTGATGTATTCTACTGTTTTTTCAAAAGCAATCCATCCTTTTACACCCATACTCTCGTAGAAAGCCAAATTGGGCTTGTAAGCGATACAGTAAGGTGCTGTAGCGTCAATAATGGCTTTGTTGAAAGCAAAGATAGGGTCTTCTTCTTTCAGTAAATGTTCTGGGATTTTCTTTATATCGGTATCCAATCCTACACACAGGAAAGACTGTTTACGTTTGATGTTCTCAAATAATTCTTGCTTATTCATATTCTGGTTGTTTTTATTTGTTTACAATTCACTTTCTTTCAGACGTTCTGCATTTTCTGCTACAATCAGATGGTCGATACAGTCTTGAATGTCTCCATCCATGAATGCAGCCAGATTATAAATGGTATAGTTGATACGATGATCGGTGATACGTCCTTGTGGATAATTGTATGTACGGATCTTGGCCGAACGGTCGCCCGTGCTTACCATTGTTTTACGCTTGGAAGCAATATCATCGATGTATTTCTGATGTTCCTTATCGTAGATAAAGGTACGCAGACGTGAGAGTGCACGTTCCTTGTTCTTCGGCTGGTCTCGGGTTTCGGTACACTCGATAAGGATTTCCTCTACCACTCCGGTATTCGGGTTCTTCCAGTTATAACGCAAACGAACTCCAGATTCTACCTTGTTTACGTTCTGTCCTCCTGCACCACCGCTTCGGAATGTATCCCATTTGATTTCTCCTTCGTTGATTTCTACATCAAAAGGTTCGGCTTCGGGAAGTACGGCAACCGATGCAGCTGAGGTATGCACACGTCCTTGTGTTTCAGTAGCGGGTACACGCTGTACACGGTGTACCCCCGATTCGTATTTTAAAGTTCCATATACCTTGTCTCCGGTTACAGAACAGATGATTTCCTTGAAACCGCCGGCTGCTCCTTCGTTGGCACTTGATACTTCCAGTTTCCAACCTTTTGATTCGCAATATTTAGAATACATACGGAACAAGTCGCCGGCAAAGATTGCAGCTTCGTCTCCTCCTGTACCACCACGGATTTCAAGAATTGCATTACGGTCGTCTTGTGGGTCGGCAGGAACCAATAATAATTTGATTTCCTCTTCCAATTCCGGAATACGGGCTTCGCAGGCAGCAGCTTCTTCACGAGCCATTTCTTTCATTTCCGGATCATTTTCAGACATCATCATTTTGGCTTCTTCCAGTCCGTTCAGGCATTGCAGGTACTCTTTGCGGGCTGCCATGATGTCTCCCAGTTCCTTGTATTCTTTGGTCAGTTTTACGTATCGTTTCTGATCGCCAATTACGTTCGGGTCTGTAATCAAAGTTGATACTTCCTCGAAGCGGGCTACCAAGCCTTCCAGCTTTTCTAAAATGGTATTGTTTTCTGCCATATCACTTTATTTCCACAGTTTCTTTGCTAGTGTATTTTTCAATGTAATACTTCATATATAATATAGTGATCCATCCTGCGCTGACGAGGATTTTTATTACAACTCGCCAATTAAACCCATGCTCGCTCCAATAAAGAATCAATTCACTTATCAAAAAATATGCGGCAGCAATATAACTTATCCACATAAGTATAGCTATGCATCTTCGATAAGGTCTGCTTAGATTATCTATAATACTTTTTTGGTAAACGCGATTTTGCCAAATAGCGAACGCAAGGGCAAGTGCTGTAAATATGAGTAAAGAATATTTCATATTTCTTATTGGCTGCTGTTTTGATAAAATGGTACAGGATGCATTGCCTCATCCTGTATCATTTTTTATTAGTATTTGAATTCTCCGAATTCGCTCTTTATAATCAGTTCTTTTGTACCGTTACTTTCTTCGATACGTCCTATAATCTGTGCATCGATATTGAACGATTTACTGATTTCGATAACCTGTTCTGCATGTTCCGGTGACAGGTAAACTTCCAGACGATGTCCCATGTTGAACACTTTGTACATTTCGTCCCAGTCAGTACCACTCTGTTCTTTGATTGTGCGGAACAAAGGAGGAACAGGGAAGAGGTTGTCTTTAATCACACGGCAGTTATCGCCTACGAAATGTAATACTTTAGTCTGTGCACCACCTGAGCAATGTACCATACCGTGAATCTGCGGGCGAAGTGCATCCAGTAACTTCTTCACAACCGGTGCATAAGTACGTGTTGGTGAAAGTACCAGTTTACCGGCGTCCAGCGGAGAACCTTCTACACTGTCTGTCAGTTTCAAATTACCACTGTAAACCAAATCTTCAGGTACTGCCTTGTCGTAGCTTTCCGGATATTTCTCTGCCAAATACTTACTGAATACATCGTGACGGGCACTGGTCAGACCATTGCTTCCCATACCACCGTTGTATTCTTTTTCGTAAGTAGCCTGTCCGTAAGAAGCCAGACCTACAATTACATCACCCGGACGGATGTTGGCATTGTCGATTACATCACTGCGTTTCATACGGCAAGTCACGGTACTGTCTACAATGATAGTACGAACCAAGTCGCCTACATCAGCAGTTTCACCACCAGTAGCATATACACCTACACCCATTTCGCGGAGTTCTGCCAACAACTCATCAGTACCATTGATAATGGCAGAAATTACTTCTCCCGGTACAAGCAGTTTGTTTCGTCCGATAGTAGAAGAAACCAGAATGTTGTCTACTGCTCCTACGCACAACAAGTCATCGATGTTCATAATCAAAGCATCCTGTGCGATACCTTTCCATACAGACAAGTCACCGGTTTCTTTCCAGTACAGGTAAGCCAGTGATGATTTGGTGCCGGCTCCGTCGGCATGCATGATATTGCAATATTCCGGATCGCCTCCCAAGATATCTGGGATGATTTTGCAGAATGCTTTCGGGAAAATACCTTTGTCAATGTTCTTGATGGCGTTGTGTACATCTTCTTTCGATGCGGATACGCCGCGCTGCATGTATCGTTGATTGCTCATGAGATATAGTAATAAGTTTGTTTTATTTCTTCAATTGAATGTGCAAAAGTACGGATTATTTTGCTTATATCCATACGATTTATACATAAAACCTTATCTTACGATGCTTCCTGTTGCTATGCTTTGCCCGTTGTCGGTTAAAATCTTGATTCTGTAAAATCCCGGAGCCAGATTTTGTATCTGTTGGGAGTGAATATCCGAGGTACGGAAAAGTTCAGTTCCCGTGGCATCGTATATTATCAGGATACCGCCTGCAGGAAGGTCGGGCAAATGGTTCCATATCGGAAGGCTTTCTTCTGATATTGTCTTAAAGTAGAGCGGTTGACTTTCGTTGCCATATCGGTCTACTGCTGTCACAGCCCAATATAGTTGGGAAGACGAAGTGGTATAACAAGTTGTGTCTATCCGTGTTTCTACGATATGTTCAGCTTGTGTGATATCAACTGGATAAAAATTGGATGCATAAACACGATAGTGTACCGGTAATGTACTGTTATCAGTTGAAGGAGACCATGAAAGGTGTATTCCTTCTTTTGTTTCGTACAAAACCGGAGTATCGGGAACCGATGGAGCAATGCTGTCTGCCCACGTCATGGGAGGAACGAAGGAAGGTGTCTGATAAAACCTGTTTTTTAAGGTACTTAATATCCCTTTTGTATTTTCCAGCAGAAAACGATTTCGGAAATAAGCTTCTCCGTCCAGTCCGCTTTTTCGTATGAAATGAATCTGACGGATTATTTCGGCTGCATCCCAGTTCTTTTCTTTGGGATGAAGAAAATAAATACCCAGTCCCGGTACTACCCACCGGTTGCTTTTGTTCTCTTTCCAGTCTAAAGCAAAAGGATAGAAATGATTGTTGGGGAAATACATCATAGGAAAGAGTGCATCGTGTATGTCTTCTTTCAGCCATGCTTGAGCATCTTGATATACTGTTTCGTAAGCATTCCACCCGTGCGAACTGTATCGTTGCGTGTCGGCATATTTCCCTACAGGCGAACTGCTGACCTTTACCCAAGGCTTGAGTGTCTTTACTTCCGTATAGATTCTGCGTACGATGCGGGTGATGTTATCCCGTCTCCATTGTTCCAAGTTTTGTCCTTTTCCATATTTGCGGAAAGTGGCATTGTCCGGAAACTGTTGGGCACGTTCCGGATAGCGGATATAATCGAGATGGATGCCGTCAATGTCGTATCGGGATACAATTTCCCGTACCAGGCGAGCAAGGTAATCGGCAGTGCCCGGTTGTCCGGGATCCAGATACCAGCTTCCTTTGTATTGTTTACAGAGCAGAGGATACTTCTTTACGACTGAGTTCTTACCCAACAGTTTCACTTGTCGGTTGTTACCTACCGGTATGGTCACAATCCATGCATGAAGTTCCATGCCTCTTTTATGGCATTCAGCTGTTGCAAATTCCAGCAGGTCATAGCCCGGATTCCGTCCTTCATGTCCGGTAAGCGATTCTGCAAAAGTTTCGATGGCAGAAGGATAAATCACATCGCCTCTCAGACGGGTCTGAAAGAGTACTGTATTGATATGAGCCTGTTTCAGTTCATCTAATATTTTGCATAATTCCTGTTTTTGTCGCTGGATACCGGCCGCAGAACTGGCTTTGGAAGAAGGGAAATCCAGCCCTCCCAAAGTAGTAAGCCACGTAGCACGTATTTCGTTTTTGGGTTGTGCGCAGAGAGGCAGGTAGCTCAACAACCCCATCAAGAATAATAAAATGGATAAGCGCATAGACATCTGTTGTTTTTGCAAAGATAGTGTGACTTTTTTATTTAAAGCCATCTCCTTCTTTTTTTTGTGAAATTGATATGGCTTTGTTGTACTACAATATAAGTTGCTGTTCTTGTTTTTATCGATTACGGTTGGAATACCGGATTAATATTACAGAAGGATAGAAAAGTATTGTAGACATGAAATTTTGTACTTCAACAGGGGAATTGTTATTTTTGTGCACGAACAGCAGATATATGGTTTGCTGTCTTTTTTTGATTGAAATAGAATAACAATTTAATTCTGAATGTATTTATGTGGAAGAAAATCACTATTGTGTGTGTACTGTTAATGGCGTGTGTACAAGCTAAAGCACAGTTTGAAGAAGGGACGTTTTTTGTCAACACTTCTCTTACCGGATTAAACCTGTCACACAGTAAATATGAAGGAACGAACTTCGGACTGAATGTAGAGGGAGGAGCTTTTGTGGTAGATAATCTATCTGTGCTGATCAACTTCAAAGGCGAATATGTAGAAAATGGAATGGATGAAACTGCATTGGGGGTAGGAGCACGTTATTATTTGTCGAGTTGTGGAGTATATGGCGGTTTAGGATTTGCTTATAAACATTTGTCGAATTCTGTCAACCGGAAAAATATTGTTTGCATGACTCCTGAGCTGGGATATGCCTTCTTTCTGAATGGAACGGTTACCATAGAACCTGCCGTATATTACGATTTGAGTTTCATGAACTGTTCGGAGTACAGTAAGTTAGGTTTTAAGATTGGCTTTGGCTTTTATTTCTGATGTGCATGGGTATGATAAAAATCAGTATCTTTGCAGCCGTGTTTTTTTAATATCATGTTAAGAATGAAGAAGAGATGTCTTTTTATGGCGGCAGTGCTCGGAGTGTCTGCCACTGCTTTTGCCCAGAAAAAAGGATTTGACTACAAATTCTATGGTCAGGTACGTACGGATTTGTTTTATAACAGTCGTGCCAATTCTGAAACGGTAGATGGTTTGTTTTACATGTATCCGCAAGATGAAGTACTGGATCCGGATGGAAATGATTTGAACAGTGCTGCAAATGGTAATTTTTATACTTTATATACTCGTTTAGGAGTGGATGTAAAGGGACCGATGTGGGGAAAGGTCAAGACTTCGGCTAAGGTAGAAGTCGATTTTCGCGGATCGGGTACTTCCTATTCCATGTTCCGCCTGCGTCATGTGTATTTCAACTTGGACTGGGGAAAATCGGCCTTGCTTGTCGGACAGACCTGGCATCCATTGTACGGAGATGTAGCTCCTGAAATTCTGAACCTGAATATGGGAGCACCTTATCAGCCGTTTAGCCGTGCTCCTCAAATCCGTTACCGTTATACAGCCAAACACTTTATGCTTACGGCAGCTGCTATCTGGCAGTCGCAATATTTGTCTGTCGGACCTTCTACCAATGTGGCTGGAAGCACTGCTACACAGAAAAGCCAGAACTTCTTGAAAAACAGTTGTGTCCCGGAATTCTATGCCGGTGTTGACTATAAACAGACCGGTCTGTTGGCTGGAGCCGGTGTACACGTGTCTTCCATCGTTCCACGTGTCAACTCTGTGATAGACGGTGAAACTTACAAGGTGAGTGAGCGTATTACAGGAGTATCGGCTGAGGCTCATGTGAAATATACATACGACCAGCTGTTGGTATCGGCTAAGACTGTATTAGGCTCCAACTTGACACAGACCAGTACGGTAGGAGGATATGGCATTACTTCGATAGACACTCATAATGGCAAGCAGGAGTATACTCCGCTGCGTACTTCCTCTACCTGGTTGAATATTGCATATGGGAAGACCTGGCGTCCGGCTTTGTTCTTCGGTTATCTGAAGAATTTGGGTGCGGGAGAAGATGTACAAGGGGTATTGGGCACCGGTACAACTCTCGACCGGCTTGTTACAGGAAGTGCAGAACTCACTTACAACCGCAATCATTGGAAACTGGGTGCAGAGTATTCGTTGTGTAGTGCGTGGTATGGAGACGAATTTGATAACCAGGCAAAGGCAATCAGTTCACACTCTATCTTAAATCATCGTCTGGTTGTGACGGCTATTTTCCAGTTCTGATAAAATCAATCTCTATTATAAAGTAGATATATAAAACGTTCGGCAAGAACAATTACCAATACGGATGCTGATACATCCATCAGGTGATTTCTTGCCGAACGTTGTTTTTATCTTGCAGGGCAGTCTTACCACAAGATACCTTTTCCTGTATCTTCAAAGTTTTTGAAGTGACCGTTTATCTGGTTCTCATTTTCCGGATTCAGTTCGATGGCTTTTTTCAAGTCGGCCATCGAGCCTTCCTTATCTCCTTTCAGCAGGCGTGCCCGTCCGCGTTCCTGATACAGTTTGGCATTGTCGGGCATCAGTTCGATAGCCTCTTCATAAGTTTCGATAGCCTGGTCGAAGTTTTTCAGCTCTATCTGCAAAGTTCCTTTCAGAAGATAAGAGTTTTCGTTGAAAGGATTCAGTTCTGCTACCTGATTGAAGCATTCGAAAGCCTGTTCTGTATGTCCCAGTGCCGCTTCAATTTCTCCCTTTATCAATAATGCTTTTTCTTCGTTTGCATCGAGCGATAAAACCTTCTCGATATCCTCCAAGGCATCTTTAGCCTGTCTCATGCTCCAAAGTACCTCTGCACGGAGCAGATAAGCTTCTGTAAAGGTTTCGTTTTGTGTAATAGCTTTGGTCAGCATTACTATAGCCTGCAAATCGTTGTGGCGGGAGTGTTCTGCTTTTCCAGCCAGATAAAGGGCTGTAGTATTTTCGGGAGCAATCTGTATTGCTTTTTCACATGCAGAAGCCATACTGTCGTAATCTTGTTGCATGTGGCATACGTTGGCCAATGAAAGTAAAGCATTTACATTTTCCGGTTCTTTTTCGCAAAGCCGGTTCAGTATATTGCGTGCATCCTCTGTGCGGTCTGCCTGTATGTAGGTGGTAGCCAGCAATTGCATGGTTTCTGTTTCTTCATTCAGTGCAATGGCTTCTTCAAAACATTTAATGGCATAAGGCAGCTGGCGCATGTTGCGGGCGCGGATACCGTCGTATTTCAATATTTCAAAATTTTTCTTTTTCTGCTTGTCTTCCTGACATTCGTTCGACTTGTTTCCGCCGAACAAAGATGTAAATAAGCCCATGATATATTTGGTTTTAATCGTTAAGTGTTGCAAATATAGTTAAAGGTGAGCGCAGTACCAAGTCAAAAGCTTGCTTTTGAACGAAGGTAATGCCGAGCCGCATCCTATATTCTTTAAATATAGTTAGAAAATGATAACTGACACTGCTGTTTTCTTTGAAAAAGAACGAGAAAGCATTTTTGATGGAAATAAATTTGTAAGTTTGCCCCATCTTAACAGATGACAAATTAATTAAACAAATAGAACAATGAGAAAATTAATGTTTACTGTGCTTGGATTGCTGATGGTACATAGTATGCAGGCACAATATTTTTGTACGAAGCAAGGTACTGAACTTCATTATGTAAGCTACGATGAGGCTGGACAAAGTATTTCGAACGGAACAGTAACTGTAACCAAGGCTGAGGAGAACGGCAATGCGGCAAAAGCTACTTATTATATGAAACTTGTGGCCAATAAGGCGAAAAATAATACCAGCTATACATTGTACGACTGGAGTTATGACGGACAGAATACCGTTTGCAAGCAGGATTTGATGTATGGCCCTTATGTTGAAGCCGATCTTGACCCGGAAAAATACGACGAAAAGGCGCATGCTCTTTTCGAGGAGAAACTGAAATTTAAAGGAGATAACTCATTTGTCATAAAAGATGGAGCTGAGGGAGGAGAATCTATTCCTGAACGTTCTTATTCTTTAATTTCCAATATGCTGAAGAACGAGGTTACAATCTCGGGAGCTGCTTATATGGGAAAAGATTCCATAGGTACTACTGCCGGAAGATTTGAATGTATCAAGATTTCCTATCTGAAACGGACCAAGATTCTGGTAAAATCGGAAACCGAACGCATTACCGAATGGTATGCGAAAGGAGTCGGATTGGTGAAATCAGAATCGCATGACATGAAGGGAAAACCCAATGGAAAGACATTGCTGGTGAAGATTGTCAGAAAAGACTGATGTAAGTGCTCGTAGGCATTGGTTTGCATCGGCAAATGCATAGTAGAAAGGAGATGAAAGACGAATTGATACCGCTTTTCATCCCCTTTCCTTTTGAGGTATATGGCCTATTGGCCAGTCTGCCTGTAGAAGATAAGATTGTAAAATTGAAGTGATGAAAAATAATTCTATGAAAAACTTTTCGCAAATATTACGCTATACAGCATTGACAACCTTTTCTTTAGGATGTGGAACCTGGCTTTCGGCAGCCCCTTTACGGATGGAGCTGAATGAAGGATGGCAATTTCGTCAGGCCAGACTGTCTAACTGGTATCCGGCTACAGTGCCTGGAGTCGTGCATACCGACTTGATGAATAACGGAATAATAGAAGACCCTTACTACCGTTTGAATGAACGGGGAGTACAGTGGATTGATAAAGAAGACTGGGTATATGAGTCGTCTTTTTCACTTTCCGATGAATTTATGAACAGACAGAATATTGATTTGCTTTTTAAGGGATTGGATACGTATGCCGATGTGTATCTGAATGATTCTTTGATTCTAAAGGCCGACAATATGTTTCGGGAATGGAGAGTGGAAGTCAAGTCGCTGGTCAAGTCATCCGGAAATATCCTGCGTATTTATTTTCATTCTCCTCTGAAAGTGGATATCCCAAAATGGGATGCATTGCCATATCATTATTCTGCAGGAAACGACCAGTCGGAGAATGGAGGTGTATTTAATAAGAAAGTAAGTGTATTTGCCCGGAAGGCCGGTTATCATTATGGATGGGATTGGGGACCTCGTCTGGTGACTTCGGGAATCTGGCGTCCGGTGTATGTAGAGGCATGGAACGATGCACGTATCAGCAATGTGTTCATCCGTCAGCATGAAGTCAATGAAAAGAAGGCTGTACTGACCGGACAGGTTGAGGTGGTGGCCGACAAGGAGATGACCGATGCTTCTGTGGTACTGACCGATACCGATAACGGAAAGGTGCTAGCACGTGTAAAGACTTCCTTGAAGCAGGGAGTAAATAAAGTGGAATTGCCTTTTGTCATGAAAAATCCTGAATTGTGGTGGAGCAACGGGTTGGGTAATCCACATCTGTATACGTTTGAAACAACGCTCGTTGTGGGTAAACAGACTGCCGATGCACATCAGGATAGGGTAGGGGTTCGCTCGTTGAAGGTGATACGAAAACCCGATGCGCATGGAACTTCGTTTTTCTTCGAACTCAACGGACGTCCTGTTTTTATGAAAGGAGCAAACTATATACCACAAGATAATTTCCTTCCGCGAGTAACGGAAGAGAATTACCGGAAAACCATTCAGGATGCAGCCGATGTACATATGAATATGCTTCGTGTGTGGGGAGGAGGAATTTATGAAAACGATATTTTCTACGACCTTTGCGATGAATACGGTATCCTGGTATGGCAGGACTTTATGTTTGCATGTAGTCTCTATCCGGCAGAAGGCGAATGGCTGGAGAATGTGCGTCGGGAAGCAATCGATAATGTACGCCGTTTGCGTAATCATCCTTGTATTGCCATCTGGTGTGGAAACAACGAGTGCAATGAAGCCTGGTACGGATGGGGCTGGGCAAAAAAATACAACGAACAGAATCCGGAATATGCCCGGCTGATTAAGGCGCAGATGGATAAACAGTATCTGGAAACATTGCCTTTGGTGGTAAGCGAAGAAGATCCCGACCGTTTTTATCTGCCGTCTTCACCTTTCGGACTCGAAGGACAGGTAAACGACGACTGTAACGGGGACCGCCATTATTGGAGAGTATGGGGTGGAAGGGAACCAATTTCGCAGTATAATAAGGAAAGAAGCCGTTTTTTCAGCGAGTATGGCTTTCAGTCGTTCCCCGATTTTGAAACGGTGAAACGCTATACATCGGGTTCCGAAGACTGGAATATTACTTCCGAAGTGATGATGGCCCATCAGCGTGGGGGAGAGCATGCCAACAAGTTGATAGAAACTTATATGCTTGCAGAACATCGCGAACCTAAAGATTTCCGCTCGTTCCTTTATCTCACTCAGGTCTTGCAGGGCGATGCCATTAAGATAGCCATGGAAGCACATCGCAGGGATATGCCGTATTGTATGGGTTCTTTATTCTGGCAGCATAACGATTGCTGGCCGGTGGCATCGTGGTCGAGCCGGGATTATTACGGCCGGTGGAAAGCACAGCATTATTTTGCACGGAAGGCTTATTCCGATATACTTTTGTCTCCTCTTGTAGAAGAGGGCAATCTGCGTGTATATGCAGTGTCCGACCGCCGGGAGCCTTTGCAGACGGTGTTATCGGTAGAGGTTTGGAAATTGGAAGGTGGAAAAGTCAGTGCATTGGAAAAGCAGATTCAAGTAAATCCGAATACGTCTTCTTGTGTATTCGAAGAGCAGTTGGACAGACTGTTGGATGGTGCTTCTTCTCAGGATGTGGTGGTACATGTATATCTGAAAGAAGACGACAGGAAATGTTATGCCAACAATTGTTTTCTGGCTGCACAGAAGGAGATGGCTTATGCTCCGGCAACTATCCGGAAGGATATCCGTCCGGTAGAAGGAGGCTTTGAAGTGACCTTGCAGAGCAACCGCTTTGCCCGTGCGGTATATTTGTGCAGTGATAATTTTGAAACTACTTTTTCCGATAATTATATCGATTTGCTTCCCGGGGAACCGGTTACTCTGATGGTTCGTACTGCTTTGTCGCAGGAGGATTTTGAAAAGAGTTTGTCTGTTTATGATTTATATGAGGCTTGTCGGAAGAATTGAGAAAAGATCTTGTTTCGTAACCGTCTGGTGATGGGCGTTGCGTGCATTCAGCGACGTCGGCTCTATGGACAGCGTCGTTGATTTCATAGCCGACGCCGCCGGTTGTACGGACGGCGACGTCGGATACAGCATGAAACTGCTGTCATACAACAATGGCGACATAATCAGTGCAGATTGTGTCGCCATCGTTGTATTTATGTCTTAAATAATTTCGATACCTTGCTGCTTGCAGAGTTCCAGACCGATGTCCTTTAATTTGAATTTCTGTATTTTACCACTTCCTGTCATCGGGAACTCCTTCACAAAGAAGATGTATTTCGGAATCTTGTAGCGGGCAATTTTTCCCTGACAGAAGTCGCGTACGTCAAACTCATTCATGTTGTAGCCTTCGTGCAGAATGATGAAAGCTCCTACCGCTTCTCCGTATTTCTTCGACGGAATACCGGCTACCTGCACATCCTTGATACCGGGCATCTGATAAAGGAATTCTTCTATTTCTCTAGGGTAGATATTTTCTCCTCCCCGGATAATCATGTCCTTGATGCGTCCGGTGATGCGGTAGTTTCCGTTTTCATCTTTTACACCCAGGTCTCCCGAATGCAGGAAACCGTTTTTATCGATGACTTCTGCCGTAGCCTGCGGATTCTTGTAATATCCTTTCATGGTATTGTATCCGCGGTTGCACATTTCACCTTGTACACCTACCGGACATTCTTCGCCGGTTTCCGGATCGATTACCCGTACTTCTGTAAACTCAAAGTCGTGTCCTACGGTATTGAATCTTACTTCCTGCGGGTCGTCTATACGGCTGTGAGTCATACCGGGTGAGGCTTCAGTGAGACCGTATACACTGGTGACGCGCATAAACATTTTTTCTTCTACCTGCTTCATCAGTTCTACCGGACAGAGTGAGCCGGCCATGATACCGGTACGCAGACTGGAGAGGTCGAACATGTCGAACATCGGATGATGCAGTTCGGCAATGAACATGGTCGGAACCCCGTAGAGTGCAGTACATCGCTCCTTGTGTATGGAGGCCAGTACCAGCAGCGGGTCAAAGCGCTCTACCATGACTTGTGTACATCCGTGGGTCAGACAGTTCATGGTAGCCAGAACCACGCCGAAGCAGTGGAAAAGAGGAACGCAGACACACAGTTTATCGTCTGATGTAAACTTCATGTGTTCACCTGTCAGGAAACCATTGTTGGCTATGTTGTAATGGGTAAGCATGACACCTTTTGGAAAACCGGTTGTTCCCGAAGTGTATTGCATGTTCACCGTGTCGTGGCAGTTGACTTTCTTTTTGGCTTCTGCCAGAACCTCATCGTCTATGTTGTTGCCCAACAGCAGGATTTCCGATGTATTGTACATTCCCCGGTATTTTTCCTGCCCGATGTAAATGACGTTTCTCATGCAGGGAAACCGTTTGCTTTTCATGTGTCCTCGCTCGAATGTTTTCAGTTCGGGCAGCATGGCATAGGTCATCTCTACAAAGTTGCTGTCTTTTTCTCCGTTGACAATACAGAGGGTATGCATATCCGAATTCTCGCAGAGATATTCCAGTTCGGCCTGCTTGTAGTTGGTATTGACCGTAACAGCTACAGCACCGATTTTTGCGCATGCATAAAGAAAGGTAAGCCAGTCGGGTACATTTCCTGCCCAGATACCTACATGTGTACCGTGGGTGATACCGATGGCAAGCAATCCCTTGGCCATGTTGTCTACCCGCTGATTGAATGTTTTCCAGGTAAAACGCAGGTTACGGTCGGAGTATACAATATATTCTTTGTCGGGAGTGTGACTTGCCCAATGCTCCAGCCAGTCTCCCAGTGTCTTTTTCGATAACTGTTTCATGGTATTGCCGGTTTTTTAGATAGGAGTATAAATTACTGCCAGGATTTTTGCTTCCTGTCCTTCGAAAGCATGTACATGATGCGGCACAATCGAGTCGTAATAAATGGTATCTCCTTCTTCCAGAAGATAGGTAAACTTTCCGTAATTGATTTCGACCATTCCTTGTAAAACCATGATAAACTCTTCGCCTTCGTGTGCCGACAGACTGAACTGAGCTGTTTCATTGGCTTCTATGTCGATGATGAAAGGCTCCATGTGGCGGTCTGTCTTGTTGCGCGACAAAGAATGATAGCGCATATGCAGGCGGGAATCTGTGGCATTATTCGAAAAACTGATGGTATCATCTGCGTCACCTTTGCGGCAGATAATTGCTCCGGCTTCTTCCGGTTGGTCGTCCAGGAAGGTTCCCAGCCGTACTCCCAATGCTCTGGCTATTTTGATGAGGGGAGCCAAAGAAGGGATATCGATATTTTCTTCTATACGTGCAATCTGTTCGATTGAGAGTCCGGTACGGTCAGCAAGTTCTTCTCTGCTGATTTCTTTTATTGTTCGTAGCGATTGAATCTTTTCGCCTATTTTATTTGTGCGATCCATAGTAGATAATTAGTTTTTACAAATTGCAAATATATAAATAATGTGTAACCTTTTGGTCTTTATAAGTAGATTTCATCTTTTGGATGTATGATTTACTGTATGTTGTTATTCTCCACTCCTGAGTCGGCTGAGTGTGGGCAACGTAATGCCAAGGTAAGAAGCGATGAATCCTAAGTTCACCCGCTGACACACTTCGGGAAACTGTTTCTTGAACTCTTCATACCGCTCTTTAGCCGGCAGCGTAAGCCGTTCCTTGTGGCTGCGGTGCAGACGGCGATATTCGTTCTGATGGATGATTCTGCCCCAGTTGCATAATTCAAGATTGGTTTCGAACAGATGACGCAGGTCGGTCAGAGAAATGCGATAGGCTTCCACTTCTTCCAGTGCTTCTACATATTCCTCGCTTTTCTTCTGATAGTACAGTTCGTCCATACTGAATACAATGCTTCCTTCCCAGGCAAAGGAGGTTGTAATTTCTTCTCCGTCTACCAGCCAGAAAGAGCGTGTCATTCCTTTTTCTATGAAATAGGCATATTTGCAGAACATATCGGCTTTAATCATCTGATACCTTTTGGGAAACCGGCATGGGGTAACATAAGCCTTCAGTTCTTCAATGGTAGCATCTGAGAGAGGATATAGCGACTGTATTTTATGGAGTATGTTTTTCATTTGTCTTTTACTTTGTACCGACAAAAATATGGAAAATATTATACTCTTCAAAACCGGAAGGAATATAGAATATGAAGCGGGATATTGAAGGGGTGCGTGTAAATAAATTGTATCTTTGCACCCTCGTAAAAAGAAACTAAAGAATGAAAGAGGCATTTATCAAACTTCATGTGTCGGTGTTGATTGCAGGAGCTACCGGTATCTTTGGGCGTTTAATATCCTTGAATGAAGGATTGTTGGTGTGGTATCGGATGCTGTTTGCTACCGTGATGTTTTTTCTTTTGCTGTGGATGCTGGGCAAGCTGAAGAGAGTATCTTTTCGTGATGTGTGTAAAATAGGTTCTGTAGGAATGTTGCTTGCCATTCACTGGCTGTTTTTCTATGGAAGTATCAAGGCTTCGAATGTATCCATCGGAGTGGTTTGTTTGTCTTTGATGAGTTTTTTTACAGCTTTGTTCGAACCGCTTATCAACCGTCATCGTATATCGCTGGGAGAGATAGCATGCAGTCTGATAGGAGTGTTGGGGATTATTCTTATTTTCCATTTTGATACCCGTTACCGTCTGGGAATAGGTATGGGAATCCTTTCGTCGGCACTGGCTTCCCTTTTCACTATCTGCAATAAGAAAGTATCTGTGGGATATACTTCGAGTACTATGCTGATGTATGAGATGGGAGGAGGCTTTTTAGGGTTATCCTGTCTGCTTCCGCTTTATCTGTCTTTCTTTCCCGTAGCGTCGATACTTCCCTCACTGATCGATTTCGTTTACTTGCTTCTGTTTGCTTCGGTCTGCACCGTATTGCTTTACATTTTACAGATTCAGGTGTTGAAGAAAATATCGGCCTTTACTTTTAATCTGACTTACAATCTGGAGCCTATTTATAGTATTATAGCAGCGATGTTTCTTTTTCACGAAGCCAAAGAACTGAATGCCAGTTTTTATGTAGGCTTGGGACTGATTTTATTTTCAGTGCTTCTGCATTCTGCTGGTGTTTTTCTTCAGTCGAAAAGCAAACCTTTCTTTTCTCTGTTTGTGAAGTGGAAACATTAAGGAGATTATGACTTGGTGAGGATGAACTTTCCGTCGCTTTCCTGAATGATTTCTTCTGCCATCAGATACCGGAGTACGCAAGAAGCCTTTTCTTTATCGTAAGCCAATTTTCCCATCAGTTCATGAGCTGACAAGGGATGTGCTTTCAGTTCGGCGTTTATCGCTTCGGCAATGTCGTCGAATTCTCCCTGCTTCAATCCGCTTTGATGTTTCTTCAGGCATACATCACATTGTCCGCAATTGTGTTCATTCTTTTCTCCGAAATACCGGAGCAGCATACGGCTTCTGCATTGTTCCTTGGCATCTGCATATTCCAGCATAGCTTGTATGCGCCGTTCGAAACTTTCTTTGCGGTCTTCGTATACTTCTTTACTGAGATGAATACGCGAGGTATCGCGGCGTTCGCAGGTATAGATAATGTAAGGGGTTTTCTTTCCCGGAATGTAATGCAGAATATGCTGTCTGGTGAGCAGGACCAATGTCTCGTAGATTTGTTGTCTTGACAAACCGGTTCGCAATGCCAATGTATCTTCGCTGATATAAGCATAATCGCTGAATATACCTGTATACGAACGGAGAATGGTATGAATCAGCTTTTCTGTGTCGGCATTGTATTCCTGCAAACGGTATAAGTCGTCTCTCCGGAGTGTGAAGATGATGCGGGAAGCATTGTCCTGTTCGTCGGTATACTCCAGATATCCGGCACGGGTCAGTATCTTCAAGGCACTGTCTACCTGAATGGGGAAGTGCTTGAAGTTGTGACAGAATTCATCGATGTTGAATGCATAGGTACATCCCAATCCGTCACCAAGAGCCATCTGGTAATAGAAGTTGATATCTTCGTATACTTTGCGTATGTATTCTTTTTCAGGAAAAGTATCGGAGATGCGTTTGCGAAGAATGGCTTTGTCGCTTTGTGCATAGAGCAATACGGCATATGCTTTGTTTCCGTCTCGTCCGGCACGTCCTGCTTCCTGAAAATACGCCTCGGGAGAATCCGGAAAGTCGGCATGTACTACCAGTCGGACATCCGGCTTGTCTATGCCCATACCGAAGGCATTGGTAGCTACCATCACGCGATGTTCTCCTGTTAGCCAACTTTTTTGTCGCTGATCTTTGATGTCGTTCTGAAGTCCGGCATGGTAAAATGTGGCAGTGATTCCCTGTTGGTTGAGAAACTGGCAGATTTCCTTTGTCTTTTTTCTGTTTCGTGTGTATACAATAGCCGAACCCGGTACATGATTCAGAATGTGGAGCAATTCTTCTGCTTTGTTTTCTGTGTTCCGTACAATGTAAGCCAGGTTCTTCCGCTCGAAACTCATGCGGAATACATTTTCTTCCTTAAAGGCAAGACGTGCCTGAATGTCTTTTACGACTTCAGGGGTAGCAGTTGCTGTCAGAGCCAGTACCGGAACACCGGGCAACAGCTTTCGTATTTCGGATATTTTGAGGTAAGCAGGGCGAAAATCGTATCCCCATTGAGAAATACAGTGCGATTCGTCTACCGTAATCATGCTTACCTTCATGCTGCGGAGCTTTTGCTGGAATATTTCTGTATCCAGTCGTTCCGGAGAGATATAGAGAAACTTATAGTTGCCAAAGATACAGTTTTCAAGCGCGACTACAATTTCTTCTTTTGTCATACCCGAGTAGACAGCTATAGCCTTGATACCCCGGTCGCGCAGGTTGCGTACCTGGTCTTTCATCAATGCGATAAGTGGCGTGATGACCAGGCAAAGCCCTTCTTGAGCAAGAGCCGGCACTTGAAACGTGATGGACTTACCTCCTCCGGTCGGCATCAGCCCCAGCGTATCCCGCTGTTGGCCGATACTGGTGATGATGTCTTCCTGTATTCCGCGGAAGTCATCGTATCCCCAGTATTGTTTCAAAATGCTTTTGTAGTCCATCTGTGTCTTGTCTTTCTCCGTAGCCTGTTATAAGGCTTTGTTTCTGCTTGGTTTTATGTCTTCTATCTGAAGTTGGATTTCTCCTCTCCGATGTGTATTTTCTTCGATGGTGTAACAGATGTTGAACGACTGCTTGGTTTTGATGTAACGGGCTTGCGAGCTTTGCCCGAAAGCAATACCGTTCATTACATTGTTCGATTTATTGTCCACCAGTTCCAGTTTGATATGTTCCTGATCTCTTCCTACTACCTTGCTTGTACCATAATCGTATACATTGAGGGTAGCGAATATCGGTTTATGGTTGTCCGGCCCGAAAGGATTGAACTTCTTCAAGTCGAAGAAGAATTTAGGTGTAATATCCCTGAAGTCGAGATGAGCATCAATCTGAATGGTAGCACTGGTCTGTTCCGGAAGAATATTTTGAGTGACATATTCTTCGAATCTGCGTGAGAACTCTTCTACGTTTTCTATTTTCATAGAAAGTCCTGCTGCATACGTATGTCCTCCAAAATTCTCCAAGAGGTCGCGGCAATATTCAATGGCTTTGTACACATCGAATCCCGATACGGAGCGTGCCGAACCAGTTGCCAGGTTGTCGGTACGCGTGAGTACTACAGCCGGCCGATAATATATTTCCGTGAGTCGTGAAGCCACAATACCAATTACTCCCTTGTGCCAGTCTTCATTATAGATTACAATAGAGCGGCGTTCGTCCAGATGCTCCAGATTGTCTACAATCTTATTGGCCTCTTCGGTCATATTCTTGTCGAGGTCTTTTCGGGTTTCATTGTATTGGTTTATCAGGTTACTCTTTTCTTTTGCTGCCTGATAATCCTTTTCGATAAGAAGATCCACAGCCTCTTTTCCGTTTTGAATACGTCCGGAAGCATTGATTCGCGGTCCGATTTTAAACACGATGTCACTCATGTTGATTTCCCGTTCAGACAGTCCGCACACATCAATGATAGACTTCAGTCCCACGCTAGGATTGGAGTTGAGTTGGCGCAATCCATGATAAGCCAGAATACGGTTCTCTCCCATAATCGGTACAATATCGGATGCAATACTTACTGCAACCAAATCCAGCAGCGGAGTCAGCTGGTGAAATTCGATGCCGTTGTTGATTGTGAAAGCCTGCATGAATTTGAATCCTACGCCACATCCAGACAGATGGGCGTACGGATAAGTAGAATCTTCCCGTTTCGGATTAAGAATAGCCACAGCAGGAGGAAGTACTTCATCGGGTACATGATGGTCGCAGATGATGAAATCGATACCTTTTTCTTTGGCATACGAAATCTCTTCTACGGCTTTTATGCCGCAGTCCAATACGATAATCAGCGTGACACCAGTTTCGTAAGCATAGTCTACTCCTTTTCTCGAAACCCCATATCCCTCGTTGTATCGGTCGGGAATGTAGTAGTCGATATTCGAGTAGAATTGCTGGAGAAACTTATATACTAATGCGACGGCGGTTGTGCCATCTACATCATAATCTCCATACACAAGGATACGTTCTTTGCGTCCCATTGCTTTGTTCAGACGATCTACAGCTATATCCATATCCTTCATCAGGAAAGGATCGTGCAGTTCGCTAAGCTGCGGGCGGAAGAAACGCTTGGCCTCTGCAGCAGAGGTTATTCCTCTTTCCTGCAGCAGGCGGCACAATATAGGACTGATTCCTATTTCTTTAGCCAAAGCCCTTGCCGCTTCCCTTTGTTCCGGTGTAGGAGGTTGATAGTTCCATTTGTAATTCATTTATATATGTTTTTTCTTTTTCTCTTACTTAGTGATGCAGACTGTTTACTTCATTGGGCGTTCGGTTGACAATACCTTTTTGCCTGTTTCATGTTAGTTGAAGATACCTGAGAGGGCATAGTCTTATTTTCTTTACGCGTTTTTACTGGCCAATAAAAAAGGAGCAGTAAGAGCAATCTCACGATCATCTTTTCTTTTGTGTATCATACAAAAGAGAGCAATCTGTACACTTATTCAACTTGTAAAGTTAGAAAAAAAGAAAGAAAAAACGGTTGATTCTGTCAAATAATTGCAGAATCAACCGTTTATTTATTTAAAATCAGTCTATTTAACAAATCTTATAGACCCAATTTTTTTGCGATTTCAGCAGGGATAGCATCCTTGTGTACAAGGATATTGATTGTTTTATAAGCTACGAATGCTTTTGAAGCATACCAGATACCTTTGTATTTGCCTTCTTCACCCCATGAGTTCTTTACCATGAAGTATTCTTTTCCGTTCTGGTCTTTTGCTATACCATAGATAACCATACCGTGGTCGTCTGTAGTTTCCCAGTTGTCGAAACCTTCCTGACGCATTTCCTGAGTGACTGTGATTTCCGGCAACGGTTTAGCTGTAAGTTCCTTGCGTTTGTCCTGCTGGCTCATTCCTAACCAACGAGCCATATCCGAACCGGTCAGTTCTGCTCCTTTTTCTGCATCCGGGCATACTGCGATACCATCGCGTGTAAATCCTTGTTCGCTGACATCCGATCCCCATGCAAATGTGTAACCGTTGTTGATTGCATTGTCCATTACAGCCATCAGTTCATCGATAGGAAGGTTGTAAGACATAGCGTTACGCCAGTTGTCCTGTACTTCTACGTTGAACTGAGTGTAGAACGGATGATGAGTAAATGAAGTCAGAGAGATGTAATCGTCCATGTTCAATCCCAATGCTTCATCAGCAAAAGTTCTCGGAGTATAAGTCTTGCCTTTGTAAGTAAATTCCTTCGGGCATACTCCCAAGTATGTATCGTAGATAGCTGACAAACCGTTTTTCCATACAGAAGTCAGTTTTTTCAGATTACCTTTAGCAATTGCGTTTACATATCCTGCTGCTACCGCATCCAGCTCGTTGTGTACAGGCAGAGAGTCGCCATACATGATACCCGGCATTGCTTCCTGTGGTATCATACCGTATTTTTCGTAGCAGGTTACGATGTCTTCGAAACTACCGCCCGGAGAGAATGAAGCATCTCCATGATAACGTACGTAGTTTACAGCACGGTCTTCCATGGTTTTGTGTACCACGAACATTTCAGACAAGTCGAATTCTCCCTTGCCCAGACGAAGCAATTCTGCTTCGAAGAAGCCCAGTGAAGAGAATGACCAGCAAGTACTAGACTGATTCTGGTCTTTAATAGAGGTAATAGGATTTTCTTTTACAGTAGTGAATACGAAACCTTCTTCTGTTTTGTTCTTTTTCGGGCTTTTTGCAGATACATTGCTGAAGCAAACACCCAAAGCTAAAAGAGCAATAAGTTTGTTCATTGTTTTTTAAGTTATTAAATGGTTATTGAATTATTTTTGATTATTCGTTCATGATTTGTTCTACCTCGCTGATGGTAATAGGTATATGCTTTTCTCCTGTAAAGCGTGAACCGCCCGGTATAATCAGGATATCGTCTTCCAGACGGATGCCTCCAAAGTCTTTGAACTTCTCTATTGCCTCGTAGTTGAGGAAGTCTTTGTGCATGTTTTCAGCTTTCCATTTGTCTATCAGGGCAGGGATGAAATAACATCCGGGTTCGTCGGTAATGACAAAACCTTCCTGCAGACGGCGACCCATACGCAGAGAAGCCAGACCGAACTGGTCTGAAGGACGTATCTCGTCGTCATAACCCACATAGCACTGACCCAAGTCTTCCATATCGTGTACGTCGATACCCATCATGTGTCCCAGTCCGTGCGGCATGAACAAAGCATGTGCTCCAGCTGCTACCGCTTCGTTTACATCCCCTTTCATGAGTCCCAAATCTTTCAGCCCTTGTGCCAACACTTTACATACCTCGAGGTGAACCGATTTGTAGGTTACTCCCGGATGTGCCAGTTCCAAAGCCTTGTCGTGGCAGTCCAGCACGATGCTGTATACGTCACGCTGTCTGGAAGTAAACTTTCCTCCTACCGGGATGGTACGCGTATGGTCGGAGCAATAGTTGGTTACACTTTCCGCACCGGCATCTGTCAGCATCAGTCTGCCAGCTTCCAGCAGATGGCTGTGGTCGTGGTTGTGAAGCGTCTGTCCGTTTTGTGTAAGGATAGTAGCAAACGAAACCATGTTGCCATACGAAGAAGCAATACCGTCCAGGATACCTGCGATATATTGTTCGGAAACACCCGGCTTACAGAGACGCATGGCAGCTGTATGCATTTCATAGCCAATGTTGCAGGCCTTGTCGATTTCTGCTATTTCGCAAGCCTCTTTAACAGAACGCAGTGCAACCACCGCTTTGATGAGTTCTACGGAAGCATGCTGTTTAGTCATTGAAGCGCGTATACCTGTCAGATCTTCCAGCAGCAACATGTTGTCGTAGCGATAAGGAGGAAGGAAGTGGATAGGGCGGCGCTGTGAAATAGCCTTTCCGATAAACTCCTTGAGTTTGTCGAACGGGAAACTCTTTTCTACACCAACCTGCGCAGCCAGATCTTTCACACTGGGCTGAGGTCCCATCCAGATGATATCGTCCATCGTTACATCATTTCCGAAGAAGTAGTCTTCTCCAGCTTCAATGTCCATTACACCCGCATAGCCCGGATGAGAATGGCCGAAGAAATAAAGAAACGAACTGTCTTGGCGGAATTTATAAGTATTGTCAGGATAATTGGCCGGAGCTTCGTTGTTTCCCAAGATAAGGATAAGCCCATGACCGACCTTTTCTCTTAAGGCCTGACGACGTTGTTTATACACAGATGAATCGAACATATTGTTAAGTATTAAGTTCAATATTTGTTTTAATTGTTGCAAAAGTAGCAAATTAAATTGAATATTGTTCTATGCCTTATTTTAAAAAACATATCTTTGCAATTGGAGTCTTATTATTTTGAAAGCGGAGGTCAATATGGCAATAGATGTACAGAATATGGGCTTAGTACTCGAAGGAGGAGGTATGCGAGGTGTGTTTACTTGTGGCGTACTCGACTATTTCATGGATAAGGGAATAGAGTTTCCGTATGGAGTAGGGGTGTCTGCCGGTGCCTGCAACGGTTTGTCGTACATGTCGCATCAGCGTGGAAGAGCACGGTACAGTAATATAGAATTGTTGGACAAGTATCATTACATCGGGTTGAAACATCTGTGGTATCAGCATAGCATTCTTGATCAGAAATTGTTGTACGAATTGTTTCCGGAAGAAATTTTACCCTACGATTATGAGGCCTATCGGAACAATCCGGCTCGTTTTGAAATGGTCACCACCAATTGTGTGACGGGTAGAGCCTGCTATCTGGAAGAGAAAAAAGATAAAATCCGTTTGCTGGCTATAGCTAAGGCTTCCAGTAGTCTGCCCTATGTCTGTCCGATTACTTATGTCGACGGAAGGCCGATGCTGGATGGTGGTATTGTAGATTCTATTCCGGTAGAGCGGGCCATATCACAGGGATATAAGCGGAATGTAGTGGTACTTACCCGTAATCGTGGTTATCGGAAAGATGAGAAAGACATCCGTGTTCCCCGTTTTGTCTACAAGCGGTATCCCCGTTTGCGTGTGGTGCTGAGCAACCGATGCAAGGCGTATAATCAACAGTTGGAAATGGTGGAGCGTATGGAAGACGAAGGACGTATCGTAGTAATTCGTCCGGAACGTCCTGTGGTGGTCAATCGTATTGAACGGGATATCAAAAAACTTACAGCACTTTACGAAGAAGGATATGCTTGTGCCGAGAAGGTTTTTTCGTCTTTTGAATAGAAATTGATGACTTTTCAAAATGAAAGGAATAATTACATTCTTCTGACTTAAACAAGGAAAAAATGGATTTCCGCTAACGCGTATTTGAAGCAAAATCCTTGTTCACGCTTTGTAAAACAGAGCTTTTTAGTTGAAAAATACCTTTAAAACCTGCTGTATGGCAGGTTTTTTCAATTTATATAGAGGGAAAATAGAACCTGTTGTAGGGGGAAATGTGACTTGTAATGTGGGCTTTCGTGACTAATCACGTTGGTTTACGTGACTCGTCGCGTAAGCTGATGCGACTAATGGCGTATTTTCTCTTTCTGTTTCCTTGATTTTCTTCTTTTTGCAGGTGTTTTTACTGTGAATTTTATTATGATAAATCGGAATGTAACTCAATGGAAAATAAACTTTGTGTAGAGTGTTCCGAAATAATATAAGCTATTGTGGTTCTTGTTTTGTACTTTAGCTTTCTTTCTGAATTTTTCTGATGGCAGAAAATAAGTGATTTTGGAACAACGTCTGCATACAGATGCAAATAACGCAATATAGAAGAGGTTGATTTGACGTTTTGCCAGAAGGCAGATAGGGGAGAAATAAAGATGGGAGAAATTTACATTTTGTCAGCAGAAAGAGAGGCAAGAGATGAAGTGCAAAAAAAATCTGCAAGTCATCCTGATGGATGAGACTTGCAGATTTGAAATATATCTGTACTCTACCTATTTTGCAAAGCTTACTGCACGTGTTTCGCGGATAACAGTAATTTTTACCTGTCCCGGGTAAGTCATTTCGTCCTGAATCTTCTTTGCGATTTCAGTAGACAGACTTTCAGTCTGTTTGTCGTCAATCTTGTCGGCGCCTACAATTACGCGCAATTCACGACCGGCCTGAATAGCGTATGTCTTGGTTACACCCGGATAAGACATTGCCAATTGTTCCAGATCGTTCAAACGCTTGATGTAAGCTTCTACAATTTCCCGGCGTGCTCCCGGACGAGCGCCAGAGATGGCATCACAAACCTGTACGATAGGAGCAAGCAAGCTGGTCATTTCCACTTCGTCGTGGTGTGCACCGATGGCGTTGCAGATATCCGGTTTTTCCTTGTATTTTTCTGCCAGTTTCATACCCAGCAATGCGTGTGGCAATTCCGGTTCTTCATCGGGCACTTTACCGATATCGTGTAACAATCCGGCACGTTTTGCTTTTTTCGGGTTCAAGCCCAGTTCAGATGCCATCACAGCACAAAGGTTGGCTGTTTCACGAGCGTGCTGCAACAGATTCTGTCCGTATGAAGAACGGTATTTCATCTTACCGATGATACGAATCAGTTCAGGATGCAAACCGTGGATACCCAAGTCGATGGTAGTACGTTTACCGGTTTCGATGATTTCATCTTCTACCTGTTTGCGGACTTTGGCAACTACTTCTTCGATACGAGCCGGATGAATACGTCCGTCGGTTACCAACTGGTGCAAAGCCAGACGGGCAATTTCTCGGCGTACAGGGTCGAATGCAGAAAGTACAATTGCTTCCGGAGTATCGTCTACTACGATTTCCACTCCTGTAGCAGCTTCAAGTGCGCGGATATTACGTCCTTCACGACCGATGATACGTCCTTTGATTTCGTCTGATTCGATATGGAATACAGTTACTGAGTTTTCAATAGCTGTTTCAGTGGCTACACGCTGGATAGACTGAATCACAATACGTTTTGCTTCGCGGTTGGCAGTCAGCTTTGCATCGTCCATGATATCGTTGATGTAAGACTGAGCTTGTGTCTTGGCTTCTTCCTTGAGTGATTCTATCAGGCGTTCCTTTGCTTCTTCTGCAGAAAGGCCAGACAATGCCTCCAGTTTTTCACGTTCTTGTGATTGCAGATGATCGAGTTCTTCCTTTTTCTTTTCGATGATAACGAGTTGCGTATCGAGGTTTTCCTTAATGGCTTCGTTTTCATTGCGTTTACGCTGCAACTCTTCGTTTTTCTGATTCAGCACCATTTCGCGCTGTTTCAGTTTGTTTTCGGCCTGCTGTATCTTTTGATTGCGGATGGCAACTTCCTTTTCCAAATCTGCTTTCTTGTTCAGGAATTTCTCCTTTACTTCCAGCAATTTGTTTTTCTTGATAACTTCGGCCTCTGTTTCAGCCTCTTTTATAATTTTCTCATACCGTGTTTTCAAGCCGTACTTGAAAAAGCCGTATGAAAGTGCCCCTCCTACCAGAAAGGCTACTACCGTCAATATTGCTAATGATAACATTATAATTTTAAATTAAAATATAAACAAAAAACGCACGACTTTCGACTCGGATCTTTCTTCCGTCGTCTCCAGTTGTGCGTGGATAATCTCTTTTATACGTTCCGTACTATAAACCTTATTAGCTATGGCTGTGTCGTGTCTTTTAAGTTCAGACATTGGTCCACTTCTTCTTCCAGTTCTTTTATTTTTTCCATATAAGGCTGTGTATCATTTCTGTCTTTCAGATACATATTCTCAAAAGCCAGTTCCAAAGCTACCATAGCCCAATGCTTTGTGGGACCGAAGTCTCTGAAAGCATTCCGATATTTGTTTAGTTTATAGTCAATCTGTTTGGCAGCGTCACGATACAGTTGCTCGTCTTCCCGGCGTATGTTCAACGGGTATCGTTCGTTGTCAATCAGCAGATGTATTTTCATTTTGTCGTCCATCATGATTCGGTTTACCGGTTTTTATTCATTCAGCAAAGCGATACACTTGTCGACTTCACGCACCAGCTTGGATAATCTTTGTTTGGTATCTCTGAGTTCATTGTCATTAATACTGATCATCCGGGCCATTTTCAGGTTGGTATATCTGGCTTCTAATTCTTTTTGGCTATCAGCCATACGGGCTATTTCTTCTTCTTTTTCAGAAAGAAGTTGTTTAAGGGTGGCATTTTCTTTCTTTAATTCTTTGTATAAATACATGAAATGCCTCAATTTCCCTTCGAAAGTACTTAATAGCTTTTTGTCTTCTTCCGTCATTTTATACCAAAACTCTATACAAATATAGTGGATTGGAAATAAACTCAAAAATATTTGGGGGATATTTTCGGAAAAATGTCTGAAATATTCGGAGCGATAAATGGATTTGTTTGTTTTTTCTTGTTTTTTGAAATTATTTTTACCTTTGCCGGACACCGAGGTGACATTAGGTGTAAATGTAAATTTATTAAATATTAATTCAGAGTATAATATGTTTACTGTGGTAAAAAGAATGGAGGTTTCGGCTTCGCACAGTCTGAAACTTTCGTATCAAAGCAAGTGCGAGAACTTGCATGGTCACAATTGGATTGTTACGGTGTATTGCCGTTCGGAAGTGTTGAATGAAGATGGAATGGTGGTAGATTTTACCCACATTAAGGAAACGGTGATGGGAAAGCTGGATCACCGTAATCTGAATGATGTGATTCCTGCGAATCCGACTGCCGAAAATATTGCCTGTTGGATTTGTAATCAGATACCCTGTTGTTTCAAGGTAGAAGTTCAAGAGTCGGAAGGTAATACTGTTATCTATGAGAAAGATTAACGAGATTTTTTACAGCCTGCAGGGGGAAGGTTTTCATGCGGGTACTCCTGCTGTATTTGTCCGTTTTTCCGGTTGTAACCTGAAATGCGACTTTTGTGATACACGGCACGAAGAGGGAAAAGACATGACCGATGAGGAGATTGTGGAAGAGGTGCTTCGTTATCCTTCCCGTATGGTGATTCTGACTGGTGGAGAACCCGGACTTTGGGTGGATGATGCATTGATTGAGGCTTTGCACAAAGCGGGTAAATATATATGTATTGAAACAAACGGTACATGTGTACTTCCTGAACAGATTGACTGGGTGACTTGTTCTCCGAAACAGGGTACTGTCTTGAAAGTGAAGCGTATGGATGAGGTGAAAGTGGTTTATTTGGGACAGGATGTATCTTCGTATCTGCAGTTACCTGCTACTCATTTTTTCTTGCAGCCTTGTTCTTGCAGGAATACAGAAGAGGTAGTCGGGTATATCTTGCAACATCCTCAATGGAGACTTAGTCTGCAAACGCATAAACTGATCAATATTCCTTAGTAGTAGAAATAAAGTGCCCCGATTTTGTCCCGGATATAAAATAAAAAAGCTGCAACTCTCAGAGTTACAGCTTTTTCGTTTTGCACGGGAAGAGAGGCTCGAACTCTAAAGACAACTTTACTCATAATTTTATTTCTGATTATCTGCTTATTACGCTTGTTTGTTAAATTCATTTTTTAGGTCTAAAGTCCCAGATTGGTCCCTTAGGTTCGTTGCGTGAGTAGCTGATTTACACTTTCTAACAACTTGATACGTTCATCTTTTTCTTTGATGATTTTTTCAAGAAGTTCTATTTTTTCAAGATAGTAGGCCGTATCGTCACTCTTAGAAGTGCATATCTGCCTGAAGGGCTTTTCTCTTTCAAAGAAAGTATCCATTGAAACTCCAAAGAAATCTGCAACTTTCTCCAGACGCTTTACTGTGGGATTGCCATTGACAATTTGTGCAAGTGAAGCATTGGCTTCGGTACCGATGTATCTTAAAAGTTCTTTGTTTGGAACTTTCTTATCTAACAATAATTGTTTGATAACATTGCCATTATACATTGTATTATCATTTTTATTTCTTTCAAAGAAGATATCTATAGATACGTTGAAAAAGTCTGCAATCTTTTCTAAAGTATTGCAATTAGGTATGTTAGTCCCTTTTATGATATTGTCAAGAGTTGCTTTTTGAATGTTGGCAAAACGATAAACATCAGCTTTCTTGACTTTTTTATCTTGAATTAATTGTTCTATGATATGTCCTTTGAACATATTTTGTTTAATTCTTCTTTAAGAGAATTTGTATTGTACGTTCCTTTTCAGACAATAATTCTTTTAGGTGTTCAATTTCTCTTTGACATTCGTTTAATCTTATGTCTCCTGATATATTATTCCCATTCCCATTTATACTATGACCTATATTGGGATGTGTGGATATTTCATTTTCGAAAAAATAATCCATTGATACTCCGAATAATATGGCTATTCGTTCTAATTTCTTAGAACCTATATCTGATCCTCTTAAAACATTTGCTAAGGTTTGTTCAGAAATTTCGACCTTATCACAAAATGCTTTCTTAGTCAGCTTGTTATTTTCTATTAATTCAAGTATTCTTTTGGGTTTAAACATAATTTATTTGTTTTAATTCAATCTAAATTACAAGAATTATTGTGTTTTATGTCAAAGAAATCTTTGATATAATCAAATAAATCTTTAGGTTTGCACTATAAAATTAATAATTATATCAATAGTAAATAATACAATCATCTAAAAAGTAGCAAAAATGGTAATATCTAACTATTATTCAAATCTACCTTATAAGGAGAAGAGTCGTTTTATAAGTGATGTTATCGAATTGTGTGATATCTCTTATCCGTCTTTCTTTACCAAGATGAAGAAAGACTCCTGGACGAAACTTGAGCGCGAAGCGATAGAAAGGTATATCAAGAAGAAAAATGAGAAATCCAGTTGAGTTTTATAATACTCCGTCAGGTTATGTGATGGTGGATGATGGCAATCAGATATCACGTCTGTCAGAGTCCAGCCGTGATGTGATTGATGATATCCTTGATACGATACGGGAGTGTTATTCGGATGCCTACCATGCGCTTGAGCAATGTTATGCTTCATCGAGTAAGAATCCGCGGTATAAGACTTATAAAATGGTAAACAGGTTCATACGATGTAATTGCGGAGAGTTTGATACACAGAAGACAGATTTTATAGATGGTAATCTTAATCTTGAACAAGTACATTGTCCTCTGAGAGGCACAAAAGATTGTGAATATGAAAATATAATATGTAATCCGAAACGAACTTCAGTTCTTGGTGTTAGACAAATGCAGATAGCTGCAGCACTGGCTGAAGGACTTACACCGCAAGAGATTTCAGATAAACTATTTATTTCGATTCATACCGTTCACAATACCTTACAAGCCATTAAAATAAAGTTAGGCTTAAAAAATACAAGCCAGATTATAACCTGGTATAACAATTTGAATTTATGAATGAAACTCAGATTCCCATAAAACGTAAAATATTAGATGCACTGCAGCGGAGAATATCCGATATGTATAATTCAGATGATTTATATATAGCAGATACTGAGGATTGTGACGATAGAAACTATGTTTTTATAACAGTCTTTTATAGAGATCCGTTTCAACTCGTTCTGTTAGGTGAAGATATTTCGTTTGTGGATTTATTCGGATATAAGTAATTATGAGTACAATGAAACTACGTACAATGCAGGCCTGGGAGAGAATTTTTCCGACCAAACAGATAGAGCATGTATATTATACTTCAGATATGCTGGTTCGTAAAGTGACCGGTTATATAATAGTCACCCGGCGTACACTGGTGAATGGCATAGTGACTAACACTGCCAGACAAAAACGTGTCCGATGGGATGGCTTTGGCCGATGTTATAACATCAATAACAATACCAGATTGCGTGATCACGATATACGCTTCATAGACTGAAGTGTCATTTTTAATACTCGGCAAATACCTGATATTTGCCGGTACTCTAAACACTCTAAAACATGATATCTAATTCAGACATAGAAAAGATTCTCGACCGTGCGGACATTGTCGATGTAGTCGGGCATTTTGTTCAGCTGCAGCGGGCTGGTGTCAGATATAAGGCTTGTTGTCCATTCCATTCAGAAGATACCCCATCATTCATGGTGGACCAGGCACGGGGGCTGTGGTACTGCTTTGGTGCTTGCAAGGAAGGCGGTAATGTAATCAGGTTCGTGCAGAAGATAAATAACATGAACTTTCCCGAAGCTTGCAAATGGTTGGCCGATAAGTATGGCATTGATATAGAGGATAAGGATGAGAAGAAAAGTCCTGATGAAATCAAGGCTCTTCGTAAACGTGAATCGATGTTTGCAATAAATACTTTTGCATCTGAATTCTTTATATCTAATCTTGAAAAACCGGAAGCAGAGGCGGCACGTGCTAAAATTAAGCAAAGGTGGGGAGAGCAGTATCCTCAGGAACAGGGGATAGGATATGCACTTCCTTCCTGGTCATCGTTGGCCGATGCCGCTGTCAAGGCAGGGTATTCGGCAGAGCTTATGGTGGAGTGTGGATTGATCCGCCAGCGGAAAGAGGGCGGTTACTATGACTTCTATCGAGATCGCATCATGATTCCGATTCGTGACAGGTTTCGTCATATTATAGGGTGGACGGCTCGGGATATGAGTGAGGTGGATGGTACACCTAAATATCTGAATTCATGCCAAAGTGAGATATACGATAAATCGGATAGTATTTTCGGTATTGATAATGCTATTAAACAAGCGACCAAGGAAGAAAAGTTTTATTGTGTGGAGGGAGCACCGGATGTGATGAGACTTCAAAGCCTTGGTATCAATAATACAATTGCCTCACTGGGTGCTGCTTGGACAAAGAAGCAGTTTTATCAACTCAAGAGATATGCCACATCGATATGTTTTCTTCCGGATGCAGACGTAATCAAACCGGGCGAGCAATATGGTACCGGCATAGCGGCAGTAATTAAGTCCGGTGTGCTGGCCATGGAGTGCGGATTTTCTGTTTCGGTCAAGGAGATCCCGCTTGGAGAAGGCAATACCAAGAATGATCCGGATTCATATTGTACCAACCGTTCCAGGTTCAAGGATCTGGAAGAAGTTGACTTTATCACCTGGTATGCCGGTTATGCATTTAAAGCCGACGGTACCACCGAGGATAAGAGTACAGCTGTGGCTAAAATCTCCCAGATGGTAGCTATGGTGGGCGATGAAGTCAAGGAGCAGATGTATCTTGAACAGCTCAAGAAAATTTATAATCACAAGAATTTGTGGATAACTGCTATCAACCGTGAGAAAAAGAAAATCTCTGAATCAAAGGCAGACAAGACGCAAACGATTAATCGTGATTTGTTGGCCAAGTATGGCTTCTTTGAGTCGAACAACTGTTATTACAGCACAAACGATGGAAAAGAGTTCCAGTGGTCCAATTTCGTCATGCAGCCGATGTTTCATATCAAAGACTCTTTGAATCCAAAGAGACTTTATCGCATCAGGAATCAGAATCGCCAGGAGGAGATTGTGGAGATGAAGCAGGAAGACCTTGTTTCATTATCCAAATTCAAGCAAAAGGTGGAAGGTCTCGGTAACTATATCTGGTTGGCTTCAGAAAAAGAGATGACCAGATTGAAAATGTATCTGTATGAACAGACCGAAACAGCCATGGAGATTACACAACTTGGATGGCAGCGCAAAGGGTTTTATGCGTTCGGCAATGGTGTCTTTGATACAGAATGGCATCCGGTAGATGAATACGGTATTGTTCGGCTTGGTGATAAAGGTAACTATTACTTGCCGGCATCAAGCATGATATATAGGGATGATGATAAGCTGTTCCAGTTCGAACGCAGATTCGTTCATCTTAATTATTCCGGGATATCGATGAAAGAATATTTCACAAAGCTCGTAGGAGTGTTCGGTGACAATGCCAAGGTTGGTATATGCTTTCTGCTGGCCACCTTGTTTCGTGATGTCATTACAGGATATACCAAGAGTTTTCCAATCTTGAATCTGTTTGGACCGAAAGGATCCGGTAAGTCAGAGCTTGGGCATAGTCTGATGTCATTGTTTATCATCGACAATACACCGCCCAACATTCAGAATGCTACTATCCCGGCATTGGCCGAACTGGTAGCACAGTGTTCCAATGCGCTGGTTCATATTGATGAGTTTAAAAATAACATTGATATTGACAAACGGGAATATCTGAAAGGTTTGTGGGATGGGGCAGGACGCAGCCGTATTAATATGGATCGTGACAAGAAACGTGAGATAACAGCTGTTGATTCTGGTGTAATCCTTTCCGGTCAGGAAATGGCAACTGCTGATATCGCACTTTTCAGTCGCCTTGTATTCCTAACCTTCTCCAAATCGGAGTTTTCCGATGCGGAGAAAAAACGATACAGTGAACTTGTTGATATCCGTAAGCGAGGTTTGTCTCACCTCACACTGCAGATTTTGCGACACAGGGCAAAGGTGGAGCAGCAATTCGTGAGTAATTATCATTCTTGTCTGTCGGATATCATCGAGGGGCTTGGGGCGGAGAAGGTGGAAGACCGTATTCTTCGGAACTGGATAATACCACTTGCTGCCTTCAGAACTCTCGAGGGAGTACTTGACCTGCCGTTTTCATATCAGGATATACGTAAGGTGACATTGGATGGTATCATCCGGCAGAATGCGGAGTGTAAGAGTAACAATGAACTGGCCAATTTCTGGAATGTTGTGTCATTCCTACAACAGGATGGCGAAATCTTTATTGAAGGTGATTACCGTATAGAGTATGTGAATAAGTTCAAGAGTAACCTGATTAAGATTGAGCAGCAATATCCGGAACCTAAAGCTGTGCTGCTCATGAGGCGCAACAGAATCTTCATGTTGTATAAGAAGTTCGGTAAACAGGTGGGTGACTCGGTTCTTCCGGAAGGATCATTGAATTACTATCTCGAGAACTCCAAAGAGTATATGGGCAAAAAGAATTCTGTTCGGTTTAAGAATATTCAGAATGGAGTTGAAGTACAGAAGGCAGAGCAAACGGGTACCGGTGGTGTGACATACCGCAAGACATCCACTCCTGATATCGCATTGTGTTTTGATTATAGGATGATAAGGGATACTTATAATATCAACCTGGAGGTTGAAGTAGAAGGTAGAGAAACTACCGGTGATGATTTAGATTGAACATTTTAATATTAATTATGGATACAAAAATTATTACAAGAGTAAACAATGTGGACATCGTTGCCACAAGTGATGAACAAATGGTGCCCATCCGCCCGATTTGCGAGGCGTTGGGGATTAGTGTAGAAAGGCAGAGGAAAAAGATTCAAGAAGACGAAGATTTGAATTCAGTTGCCGCCCTAAGGGCGGCAACTGGAGCCGATGGAAAGCAGTACGAAATGCTCTGTCTTCCCATCCGCTACATCTTCGGATGGATGTTTACTATCAATCCGGCTAACGTGAAGCCCGAAGCACAGGAAGCCGTGCGCACCTACCGCCGCCGATGCTATGACGCGCTGTACAACCACTTCTTCGGCTCGCAAAAGCGGCAGCTCGAACAGAATCAGATTGAGATAACTTTGCTTGAAGAACTTGCCGATCTGAACCAGCAACAGCAGCAGTTGAAGCAGACCATATCTGAGAAGCGTAGAAAACTGGATAAGTTGCGTGAAGAGAGATTAAAGAATGAACCTCAATTGTTTGATTAAGATTGGTTATAATTAATGGTTTTAGAGTTGTTGAAGAGCAATCGTTGTGAAACGTTTGCTCTTTTTCATTTCTATTCTTTGCTATTCCAAAATAAATCACCATATTTGCAATGCTCATTACAATATATAAACAATCGAATGCAAGGCGACAGATAGGCTTGCATTATACGTGCAGGCATTTTTTATGTCCGCATACTTCGTAGTATCAAAATATTGGTATCCGTGTACCCCCGTGTACAGGCTTAATGGCCGTACAGCATTCGGTTGTAATGTGATGAGCAACGGGACAGGCACGGATACTTTTTTATTATCATGTTAAGAAATACAACCATTTCTAATGAAGCTTTGCTCAGCTTCAACGGAACGTCAATCCACGAAACGGATATTCGTTCATTCAATAGTAATGCTTTGAGAGTTTATAACCCGATAACTGGTGTTCGTCATCGCAAGGCAAGTGCCACTTTTGAAATAAGGCAGAAGATTTGCAGTTACTTTCTTAATGCATTCCCGGATGTACGTCGTATCAAGATTATAGATACCGGTCAAAAGTTCTCCGCTCGTGTATGGTTTAAGTCCGGTAGGACATTTTGTGAGAAAGCATATTCAGTCAGTAATCTTTACGGACTATTAGATGAAAGGATTCGTAATGTATTGTGTCAACAATAATAATGTAGAAAGATGCCTGTACGGTTTTCCGTATGGGCATCTTTCGTATATGTCAAGGGACGATTCTGCCTTTTCCTACGGGGTGAAAAAGCCTTCTACACCTTCTACACTTTCTACAATGTTAAAAATGAGAGTGTTATATATTCTACAACCTTTCTACAAATCTTCTACAAATTTCTACAAATTGCTGATTTTGTTAAAACCTTCTACAAAATACTTCATTTTCTACATGATTTCTACAAATGTAGAAACCTTTTAAAAATGTAAGTCGTTGAAAATAAAATGATTGTGCATTTTGTAGAAAGTGTAGAAGGTGTAGAAGGCAAAAAGTATGTCATACGTAGTGAAAAACTTTTGCTTGATAAGAATGATTTGTGATAGATTTAAATATCTAATAAATAATATAAATATTATCTTTGTGGATATAATATTCTAATTATGAGCCACATCGTATTTTATCTTAAACTTGAACCTTATTTAAAACAATGGCTGCATAACAGTCTTGGTAATCCGGTTGTATTCCCACCACAAAGTAATGAGAACGCAGTGATTCGTCGCTTCCTTCGCAAAAGACCACCGGAGATTCAACCGGAGTTGGCGGCTGATGAATTGACTGCCATTGTCATTCCGGATAGTAAAGCGAAACCTCCGCAGTATTACAATTATCTTGGCAAGAAAGCTAAGGCAGCTGTCAAGGAGACGATAGAGGATTTGTTCCGTTCGAATCTATGGAATGAGATGAGTGATTTGACCAGACGTAATTGCGGTATTAATAAGACTATTTCTGCTTACTGTGAGATGCATGGCATTGATGACAATTACTCAGAAACAGTCCGACAGAAATATTACCGGATGAGAACCTCTTATAGTAGGAGAGGAATATTTTTAGGTTCTTTAACAAGAAAACACTCGGATGAGTAGTGCGTTTTTGTACTAACCCGAACAGCCCCGAACACAGTATAAAAAATACATGGAATTATGATACATTTGATTAATAATATTCGACTGGTGGAATGTATTGAAGCATACCATCTTCAACAGTCCGATATAATTACCGACCGTGGTGTATGGCTTAATGTATACCAGCATTTTGATAAAATAGATACGATTGGCCTTAGTTCTGTAGAAATTTCAGATAAAATAGAGAATAACCAGCGTGTTTTTATCACTAAACTCATTATGTCTCGAAAAGCCAAACTTCTTCCAGGTTCAAAGAAACTTTGCTTTCGGGTAACTACTGTTACAGGTTCACAATTTCTGATAGGTTGCGCTGATAAGCCCTATCCTGTTGTACAAAATGCAGAAACTTTCCCTTCTGTTCCTTCTTCTAAATCCGGAACAACTGTAACCGTGACCTATACTTCTACCATTCCTATGCTGGCCATATTAGGTTGAGGTCTTTTTATACTATATATATAAGGTATAATATTGCATATACAAATTTTCGACAATATGGAATATAACCTTAGTATTGATTCGCACATTGGTCCATGGGGATATTCGAAGAACTATATCCGTAATCAGATGACAGGCTTAAAAAATAAACCTGTCAATGTGCGTGTTTCTTCACTCGGTGGAGCTGTTGATGATGCTCTTGATATTCGCCAGCAGTTTCTCGACCATGGTAATGTTACATGCTATTTGTTCGGGTATGTGGCAAGTGCTGCGACAATTTTGGCAACAGGTGCTCAGAAAACCTGTATGTCCAAATATGCTTTCTATCTTATTCATAAGGTTTCAAACTGGATTGATGCTTGGGGCAGTTATAATGCTGACCAGATTCAACAGCTTATTGATGATCTGAAAGCAAATAAGCTCGAGAATGATAAAATGGATTTGGTTCTCGCTAATCTGTATGCTAATAAGTGTAAGAAGAAAGTAGATGAAATTTTGCCCATACTTAAAGAAGGCAGATGGCTTACTGCCCAAGAAGCTCTTGAATACGGTTTCATTGATGAAATTATCGAAGATGGGGATAAACTCAACTTTGATGACTCGATGAAGGCCCGCTTCAATATGTATCATCTTCCTGCGTTGCCTGCTACTGAGAATAAGACTGTTGTTCCAGATGACGAGACGGCACCAGGGTGGTTCAATAACTTTGTAAACCGGTTCTTTAAGTCATCCAAGGATAATGATATACATTCTTCACAGTCACAAAATAAACCACGCTTTAATTCTACAACACAAAAGATTATGAAAAAGGATTATCAGAAAGTCAATTCCATCTTGAAACTCGATGGTATGGAATTTGACAAAGATGGTAAGGTAACTCTTACTGAAGACCAGGTCAAAGCCATCAACGACCACATTGCCAACATTGAGAAGGAATCTTCTGATAAAGACAATGAGATTTCAGACCTCAAGACTCAGAATGAAAACCTGAAGAAGAATGATGGTGATGAAACAAAACACATCAACGGTGATGAAGGTGATGAAGAGGACATCACTAAACTCAATTCAGCAAACGAAATGTTTAACAACGTAAAAGAATTGTTATAATATGGCAGACGAAAAAGGATACGTAAAAATTACTGACGAGCAGCTTTCCAAGTCTGCTGTCAAGTATAGAAAAGAATTGCTGATGATGCCTGTTTTGGCCATGGCTGGAACTTTACAGCACATGACGCAAAGACCGGGTGTTAGAGGTAAGGAAGTTGTTGGCGAATTGTCTGGCGACATTGAACTTGGTCCTTATGATGAAGGCCGTGAGGATACTGAAGGCGTAGGTATCGAACCACGTGAACTGGAAACATTCCTTGGTAGTGTAGTTAAGAAGTTTTCTCCTAACTCTGTTTGGCAGACAGTTTACGGTAATTTGATTTCTAAGGGTGATGCTTTGAAGAATGTGGATATAACTCGTCAGGTTCTTGCATTCTTATCAGCTAAATTAGGTGCAAACCTTAATGCTGTGCTATGGTCGGCTGTTAGAAACCCAAGCGGTACAAAATCTAAAGACCTTTTTAATGGTTTTGATACCATTACTAAAACAGAGAAGGATGCTAGTAAGATTTCTGCAGAACTGGGTAATATGTTCACTATTGAAGCTATCAGCAAAGACAATGCTGTTGATGTACTTAAGGCATTCTACCGTGCTGCAGACCCCGTATTGCGTGAAACACAAACTAAACTGTTTATACCACAAGGTGTATATGATAATTACGTTGATGATTATCAGGCTACAGTAGGACATGTTCCTTATAATACATCATTCGAAAAGACCTTCCTTGAAGGTTCTAACAACAGATGTGAATTAGTTCCTTTGGCTAATAAGGCGAACTCACCGTTCATTCATCTTACTACTAAGAGCAACATGCTTGTTGGTTTCGGTAATGGTGCAGACAAAGAAAAGATCCTGGTTGAAAAGCATCATGCATTTAAACTCGATTTTATTGCTACGATGTTCTTTGGTGCTGAATTTGAAACAATTTCTAAAGAGCGACTTCTGGTCGGTACTATCGATGGTACAACTTCTGTTGTCGCTGGTATAGGAGGCTAATATATGGGCGTAGATTGTACTAGTAAAGGGATGTACGAATCCCTAGCCTGGTGTCCCGGTCAGACCTCGACACCTGGTATCAGACGAAAAGTCTATTTCATTCCCAAGAGTTGGATAGCTAAATGGCCGACTCTTCCAGCTATTGATGGTGTAGTAGAGAATATGGGAAAACTTGCAACTCTTGATGGTGACTTTGTTCTTGCAGCTGATAAGAAATGGCAGTATATTGAATTGCTGACCACTAAATCATCTATCAATGCAGAATCACAGGGGGAGGCTCCGTCTAAAACTATTCTGAATAAAGCTACATTAGTTCATGCCGGTACTGATGAAGAAGCTTCTGGATTTTGTCGCCAGGCTAATATTGACGAATTGATTTTCCTTTGCCAGCAGAAGAATGGAAAGTTCCGTGTTATAGGATCTGAAGCTTTCGACCCTTCCGTTACCATTTCACAGACTTCCGGTGAAGGTGATACCGGTACTGCAGGTACTACGCTCGAAGCTCAGTGTACGGATATTTGTCCTTCACCATTCTATACAGGGAAAATCGAAACAGAAGACGGTGATATTTCCGGTGCTGATGGTAGTGCTATTTTGCCGGGTGGATAATCTTTAAAGGGATTTGATTATGTTTATAGATGAGCAATTAACCAAAGATATGCAAAGCTGGCTCAATACGGAGCCGGCTAAGCGTGATTTATTGAAGGGGGCTGAGATGGTTCTGAAACTTACACGTAACCGTATCTTGTTTCAGAACATTTCTCGTAACCCTCAGAAGTTCGCTTCTAAAATAGAGTACGAACTGAATAAGTATCTTAAGATTCGTCTTGACCGCAAGACGCTTCAAGATGTTATAAAAATGGATAAAGAACTGATACCGGTTGTTGAAAAAACATTGGAGTCATTCAAATCTGCTGAGATAAGTTCTGATGATGATGTACCTCAGGAGGCTCTCATCGCAAAAGGGAAGCGGGAAGACCATGATTCTTTGCCTGTAGAGATTCAGCAGTTGTGGGAATCCAACAAGGATATTTATTTCCGGTTGAAGGAAACTTTTGAAACATTGAAAACCATGAGAGATGCTCTTCCATGCGACAGGTATGAATACCTGAAGCAACTGGAAGAGCTGGATACTAAATATCGGGATAACATGAACAAGTATGACCATTACAAGCCAGATGAACAGGCTGCAGAAGGTACTGAAGGAGAATCTCCTGAAGATCCAGTCGAAATGGCCAAGAAAGTCAGTGCTGCAAGGGGATACCTTTCGGACAACAAGAAAAAACTTGCAGAACTCAAGGAAGCTGAAGATCAGGGTAAGTATGTAAAACTGCTTGCTAAAATGCAAGCCAAGTATGACTTCCTGATTACCACAGGCAACAATGTTAGTGATGATCAGGTTAAAGCTTTGCAAGATTTAGGGCTTAAGGTATGAAGATTGTAAACCGATTATTGAAGCCGATATCCGATATGCCATTACAAGCCTATCTGGATAATCGGCTTCAACTTTTTGATGTCCTCGAGTTTATATTATTGCAGACCGGTCCGGCAAAAGTCTATGTATCTACATTCTCTACTTCAGAGGAGTTCTTACGCAGACTATTTTCACTCCGTAAACGTGAATTGATTCTTCATGCTGTTCTTATGGCTGACTTGAAGGCTGCCAAGAAGACCGTGAATCTTTCCACATTTATGGGTGTCGTTTTTGATGATGTATATCTCACAGAGAACCACTCAAAAGTCCTTCTGATTGAGAATGACAAATGGATGGTCACTGTAGTTACCAGTCAGAATCAGACTCGAGGCAACAGAACAGAATGTGCTATCGTTACAACGCAACCTGATATCTTCCTTACATTGAGAGACCAATTTTCTGATATTATTAATACACGTAGCTTGCATCTACATGGAATTAACTTCGCCACAGATTAATCGTATTAAAGAACTTGCTTCTATGCTTACTCCGGTGTCGGACATTGCAGTTCTGATGGATATCGATGAACGTAGATTGCGTGAAATTCTTTCAGACAGGTCACATCCTGCAAGCCTGGCTTACCGTAAAGGTAAAGCTGAGCGTGCCCTTCAGATCCGACAGAACGAACTTGAGCTGGCAGAAGCCGGAAGTCCGCTTGCCGTCCAGCTAATTGGTTCATATCTCCGTGATATGGCCTCAGACGAAGACTTATAAATTATTTTGATATGCCATTACCTGCAACTGTTGATATTGCTAAAGACTATCTCTTTGCATCGGTTGATGAAATGCGAGAGAATAATATCCCCGAGATAATACAGCAGCGCTTGTTGCGCCTTAGGGATATGTACAACTACTGGCTTCAGTATCCTCGTATACGAGAGCAGGAGATTGTGCTGGAATTGCAGAAACGCTATCAGATACAAAAGTCTGCAGCTTACGAGGATGTCCGTATCATTAAATACCTGTTGGGTGATCTGAACAAAGCCACTAAGGATTATCATCGATATCGCTTCATTCAGCGTAATGAAGAAAGTTATGAGATGGCTAAACGCATGAAAGATGCCAGGGCGATGGCGGCCTGTGACAACTACTATGCCAAATATATGCAGCTTGACAAAGAGGATGCAAAGGATCTTGGTTATGACAAGATTGTTATCCAGCCATTTCAACCATCAACAGACCCGACTATTCTTGGTATTCGTCCTATTCCGAATATACGTCAACGTATTGCAGATAAAATCAAACAGTATATGAATGAGGATATTCAGGATATCCAGTTCGAGGTTGCAGACTTTAATGAAGATGATATTTTTAATCCTAAAAAGATAGAGGAGGAGCCTGAGCCATGAGAGAGTATTTTCATGAGACACAGCAGCAGGTTCTTTACACACCGGCAAAAGATATAGTCTTGTGTGCCGGTCGTGGTTGGGGTAAAGGACCGATTCATGCTGCAATCAACCTCAGGAACATGCAGCGCATGCCAGGCAGTATCACCGGATTTGTGGCAGCTAACTGTAAGCGTGCCCTCACCAATACTATCCCGTCCATGTTGATTCACTGGCAACGCTGGGGCTTTAAGCGTGATGTACATTGGACAATCGGCAAGAAACCACCGAAGTCATGGGGATGGGGTGAACCTATCTTCCAGCCCGACAACTGGGAGAATGTGATTTCATTCTACAATGGCTCGATAGGCTACATCATCAGCCAGGACCGTTCCGGAACATCCAACTCTTTCTCCCTTGATTACCTCGACATCGACGAGGCAAAGTATATTGACTTTGAGCAGCTGAAGGATGAAACTCTTCCGGCCAATCGTGGTAACAAGCAATATTTCGGGCATCACTATTTTCACCATGGTATGCTTATCACTTCCGATATGCCTGTAACAAAGAAAGGTTCCTGGTTCCTGGATTATGAAAAGAAATGTGACCCGGAACTTATCGAAGTCATTCAGGCTGCAGTTCACGAGATATGGCGTACCAAGCAGCGCATTCGTGACCTTCAGGCAAAGTCTGAACCTGTACCTTTATATCTGAAGGATTATCTTCGTACACTGAATCGTGATGTGTGTCGTTTGGGCTCTGCTGCTGTATTGTATCGTGAGTTCTCCACGATCGAGAATATGCAACTTTTGGGTGAAGCCTTTATCAATCAGATGAAACGTGACTTGCCTCCGCTTACCTTCCAGACGGCTATACTCTGTAAGCGTATCGGTATAAGCAAAGATGGTTTCTACTCAAGCATGACTGAAGGGCATAAGTATAATGCAACCGATTTTAGTTATCTTGACAGCCTCGAATTTCAGTTCGATAAAATCAAGGAGCCTTCATGCTTGATGGATGCTGACCTTGACAGGGATAAGCCTATTTGTATTGCATTTGACTTTAACGCAAATATCAACTGGCTGGTAGCAGGGCAGCATGACAGGAACAGGCTGAAGGTACTCAAGTCTTTTTGGGTAAAGTATGAGCGTAAGCTGGAGGCTTTGGTCGATGACTTCTGCAAGTACTACCGCCATCAGAAACGGAAGGAGGTTGTTTTCTATTATGACAGTACAGCGCTTGGGTCCAACTATGCTGTCAATGACGAAGACTTCCATTTTGTAGTGGAACGTGCATTCCAGGACAGAGGATGGGAAGTACGTTCTGTTTATATAGGTAACCCGATGAAGCATATCGAGAAGTGGTTACTCATTAACCGTATGTTTGCCGGTAAAGCCAAGCTCATTCCTTTCTTTAATGAACAGAATAACGAAGACCTTCTTATCTCAGTCCAGACTGCAGGTGTGTATAATGGCGGCAAGGATAAGCGAGGTGAAAAGCTGGCAGAAACCGAAGAGGACCAGTTGCAGGCAAGAACCGATGGCTCCGATGCTTTTGATACATTGTGTATTGGGTGTGAACGGTTCCCTCAAATGACATTCGACATTTTTGTTACATCTTCTATGTAGCTTTCAATGGCTAATTAGTTTTTTATTAATGTAAGCCCTGATGACCGTGCATGATGGTTGTCGGGGCTGATTTTTTATACGTGCGATGGCGAGTACCGCGCGTGTAGAGAATGTGTCGTTACATATTCCGCTTTTTTCAAAGGTGCTAATTAGGTTTTTGGCGTAGGGCGGTGGGGGGTAGCTTCCGCTATTTCCGCATAAAATGCGGGCTTGAGTGGATGTATTCGGCTGATTATGTGCGCTTTTCTTTATTGAGGAGCGGAATTTTCTTGTAAATTCTACTTTTTAGCCTGCTTTTCGGGCGCTAATATGTTGTAAAACAGTTTGCTGGGCGCCCGAAAATTGCCCCTTTTGCCATGCCGTCAAGCCGTTTTTATGGTAAAAGGAGCAATTTTCGGGAGTTTAAGGTAGAAAGACTTTGGCAAGACTTTCTGAAGTTCCCGATAGCGTGCAACGCAGCGGCCCACCCGCCCCACTCTGTTCCCGTTTTTTTCAGCGGTATAGGCATTGCCTATGATGTTGTCTACTGCTCTTCTGATCTTCTCTTCGGTATTATTCGGTATCGCCTATCTCTTTCGGTTATCGCCTTTTTCTCACTGCAAAGGTAAATGTTCGGTGCTGCACGCCAAGTCCAGGCGCTGTTTCATAAAAAAATCTCCACCCCTATAGGGTAGTATTCAAGGCTCTGCTTTTTCTGAAAGACTTGTCTGTGCTGCTCTCGAACACCTTTTGAGGCAGTGTAAAAAGGCGAACAAAACCGAAAGCGAAAGGCGACGGAATAAAAAAAACCTCAGAGAAGGAAGAGCAGAAATAAAGGCTCACTACCTCAGCTCGAGGTTCAAGAATAGAAATTAATAACATGCCGATATGAGAACTTCTAGTAGTGAATACCAAAAACAGTGGAATAAGTTGATGTACAACTTTTATGATTATTTGCCAACCAAGTATAAACAGGCAAGTCAAAGAGATTGGGATGTACGTAAACTGATTTGGGAGTTTAAGGATGGTAAAAGAAGCCTTACTGTAGCCAAGCTTGTGGCAGATAAACTGATACAGTTTTTTGGAGCAGAAGCGAAGAATATCGTGTTTGCGTGTATCCCTGCAAGTAGTGAGCAAAAAAATATTACACGTTATAAAGTATTTGCAGACGAAGTGTGCCGATTAAGCGGAGCGGTAAACGCTTTCGACCATATTCACGTACATGGAGCACGTCTTGCCATCCACGAAACCAAGTGCAGTAAAAATTTGGAAACTGTTCAAACGATAGATTTCGATAAAGAGTTCTTCTGTGGAAAGAAAATTTTGGTTTTCGATGATATTCTGACACAAGGCTATTCATACGCAAAATTCTCGTGTATGCTTGAACGCTTCGGAGCATCTGTAATTGGTGGTTTTTTCTTGGGTAAAACATTAATGTTAAACTGATTAATAGTTGGAATTATGAAAGATTTATTTGAATTGTGTGGCGAGTGCCGCCATTTGAGTGACGCGGAAGTTATTTACCAAATCACTAATAGCGAAAAGACATCTAAGGAAGTGGAAAAAATGCTGTTGCAGTCTGATAGGGTAACGATAGAAGATATTTGTCAGCAGTTGACACCAGCACGCAGAGCCTTGGCGATGGCGGTAATAGAACTCTATAAGCGTATGTTAAGCCGAAAATCAGACAGCAGGCAGATACAATGCAGTAAAGATATTTATCAGCTCATGCACCGATATTTGCAGAACTTGGATAATGAGGAGTGCTGGGTAATATTCCTCAATCACGCCAATAAGGTAATACGGAAGCAGCGTATCTCTATAGGTGGATTGGCGAGTACGCTGGTAGATATGCGGTTAATTCTTCGCGAAGCATTGAAGGTTTGTGCTACAGGTTTAGTTCTTGTGCATAATCACCCAAGCGGAAATATAAGACCATCCGCGGAGGATGACAAATTAACTCAGACCGTATCACAAGGAGCAAAAACGCTTAATATCCGTATGTTAGACCATGTGATTTATTCGGATGACAACTATTATAGCTATGCGGACGAAGGACGCTTATAGGGGCTGATATTGGCTGTATCAGCGTTTAGGGTAGGTGGGTAGCTTAACAGCCGCCCTCCGCCCGATTTTTCCGCCCACAAAGTGACCAGCGGAAAAATCGGGCGGAGGGGAGAGAGGTATTTGGTTAGTTTTACGCCTTAAATTGGCGATTATTTAAAATAATCTGATTTTTTTATTATATTTGTATCGATCCTATTTGTTTATTAATGAAATTGTGTTATGAGATGATTGATACGTACCTCATATTAATTTTAGCAGGTTCTGCTATTTTCTTAATGTTCATTTATTTTTTTCTAAAGATTATACATGAAACATATGAGAAAAGAGTAGTTTTTCCTCAAAGAATTGATATGTCTAGGGAAAATTTTCCATACTTACTTGAGATATTGGAAATGATATATAATAGTAATTACAAACGTTTGATTTTAGATTTTAAAAGCGTTGCTACTATAACTCATTCAGCGTATATGGTTATTCTGGCTCAGACTGAAAAGACAATCATTAAGAAGAAAAAGAAACCAATGATTCTAGCTAACAGGAACAATGTATCGGTGTTGAATGTTTTATTTAATAATAATACAAATCTTTATCATAAGCATTTTACTTATGATAGTTTAAAAGAAATATTCCCAAATAAATCAAAAGAGGTTCAGCCAGAAATAACACTTACATTAGAAAAAGATTTAAGGAAAATTGGAATCTATGATTTTTATGAGCTCAATACTATTATAACAGAATTGTTAGGTAATGCTGTTGAACATGGCATAAAAAACAAAGATATTAATTGGTGGCTGCACCATAGATATGACTCCAATTCAAAATCAGTTAAAATATCTTTTGTTGATATGGGCATTGGTATAGCTGGTTCATATAGAAAAGCAGGTTTCCCTGAAGGTTATAAAGATATTGGTGATCAACAGATTGTTAAAGATGCTATGGATGGTTCTTTGGGGTCTTCTACTAAAGATTCTAACAGAGGTAAGGGATTACCGCAAATTTTAAATATGATAAACAAACAATGGATATCGGATTTTATATTGATAACAAATAAAGTTTCAGTTAGATATATAGATGGTCAATTACAATATCAAGATCATGCTAATTTTGTAGGAACATTTTATTCATTTAGTGTAAATATAAATAACTATAGAAAATGGCAAAAAGAATTGAAATAGCTAATGACTTCAGTATATTCCTAGGTGGTAGGTATAGGAGTGTAGGCCCAAAGTCTGGTCAGGAGTTTTATGAAGATATTTTGCTTCCAAAATACGAAGAAGCAATTAAAAACAATGATCAACTTATTATTGCTCTTGATGGAACTAAAGGTTATCCTAGCTCTTTCTTAGATCAATCTTTCGGTGAACTGGCCAGGGAAAAAGGTGTTGATAATGTTAAGAAAACTCTAGAGTTCGAAACAAGAGTTTTCCCTTGGGTCGTTGATTTTATAAAAGAGGAGATATGGGCAAAAACAAAATAATTCAAATATTAATTTATATATTTCTGTTTATCATTGCTGGTATTTCTTTATTATATGGTTTTGGCTTATGGAAGACCTCTTGGTCTTTTAAAGGTGAAGTAGAACTAGTTGATTTTATAAACATAATTGTTACTATTTTTACTGCTGTATTTGCTGCTTGGTATATTTCAAAAAAAATTTCTGAAGAACGTTTTTATAAGGAATTAATAATTTCTGATTTAAGAAAAATTGAAGAACTTATAAGTTCGGTAATAGAAATTCTTATTAGAAATGAACGGTTGGAAGATGATCAAAAGCAGGAAATATTAAATTTGATAGGATATTTGAACAATCTTATAGATAGGTTTGAATTTATAAATGGATATAACAATCAAAATAGTAGTTTAAGAACTGTTTTTTTGAATTTTTATGGTTTATCGACTGATTTTGGTTCTGATACTAATATAGATATACAAAATGTAATAAGAACTGGTAATAAACTAATTAAAGAAGTTCGATCTCAAATAATCAATATAAATGAGAGATAAGGGATTAAAATAGCGGAAACTCCTCACAAAAGTTTTCGCTATTTTTTTGACTGTAAATTAACCTTTTATACATTTGTGCTGCAAAAATAATAATTAAATTTATAATGATAGGTTACATAAAGAAAGAGCCAATAATAAGCTTGGCTTATTTTTGTTTGGGTGTTGGATTAATTGTTCTAGTTGTTTTTATCGTTAATATTTGTGGAACTTATGTCATAAGTAATGAGTTATCCAAAGATGATATGGCTCAGACTGGTCAGGTTGGAGATTTCATAGGTGGTGTTGTTGGTAGTGTTTGGGCTTTAGCAGGAGTACTACTATATTTCAGTGCATTGAGGTTGCAACAGCAAGAAATGAAAAATCAAAGGGAAGAAATGGCTACCAACCAGAAACTTCTTGATCAACAGTTATTTGAAAATACTTTCTTTAATCTTCTAAAAACTCAAGACAATATTAGGGATGGTATTAATGCTAGATTTTATCATATTAGTCTTGATAAAATATTTAAACTAGCTGTTACCAGCGATGATGTTAATGGAATGAACTTCTTTAATAGGTCTATTATAGAGTATAGGAATATTTACAATTTTGTGTCGTCTCATAATTTTACGAAGGCTTCTGATTTTGAAATAAATCAAGAGGTTGAATCTCAATTAGATTACTTTTATGATGCAGTGAATAATGTTATTACTGATAATGAATATTATAATGCTGTTAAACTTTGGGCTATTAATCAATACATAGGTTTTTTATATGGTTCAAATGAGAACACATTTAAAATTGTTCACGAATCAAAAGACGAAAGAGAATATTGTGCTTATGCATATTGGTTATTCTTTTATAAATATGAATTTTGTTTAGGTCATTATTGTCGTCATTTCTATAATATTATCAAGTATTTAGATGATTATAAACAGAAATTATTGTCTCAATTGGATAGTCAATCTGTTGATTATGAACAGGAGAAAAAAAGAATTAATGATAAGATTCATCATTATTTTTCCTTTGCCCAAGCAAGTCTTTCTTCTTCCGAATTAGTAATGTTATATTATAATGTTCTGTTGTTCCCCAAAGCAGAAGAGCTATATAAAAGATATAACATTTTTGAGAATATGCATTTAGAGAATCTTATTAATAAAAAACATGCTGCATTCTTTGACGGAATCAATATAAAGTCAGTGGATAGATTTAAAAATAGAATATGGTATAAATAATTATATATATGAACAATCACAAAATAGTTTTAGTAATAGGCAACGGATTTGATATAGATTTAGGTCTAGAAACAAGATATGAAGATTTTCTTGATAGTAAATACTTTGAAGAGCATATTAAAGGTTCTCCTTTTGAACCAGATAATATTTACAGAAAACAATTTAATGTTTTAAAGGAAGACTTAAATTTATTTGATTACTTATCACATAAATGTAAGAAAAATCAAAATTGGATTGATATTGAAAAAGAACTTGCAGAGCTTGCGAAAAGTAGTACGAAGAGATTTAGAAAAGCTTCTCAAACAGAAGAAGAAACATTTGAATTACTTCATAAACAACTTTGTTCATATTTAAAATCTATTGATTATAGCAATATTAATAATTCAACTTCATTACAGTTACTTCGTGTATTGTGTAAATGTGCTAATGTCGAGATTATATCATACAATTACACAGATTTACATAAGCTTGAATCCTATCTTCAATGTCGATTAAATATGCCTATTGATCATGTTCATGGTAAAATAGAAGATGAGTCTATTATTTTAGGCTTTGAAGATGATATTGAGATTGATAATAGTTATGCATTTATGATAAAGTCATTTAGTCCTCATTATAAATCTCATAATGTCAGGCAAAAACTGTTGGAAGCAAATGAAGTTATTTTCTTTGGACATTCATTAGGCAGTACTGATTATCATTATTTTCAGGATTTATTCAGAAGACAATCAAATCCGGATTTGGCTGATAAAAAACAGATTATTAGAATATTTACATATGATGAGAAATCAAGAAGGGATATTTTAATTCGTCTAAGAGAAATGAATGATAAACGAACTGATTATATCTTTGATTTATGTGATTTTAATTTATATAGGACTAAAAATGGTATTGATAAGAATAAAATAGATATATATTTAAAAGAATTGTTTAATAGAGCTGAGGATATCCCATTGGATACTATCTTGACAAATTTATAAATTGTTCAGCGGAAACTTCCCACAAAAGTTTCCGCTTATTTTTTGCCTCACTATAAACATTTTATTACATTTGGACTATAAATTTAATAGTTTTTAAATGCGGAGTGCTATGAATAGACTTGTATTATTATTGATGTTGATTCTTTCGCTGTCATCATGTGCTACATATGTTGGTGTTGAGCAGATTACGGTAACAGAAATTACAGATTATGCACCATTGACAGATAAGGGGATATTTGTTACGGAAGCGAATAATGTTAACTACGATTATGTGCCGTTGGGTAGTGTTGTTTCAACTACGCGCGGAGCGATACTTCCTACGATGGTTCGTGTCGATGTCGATATGAACAAACTATTCGATTCCATTGGAAACGAATTGATACAGAAAGGTGCAAACGGACTTATCAACTTGAAGATTTCGAATACCTATGAGCCTTCAGTCGTTTATACAACAGTAACCGGTATGGCTGTTTATATAAAAGATCTGGATCTGAAAATGAAAGAAGCAAAAGAAGTTCCAAGTGTTAAACTTTCAGATTGTGTAGTTGATGGCATTAAAGCTTTAATCATTCAAAGACGCCCTTCTGGTATATTTGTATCTACAAGTGAAAAAATGACACCTGTTCAAATTATGAAGATGGTTGATGAACTACAAATAACAGGTAAAGCGGTGCAAATATTTCTTTCTGATGGTGGTGATAAAGCCTATGCTGGTATCACGGACAATGGATATTACATCAATTATGAAACGAAGGAGTTTATAGAACTTTCCAAAATAAACTTAGCGAATTAATGTATGTTCTACGATTATAATTTTGACATTAAATAAAGCGATAAACTATGGATTTTGAAACTGCAATTTATTTAACTGCGATTCTTGAGGTTGTTACCTTGATTTGCTTTTTTGTATTATGCTCTAATGTAGGTGCAATTAAAAAAAGACTTTCTCGTGATGGTGCTACTCCTACATCGGCATTTTCACTTTATGTGGGATTAGGGGAAAAAGAAAAAGCTAAACAGGTTTTAATTGAGATGATTCTCGCAGACACTGCTGTACAGAATACTCTTACAGTTAGTCCGGAAGCTTTAAAGGGAGCTATGGCTAAATATAATGGGATGATGAAAGAGGTTGGCCTGGTATTTGATGCGGAGAAAGCTTTTCAATCAAAAAAAATACTCTAAGCTATGGAAAATAGAGTTGAAGGAGAAAAGCCTCAAAAGACCTGTTTTGTCATAATGCCTATTAGTGACGTGGATGGTTACGAAAAGGGGCATTTTGGTCGGGTATATGAATACCTTATAAAACCAGCATGTGAGGCGGTTGGATATAAAGTAGACCGAGCTGATGACACGCCTAAAACCAATATGATTATACTAGATATTTTGCAAAAAGCGGTGAAATATGATATGGCTATATGTGATATCAGCTCTCGTAATGCAAATGTATTCTATGAGTTAGGTTTTAGACAAGCTTTCAATATGAAAACTGTGCTGATTAAAGATAAGAAGACGGTAATGCCTTTTGATATTTCAAGCATCCGAACTCTATCTTATAGTGAGAGTCTAAGAATTGATGAAGTTGAAAAAGGGCGTGCTGATATACAAAAAGCATTGGAAGAAACTGAGAAAGCAGATTCTAATGATGTGAATTCATTGATTAGCTTGTTGTCTTTTAATAAGGCCGAAATACCAAAACAACAAAATTTGTCAGTAGATACTAGCATTATTTTAAATGCAATAAGTGATTTAAAAGCTAGAGGTAACAATAAAATAGAAGAAACTCATATAATTAATAATGAGAAAATTTCTATAGGTGATGAAGTCATGTTTAGTCCTGATGGAGATATATTCCAATTTGGAACATTAATAAATGTGACTAATAAAAAATATATTGTAGAAACATCGGATAGAGATATTCTTGTTATGGATAAAGATAGTAAATTAGGGACTTCTTTAGTTTCAGCACTATTTTAGATTTCAACTTATAGCGGAAACCCAAAAAGTTTCCGCTTTTTCTTTTGCCATTCCAAAATAAATCCACATATTTGCAATGCTGTACATTTGAATCAGGCGAGATGGCTCGCCAAATAACTTTGCTGCGGGCATTTTTTATGTCCAAGGCTAGCCTATTATATCTTATAGTTCCGTCCCGTGTGGAGTCTTAATGGACCCACGGCCTGATTCAGGTGTACAGCAGCGGGGAGCGGAACTTTTTTGTTTCCTCTCCGTTCTTTAACCAACATATTGTTTCATTTTAAACTGCTGTACAAAAATGAAAAATCAAATTGCATTGCCTGTAAGCCAGGCAAAAGAAAGCCCCATTGTGTTGTGGCTTCACCGTGAAAACAGTCTCTTTTCCACTATCTTGGAAGAGAAAGTATCTAACCGTCAGGCTCTGCTTATGGTTCAGGTCATGACTTCGTTTTCTATTCTCACTTGTTCCGTATTCCTTCACTGGCTGGCTGCTGTCCTTTGTTTGGGCTGGTTTGTGTACTCATTGTTGCTTTGCAAGAAAGGAGGTTTGCGATGACCGATTACACGCCACAACCCGCAACTTTTCGCGTCGACAAATATCAGGCATACGAGGATGATAAAGTTCTGTTTGAACAATACACTATTCTCATGTATGGAAGTGAGAAATTATGCTGTACACGTCCGGAGATGGAGCAGCTCAGTGAATTAATTCAAACCGCATTGAATGATAGAAAGGAGACAAATCATGGAAGATAATAAAGTTCAATTCGACAAGTATATCCTTTATCGTTACTTCCAGGAATATCTTCCTGCCGATAAGGTAACAGATGATGTGATTTATAAGACTTCGCAACAGATTCAGGATGAGTTGTCCGAAATGGCCGATATTACGATTAATGAGATAGCCGAGACAATGGTTGATTTAGGCTACGACCTGGCTATTTCTCCTGAAGGGCGGCCTTCATGGATCATGTTGCGTAAATAGGCATAGCATCATATTTTTATTACATTTTGCAGGGGCGTGGCGTCGGGAAGACGCTACGCCTTTTGTCTTTTTACCCTTTTCTACTGTGGCATACCTTTGAGAAAAACAAAGAATTATGCTTTCTATTCCACAAGATATACCCGACTTTGCTTTGTCTTCACAACTGGATAATTTCCTGATAAGTGCAGACCGGCCGGTAACCTTGCTTCTCGAGCAGGGTGATACTGTCATTCTGCAAGAAACTTATACTCCGGATGCGAAGAATCTGATTCGTATTCTTGACTTGTTTTCGCTGATGGAACCGTACCTTCTCGCTGAACCGTTGTTGTCGTTCAGCTATACGCTCTCAGCTTCAGAAGAAGAAACGCTTTCCAAGACTTTTATAGTGTTGTTATGCAGACCGTATGTTCCATGTACTGCGAATGAGTTTGTGATGAATTACTTTCTTTCAACTTTGGCAGGCCGTAATAAAGTGACAGCATTGGGGAGATCAGAGATACTATACCTTACCACAGGGGCTTTGAATTCTGGAGAAACATCGATTGGGGTAACTGCCGAATGTGTTTTTGTAGATGAGCAGAATCAGCTTCTCTATTTCACTTATGAGCTGGATTCTGTGAAAGACTATGGTATTCGTGCGATTGATGCTTCGCCCTCTCGTTTTACTCAACCCGGATATCAGCTGCTTCGTTACACCATTACAGCCGGTACCCGACAGCAGACTTTTCTTGTGAATCAGGAGCAGCCGGATTTCATTGGTGTAAAGTTTCGGAATTCTTTTGGGGTTGCAGAAACAATCTCTTTTGCAGGCGGAGAGTCTGTTGAACCGGAGTTGACACGAAATGCATCTTATTTTTCCGGACAGTATAAAACCTATTATGTAGATGAGCAGCGTAAGCATACACTCAACACTGGTTATGTACCCGAGTCTATGTTTGCCTTGGTAGATGATATAGCCAGAGCAACAGAGGTTTGGTTGATAGACGAATACGGGGATATACCGATAACTGTTTTAGAGAGCGAAACGAAACGTGATGATGCGCTCGATGGAATGTTTTCTTTTACTATCACTTATGTTTTGGCTTCTCGGTGCCAGCAGCGTCTCCGGCTGCTTCCTGCTATTTTTGATGATACATTTGATGATACTTATAATTAATCTGCCATGAACGTAATACATATCAAAGATGCTTTGCGGTTACTTGAGTCCGGACAACCTTGTAACCTGAAACTATGGAAGCTCAGTACAGGCGATGTCCTTGAATATCGTGGTGCTGTCTGTGTCGGTTCGCACTGGCGAAAAGGCATTCATCGTGTTCGCCTGCCGGCTTCAGGACTGATACGTTCCTTTCGGGATATATCGCTATTCGAGATTAACAACATGACTATATACCTCTAAAAAACAAGTATGGATAAGACAAGACTACAATATGACGACGGCTTCATGCCTGGTGAGATATACGACATCGAGGTATCCAATGTAGCAACAGAGATGAGTACGGTGACTGATAGTTCGCTGGTCTTTGATGAAGATGCAGATATCCAGACGACTCCTGTTCCTGGGCGTAACGGAATGTCGTATGTCAACTTTGGTACAGACAACCAGTTGCCGTTCGAGATTATCAAAATGATTGGAGTAGACGAGGTAATGAGCCAGAACAAGCTGTTTAATGTGATTACGTGCTATGGAGCCGGTCTGAAGTATATGGATGTGGATACAGAGAAACCTACTACACATCCGGACATCAAAAAATGGATGCGGCGAAACAACCTCCCGACATTCCAGCTCGAGCAGGCTACTGATATGAAGTATTTCTTCTTCTGTGTATCGGTCATCATCTTGTCACAGGATGGCAGGAGTATTAATCGCCTTGTGCATAAAGAAGCGTGCTATTGTCGTTTTGAGAAAGCCCGAAACGGTAAGATTAACCATGTGATTTATGCCAATTATCGCAGCAATGCTTCACTTGCTCCAAGTGATTACGAAGTGATACGCTTGCTTGATCCGCGCGACCCGATGGGTGAACTGATGGTCTTGATGGGGCGTGAACCGGGGCGTGACGGCTTGACAAAAGTGAGAACTTCTGAACGAAAGTTTGCCGTTCTGGTTCGCTTCCCGACTCCAGGCTTCCAGTATTATCCGATACCGTATTACACCAGTATCTTCCGGGGAGATTGGTACGACATCAAACGGCTAATCGGCAAGGGTAAAAAAGCTAAGTTGCGCAATCATGCCAGTGTAAAGTATCAGGTGGAGGTGCATAAGGACTATTGGAGTAACATCTGCACGGAAGAACGTATCACCGACCCGTTGCTGAAGCTCGAGCGTATCAAGAAGGAAAAGGAGAATATCAAGAACTTTGTCTCCAGTATTGAGAACTCTGGAAAAGTCTGGATTACGGGGTATTACATTGACCCGAACGGGCGAGAGGTCAAGATGGTACGTATCAATGTCATTGAGGCCGGCAAAGAAGGTGGTGATTGGAGTGAAGATATCCAGGAGGCCAGCAATATCACTTGTTATGGCGACAATATCCATCCGAATCTGGTTGGTGCCACTCCTGGCAAAAGTCAGAGTAATAACTCCGGATCGGATAAGCGGGAGTTATTTACGCTCAAGCAGGCATTGGAGATTCCTTTTCACGACCTGATGAATATTCCCCATAATATCGTGATTGAATACAACGGATGGAGTGAAAAGGTTTATCCGGATGTTCCGATGGTATTGCTTACCACGCTCGACCAGAATACTGATGCTAAAACAACAACCCCTCATATATCACAGAATGATGACGATAACTAAAGAACAATTCGAAAAGATCATATCTTCGGCTACAAATTCAACTTCCGAAGTCTTTGATATGATTTCCCCGCATCTCGAAGAGGTCGGGATGCAGCTTCGCAATGAGTTGCTTGGTGCGATGGCAGATGACTTAGAGGCTGTTCCTGGATTGGAGCAGTGTGTGATGAAGCTTATTTGCCTTCGCACGTATGCCGAACAGATTCCGCAGCTTGACTTGGTGCTGACACCCACAGGTTTTGGGGTGGTGTCTAATCAGAACTTGGCTCCGGCTTCTGCCGATAGAGTTAAAAATTTGCTGCAGCAGATAACCAATGCTTATGAAGATAGTTATGACAGATGCCTTGAATTATTGGTCGGTACAGATTGGGCTGATACAGCACTGGCTCGTATCAATATTCCAAATCTGATTTACACGGCTAGGCAACTGAAGTTATATGCCGATTTTCCGGATGCCCATCGGTCAAAACTGATTGAGCTTCGGACAAAGATGTATCAGGCAGAAGAAAAGATCATGCAGCATGTGTCGGCTGAGTTCTTTGAGCATCTGCTTGAGCAGACTCGTCATAATGCATTCACTAAAGAAGAAACTGCTATGGTAGACTATATGTCCAAGTTCATAGGTTTTTGTATCGTGAAGAATTATTCGGCCGCAAAGAATATGCTTGAGCGTATCGAGAATTATGCAGAATCTCGGCTTGATGCTTTCTCAAGCTATAAAGATTCGGTTGCGTATAAAGCTAAACATTTCCAGACATACCAGAATGAAAAAGACGATTCCACATACTTTTGGGGATAGGATTCTCGATTTCCGGTTCCCGACATCGTGGCGACAACTCAATCAGGAACAGTTGAGGTATGTATTCTTGGCCATTACGCTCTTTCCTCCTGCTAAAGCCAAGACCTATATCTTCATACGCTTTACAGGTATTCGGATAAAGAAGAAACTCAAACAAGGCTGGTTGTGCACGTATCGTATCGGTTGGCGGAAACGGTTGAGATTAGTCATACATGACTGGCAGATCTGCAGCTTTCTCCGCCAGCTGGATTATATATCTGCGCCCAACAGCTATCCTGTTCGGTTGGACTGGATAGCTGGCAGATATGCTATCGATGCGTTGGTTCATGGACTTAGTTTCGAGGAGTATTTGTGCTGTGAGAATCATTATCAGGGCTATCTGTTTTCACAGGATATATCGCATCTCAAGGCTTTGTATAGTTTCCTTTATAAAAAGAAGTCCGGTATTACAGCTGCTTTCAAATCCTTCTTTTTGCATCCCAAAGAATATGAACTGTTGTCTGTGTTTTTATGGTGGGGCAGTATAAAGTTGTATTTCGCTTCTCTTTTCCCTCATTTCTTCCAGCCATTACAGCGGAATGTTGAAGAAGAACCGACCGTACCTGACCTGATGGGTGTGATGAACGCGCAGATCCGTGCCTTGACCGGTGGTGATGTGACAAAAGAAAAAGAGGTGCTGCAGATGGATTGTTGGCGGGCTTTGACTGAACTTGATGCCAAGGCACATGATATTCAATTACTCAAATCAAAACAGAAAAATGGATACAAGTAAATTCTTTGATGGGCATACGTATTTTACTAATCTGGCTCAAAAGAACAAGCTGGCCAAAGCCAATGCTTTCTTTCCGTGTTCCTGCAGCGGTATAAATTCACTGCAGGATGTGCTTGAGAACTTCCGTCGCCAGTCGGCCTTTGTCTGTATCGATGATACCAACGATGCGGCCACAGAGCAGATAGGGGGTGGCTGGTTCCGTAAACGTACTTTCACGGTATTCCTGCTGATACGGTACCGCTTTGATGATATGTCCGACCGTAAGGAGAAATTGGATATCTGTAGACAGTTATTCCGGCAATTCCATACGCGCATGATTCGTGACAAATACATCTATGAGGATTTGGATCTTTCTTTCCTTAATGTGTCACGAATCTACTCCCGTGAGCTTGGTGAGTATTTTCTTTCTGGCTGCACAGGTTTATACTTTATGGCAGAAATGACAGAACCGACAGATTTGTGTTACGATGGCTCGCAGTGGGAAGACGAATAAGATAGATCCGAACAGGCCGAAGGCTTCTGCAGAGAACCGTAAAAAGTACCAGGAAGCATGGGCAGACACCATGATTACAATCTGGAGAGAGAAGATAGAACGCCTCAGGGTAGTGCATACCTATTCGCTCCATCAGCAGATTAATGAGAATGTGATAACCTCTTCTAATGATGTGGCCACGATTCAGCACAAATTCCTTGAGTATGGCATCTACCAGGATATGGGTGTCGGTAAGGGGTATACGAAGGGGAATGGGGGAGACTTGAAGATTCTGGATCCGGCATATCGTGCAGAACATCGGCTTGATGTACCTCGTAAGGTGGGACCGAAGCCGGGAGGGTATTATACTTCAGGTAATCCACGCAAACCTCGCGAATGGTTTTCGCGTCCTTATTTCGCATCAGTCATGGTGCTTAAAGAGCAGATGGCATATATGTATGGAGAAGAGTTCTGTGGTTTGTTGGTGGATAAGATTGAAGAAGCAAATCATAAACGTAGCACGACTCTTCGTTCACGTTTGTATGGTTCTCATAAATAAAACTTTGTCTTTTTACCTTCTAACTCGGTAAGTTTATTTCGTGAAAAACTTAAAATTATGGCAACAAAAACATTCGAAGAACTCAGAAAACTGGCTATACAGATTCGCGATGAAAAGGCGAACAAGCAGAATACGGCATTACGAATCGGCAATTTTCTTTTGTCGTCCTTGGATAAAATGGAGTCGATGGATATTGCGGATATTGCAGAAGCGGTATTACAGGCTGAAACTGCGGCCGACGAAGCAAAAAGGCAGGCAGATATTGTGGCGCAGTCTGGTGATATCGTAGAAGAAGCGATTAAACAGGGGGCGGCTGCAGAAGCTGCTGCAGCTGCTGCCAATGCTGCTGCGGATAAGGCAACGAATGAAGGATTATTTAAGACACAGCAGGATCTGTCTGAAGAAGAACAGGGTCAAGTGAAGCGAAACTTGGGTATCGAAGACCTGATGGCCTCTTTGGAGACTCAGACCATCGAGGGATTCTCCGAAACAGTCAATGCTACTACTTCTACAAAGTCAGTAGATAACATTATCCCTCCTTTCATTGACTTCGCTATAGTAGATCTGGGCAGTACGGATGGTAGAGAGTTGCCTACAACTCCTTCCATGTCCGTAGTTCTGGCTAAAGTAACTGATGATGGCCGGGTGAAAATGCAGGGTTATCTCAAAACATCGCATGAAGAATACAATATTCAGGTTGTTTCCGGGTCTGCAGAAAAGTATGCATTGAATGTTAATATCATAACAGACATTGAGACAACTTACAAGGTCTTTCAGATTAGATATCTCTCTACTTCCGATGGTGGCAAATTCAAGGGCTCGTATGGAGAGCTCTCCCAGCTTCAGGCCGCATACCCTACAGCTGGCAATGGCAGCTATGCTTTTGTGGGCAATCCTCGTCATCTCTATGAGTGGAATTCTAACGCATGGACAGACAAAGGAGAGTTTATTACCAATGTGGATCAGGTTATTGATGCACAGTCGGAGAGAGCTATTTCGAACAAAGCGGTTTCGGCAAAACTTACCGAGTTAGATGGAAAAATAAATGGTATAAAAATCGAATCTTCAAAGTTTGTTATAGGATTGTGGCAAGGGGATAATTCTCCCACTGAAACCTCTACTGAAGGTTATCTGAGAAGTGAAACATTCTATAATATCTCTACTGATTCTGATATACTTGTTAGCTTATATGATGCAAATAAAAATAAAGTAAGATTATCAGATTATGGCTTGATAATAAAGTTCACAGACTCGGAAGGTAATAAAGTTAATTCATCGTATCAAAATACAGGTATGGATATATCTGTTCAAGGCAATGCGAAACGTTTATATATACATGCAGAAACAGAAAAAATTAATGCTGTAAATGGATTTTATTTACTGGGATTATATAATGAATCTTTAGTAGATTATATAACAAATACGGATAACAGATTGCGTTCTGCAGAGGTAATTTCAACTACTGCTTTAAATAATTCTAATAATGCCCTCCAAAGAGCTGATGAATTAAATAAAAATTTAAAATCAACGGAATCCGTCGTAATAAATTCAAGTGATTATGTAACTGGTCTATGGCAGGGGGATAATCCACCTATCGGAAATTCTACTGAAGGATATTTGAGATGTAATATGCCTTATGATGTAGATACAAGTGAGAGCAATATAATATCAATGCTTGATTTGTCAGGACATGAAGTACGTATAGGAAATTACGGTTTAACGATAAAGTTTACTGACGCTAATAACGCTAAAGTTTCTTGGGTATATGAAGATGGTGGAAATAAAATCAAAGTACAGGGAAATGCAAATCGCATGTATATACATGCGACAGAAGATAAAATTGAACCTATCAATGGTTTTATGTTATCAGGTCTTTATAGTAAAAAAACAATTGACTACATAAATAAAATAAATAAAGAGCAGGAAGAGTTAAAGTCTGTTGTTGATAATACTACAAATAAGGTTAATGAACTTTATACAACAACCAAATTATCTTATACACCAACAAGCATACTTGAAGTTTTTCCTAATAAAGGATATGTAGGTAGTTCTTTGAACAATCAACCATCAAATTTATCTGGGAATAGCTGTATTGAAGTGTTGGATGTATCATCTGTACCCGATGATACTGTTATTTATGCTACAAATTTGTTGAACGAGAATTTATTTGATGGTTGTACATTCAAATATTATGGAGAGGATAATAATCAGATATCAACATCTTGGGGTAGTGATATATCGACAGGAAATAGAGGGTACAAGAAACCAAGTGGCGCTGTTAAATTAGGAATGCATTATATAAACTCAAGAATTGAAGGAGATATAACACAATTCTTGAAGTCGTTGAAGATATATAATATTCCGTACATCCAAAAAAGTGTTTTTGAACAAATTGATAATATAAAAGAAGATATTGAAATAGTTGAAGAAAGGGTAACTTCTTTAGAGAAAAAAAAATCATCATCGTATAAAGATGTTTTAAAGATACTTTTTATTGGCTCATCCTTTGGGGTAGACACAATCAGAGAAGTGGGGAATATATGTAAATCTTACGGAATTGACGTAGTGTTAGGAAATGCCTATATTGGAGCAGGAACATTAGACACTTTTTTAGGAAGATGGAACAAAGAGCAGGGTGTTACTTATTATAAATGGAAATACCAAGCAACTGATTGGGAGCAGTATAATGGTACAACAGGTAAATGGTCAAGCGAACCGAATTCTGATATAACTGATGAAGGAGAACCAGTACCAGCGGATAACACCGTAATGATGGATTGGATATTATCTGACGAAGCATGGGATTTTGTCATTCTGCAAAATGGGGCATATCAATCTCCATATCCCGACCAATCTGTTTTTTGGGAAAAGGGGGAAGATGGAAACATAACAAAGAATATTGTACAAGAACTTATAGACAAGTGCAAGAAAACATGTCTTTATAGTAATCCTGTTTTTGGGATGAATATGACATGGGCATTTTCTGTTTATCATACTATTTCAGAACAACATGGAACAAGTGGAACCAACAACGACAGATGGCTCGATTATGGAAGCAATCAGAAGGAAAGACAAATTGGAATGTGGACAAATATTGCTAAAAACTACAAGGATTGTATTGCTAATTGTCCCGATGTTAAATTTGTTATTCCAAGTGGAACAACCATACAAAATGCAAGAACTAATCTTACATTAAGAAATAGTACAATCTACACATCTGCTGTTCCAACTCCTCCAAGTATAGAACAGGCAGAAGCTGTTATAAGTCTTGATGGTATAGAAAGCACTTATCCGTTCATGGATAATGTTGCAAATTGGAAATACAAAACAGACTTTACAAGAGATTCTATACATGCAGATTTTGGTATAACACGATATATGATTGCAGGAACATTGTTTCAAACATTTATATCGAAGATATTTAATCTTGATATTGAAGATTGTACTTATAGAATATCAGATAATACATTGCAATACACTCCTGTAACGGAAGATAATATCATCTTAATCAATAAGTGCATTAAAGAGGCTTGCAATAAACCTTTTGAAATAACTACTATTGAATCGTAGACTTTTTATCGGCTGGTGAGATTATTGAAGAAATAACAAAAAAGAAGGATAAAAAATGAATAAGATAGATTCAATTGTAATTCATTATTCTGCACATGTGCAGAGCAAAATATAGGGAAGTAGGAAATTGCTCAGATGTATCTGCTGAGAGGATTCAGCATGATTGAATATAATTATGTTATTCGATTGGCTGCTATCGTAGAGGTTGCCCGTAGTCTGACCATTGACGAGGCGCAATGTAAGTTGAAGGTATTCTTCGGTGTGTCGTATAACAAGCATTCCATCGGTATCTGCTACGTGGATGGTTTGGATGAAATCGGAAATGCGGCTGATACTCGGATACCGTAGCAGAAGGAAGCGCTTGAATTAAGGAGTTTTGCGGAAAGTTTCCAGATTGTGGAAGGTCTTGGGTATCGTGATACATCACTGGATCTTGGCGGGAATGGTATTGTCGAGTTTAATGAATGGACGAAGATGTGTCCATGCTTTAACGTAGGAAGTGAGTATAAAGATTTGCTTACAGAATAATAATAAAATTGTAAGTTTAAAGCGTTCTTTGACTTGTTGGAACACTGAAAAAGGTATTTTAAATCAAAATCAGCATTTTTTTTTCAAAAAAACATATCAATTGTGGTAAATATAACAAAAAAAAGCCATATTTGCAACATCAAATATACTAAGCAAATAGTGTTTTCAGGATGATGTTTTATTAATTTAAAATGAATAAGGGTATGGAAGAAAAAATCAATGACATCATCATTCAGCATTTAGGATTGTCTTTTTTTATTTTTTGTGCTTTAATAGTAGCTATTATAGTGGCCTCTATTTGGTGTTATAAAATCTATTTAAAAGTAAAGACGATAGATGATTTTCCCTGCAATAGACATCAGGAGAAAATGAATGAGCATGACAATGCTGTAGGACGCATTGAAACAGCAATTACATATCTGACTAAAGAGATTGATACGGCAATGAGAACATTCCAACAACAGAATATAAGAACTGACGGATTTACACAAACACACAGTCCACTTTCTATAACTGAAAAAGGATGGGAAATGGTTAAGCGTTTGGGAGTAGATAAAATGTTTGAGAATAATTGGTCTAACATAGAAAAATTAATAGACAACGAAACTCCATCTAAAAGTGCTTATGATATTGACCGTTTTTGTGTAGAGCAGGCTGTTGTGTTTCCTGAGAAGTTTCTTTCTGAAAATGATATAGCATTATTGAAAGAAGATGCATATAAGAATGGGCTATTATTAACTTCCTATATGAAGGTTGTAGCTGTTCTATCAAGAGATAGATACTTACAAAAACATGGTATTATCATGGATGATATAGATAAATAAATTTTTGATTAATATCTTATAGCGGTGTTCCAATGGTTCACCGCTTTTTTATGCCTGAGCGGTATCCAAACGAGCATGGAGAAAATTATTATGTTAAGAAATGGATTTATTGTTTTCTTTTGATTTCCGTATTCTGTTCCTGAAATAGTATGAAACTTGTATCTGTAGAGACGGTAAAGCATGATAGCATTTATATCAATAAGGTTCAGGTAGACTTAGTTTATCATAGGGATTTAATTTATGTAGTAGAATAACTTAATGAAATGGAGATAAAAGTTCCTTTTGGATAAACACTGGTTGGGACTTTGGGAGTATTAGTATATTTTTGTTTGAAGGGTAATCAAAAATAGAAATAATTCAAGCTTCAAGCATTTTTAATAACTTTGCGTTTAAAGTCTACATTTGTAAATTTATTTTGGAATACTTGAAAACTAATAGTTATGAATCTGATTTTATCAGCTTTTTTATCTGACACCTTAAATAGTCTAGAGAATCTGCGTAAGAATGGCGTCTGCAAAGAATTTTCTTATAATCTTAAATGTGAAGAACTGGAGGATTTCCTAAATTTTGATATCAGAGACTCGCTTAAATATAAAGAGTTATTTCAAGAACTGATGCAGATGAAAGGCCCTGTTTTATATTGGTATGAAATCACATCAAACCATTCAAACGATGATATAATAAAGGCTTTGCGTGAGTATGAACAGAGAAATGAGAGAGCTACTCCTGTGATTTATAAAGGTTATGATAAGGTGACAAGAATCTTATATGTAGGGAAATGTAAAGGAACCTTTTGGGGGCGAGTTATTCAACATTGGGGCTATTATAAGGTGCCAACAACCCAGGGCCTTCAACTTTATCATTGGGCTAAAGATCTTCATTTAGAGGTTCGCTTACATGCCTTGGAGTTCGCTTCTGATATGACAGATATTATGCCTATCGTAGAATCTTATTTTGCTAAGCAACTTCATCCTTTAATAGGTAAACATATTTGATAATAGGCTAAATATTATATAGAAAAAGCCCCTTCTGGATAAACACCGGTCGGGGCTTTTCTGCTATTAATAAGCAACATCTCTACGGTACAAAGATAATCAAAAAGCTCTAATAGGTAGGTATCCTAAAGATATCCCTGTTAGAACTTTTGTCTTTTTACCCTTTGGGATGGATACATACCTTTGAGCAACAAACAAATAAAAATATGACAAAATTATCCAATCTGTTTGAGTGGCTGAAGATTAGTAACCGCCCAAAATTAGTCAAAGCGAGTTGTTTCATTTTTGTTCTCTGGATTATTGCCGTGCTGCTCCTGACCGCTATGTCTACCCTGCAGGCAGCGTTTACAGGTGTTGTATGCGTATTTGTCGTGATGTGTACTGCAGAGTACATTCAAAAAAGTAGTGGGAGTGTATGGGACTGGCTGGATGTACTGGCTGGCATTATAGTTCCTGCCTTGTTCACTGTAGTCTTGTGGATATGGTCTTTGTTGAGTTGCTGACTTTTAAAATCGAGTATCGATGGAGAAATATATAGGTTTTATAACGCAGGATGTTCGTTCGGGTGTGACAATAATCTTTACATGCTTGATTCTTATTAGCGTGGCTTGTATGCTGGATATGTGGACAGGAATCGAAGCAGCTAAGGCTAATAGCGAAAAGATCAGGAGTAAACCATTGAGGTATACAGTTAGCAAAATTGTAGATTACTATCGTTTGGTGATATTTTTTGTATTAATCGATGTGCTGGGATTATGTTTCCCATGGTATAATTTACCCTATGGGGCAATCATTGGTACTGTAGGTGTGTTGTGCGTAGAAGGTTTTTCGGTGATAGAGAATCTCAGACGAAAGAAAAGCCATGCAGCAGAAGTCGCTGTAATGGCGGCAAAAATTGTGGAATGTCTGTCGCCGGACGAAGCTAAAAAGATTATCAAAGCAATTAAAGAGGAGGATAACAAATGAGTAAACAACCAAGAGGATTACGTAATAATAATCCGGGGAATATCCGCAACAGTCAGCGTACAGACTGGCAAGGTGAAGTAGATGAAACTTCTAAGAATGATAAGTCATTCGAAGAGTTTGAGACAATTGCCTATGGTTACAGGGCATTGATAAAATTGCTTCAGAATTACCGTAAGCTGCATGGGTGCCAGACAATGGCCGATTTTATAAAGCGCTGGGCTCCGGAAACAGAGAATAACACATCTGCATACATCAAGAGAGTCTGTACTGAGATGCAGGTTCCTACGACCTATGTTCCGGATGTCAATGACAAAACGACCATGTGTGCATTTGCGGCTGCCATATCTCAGGTGGAGAATGGGGTACCGGCTGCAATGGCTGATGTAGAATCTGGATGGGATTTATTATGAGGTATTTGGTTATACTTACATTCTCATTGATTTGTGTTACGGTGTTTTTCGGGTGTAAAACTGGGAAACACCTGACATCGCAGGATAATCAGACACAGATTATTGTGCATGATAAATTGGTCCCGGTGTACAGACCGTCTGATTCTGCTGCCATTCGAGCTTTATTGGAATGTGATTCTAATGGGCGTGTTGTCTTGTCTTGGCTGGATTTGGCTCAATCTGAGAATGCACGCCTAAAATTTCAACTTGATTCGATGGGTAATCTGTTGGCAGATTTCAGAGTTCCTTCCGATACTGTCTTTATTCCAGGAAAGGATAGTACAATTATGAAGACTACTGTGGAAAGGGTAGAGGTGGAGAAGGAACTGAATTCCTGGCAGAAGTTCTGTATACGTTTTACGATTATTGTGATGGTGGTAATCGTTCTGTTTGTTGGTTTCAAATTTCGTTCAATCCTAAATTTATTCAGATAATATGGCAATAGACCAGGTAGCTACCGTAGAGGTTCGTGTCAATGGTGAGGAAGCCAAGCAGGAACTCAAAGATCTGGAGAAGTATGCAACATCTCTTAAAGGCCAGTTGGCTGATGCCCACAAGGTTGGTGATACGGCTACAATAAAAAAGCTGACTTCCGAGTTGCGCAAGACGGAAACTCAGATTAAGACGTTGAAAAAAGATACCACTGCGTTAACTGAGGTGATGAATAACCTCGACAAGGCTACTCCCAAAGAACTTCGGGCTACGTTGGCAGCCATCAATAAGCAACTGAATAGTGGATATATTAAAAGGGGATCGGCTGAATGGAAGTATTATCAGCAGCAGGCTAAACTGGTAACTGCAGAGCTGCAGAAGATTAAGTTGGAAACTCAGGAGACTACCAGTTGGCTCGACCGGATGAATAATGGTCTCACCAAATGGGGCGGTATGATTGCGACAGCAGCAGCTGCTTTAACAGGTGTCTCGTTTACGATAAATAAGTTACGCAGTAATCGCGATGACAAAGAAGAGGCTCAGGCTGAGCTGAAGGCGCTTACTGGCCTTGATGATGAATCCATTGCATGGTTGACTCGTCAGGCAGAGATTCTTTCTACATCAATGGAAAAATCAGGTCTTCGTATCCGGCAATCATCAGATGAGATTTTGCAGGCCTATATGCTTATTGGTTCTAAAAAGCCGGAGTTGTTGGGTAACAAAGAAGCACTGAATGCGGTCACAGTCGAAGCTATGCGCTTGGCTACTGCTGCTAAAATTGATTTGAGGGATGCAGTTACGGCTACAACGATTTCTTTGAATATGTATGGCGAATCTGCAGATCAGGCGGCCAAATATGTCAATGTGTTGGCTGCTGGTTCCAAAGAAGGTGCTGCTGATGTGGCTTCGCAGGCAGCTGCCATCAAGAATGCTGGTGTAGCCGCTGCAACGGCTGGTGTGCCTATCGAAGGTCTGCAGGGAGCGATACAGACACTTGCTGAAAAAGGAGTGGAAGCGGAAGTGGCCGGTACTGCCCTGAAAAAGTTCTTCCTGGTATTGCAGACTGGACCGGATGAAACAAATCCTAAAGTCGTAGGACTCCAGACTGCTCTCGAGAACTTGAACAGTAAGGGGATGTCGGCTGGTGAGATACAGAAGATGTTTGGTGAAGAAGCCTATTCTGCAGCATCCATTCTCATTCAGAATGTAGATGCTGTAGACAGATATACACAGGCTGTTACTGGTACCAATATTGCGGTAGAACAGGCCGCCATCAATTCTGATACAAACAGGGCAAAACTGGAGCAGCATAAAAATGCCATCAAAGAAGCGGGTATAGAATTGGCCGAGAGATTGAATCCGTCTATTATGACTTTGACAAGTCTTACTACTAAGGTAATTACGATTTTGCCTCGGCTCATAGATTTTGCAATAGAATATCGTAGTGTGATTATATCTAGTACTGCAGCAATAGTTGCATATTCTGTTGCTGTGAATACAGCTACTATCAAAACAAAGTTGTATGATACATGGACAAAGGTTGCAACAGCATCTACTTCGGCCTTTAACAAAGTGCTCAAACTCAATCCGGCAGGTTTGGTTATAGGTGGAATTGTGGCGTTGGGTACATATTTGATTACAAAACTGGTGCCCAATACCGATAAAGCAACCGAGGCGCAACGTAGGTATAACGAAGAGCTCGAGCGTACACAGGAAGAACTGAAACGATACCAGAATATCGAAGACCGGTTTAAGAATATCAATAACCTGAATGATCGCCAAAAGCAGGCGCTTAAACAGGATGCTCAATCGGAACTGGCGGCAATAGAAGATAAGTTGACGCAGGAGACCATTGCTTATCAGAAGTATTATGCTGAACAAAAGAAACTCATTATGGAGAGAACGGATGTGGATGAAGGGCAGAGGCAGGCTTTGCTGAAATCTCTGAATAATCAGGTTGAGGAGAAAACTGATGAACTTGAGTATCTTTTGCAGAGAGAAAAAACTTTGAAAGATATCATAGCTTCTATACCTGAGCAAAACAAGGTGAATACAACAGTGGGTGGTATAGAAGATAGTCAAAATACTTCTTCTGCGGTAGAGGTTGCTTCTAAAGCTGAGACTGCTCGTTATTATGATGAACTGTTGCAGCTCAAAAAGTCTTATCTTGATTCTGATTCTATGACACAAAAGGATTATCAGGCTTTGTCTGAGGATTTGGAGAGACAGCATCTTGAACGGATGCTGGCCATTGTTGGACTGGAGCCGGAGAAGCGTCAGCAGATTCAGGATAAATTGCTGGAGATGAGAATTAAATTCAAAGAAGAGTGTATACAGCAGGATGAACAGGCTGCAGAAGAAGCTTCTGAAGAGACTTTTTCTAGAATGGAAAAGCAATACCAGTTGGAAGTTCAAGAGGCAACAAAGAGGCACTTTGAAACTCTTTCTTCAGAAGAAGCATACTATCAGGAATTGGCTGATATTCAAAAACGATATTATGATGAAGTTTTGCATACGACCCAAATTTCTGAAGAAAGAAAGGCTGAAATACAGCAAAGAATCGAAAGACAGAGTCTGGAAGAGTCAGAGAAAAATAAGCAAGAGTATGAAGCTAAACTTCGTAAGACAGTACGATTAGCTCAAGATATAGGCAGCGATTTTGGCTCTACATTTGCAGAATTGGTCGCAGATTCAGAAGCTACAATGGCCGATTATATGAAAGCCACTGTTTCTTTGATTTTGGATACATTGCAAAAGATCATGCTAGCTTCTATTGCAGAAACCCAAATAAAAAATATCTCGACATTTGGTTTTATTGGTTTGGCAAAGGCAGCAGCTGAGATAGCTTTGATTACTGCTGCTTTCGAAACAGCCAAAGCTGCAATCAATGGTTTCGAAGAAGGTGGATATACAGGTTCTGGTCGACATGATGAGCCGAAAGGTATTGTTCATGCCGGTGAGTTTGTGGCTAACCGTTATGCGGTTAGTAATCCTTCAGTGCGTCCGGTTCTGGATCTGATAGACAGGGCGCAGAAGAATAATACAATTGCTAGTCTTACTGCTAAAGATGTATCTGCAGTATTGTCAGGTGTTAGTTCGACGACAAACAACACATATTACCAACAGACTGTACCGATTGATAATGGTATGCCAGCCGTGATGACGGAAGTGGTTAAGGTGATGGGTACTTTGAACAAGAGGCTTAATGAACCGATTTACACATATACTAAGGCTACCGGTAAGATGGGTATAAACGAAGCCCAGGAACTTGTAACGAAGATGAAGAATAACGCATCAAGAAGACTCAGCTTATGACACAATTATTCATTGATGGGCAAGAAGTGATACTTTCCGAGCAGTTTGAGCTGGAATTGATCACCGAGAATCCATATTTTACTCGCAAGGGAGAATATACTTATGATATAGATATTGACCTCAGGAATCCGAATAATAGGATGATTTATCAACACATCAACCGATCGGATGTGACGAAGACTTTCAAGAATCGTAAAGCGGTGTTATTGTCAGGGCCGGTTGAAATAATTTCTGGCATTGAGATTATTCTTTCTATAGAAAGTAATATTGCTAAGATTCAGATTGTAGCAGGTAATTCTCAGCTTAATTATGAAGGTGGAGATACAAATATTAGGAGTTTATCTTTTGATAGTATTTCCTTGAGTTCAGAAGAGGCAATTCAGACTCTGTTTGGAACCTTTCCGAAACATCATTCGGTATATACACCGGTCATTACAGGAGTTGATTCTGATAATAATACATCTGTTTTAAATAAAGTTCAGGTTGGTGAGGATATTTCTTTTACAGATTCAAGCAATATTTCTCCACAATATTATCTGATGTATGTGGTTGAGAATCTTATGCAGAAGCTTGGTTTTGTTAAAGGCTTGAATGAACTGGAGAATGATCCTGTGTGGTGCAGGACATTTATTGTAAACCCATACAAAGATGTTGCATTACAGGAGTTGTTGCCAGATTGGACGATAAATGAGTTTATTGAACAGGTTGAATTATATCTGAATTGTATCATTTCGATTGACAGGCAGAGCCAGAGATTCGATATCGTTGATATGAACGAATACTTTGCCAATACAGAAACAGCCTATTTGGATGATGTGGTTGATGATAGTGTGGAGAAAACTTATGATGTCGATACAAACTATGCGTTTTCATATAAGAACGTATCTTATGATTTGCCAGGTGACAGTTATTATAATTATGTGAAACTTAAAGATGGAGTGAGAAAGAGCTGCACGGTTGTTACCAGTGAAGAATGGGATGATTTTAAAGCGGATTATGACACGTATTATTCAGGACCTTATCTCCTTCATTCAGAGGATTTCAATCTTGATTATGCAGTAACCAGTTATCCTTTATCGTCAGGAGAGCAGAAAGGACTAATCATTGTAGACCGTTTTAAAGATGCAGGAGACCCAGATGCCCGAGACAAAAGTTCTTTCAAGATTGTTCCGGCCATCATCGAAGATAATGAAGTGTACAGTATGACAGGTGGTCGTTTCATTTATGGTCCGGCTGTAAAAAAGATAAGAGCGGAGAAGAGCAGTGCCATCAACGATTTGATTAGTGGTTCTGGTGATACAGAAGATATACCGGATAAACTGTATATTGGTCTTTACTATGGCATATGCAAAGGCTTGAACAGAGGTCCGGACGAATATCCGGGTGAATATTGGGATAAAATGCCGATGTCTTCCAATGATCGGTATTTTATGAATAAACCTAGTTCAAATTATGGCACACAGAATATCTTGACTTTACCTGATTATTCATTGATCCTCGATGGTCATAATGGTTTGTTTAACCGTGTGTATAAAAACAAGCGGGTGATTGATACTTCTGTAGAATATCATTTCCGGTTTTTGGTTAACGAAGTGTATGAATTGAACAGGCTGTTTATGATTCATAACAAGAAATATTACTGTAAGGAGATGCGTTACACAGTTCATCCTCAAGGAATAGATAAAGTTGCAGAAGGCGTTTTTTATCTGGCAGAATAAAGGTAAGATATCACGTTGAACAGCGTGGTATCCCGATGGTTTAGAGTTCTCCTTCAAAATGTTTCGTTTCTTCATGCACTGTCATATTACTACCTTTGAGGTATTTGTTTGTAGTGGAAATATCAGCATGTCGGGCCTGATCACGTGCAATTACAATTCCTTCAGCATTGGCCAGATCACGTATTCCGGAATCTTTCAAGGAATAGAATTGGTAACTATCCGGAAACTTGAGTTTTGTACGGACTTTGTTGAAGTAGTTTCTGTAGACTTTGGTTGTGACCTTTTCTTTTGAGGGTTTGAATCCTTTACCAAACAAATAATAATCACCCGGATGTTTGAAGATTTCAAGGTCAAGCATCGTCTTGATAAGTTTGTCATTAAGGCCTACCATGCCATCCTTTCGGTTCTTGCTTATACTCGATGCTATGAAGACCTTCTGCTCCTTCAGATAGATATCAGACAGGCGAATGTTTGTTATTTCGTCTGGTCGGATAAAGGTGTAGTAGGCAAACTGGCACAAGAACAGAAAGTGAGGGTTCTCTTTCTTGAGATACTTCTTGAGCTTTCTGATGTCGGGTATGCTCAAGGCTGCTCGCTTCTTTTCGTCTTCCTGTAACATGCGGATGTTCTCGACCGGATTCTTGACCAGGTATTGTTTTTCCATCATCCAGTTGCATACGGATGACAGCCATGTGCGATAGTTGTTTCGGGTTCTTGCAGATGAATCACGGTCTAATAGGATATAGTCAAGAAAATCGGAGATAAAAGACTGGTCAATCTGATAAGCATACACGATGGCTGGTATATGTTTGGCTGTATATTCTTCAAAGACCCTCAGACGCTTTTCATAATCCTTGATGGTATTCTCTTTGATGGTTCCTGCAGTATAGAGTTTCTCTAGATATATATGATACCTTCTGATAATATCTATATACGGTGTGTACTGTCTGGAGTTCTCTACATCAGCCCACGGATTCCAGCCGGAACGGAGCTTAACATTAAGGTTTGTGATGATTTCGTTTGCGCGACGGCGACGGTCTGAAACTTTGGCTATACCATTAAGCATGTACTTCTTTCTTTTCATCTTCTGCTCCAAAGGATCATAAGAATAGAAGTCAATATACCAGTTGTTTCCTGTGTGAAGTTTTGGTTCAGTATATGAAATTATACTAAAAACAGATGCACTTTTCTTTCTTGATGAAAACATTTTTTTATTACGTTTTTCGAGTTCGAAAGCGTAATACGGTTTGACATTCAGAAAATTTGCGTCCCGATTTCGTCCTGGGGCTAAAACAGTAAAAGCTGTAACTTTTTGAGTTACAGCTTTTTTGTTTTGCACGGGAAGAGAGGCTCGAACTCCCGACACTCGGTTTTGGAGACCGATGCTCTACCAACTGAGCTATTCCCGTATTGCGGTTGCAAAGGTAGTACAAATTTCAATATATGCAATACCTTTTTCTATTATTTTATTCTCTGTTTCGCTATAGTAATCCTAATTCGCTGAACATGAGCCGATAAATTTCTGCTTTTTTTTCTAACTTCAACGGATAGGCACGACTTGAAGAAGGCATTCGGTAAAGGAATAATTGCCGGTCTTCGAACTCAAACGGGCTTTTTGATCCTACAGCTGGTTCTGTTGCATGCATTTGTTGCCGGAGTGTATCGGTGGCTTTCTGTCCCGTAGTAACGACGGCCCGGCATTGCGGCAGCTGTTTTAATAAAAGCCTGATGTCTGTAGGTTCTACTACTTCAAGAAACTTGTCCGAAGCATTGTCTTGCAAACGTCGGACGGAGGTTGCTGTATCGTATAAAGCAATACCTTTTTGTTTCAGGAAATCTATAATCCGTTCTTTGTCGAATGCTTTCTTGTCTGGTTTCAGAAAGTACTCTTTATCGCCGAAGAATATCAGTCCGACGATGCGCCACATATCATTTTGCAAATTAGGATAGAAGAAATCCATACTCCATCTTTTCTGCTGCGGAGGGAAACTTCCCAGCATCAGCAATACCGCATTACCCGGTAGAAAAGGTTCGAGAGGATGTGTCTCTATGACAGGCACAGTTTCTTCTATCATTGTATTTGCGTTATTATTGGGTTATGCTTTAGGCTTTGGCTCTTTTTTAGCAAGAAGCACAATGTTGTACACATATTCGGTAATCCAGCTTTCGCTGTATCCCAGACTATGCTGATACTGACGGATTGTGATACAGGTTTTGTGTACGCTGTCGTCTTTCCAAGTCATCTTGGTCAGGATATCGTGTACGGTTTTCTCAGTCATGTTACGCAACATTTTCTTGAAAACACCCGGCATACGGAATTTCCATTGCATCAAATTGCCAATCAACATCATCAAGTCCTGGCTGAAGCCCTGGAACATGAACAGATAAGTCTTGATGTCGTTTACATTCTTGCAGTTCTTCTTGATGGAATTGTCTATTTCTTTGAAAAAACTGTCGTTGAGTCCGTATATGTCTGTCAGCATTTTCTTGCAACGTGCTTTTTCTGCCAGTCCCAACTTGTTGTTTTGAGTAGGGATTTTAAGAGTACGTTTGAATACAGCCATGTCGGGTAAGAAATTGATGTTGCTGATTCCCAACTGTGCAGCCATTACTGCCTGATAATATACACGAATCAGTGTCATGAAGTCTTCCATACCTCCTACACGTACAGTTCCTTCTGTTTCTTCTGCTTGTTTTTTGCCGAATATTTTTGAAAATATGCTCATATATGATTGTTAATTTAGGTTTTATGGGGCAAAGGTAATAAAAAATGTCACTCGTTTTCTGTCAGTTTGAAATAAAAAGTGTGTTCTTTAAAATCTTGTTCTACCAAACCAAAGCGGATAAAATCGGCGAGCAGTTCACTCGTCTGTTTCCGATTGATTTGAGATAATCTGCTGCATTGGTTTAAAGTAAGAGCACCGTGCTGTTTCAATATGTTGAGCAGATGCTGTTCGCGTTCGGTATAGGCTATGACAACCGATTCTTTCTGCCGGTTTTGTTTCCATATATTTAAATGTACAGGATTGGCCAATATGTTTTCATCTTTGATACGGACATAAGCCCATGCCTTATTTTGCTCGTCCAAAGCACAGATTGGTTTGCAGGGATTTTCGGCAATACGTACTTCAAGTACATTTTTCCCCTCTACCTTATATATATAGTTTTCTAATTCAACCTGTGGGCGGCAATACATACGGGCGGCTGCTTCAATCATATATATTTCTTCTTCCGAGCGTACGCCTGCAATCTTTCCGTTGTCTTTAACTCCGATGAGTAGTCTTCCTCCTTGTGTATTGGCAAAAGCCGAAATACTTCGGGCTATTTTCCTTGCATCAGAAATGGCGAACTTAAAGTCCTGCTGAATATGTTCTCCTTCACTTATCAGCTGTTGTATATATTCTGTTTCCGTCCTCGTTTTCATACGGAGGGCAAAGATAAAAAAAACGACTGTTCTTCGCTTTTACTTTTCAGTTCTTTTACGAAAAACAGTCGTTAGTATGATGAAAAATGCAATTTAATCGCAATGCTTATGGGTCATGATATCAAGAACCAGTCTGTCTGTTTCGTTCATACCTTCCGAGCCGATCTTGGTTAAGTTGCGGATGCTTCGGTCTACATCATCTTCGATGATACCTTCTACAGAGGTCACGCATTTGCCTTCCATGGCTAAAATAGCAGACAATACAGCGGTAGATACGCCACTGGTCAGCTTTAACGCACAACTTGGTTTTGCACCGTCGCAAATCATACCGGTTAGGTTGGCTATCATATTTTGTACGGCAAAAGCAACTTGTTGATAACTTCCTCCCATCAGGTAGGTGATACCACAGCTACTTCCTGTGGCTGCTACTACACATCCGCAGAGAGCTGAAAGGCGTCCTAAATTCTGTTTGATATAGATAGCGGTCAGGTGACTGAGTATCAAAGCCCGGATTAACTGTTCTTCGGACATATGGTTTTCTTCTGCATATACAACAACCGGAAGAGTGGCTGCGATACCTTGGTTACCACTTCCAGAATTGCTCATCACCGGAATCATAGCTCCTGCCATACGGGCATCACAAGCTGCCGATGTGTAGGAAAGAATATGAGTGAAAATATTGCTTCCCATTACACTCTGTTCGCTTTTGCTGCTTTGTAAGGTCTTTCCCAGTGCATGTCCGAAGTTTCCCTGGAACGAACGTTCTGCTGCGTTTTTGTTGAGACGCTTAGCTTCCAGAATGAATTCAATTTCTTCAAGCGGGGCAGTGGTTGCAAAGTCGTAGACTTTTTTCAATGATAATTCTACATTTGTAGCATCTGCTTCTTGTGTAGACTGGGTACGTTTATCCAACAGAACTTTATCATTGATGCTTTCGTATACAAAGTGAGTATGTCCTCCACTGATGATGGCAGTAGCTTTATCATTGCCATGTTCGCAGATAATCTCAATATACAGCTTTTCTTCGATATTTTCTTTTAGTGCAATGTCGATACATTGTGAATCAATCATTTTTTTGCCTTCGGCTACGGCTTCCGGAGTGCTGTCTTTCAGAACTTCCAATTGATATTCCGATTTTCCTATCAGTGCACCAAGGGCTACAGCAATAGGAAGTCCAATCATTCCTGTTCCGGGAATACCTACCCCCATTGCATTTTTCAGAATATTGGCACTGAGAAGAACTTTGATTTTTTCGGGACGTTGACCTAAAAGCTCTGTCGCTTTGGCTACACAAAGAGCTACGGCAATAGGTTCAGTACAGCCTATTGCCGGAACTACTTCCTGTTTTATCAGGGCAATGATTTGCTCTCTTTCAGATTTAGCAATCATGGATATTAAGTTTATAAGTTTTTTTGAGTTTGTCTGTTTTTTCAAATTCGTTTATAAGTATTTGACTTTATAAGTTTGTAATGCTTTTGTTTAACAGAACAAACTTATAAAGTCAAAAACTTATGAACTTAGTGTATATTTATTTCTTGTAGTTCTTTAAACCTGTTCCCAGGAATTCTACATATTTCTGAATGTCTTCATCGTATGAGTACGATTTGTTCAGAGGCATACCTTCGTTGTCGAGCAATACATAGAATGGCTGTGCATTTGCTCCGAACTTAGAACGTTGCAGATAGCTCCATTTGTCGCCTACGGTGCGGAGTGTACGTTCTGTACCGTTTTCTGTAATTTTGATAGGTTCAGGTAATTTAGTCTTATCGTCGACAAACAATGTAATCAATACATAGTCGTCGTTCAGCATCTGGCTTACTTTCTGGTCTGTCCATACAGCAAGTTCCATCTTACGGCAGTTTACGCATCCGTAACCGGTAAAGTCTACCATTACAGGTTTTCCCTGCTGGCGTGCATATTCCATACCTGCATCGAAATCGTTGAATTTCGCATGTACTTCATTCTTATATAGGTTGAAGTCCTGAGTCTGCATAGGAGGAGCGAATGCGCTGACAGCTTTCAGAGGTGCACCCCACAATCCTGGAATCATATAGATGGCAAATGCCAGTGAGATAAGTGCCATGAAGAAACGAGGTACGCTTATTTTGGTATCATCGTCATCGTGAGGGAATTTGATTTTGCCCAACAGGTACATACCCAGCAATCCGAAGATTACAATCCACAAAGCCAGGAATGTTTCACGGTCGAGAATTCGCCATCCGTATGCGAGGTCGGCAACAGACAGGAATTTCAAGGCAAATGCTAGTTCGAGGAATCCCAATACGACTTTGATTACATTCATCCATCCACCTGATTTTGGCATTGATTTCAACCATGATGGGAACAAGGCAAACAGGGTGAACGGCAAAGCCAATGCAATGGCAAATCCCAGCATACCAATTGCCGGAGCAATTACACTACCAGTAGTGGATACTTCTACCAGCAGGAAGCCGATGATAGGACCTGTACAAGAGAATGAAACCAATGACAAGGTAAATGCCATTAGGAAGATACTCAACAAACCAGTGGTCTGTTCTGCCTTGCTGTCTACTGCATTACTCCATTTAGAAGGTAAAGTAATTTCGAATGCACCGAAGAAAGAGGCTGCAAAAACAATCAGCATCAAGCAGAACAAGATGTTGAAGATTGCATTGGTAGACAAGGCGTTCAATGCGCTTGCACCGAAGATTAAAGTAATAGCCAATCCCAGTGTGACATAGATTACTACGATGGAAGCACCATATGTCCATGCATCGCGGATTCCTTTTTTCTTGTCTTTAGTACGTTTCAGGAAGAAGCTGACAGTCATAGGAATGATAGGCCATACACAAGGAGTGAACAATGCCAATAATCCTCCCAATAAACCGGTAAAGAAGATATAAATCCATGAGTGAGATTCTTCTCCAGCTTGTTCACCGAAGTTGCTTAATTCGTTTACAACAGGTTTCCAGTAATCTGTGGTTCCATCCAGCTGTGCAGGGGCTGTTGTTGCGGCAGCTTGTACGGTATCATTTGCATTTTCAGTTTCTGTAGCTTGAGTTGCTTCTGTTGTTTCTTGGCTAGCGGGAGCAGCTGCTTGTTTGGCACTTCCTGCTGCTTTGCCTTTAAAAGTAAATTCTACATTAGTAGGAGGCATACAGTTTTGATCATCACAAGCTCCGTAATTGAGATATCCTGTAATATTGTAATCTCCTCCAGTCAGTTTAATCTTTTGTACAAAAACAGCTGTTCCTTCAAAGAAACGAACTTGCATACCGAATACAGGGTCCATCATGTCGAGTTCGTTGCCTTTTGGGGTAAGTTTACCTACCAATTCAGCTCCTTTTATCTGGTCGATGTTGAATGTAGCCGAGGTCGGACCTCCTTCTTCCAGATCTGTAGAGTATACATGCCATCCACGTTCGATGGTTCCGGTAAAGACAATCTCTGCCTCATTGTCCGAGATAGCCTTCCATTCTGTTTTAAACTGCACCGGATCTTGCATCTGTGCGAGTACCGGCAGGCATAAAATGGCCATTAAAAGCCAGGTGAGTAGGAATCTTTTGTTCATTGCTTATAAATTGATTGTTTAATATTCGTTTTTCAAAAGGATTTGCAAAGATATAGTGTTTTATCTTATAATAACGAATGAATATTGGAAAAATATTGGAAAAAGTAAGTTGAACATTTGTCGTAAGAATGGGTCTTTTAAATTGAAAACCTTTTATTGAGAATGATTGTCAGGTGTGGAAAAGGTATTGGATTTAAGACTATGGATATGAAAAGCGAACTTTTAATATATAATATTTGTACTGATATATAATGGTTTACACCTCTTTGTTTTATTCGTGGAGAGGAGGAGTTAAGCGTGAATAGGAATATGATATTTCATCTGTTTTGAACTTTTTGAGAAGGTTTATGTCATTATTCTTTTTTGTTGGAACAAATTTCTATGGATTTGGACAAAATATTGGAGATGCTTTAGGTTGTAGGTTGATTGATAGGAAGACGTATAATTTGATGATAATGTTTGCGTAGCCGGCATACGTAGGTACAAAACGAAATATGGTCTTATGAAAATTTTGATCTTTTCTTTTTTTAAAGGGTGATTTGTTCTTATTTGATACGGTTTAGTACGGAAAATTGTTTTAAAAAATAGAGAAAATCTGTTCTCATGTAACGAATGCGTATTTTTAAATGCTTTTTTATTACGATATTTTATAAAAATAAATTCATGTATTTGAATATTTTTGTGAAAACTATTAAATTTGCGCCCATTAAATTTAAAATAGTGTAATTGTATGTGTAGTAAGAAGAGATTTTTGTTATTTATTTTAACGCTTGTCGTAATGGCTCTGCCGTTGAGAGCTGAGGGAATCGCATTTTTTCATGGAACTTGGCAAGAGACTTTAGCTAAAGCGAAGTCTGAAAACAAACTGGTATTTGTTGATTTTTATACTCAATGGTGTGGACCTTGTTTGAACATGGCTCAGACGGTGTTTGTATTGCCGGAAGTCGGAGCTTTTTATAATGCTAATTTTGTTTCGGCTAAAATTGATACTGAAAATGGAGAAGGTATCGAGTTGGCTAAAAAGTATGGTGTACGTTCTTTCCCAACCTATGTGTTTATTGATCCTGCGACAGGAGAAGCTGTGCATCGTAGTAGCAGCCGCCAGACAGAAGAGCAGTTTATTGCGACAGGAAAGGCTGCGCTGACTCCAACTCAACGTTCTTTTTATCTGATAGAAGAATACAATAAAGGCAATAGAGAACCACAGTTGTTGATTGATTATATCCGTTATAATCATTCAATTTATCAGCGTAAGGCAGTAGAGGAAGCTTTTGATGCATTGATTGCAGGTGGAGCAAAGCTTACAGATCAGAATATATGGGATTTGTTTGTTGATGTGATCGGTGGTATGGATAACAAATATGTGCAACAGGTTTCGAAAGAATATTCGTTGTTCTGTCAGACATTTGGGAAAAAAGCGGTAGATGCAAAACTTGTAAAAGAAACAATGTATGGCGATGTAGCTCTGTTGGATAGCATGTGCGATTTTGAAGGAAAAGCTTTCAACCGTAAAATGATTGAAGTGAGTAAGTTGGTATATTCTAAACAGTATGATAAGGCTGCTGTAGAATTGGATGCACTGATTGCAGATCCGACCGTAGATCAACAGGAACTGATACAGCGTATGAAGTTTTTAGTTAGAGTTCCTCGTGGATATAAGTCCGTACCAGCTACATGGTTCTATAAGAGTGTAGAGTATTTACGTTATATCGCATATAATCAAACAGATCGTGATGACGCTAATATTCATCAGGAGTATGCGGCAGCTTTGGAAGAATTACTTCGTAATCTGCCAGATAAAACTCAGGTGCCGGCAGTATTGCTGACTGCTCCTAAATATGGGAAAAAAGGATATTCTATGCGTCCTGATGTGTTGAAACCGAAACCAAAACATTAATTTAAAGATAAGATTCGTTTATGAAAATGGGCAAAAGTAGTAAAATGTGGAATGGGGTGTGGTTTGCCGTAGCAGCTTGTTCCCTGATGATACCTTCTCAATTGGAAGCCGGTAATTCAGTAAATGAAGTCATTGCTATAGACCAGGCAAAAATTGGGGTAAAAGGGGTCGTTCTTGATGAAAATGGACAACCTGTACCAGGTGCAAATGTTGTTGTAAAAGGTACTACAGTGGGTACAATTACCGATATGGATGGTAATTTCTCTCTCCAGGCAGAAAAAGGAGCTACTATTGTAGTTTCTTTTATCGGTTATGCAAATAAGGAAGTTCTGATTAATGAGCGTAAAGCTAAATATACGGTTTCATTGGAGCCGGAAACTCATTTGATAGATGAGGTTATTGTTACTGGTTATCAGACGATATCAAAGGAACGTGCAGCTGGTTCGTTTGCCATTGTGAATCAAAAAGATTTGGCAGATAAATTGCAGACCAATATCATTGACCGTATGGAGGGTTTGGTAGCTGGTATGAAAATGAATGGATCTACGCCGGAAATTCGTGGTATTTCAACACTGAACGCCACATCAACTCCGCTTTATGTAGTAGATGGTATTCCTTACGAAGGTAGTCTGGATGCTATCAATCCGTCTGATATTGTCAATGTGACTGTATTGAAGGATGCTTCGGCTGCCTCCATTTATGGAGCACAGTCGGCAAATGGTGTCATCGTAATTACTACCCGTAGTGGTGAGCTTGGCAAGCCTAAAGTGCGCTACAACGGTAGTATCAAGTTTGAACCGCTGCCAGACCGTGATTATATGAACTTGATGTCGAGTGCCGAATTGGTAGATTTGCAGAAAGTATTATTCAATTATTATCATAATACATACGACCCAACTAGTCCAAGCTTTACCAATGAAGTATACGATTTGATGTATCGTCATGAAGCCGGAGAATTGACTGATGCGGAACTTGAAAAGGAACTCGATGTATATCGTAATCGTGATCGTTACGACCAGATAAAGGATGAGTTTGTACGTCGTTCGAATACTACACACCAGCACAACCTTTCTATTTCGGGTGGTTCTGACATCTATAAGTATGCTCTTTCTGCCAATTTCCAGCAGAATTTGCCTCATGCTAAAGAACAGAAGACCAATCGATATGGTTTTAACTTTAAGAATCAGTTCGATTTCTTCAAGTGGCTTCGTGTGGATTTGGGTATCTTGAATAGTACCGTATCGCAGGATTATGATAATGGTTTCTCCGGATACGGTTACTTGTTTAGTGGACCATCATACCGTATGATTCGTAACGCAGATGGTTCTCCTGTACAATGGTATATGACTGGTAAATCGCAACGTGAAATAGATCGTCTAAAGGAAGTAGGATTGTACGATGAAACTTTCTATCCGACTGAGGCTCTGAATACGGCTCACTATCAGAATAAACAGCAGTATTGGAATATTAATGTAGGTGCAACGTTCAAAATTATTGAAGGATTGACTTTCGATTTACGCTATCAGACTGAAATGACTAATGGTTATACTAAACAGTATAAATCGGTTGATCATTACAGCGTGAAAAAAATGATTAATGATGCTACGGTTATCAATAACGATGGTACACGTACTCATTATATTCCAGAAGGAGGTAATTTGAGTGAATACTGGAATAAAGACAATTCGTATACATTGCGTGCACAGCTTAACTTTAGCCGTGATTTCCTGAAAAAACATTCTGTTCAGGTAATTGCCGGTGCAGAGCGTCGTAAAGTGGTTAATCAGACTAGCAAATTCTTTAAATATGGTTACGATGATAATTCGCTTTCATGGAAGGCAATCGACGAACTGGCTATGGGACAAGGTATTCGTGGTACTCAGTCAACGAGCGGAAGTTTCTATTTCAGTTCTTATCGTCTGGGTACTGATGGTTTCGAGTTTGATGATAACCGTTATGTGTCATTCTATGGTAATGCATCTTATACATACGATCATCGTACAACACTTACCGGAAGTATCCGTATCGACCAGTCAAACTTATTTGGTACCGATCCTAAGTATCAGTACAAACCATTGTGGTCTGTAGGTTTACAACACATTATATTGGAAAACATGGGGGTATTGGATCGTTTGGCAGGACGTTTGACTTATGGTATCAACGGTAACGTAGCAAAGGATACAGGTCCGTATATGATTGTAGCTGATAATGGCACCAACTATTATACCAATGAGTATCAGGCATATGTTAAAAGTGCACCAAATCCTACCTTGCGCTGGGAGAAAACTAAACTGGTGAATGTGGGAGTTGATTTTAATTTGTTTGATAACCGCTTGAATGGTAGTGTGGAATTTTATAACAAGGCTACCAGTGATTTGCTGGGTAATCGCTTGACAGACTCAACTTTCGGATGGTCTTCACTGATGCTGAACTATGGCTCTATGGTGAACCGTGGTGTGGAATTTTCTTTGCAGAGTGAAATTGTACGTACCCGTGATTTCAGTTTTGGCGTTGATTTCCTTTTCAGCTACAACAAGAATAAACTGACAAAGATTGATAATTCAGGCACTTCTGCGTCTAGCTGGTACAGTTCTTATCAGAATCGTGAAGGTTATCCAATGAGTTCTATTTTTGCTATCAGATATGCCGGTCTTGACAGTGAAGGTAATCCGACAGCCTACAAAGCAGACGGAACAATTGTTAATTCTGTAAACGATTTGGAGGCTAAAGACTTGGTTTACAAAGGAACAACAAATGCTCCTTATTCTTCATCGCTTACTACTCGTTTTGCTTACAAGAATTTCGACTTGAGCATGATGTTTGTTTATTACGGAGGAAACGTAATGCGTGATGTGGCATCAAGCTATCAGTTTACCATGTATCCTGTATTGAACTATGCCAGCAATATGGATCGTGACCGCTTGAACTTCTGGCAAAAACCGGGTGATGAACTCGATCCGGATATGAATCCGGCTTTCCAGTATAAAAATGGTAAAACTTGTAGTGGATTGTGGCAATATGCTGATAAACATATTGAACGAGCTGATTATATTAAATTGCGTGACATTACCTTGGGATATACATTCCCGAAACAATGGTTGCGTAGTGCGAGTATCCAGGGGTTGCGTCTGAGCCTCCAGATTCAGAATGCTTTTTACTGGGCTGCCAATAAAAAGCACCTTGATCCGGAAGTTGCAACAGCTTCATCTCGAGGACAACATATCCCGGCTACTTACACCTTTGGTGTAGCACTTGATTTTTAATGTATAACCATGAATTTAAGATATAATATGAATCTATCTAAATACTTGTTGATTGGACTTGGTGTCTTGTCTTTACATAGTTGTGACGATTTTCTGGGAAATAAGCCAAAGGGATATACGATTCCCGAGAAATTCGAAGATTATTCTAAACTGTTGAATAGCAGTTATCTGATGAGCTCATCGAATACAGTACTTGCTTATTTGACTGATGACCTTTATCGTACTTCTAACGGAGAAATCATGAATGAGAATGATGAAGGAAAGTTGATAGAATTTACTGACTTTAATTTTTCCGGATGCAACGACCATGAGCGTAATCTTTATACATTCAAGCACGGACAGGTTTTGACTGCCGGAAACTCTGACCCTTTGTGGAATAATGCTTACGAAAATATCTATGTATATAATGCAGTAGCAAATAATATATTGAATGTACCTGATGCTACTAAAGAACAGAGAGAGGCAAAATATGGTTCATCCGACATTTCGAGTGATAGTTTCCTAAAAAGGAAAACCGCTGAAC
>ERZ791931.119-NODE-119-length-95442-cov-39.850294_pt1 | contig 95442 bp, 74 predicted proteins | sample MGYA00510127_ERZ791931 | MGnify/ENA primary metagenome ERZ791931 (study PRJEB30046, sample SAMN00792067) | human gut metagenome | study: EMG produced TPA metagenomics assembly of the A metagenome-wide association study of gut microbiota in type 2... | reverse complement strand
GGGGGGGGGGGGGGGGGGGGGGGGTATCGATTCGCCCCGTCCAGCCTCTCAGCGGGCAGCAGCGTTTATCCTGACTGCCGCAATGCTCATCACCCTTACCGCCCCGGCTTTTGCCGAGACATGGTACATCGAGAATGGTGACATCACCGTGAAAGCGGGCGACACCAAAGGGACAAACAAAGTCTCACAGGGCTCGATCATCGACAAGGTGGACACCAACACCATCATCACAAATAGTGACAAGGCCACCGCTTCTTCCAACACCGTGACCATCGAGGCCGGGAACGATAAGGTCGAGGTCACGCTCAAGGATGTGAACATCGACACCAGCAGCCGGAACAAAGCCGCCGTAAGCGTGACCGGCAGCGGCAATACCACGATTAAGCTGGATGGCGACAACGCGCTGAAGAGCGACACCTACCGCAGCGGCATCGCCAGCACCGGCAGCCTCACCATCTCCGGCGGCGAAAATGACAGCCTGACGGCCCAAGGCGGCAGCGGCGCAAACGGCATCTCCAGCAGCGGCAGCCTCACCATCTCCGGCGGTACGGTCACTGCCACCGGAGGCAATAGCACGGGCATTGTTGGCTACGGCGGCAGCGGCATCTACAGCAGCAGCGGCGTCGCCATCTCCGGCGGTGCGGTCACGGCCAACGGCGGCGACAGCAAAGACGGCTACGGCGGCAACGGCATCTACAGCAGCAGCGTCGCCATCTCCGGCGGTACGGTCAAAGCCGCTGGCGGCAACGGCAAAGACGGCTACGGCGGCAACGGCATCTCCAGCACCAGTACCACCATCTCCGGCGGTACCGTTACGGCCAATGGCGGAAGCGGCAACTCCTCCGGCGGCAACGGCATCCGCAGCAACGGCGTCGCCATCTCCGGCGGTACGGTCGAAGCTGCTGGCGGCGTCGGCAAAAACGGCTCCGGCGGCAGCGGCATCATCAGCAACGACATCGATCTGTCGGGCAGCCTCGAGCTGACCGCCAAGGCCGGCAGTCCCAACGGCAAGGCCCTCTCGCGGGCCGACAGTGAGCTTGACCTCGACACCATCAAGGACAAGCTGGGCCCGGGCGCAAAAGTCACCACCACCGATGCCGACGGCAAGGTCAATCAGGTCTCTATCTCCCGCCCTGTGGAGCCGGAAAAGCCTGTTATCCCCGAGGAGTCTTCTTCCTCTTCCGGCGGCGGCTCTTCCGCCCCGTCCGCACCCGTCTCTTCCATCCCCGGCCTGACTGTCACCGACAAGAGCGGCGCGGTCATCTCCTACACCAGCACCCAGAGCGGCAATACCCTCACCGTCTGCGTCGGACGGTTCACAGCCTCCTTCCGCATCTCGCTGTCCACGCTGCGTCAGCTGCGGGCTGAGGGCATCGAGACCATCACCTTCCAGACCATCCTCTGCTCCACCACCCTCTCGGTGGACGAGCTGCTGGCCATGGGCGGCGAGGACGCCGAGGCTGTCCTGACCCACCGGTCCACCGATTCCAGCCTCACCGTGGGCTGAAGCTCCACTCTCCCCTTCCCACAGGCATAGAAAGGCCCCGCTGCCCTGCACATTTCATGCAGAGCGGCGGGGCCGTTTCCTGTTTTACTGCACCCCGGCAGAGACCGGGACTCGTTTTTCCTGCTTTTCGGGCTTTCTGCGCTGCTCTGCGGCGGCAGCGCGGGAGCGGTCGTAGCAGTAGCGGATGATGGCCTGACGGCGGACGATGCCGATGAACATTCCCCGGTCGTCCACGACGGGGACGAAGTTCTGGTTCATGGCCGCCTCGATGAGCTGGTCCATGCTCGTGGTGACCGTGACGGCCTTGTAGTCCCGCTTGTGGGCAAAGTCCCGGATGGGGATGTCCTCTGCCGCCTCAAGGTCGAGGCCGTGGAACTTTTTCAGCCCCCAGAGGATGTCCCCTTCCGTCAGAGTTCCCACATACTCTCCCTTGCGGTTGAGCACCGGGATGGATGCGTAGCGGTTGTTCTCCCATTTTTCCAGCGTCTGGCGGAGGGTGAAGTCATCGTACACATACATCAGGTCCTGCTTGGGGGAAAGGAAAAACAGAATATTCATGAAAACAACTCCTATTGTGAACTTTTCCGCCGCCGGGCCGCAGCTCCTGTGCAGCCGCAGCAAATTCCTGTCTTCAGCACCTTGGCAGCCGAATGCCCCGGCATCCTGTGCCGGATACAGTCTTACTCTTGCCACCTTAGATTTTAGCACTTTTTCATAGTAAGATAAAGATGTCTGCTTCATCTTTTATATTTTATTCACAATCACCTTTTGTTTTGTCGGATAAATATTCACGAAATAGATGCACTGCGAAGGATTTTGTGCTATACTAACAACAGGAACGCGGCCCTTTGCGGCTCTGTCTGTCTTTCAGTATACCGGCATTGCGGTGTCGAAACAGACTGAGACGGGTAAGCCGTGCCTGACTTTTTTCTTTCTGTCAGCAATTATGTGCTGTACAGCTTCCTCATAAAGTTGTATAATAAAAGTGGTACGCCGCCTTCTTTGGCCCGCGCACCGCCCCGCCGCCGTGCGGACCGGGGTATCATAATAAATAAAAGGAGCAGAGCGACTATGATCACTTCCCGTTTTCCGCTGGGAGATGTCAGCTTCTCAGCCGAGTATTTTTCCACGCTCGTGGGCGAAGCAACCAAACAATGCTACGGCGTGGCCGCAATGGCCCCCCGTGATCTGACCGACCGTGTCCGCAGCGCCGTGCGCGGCGTGGACGATTCGGCCAAGGGCGTCCGTGTCACACAGGAAGAGGGCCGTCTCGTGATCGAGCTGCACATTGCCGTCAGCTACGGGCTGAACATCTCCACCGCCGCGCGTTCCATCTCGCACCGCGTGAAGGACGAGGTGGAGCAGGCCACCGGCCTGAAAGTCGCCCGCGTGGTCGTATCGGTCGATGACGTGGTTGCCTGATGAGACAAAGCCCGCCCGGGGGTACCGGGAAGATATAAGGAGTAAAAAGCAATGATTTCTGGTAAGATCCTGCGCGACGCCATTATTTCCGGCGCAAACAACATCAACAACCAGCGCTCCCGCGTGGACGAGCTGAACGTGTTCCCCGTCCCCGACGGCGACACCGGCACCAACATGGGCATGACCGTCGGCGCAGCCGTCCGTGAGCTGCAGGCCATGGACGACAGCTGCACCGTGGGCGAGGCCGCAAAGACCGCTGCCTCCGCCATGCTGCGCGGCGCCCGCGGCAACTCCGGCGTCATCACCAGCCTGCTGTTCCGCGGCTTCTCCAAAGCTCTGGAGGGCAAAAAGGAGGCTGACGCTTCCGACATCGTGGCTGCGCTGAAGAAGGGCGTCGAGGGCGCTTACAAGGCTGTCATGAAGCCCACCGAAGGCACCATCCTGACCGTTGCCCGCGTCGCTTCCGAGGAAGCTGCTGCCTGTGGCAAAGAGGACGTGGCCGAGCTGTGGGACGTGGTGATGACCGCCGGTCAGAAGGCTCTGGAGGACACTCCCAACCTGCTGCCCGTCCTGAAGAAGGCTGGCGTCGTGGACGCCGGCGGCCAGGGCATCATGATCATCTTCGAGGGCATGGGCAAGGTCTTCCACGGTGAGGACATCGTGGCCGGCGGCGAGGCTGTCCCCAACAAGGCCAAGCTCTCCACCGAAAACGCCGGCAAGGGCGTCTTCACCGACGACCTGATGAAGGTGGAGGACATCAAGAACGGCTACTGCACCCAGTTCCTCATCAACAAGAACGAGGGTGCAAGCGCCGCAAAGATGCGCGCCTTCGCCGAGTCCAACGGCGACAGCGTCGTCTGCATCGAGGACGATGACGTCATCAACCTCCATGTCCACACCGCCGACCCCGGCAAGATCCTGAGCGAGGCCATCAAGTACGGCTACCTCACCAACTTCAAGATCGAGAATATGCACGAGCAGTTCCTGGCCCGCCAGAAGCAGGGCAAGAGCCTCGAGAAGCAGGCTTCCGCCGAGAAGAAGCCCGACCCCGCCAGCGAGTTCATCTACGCTGCCGTTGACCCCAGCCGCGACTATGGCTTCGTCGCTGTCGCCGCCGGTGAGGGCCTGAAGTCTGTCTTCACCGACCTGGCTGCTGACGCTGTCGTCTCCGGCGGTCAGACCATGAACCCCGCCACCGAGGACATCCTTGCCGCCATCCAGAGCGTCCCGGCCAAGACCGTCTTCGTCCTGCCCAACAACAAGAACATCATCATGGCTGCTGAGCAGGCCCAGAAGCTGGCTGACCGTCAGGTGGTCGTTCTGCCCACCCGCACCGTCCCCATGGGCATCACCGCTCTGCTGAACTTCGACCCCTCTGCCACCGTGGAGGCCAACACCATCAACATGATGTCTGCCGCCGATAAGGTCTCCACCGGCCTCATCACCTACGCCGCCCGCGACAGCGAGTACGACGGCAAGCGCATCCGGAAGGGCGAGATCATGGCTCTGGAGAACGGCAAGATCGTCTCCACCTCCAACGACATCACCAAGGCCACCTATCGTCTGGCCCGGGGTATGTGCAAGAAGGATTCCAGCTTCGTCACCATCATCTCCGGCTGCGACGTCTCCGACGAGGATGCCGAGAAGGTGACCGAGATCGTCAAGGCAAAATGCCCCAACCACGTTGAGGTCAGCCACATCCGGGGCGGTCAGCCGGTCTACTACTATATGATCAGCGTGGAGTAAGCTGCTTCCCTGCTCATCGTTCTGAAAGCCTCTCCCTCTGGGAGAGGTGTCTGCGAAGCAGACGGAGAGGGCAAGCCCGTCTCCAAAGAGCATCTGCACAGCGATAAGCATTGGCTTTTGATAGAGTCATCTTATCGCTGTGTTTTTGTTTTGTCTCAGCATCCTTGCCCTCTCAGGCGCTCACGCGCCAGCTCTCCCAGAGGGAGAGCCTTAGAGGTGAGGGAAAGCGTCATCTCTATAACCAAAAAAGCCCCCCGGCACCATGCGGAAGTGCCGGGGGGTCTGCTTATGCAATAAGGAGGAAAGCGGAGCTTTGCGGTAAACTCCGCCTCCGGGGATGGTTAGTCTTTCACCAGATCGCTGTGGTCTGCCTCCACCAGCAGCAGGGTGGGCTCTTCGGCCCCACGGTGGGTGAGGTAGAACACCTCACTGCCGCTGCCCTGTGCCAGCAGGTCGTTGATGGCAAAGCTGCTGGTCTGGCCATTGGTGACGAACTGGATGGTCTGTGCGCCGTGGTCCTGCAGGTAGCGCAGGGTGTCCAGGTCGCCGGTAAGGGTGGCCGTGTCGTAGGCGCCGGTGTAGGTACGCAGGGTACCGTTCTGGCTCACCGTAAAGGGCTGATTCATGCCCTCGGCGTCCACCACCCGCAGCTCAAGGGCGCTGTTGGTGTTGAAGGGCTGGCCCTCGGTGGCACCGCAGTCGGGGCAGGTGTGGGTGCCGTCGCCGTTGTCCTTCCAGTGGTGGCCGGTGGCGGGGATAGTCTCCACCCACTGGTCTTTATGCTCCGGATGAGCAGCATTGTTATCGTGCTCATAGGTGCATTCGTACTTCACCCAGCCATCTTCCGTGCAGGTGGCATCCTTGCGGTCGATCTCGTTTTTGGTGCAAACATTTTTGCCATGGACGATCTTCTGCAGCACACCATTGTAGTCAGTATACCACAGCTCTGTATTATCGCCAATGGTATTTACAAGGCCGCCTGCAGCGGGGTTACTTCTTGTGCCTACCTCAGCCTCGGCATTGTTCACTGCGATATACTTGTCATTCTTCCAACTCTGTTTTATTTTAAGTAAGACGTTGTTGCCGATGTTGACCTCGGTGCCGGAAATTGCGTCAAGGCCTCCGGTTATTGGACTGTTCTCACCGAGCTTAACTTTTCCGTGTTCTCCGCCGTCAATGTTCACTACAACTTTTCTGCCCGAATCGCTGTCAATCTTCCAGCCGCCAATGCTGGAGTTTGATCTTCCCGTAGCTGTATTGATGGAGGCATTGTCTTTTATATTGACCGTTACATTTCCGTATCGACTTCCGATCGCAACGGATGCTGTGTCGAGCGCCGTCTGGATGGTCACATGGCCCTGAATGGTGACCTTGGTATCTTTTGCGCCATTGCCAATGGCAGAGCCGTAGTGCCCGATTGCCGTGACATGGACATCTTCCGTCTCTGCTGTAGCCCCGGGCGTTCCAATGGTCACCTCTGCGCTGGCATCTTTTCCATTTCCGGCAGCGCCAATGGCGGCTCCGCTGCCATCGTTCTTTGCATTGACTATTGCGTGGCCACGGATCACAATATTTTTGGCCACGCCACTCTTCTCTTGATCACCCCACACACTATACTGCGCACTGCCGCTTCCGATGGCCGTGCCATCATGAGCTGTAGCAGTTACTTTGGCATAGTCCTGAATAGTGATGTTTTCCGCATCTCCTCCGCCATCATTACCTCGGGATCCGCCGCCGATACCGGCTCCGGACCATCCGCCGTTTGCCGTAACATTGGCATGGCCCTGGATGGTGATATTGCTGCCTTTTGCGCCATTGCCGCCACCGATGCCGGCTCCATCGTGCCCCAATGTGTTTGCTTTTACCGTTGCATACCCTTCGATGGTGATATTATCCGTGGCTTGGCCGCTGTTTCCGCCAATAGCAGCAGCTTTACCGACCTCTCCTCCCTCTGCCCTCAGGCTTCCGGAGGTGTCTGTTTCATCCTTTGCGGTAATGGTCTCGCCCGTATCGCTGGTCTCATCTGTGATGGTCAGGTTTCCGCTGTCCTTTTTGCGCAGGCCCGCCCCATACTCGGATGTACTGCTGTCCAGAACATTCTGGCCGTCCAGCTCAATTTTGGTCTTTCCGGTTCCCTGAACCTCTGCTGCGGATACTCCATAACTCATGCTGTTAAACTGCTCCCTTGTTCCATCCGCATAGCGACTGGTGTCATCCACCTTAATATTCACATTGCTGAGCCGGATCTTCAGCACCTTCTCGGCCCAGTTATTGATGACCCGGATGACGTTTTTGGTGGGGTTTTCGGCGCTGCCCTCTACCGGAGGATCAGCCGCAGGGGCAGTGGGGGTGGTGGGAGCAGCCGCAGGGGCGTTGGCCTGAGTGGCCTCCCGGGTCTCTGCCGCAGGGGTGGCAGAGGTGCTGAGGGTGGGTTTGGTGGCCTGCTGCTCCGGATTCGGGTCTGCCGCCGGGGCGTACTCGTACACCACATCCTTCTTGGGGGGCTCCGTGGGGTCGTCCGTAGGATTCTCCGTGGGTTTCTCTGTGGGATTATCAGTGGGGTTCTCCGTGGGATTCTCCGTGGGGTTGTCCGTGGGGTCCTTGCCCTCCTCAGAGTCCTCCTCTGCCTCGCTCAGGGTAAAGGCTGCGTCCGGGTCAGGCTGGCCCTCCCCGGCAGCGTCCGCAGACCCGGCTGCTTCCAGCTCCTGCGTATCAGTGCGCTCACTGTCCGGGATTGCTACCTTTGCCTTTTTCCCCTCAATTCGGCTCTCCTCTTTCTGGGCAGCGTTCTTCTCGCTGGTGCCGTCCTTGATCACGATCTCGTCGCTGGTGTCGGTGTAGGTCTTATTCCCCTGAGTTACTTTCACATACTGCTGCTTGCCGTCCGTACTCGTTATGGTCTCTACGTCAATGCTGCCGTTGCCGATATAGTAAATATCCGCAAAGGCCGGGGCTGCAATGGACGTAACAATCGACATGATGGCTGTCGTAGACAGCACCCGCAGAGCTAAATCTTTTCGCTGCATACAAAATCCTCCCTGTTGTACATTCAAAGCCTGTCCCGCAGCAAAAAGGATACCTCGTTCGCCTCCGCATGGCGGGCATCCCGGGGTGTCGTTCCCGCTTTTTGCACCAGCTCGGCACAGGTCTTTTCACCATTTTACCCCCCCCCCCTATACCTTTTTCAATAGCAATAATCTACAAAATTCCGCCATTTTATTTGTTTACTTTTTGTCGGGCCGGAAATGCAAAAACACCCTGCCCCTGCCGGGAGGACAAAAAACACACGGCCCGCCTTTTACGGCAGACCGTGTGTTTTGAAGTCCTATGCAGTTTTGTCAGAAAAAGCTCACCTGGCTGCTTTCCGGCAGGTCGCCCAGAGCGCCCACCTGACGCAGGCGGTCGATGATGCTGCTGCCAACGCCGGAGGCCTGCTGCAGCTCCTCGATGGAGAGGTACTCCTGCCCATGGAGGGTGGCGTTTTCCAGCGCATCGGCGGCGGCACCGCCCAGACCCTTCAGGGAGCAGAAGGGCAGGCGCACCTTGCCGTCCTCCACCACATACTTGGAGCCCCGGCTCTTGCCCAGCTCGATGGGCAGGAACTCGTAGCCCCGCACCAGCATCTCGTTGACCAGCTGGAGCGAGACGAGCACATCTTCATCCTTGGCGTTCTTCTCTTCCTTGAGGCGGCGCTTCACCTCGTTCATGTGGGCGCGGGCCACCGCCGCACCGCCCACAGCGGCCTCGTAGTCGATGTCATCGCCGCGGACGGTGAAGTACACCGCATAGAACGCCTGCGGGTGGTAGAGCTTGAACCACATGAGCCGGATGGCCGACATCAGGTAGGCCACCGCATGGGCTTTCGGGAACATATATTTTATCTTGCGGCAGCTCTCGATGTACCAGTCCGGCACCTCGTGCTCCCGCATGGCCTCTTCCCAGCCGGGGGCAAAGCCGCCCTTGGCCACCTTGCCCTTACGGACAGCCTCCATGATGTCGAAGGCCATCTTGGGCTCGAGGCCCTTGCGCAGCAGATAGAGCATGATGCTGTCACGGCAGCCGATGACCTCCGCGATGGTACAGGTGCCGCTGCGGATGAGCTCGTCGGCGTTGCCAGTCCAGACGTCGGTGCCGTGGGACAGGCCCGAGATCTGGATCAGCTCGGAGAAATTCTTGGGACGGGCCTCCACCAGCATTCCGCGCACGAAGTTGGTACCCATCTCGGGGATGCCGAAGGTGCCGGTCTGGCTGTCGATCTGCTCCGGCGTCACACCCAGCTCTTCCGGGCTGGTGAGCAGGCTGTAGACCTTGGGGTCGTTCATGGGGATGCTGTCCACGGGGATGCCGGTGTACTCCTCGAAATACTTGTAGAAGGTGGGCATATCGTGGCCCAGCTCGTCCAGCTTGAGCAGGGTGTCGTGGAGGTATTTGAACTCGAAGTGGGTGGTCAGCAGGCCGCCGGCCACATCGTCCGCCGGGTGCTGGATGGGGCAGAAATCGTAGATCTCATAGGTATCCGGCACGACGACCATGCCGCCGGGATGCTGGCCGGTGGTACGCTTGACGCCGGTACAGCCCAGGGTCAGGCGGTTCTCCTCGGCGTGGTTGACCGTTCTCCCCCGATCATCCAGATACTTTTTGACGTAACCGTAGGCCGTCTTGTCCTGAATGCCGGAGACGGTGCCGGCCTTGAACACGTTGGCCTTGCCGAACAGCTCTTCCGTGTAGCGGTGGACGTTGGACTGGTATTCGCCCGAGAAGTTCAGGTCAATATCAGGCTCCTTGTCGCCGTAGAAACCAAGGAAGGTCTCGAAAGGGATGTCGTGGCCGTCCACCAGCATCCGGGTGCCGCAGTGGGGGCAGTTCTTGTCGGGCAGGTCGAAGCCGTCATCCACGCTGCCATCGGTGATGAACTCGCTGTACTTGCACTTGGGGCAGCGGTAGTGGGGCGGCAGACTGTTGACCTCCGAGATGCCGGAGAAGTGGGCCACAGCCGACGAGCCGACCGAACCACGACTGCCCACCTGATAGCCGCCTGCGTTGGAATAGGCCACCAGTTTGACCGCGATGACGTACAGGACGGCGTAGCCATGGCCGCAGATGGAGTCCAGCTCTTTTTGCAGGCGCTTCTCCACGATCTCGGGCAGAGGGTCGCCGTAGTCCCGCTTGGCGTGTTCCCAGGTGGCGTCCCGGAGCTGCTGTTCTGCGCCCTCGATGCTGGGCGGGTAGGTGCCGCGCGGGATGGCGCGGACGTTGCCGTCGATGCTGGCCGCTATCTTGCGGGGATTGGTCACGACGATCTCGTAGGCCTTTTCCCTGGGCAGGTAGCTGAACTGATTCAGCATATCCTCGGTGGTGCGGTAGAACAGGGGCGGCTGGTTGTCCGCGTCCTTGAAGCCGTTGCCCGCCTGCAGGACAGAGCGGTAGATGGCGTCCTCCGGCTCGGTGAAATGGACGTCGCCGGTGGCGATGACAGGCTTGTGCAGGTCTTCGCCCAGCTTGATGACGGTTCGGTTGAAGTCCTTGATGACCTCTTCGCTCTCCACCTTTCCATCCCGCACCATATAGGCGTTGTTGCCCAGAGGCTGTACCTCCAAAACATCGTAGTACGATGCAATTTTCTTCAGTTCTTCGTAGGAGCGGCCCTCCACGATCGCCCTGTAAAGTTCTCCTGCTTCACAGGCAGAAGTGAGGATAAGGCCGTCCCGGTACTTGTTCAGAAGGCTGCGGGGGACGCGGGGCTTCTTGAAGAAGTAGTTGACATGGGCCTCGCTGACGATTTTATAGAGGTTTTTCAGGCCCATCTGGCTGCGCACGAGGATGATGAGGTGATAATACTTCTTTTTCAGTACCTCGCGGTTCCCGCCGAGGCCGGTGTTGATGCCGCTGACGGCAGTCACCTGCTTTTCCTCCAGATCTTTCAGCATAACGCAGAAGATGCGGCCCAGTGCGGCAGAGTCCTCGCAGGCGCGGTGGGCCTCGTAGGCGGGCAGCTCCAGATGCTTGTTGATAGTCCCCTGCTTGTAGTTGTGGAGGCCGGGGTACATGGCCTGAGCCATGGTCAGGGTGTCGATATAGGTCGGCTCAAACTCGATTCCGCTCCGCTTGGCGGCGGCGCGGAGGAACCGGATGTCGAAGGAGTGGGCATTGTGAGCCACAAGGATGCGGCCATCCACAAAGTCGAGGAAGGCTTTCAACGCCTCGGCCTCGCCGGGGGCGTCAGCCACCATCTCGTTGGTGATGCCGGTCAGCTCGGTGATCTTGGAGGTGATGGGCTTTCCGGGTTTTACGAAGGTGTCGAATTCTTCCACCACCTCCCCGTTCCGCACGATGACCGCGCCGATCTCTGTCAGATATTCCACGCCGGGGTCGAGGCCCGTCGTCTCAGTGTCGAAGACGCAGAACTCGCCGTTCAGCGGCTCGTCTTTCACGCCGTAGACACAGGGTATCATGTCATCGACAAAGTAGGCCTCACAGCCGTAGATGAGCTTGAAGTCCGGGTCTGTCTTGTGGATGGCGTCCGCAGCCAGCATGGCTTCAGGGTAGCCCTGACAGACGCCGTGGTCGGTGATGGCAATGGCCGGGTGGCCCATCCGGTGGGCCAGTTTGACGATGCCGCCGGGGTCGCAGAAGGCGTCCATGCTGGACAGCTTGGTATGCAGATGCAGCTCCACCCGCTTGACGGGGGCGTTGTCCTCCCGCTTTTTGCGCTCGACAAAGAGGACGTCGTAGGGCCAGACGATATAGTCGTGCTCGTACTTATCGTAGGAGCAGTCGCCGCGCACCACGACCGTCGTACCCTTGGGGATGGACTCCCACTTGGAGCAGTCCTCCCCTTCCTGCGCACGGATCTTCAGGTTGATGGAGCCGGTGTAATCGGTGATGGAGACCGTGTATATCTTGCGGAAGTTGCCCTTCACTTCGGTGAAGAAGACGTCGCCCCAGATCATGCACTTGCCGCCCTCACCGCCCAGATCCTTGAGGGGGGTGAGGTTTTTCGGGGTGAACATCTTGCCGTGGAAGATGGTGACGGGCTTGTCCGTGAGGTCGAGGCCCTCCACCTTGATGGAGGGAGCAGTGTTCTTTTTCTCAAACTTGACGACAGGCGGCGCAATTTTTCGCTCGAGCTTTTCTTCCATCTGGCGCTGTTCGGCCTCGCCCACGCTGCTTTCCAGCGTCACTTTGGGCTTTACGCCGGTGTGGGCAGCGATGCGCTCCGCCAGCAGGCGCTCGAACTGCATCTCCTGCAAAAACTTCGTGCCGTGGCAGACGCCGATGGTGATGTTCTGGCCGGTGATAGTGATGCGGCAGCGGTCGAGGAAACCGTTGATGGGGACGCCGTCCCGCTTCATCTCCTCCATCATTTCCCGCAGACCGGCTTCATCCAGCGTCGCATAGCCGAAAAGATTGTTGATGCGGAGCTCGAAGCCCTCGTAATCCGGTGCCAGCGAGGCCAACAGCCGGGCGCACAGCCCCTTGTCCAGCGGGGCAGAACTGCGCAGCGTAAAGATGACCTGCCGCTCCTGCCGCAGCATCTGGGCGTGCTCGACGACCACGCGGCCAAAACAGGCCGCAAAGTCCGGGTCCGCCATAAACTGCGGCCATAGCTGGGAAACAAGTGGTGTCACAGTGGTACTCCTTTTCTATCCGATAACAGCACAAACTGCCGCGCCCCGGAAAAGGGCGTGGCAGCAGGTTGTTCTTGAGCTTACAGCTTATAGATCTCCTCCATGAACTGGTCGAGGATATTATCCCCCGTCAGCTTCCTGACGGGTTCGCCGTGGACGAACAGCACTGCCTCGCCCTTGCCGCCGGCAATGCCGATGTCCGCCTCACGGGCCTCGCCGGGGCCGTTGACGACACAGCCCATGACAGCCACCTTGATGGACTTTTTACAGCCCTGGAGCCGACGCTCCACCTCATTTGCGATCTCGGTGCAGGGGTACTGGGTGCGGCCGCAGGTCGGGCAGGTGATGACCTCCGGGCCGGCCACCGGGAAGCCGACAGCGCGCAGGATATTGTAGCCTGCTTCCACTTCCTTCTCAGGGTCAGCGGCCAGCGAGACACGGATGGTGTCGCCGATCCCCTCCAGCAGCATCCCGCCGATGCCCATGCCGCTCTTGAGCAGGCCCATCTGGTAAGTGCCGGCCTCCGTGACGCCCACATGGAGCGGGTAGTCGGTCACAGCGCTGAGCTGGCGGTATGCCTCCATCATGCGGGGGACGTTGGAGTTCTTGATGGAGATGACGATGTTGTTGAAGTCGAACTTTTCCAGCAGACGGACATGGTACAGAGCGCTCTCCACCATCGCTTCCGGCACAGGTGCGCCGTACTTGGCGAGGATGTGCTTTTCCAGACTGCCGCCGTTGACGCCGATGCGGATGGGGATATTTTTCTGCTGGCAGGCATCCACGACCGCCTTCACGCGGTCATCGTCGCCGATGTTGCCCGGGTTGATGCGGATCTTATCCACCCCCACGTCGGCGCAGGCGATGGCCGCCTTGTAGTCGAAGTGGATGTCCGCCACGATGGGGATATTCACGGCGTTCTTGACAGCCTCGATGCACTTGGCGTCTGCCGCGCTGGGACAGGTCACGCGCAAGATCTGACAGCCTGCCGCTTCACAGCGCTTTGCCTGCGCCACATTGCCCTCGATGTCCTCCACCGGGACGTTCAGCATGGTCTGTACGGCAATGGGATTCTTGCCGCCGATGGTCACATTGCCGATCTTCACTTCACGTTTCAGCTGCCGCATGGTTTTACCTCTTTCAAACTGCTCCGGTCACGAGCCGGACGATGTCATTGTACGTTGCAAAGAGCATCAGGCCGAACAGCAGCGCAAAGGCTGCGACGGTCAGACTGCTCTGGATCTTTTCCGGCACTGCATGGCCGGTGACTGCCTCGATGAGCAGGAAGACGATCTTGCCGCCGTCCAGCGCCGGGAACGGCAGCAGATTGAAGACGCCAAGGTTGATGGTGATGAGCACCAGCAGCTCCGCCACATCCTCCCAGCCGTAGCTTGCAGCCTGACCGATGGCGGTCACGATGCCCACCGGGCCGGACAGGTCGTTGATGCTCTCGCGGCCCCGCAGAAGGTCGGCCAGCGAGGTATAGATGATGCGTCCATAGTAGATAACGCTGTTGGCCGACTCTTTCAGGACGTTCAGCGGTGTTTTTTTGAGGCCGTAGACTGTGAAGCCCAGTGTCATGTGGGTCTGGCCCTGCTCGTCCTGCCAGGTGTCGAACCGGACGTCCGGCAGCTCCACGAGCCTGCCATCCCGGCGGACGGTGAAGTCTGCGCGGTAGCTCTCGGTGCGCATGAGCTCGTAGAGCATATCGTTGGCCACGAAGCAGTGCCGCCCGTTGACGGCCACGATCTCGTCGCCAGCCTGCAGGCCGGTCTGACCGCAGAGGGCGTTGTCCTCCACGGCATAGATGACCTTGCTGGTGATGGGCTCACTGCGCAGCGAGATGAGGAGCAGCAGCACCACGAAGCCCAGCACGAAGTTCATCACCGCGCCTGCCGCCATCACCAGCATCCGCTGCCAGACAGCCGCCTCGTTCAGCGGCTTGCCTGTCCGCTGCGCCAGCACCTCTGGCGGGATGTCCGGGCCGTCATCGTCCCCGCTTCCACCCTCGGCCTGCTCGCTCTCGGGGCTCTCCTCCCCTTCCAGCGCCACAAAGCCGCCTACAGGCAGGAGCCGCAGGGTATACTGTGTGCCTTTGCGGTAGGTCTTGATGAGGGTCGGACCCATGCCAATGGAAAACTCGTTGACCTGGACCCCGCAGAGCTTTGCCACTGCAAAATGGCCGAACTCGTGGATAGCGATGACCGCGCCGAAGATGAGCAGCGCAGCTGCAAAGGTGATGAAAACTGACATTATTTCTCCTATATTACAGGTGTGCTCTCACGAATGCACGGGCCATACGGTCACACTCATACACATCCGCGAGGCTGTAGCCGCCGCCGAAGCTGTCGCTGTCCACGACAGCCTCCACCAGACGGCCGATGTCGAGGAAGCCGATCTTATCCTCGAGGAAGAGCTTGACGGCCTCCTCGTTGGCACCGTTGGCGGCGCAGGGGCCGAGACCGCCCTTCCTGATGGCCTTCTTGCAGGCGGCCAGGCAGCGGAACGTCTCCTCGTCGGCCACATCGAAGGTCAGCAGCTTGAGGGTGGTGAAGTCCAGCTCCGGCACAACGCCCGGCACACGGGCCGGATAGGTCAGCGCATACTGGATGGGGATACGCATATCCGGCACACCCAGCTGGGCGATAATGGAGTTGTCGCTGTACTGCACCGCCGAGTGGACGATGCTCTGGCGCTGGACAACGATCTGGATCTTCTCCGGAGGCAGACCGAACAGCCACACAGCCTCGATGAGCTCGAGGCCCTTGTTCATCAGGGTGGCGCTGTCGATGGTGATCTTTGCGCCCATGTTCCAGTTGGGATGCTTGAGGGCGTCGGCCTTGGTCTTGCCCCGCAGCTCTTCGGTCTTCATGCCGAAGAAGGGGCCGCCGGAGGCCGTCAGCAGGATCTTGGTCAGGCTCTTGGCGCTCTCCTTATCCTGCAGGCACTGGAAGATGGCCGAGTGCTCACTGTCCACAGGCAGCAGCCTGACGCCGTGCTTTGCCACAGCCTGGGTGACGAGATGGCCTCCGGTGACGAGGCTTTCCTTGTTGGCGAGGGCCAGGTCATGGCCGCTCTCGATGGCGGCAAGGCTTGCGCCGAGGCCCGCGATGCCCACCACGCTGTTCAGCACCACGTCCGGGCCGTCCATCGCGGCGAGGGTCTTCAGGCCCTCGGGGCCGGTCAGGAGCCTGGGTGCATCGGCGCGGCCGGCCAGCGCAGCCGAAAGCTTTTCGGCACCGGCCTCACTGGTCATACAGACGTATTTCGGGTGGAATTCTTCTATCTGCTGCAAAATTTTATCCGTCTGGCTGTGAGCCGACAGGCCGAACACCTCATACCCTTGAGCGCGGATGACATCGAGACTCTGGGTGCCGATGGAGCCGGTAGAACCCAGCAGCGTGATTTTCTTAGCCATAAAGAATCGATCTCCTGCTGATTTTAATTGTAGAATGCTGCGATGACCACCATGGTCACGAAGGGCGCGATGAACATCACGCTGTCGAAGCGGTCAAGGATGCCGCCGTGGCCCGGGAAGATGGTGCCGTAGTCCTTGATGCCGCACTGGCGCTTGACCACGCTGGCGAACAGGTCGCCGTAGATGCCCAGCACCGCAGCCACACAGGCCAGCAGCGCAATGATAACATACATGGATACGCCAATGTTGGAGCGGGTGAACTCTTCCATCCGGTCCGCTGCGATGGAGTAGATGACCGTGATCAGCACACCGAACACCATCGTACCCAGCACGCCGCCAACAGCACCCTCCACCGTCTTTTTGGGGCTGACCACCGGGCAGAGCTTATGCTTGCCAAAGGCGCGGCCCGCGAAGTAGGCGCAGGTATCGCCGCCCCAGGCGAAGCAGAGGATGAGCAGGATGAAGAAGACGGCATCGTAGCCATACTCCTCCACCGGCAGCATCTCCTTGAGCCGGATGAACGAGTAGAAGCAGAAGATCACAATGCCCGAAAACATGGCGAGGCCGCTGGCTTTCTGGTAGCTGATAACGCCGTTGCGCACTACAAGGTAGATGGCATAGAACAGCACCACGAGGAAGGAAGCGGGCATCACCATCGCCCGGAAGACGCTGTAGCTCGACAGCATGATGAGCAGTGTGTAGGGCACCAGAACAGCCAGCAGCGGCCAGTCCTGCTTTTCAAAACCCAGCGCAGAGTAAATTTCATGCAGGGCGATGAGGGTGATGGCCGCGATGACCAGATTGAACACCAGCGTATCGAAGGTGAACAGGACGCCTGCCAGAACGATCAGGCCCACCACGGCTGTGATGATTCGTGTTTTCATAGTTTCATGTTCTCCTTTGTTTCGTCCGGGAGCCGCTCCCCTGCTCTGGCAGGGTCTGCAGCGTCAGCGCCCGAGGAAATGCCGGACGCTCTCCGGGGGCCGCGCACGCTGCGCGGCATCTTGCGTATCGGTTGCTGCTCTCAGAGTCCGCCGAAGCGGCGGGAGCGCCGGTTGAACTCCATGATGGCGGCATCAAGGTCATCACGGGTGAAATCAGGCCACAGAACGTCCATTTCCACCAGTTCGGAGTAGGCCGCCTGCCAGAGCATGAAGTTGGAGAGCCGCTTCTCTCCGCTGGGGCGGAGGATGAAGTCGGGGTCTTTCTGGCCGGCGGTGTACATCTGGGCCGAAAGAGCCTCTTCCGTGATGTCCTCGGGCTTCAGCTCGCCCGCAGCCGCCCTGGCCGCGAGGCTCTGGGCCGCCCGGACGATCTCAGGCCGTCCGCCGTAGTTGATGGCGATGTTGATGGTCAGGCCGGTCTTGCAGGCAGAGTCCCGCTCCAGCTTGTTCATCAGCTCCTGCAGCTTGGGCTCCAGCACCGTGCGGTCGCCCATGAAGCAGATGCGGACGTTCCGGTTCTCGTAGTCGAAGCCCTTGATGAGGTATTCGCCGAACAGCCGCATGATCGCGCCTACCTCCTCGGCGGGACGCTTCCAGTTTTCGGTCGAGAATGCGTAAAAATACACCGACTCTACGCCCAGCTCATCGCAGTAGTCCGCAATGTCCTGAAAGACCTGTGCGCCCTTTTTATGGCCGGCGGTGCGGGGCAGGCCGCGGCTCTTGGCCCAGCGACCGTTGCCGTCCATGATGATGCCGATGGACAGTCCCTTCGCAAAATCCTTTGAATGCTCCATGCTCTTCTTCCTCTACGTCTCGTCTGGCAAAAAGTGCCGCGCACCTTCTTTCAGCGCACGGCACCTCCCTGCTTTGCCTGCAGTCGGAATCAGACGGACATGATCTCCTTCTGCTTCTCTTCCACGGCAGCGTCGATGTTCTTCACATACTTGTCGGTCAGCTTCTGGACGTCCTCTTCCATGGTCTTCTGGGTGTCCTCGGTCAGCTCACCGGCCTTCTTCATGGCCTTAGCCTTATCCATGGCGTCACGGCGGACGTTGCGGACGGCGACCTTTGCCTCCTCGCCCATCTTGGAGACTTCCTTGGCCAGCTGCTTGCGGCGCTCCTCGGTGGGAGCCGGGAAGTTCAGACGGATGGTCTGGCCGTCATCGATGGGGTTGATGCCCACATCGCTGGCCAGGATCGCCTTGCTGATGGCGCGCAGCAGGGTGCGGTCCCACGGGGTGATGGTCAGGGTGCGGGCCTCGCTGACAGCCACAGAAGCCACCTGCTGGATGGGCGTGGGAGAACCGTAGTAATCCACGGTCACCTTGTCCAGAACGCCGGGGTTGGCGCGGCCTGCGCGCACGGTCTTCAGCTCGCGCTCCAGATGCTCGACTGCGCTCTTCATCTTGTCTTCGAATGCCTTGGTGTTGCTGCTCATTGTCCTTGTCTCCTGTTTGTTATCAATTCTCACCAGCCGCGAAAAGGCGTCTGGGATATTCTATTGTCGGAAGCGGGGCGGTATGCTCAGCCCTCGTAGACCAGTGTACCCACGTTCTCACCCTGCACAGCACGGGCGATGTTGTCGGGGTCGGCCAGATCGAACACGAGGATGGGGAGCTTGTTGTCCCGGCAGAGGGTGGCGGCAGTGCCGTCCATAACAGCCAGACGGTCTTCCAGCACCTTGGTAAAGGTAAGGGTCTCGTACTTCCTGGCGTCGGGGTACTTGTGGGGGTCCTTGTCATAGACGCCGTCCACCATCGTGGCCTTGAACATGATGTCTGCGCTCACCTCAACGGCGCGCAGGGCAGTGGTCGTGTCGGTGGAGAAGAAGGGGTTGCCCGTACCGCCGCCGAAGATGGCGATCTTGCCCTCGTCCATTGCGCGGAGAGCGTCCTTGCGGGTGAAGGCCGGGGCCACCTGCGGCATGGTGATGGAGGTGAACACCTCGGTCGGCACACCCAGCTGCTCCAGCTTGTCGGAGACAGCCAGGGCGTTCATCACCGTTGCCAGCATACCGATCTTATCGGCCAGCGTACGCTCCATCCTGCCGCTGGAACGGCCGCGCCAGAAGTTGCCGCCGCCTACGACGATGCCGATCTGAACGCCCAGCTCATGGGCCTTCTTTACGCCGCCGCAGATCGCGTCCATAGTCGGCTCGTCGAAACCGGTCCCCTTTTCGCCGCCGAGGGCCTCGCCGCTGATCTTCAGAAGGATACGCTGATATTTCAATGCCATAATAACATACACCACCTGTATCAGATTTGGCCGCGCTGTGCGCCGCCGGTTTTATCTCCTGTCTATTTTACAATAAAACTGCTCCAAAGTAAACAGGCAAACGCCAGCTCAGCGGCAAAGGTTTCTTCTCCTTCTGCACTTTGGGCAAAAAATGCTGGACATTTGCCGCGAATCATGCTATAATACTGCTTGCATCCCGGCAAAACAGAATATGCGGGCATCGTACATCGGCTAGTATATCAGCCTTCCAAGCTGAGGAGGTGGGTTCGATTCCCATTGCCCGCTCCACCAAAAACCGCCTAGATCCGTCAGGATTCAGGCGGTTTTCTTATGTTCTGGTTGCACTTCTATTTTTTGTTCATTCGAACCGCCGCTCTCTTCCCTGCTTTTTTGCACGTTCTCTTGATATTTTAGCTATTATGGAGTATACTAAAAATAGCTAAAACAAGGAGGTGCCTTTATGATTGCTGCAACTGCTACTGCAACGGAAATGCAGAATAATTTTGGACGCTACCTGAATCTGGTTCTGAACGGTCAGGAAATCATCGTCACGAAAAACGGGCGCGAAGTTGGGCGTTTCATCCCGAAGGGGGCTGCGGTGTCTTATCTGACGGACTCTTTGACCGGCATCCTGCACGGCGATATTGAGCTTGACGAAGCAAAATCGGAAAGGCTGGCAGAAAAGTATGGTGTTGCTGATTGACGCAAATATCGTTCTGGATGTTCTGCTGAACCGTCCCGAGTTCGTCAAAGAATCCTCTCTTGTCTGGAAGCTCTGCGAAACTGAGCAGGCAAAGGGGTATATCTCTGCGCTGACGTTTGCGAATTTGGTCTACATCATGCGCAAACAGCTTACGCCGGAGAAAATCGAAGATGTTCTCCAGCGGCTCGGCTTGATCTTCGAATTTGCAGACCTCACTTCTGCCGACGTGTCTAAAGCGGCTGCGCTGCATTGGGCTGATTTTGAAGATGCAGTTCAGAGCGTCACCGCTGAGCGGATCCATGCCAACTACATCATTACCCGCAATGTCCGGGACTTCACCAAAAGCAGCGTTATGGCATTTACGCCCGCAGAGCTTCTGGCTCGGGTGTGAGCCATTCCGCCTCCCTCCCGCATTCTTCGGCGGGTCGTTTGTGTCTTTTTAGGGCGCTTAGATATCAGCATCTTCTCGAATCCTCCCAAGATATTTTTTCTTGCTTTTTAGATTTTATGTGGTATTATCAAGACACAATAAGCAAAAGAGGTGATTCTTTATGCCCACCCGCAGCCACCCCGAATCTGCCCGTATCATCCGTGAGGCACGGCAGGCCGCCGGGCTGACGCAGCTGGAGCTTGCGGAGAAGCTTGGTGTCACCATCGGCACGATCGGCTATTATGAGCGAGGCGCCGGGATGCCCAAAACAGATAATCTCTTTGCACTCTGCGACATCCTGCACATCAGACCCGCCGACCTCCTGCGCGCCGATTCATAAACCTGACGTCCCCGCCAGTGTTTCCGCCAGCGGGGGCGTTGCTGCAAGAAAACGGCCCTCTTCCCTTTTCCGGGAGAGGGCCGCTTTCATATTGTAATAGCAATAACCGTTTCAGAGTCTTTTTACATCTTCCACCGGCTCCTGCCCGCCCGGGTATCGATATGCACCCAGCCGGTGCGGCGCTTCGGGTTGGCAGCGTCCTTCGGATACCGTCCAATGCCGCCCCGGGAGGGCAGCAGGGTCTCAGCGTAGGCGGCGACGGCAGCCACCGGCACACCCTCGACGTGGAAATCCGCCGCCCGGCCCAAAAGGTGCTGGCTCGACTTGCTGCCGCCCACGGCAGCGTTGTGGGCAGTGGTGCGGTAGCCGCTGGTGATATGTACCGGCTTGCCGAAGTGCTCCCGGATGCACTGCAGCAGCACTACCAGCTCGTCGTCGAGGAGGACGACATCGCTGCCCTTGCAGGCAAATTCCCGCACCTTGAAGCTGGGTGAGAGCTGCCGGGTGGAGTCCCGGGACATGGAATATTCCTTGATTGCGATAGAGACCACGACCTTTCTTTTTGTTGACTTTTTGATCGAATGATGCAATGCGGTCATTTCCTGTGCGGAGGCCTCTGCCGATACCATCCGCACGCAGACAAAAACTTCGAGCCGTTTCTAGCGCAGATGCCGGCCTCTGCGCCCATGAAACAACTTTATTTCGTCATTCTCGCCTTTTCTTGTGCCATATAGTAGCATTTCGAATGTTCAAAGTCAACGATTCTCATGAAATAGTCGGAAACTTGTGCAAAAGCGCACAGAAAACTGTGTTTTCCTCTTTTGGACGCAAAAAAGAACCGACCCGAGCCGTGTGAGGATACACGAACTCGAGTCGGTTTTCCATCATTTTATTTCACGATGTTTTCGGAGCAGCTATGCCGCCGGGATGTCTGCCTCATCTGTCCCACTTGTCGCAGAGAGCGTTGATCTGGTCGGCGAACTTGGCGAGGTCCTTGTTGGCGCCGCCCTCGTTGTGCTCGATGACCCGCAGCAGGCGCTTGCCGGCATTGAGCAGGCGCTGGAAGACGGTAGCTGCACGGGCTGCACCCTCGCTGATGTGGTGCTCGATGCGGATACGGGTGCCTTCCTTCAGGCAGACCGCGCCCTCGGCACCGATGGCCCACTGCTCACCATTATAAGGTGCGCAGGCGTTGAAGCCCTGCTCCGTGAGGGTCTGGGCAAAGATGTTCTCCACCTCATCCTCGCCGTGGATGATGAACACCCGCTTGGGCTTCGGCTCAAAGGAGTTGACCCACTTCAGCAGGCCCTCCCTGTCGGCGTGGCCCGAAAGGCCGGTGAGCTGGCAGATCTCTGCCTGCACCTCGATGGATTCGCCGAAGAGCTTCACGTTGTCCGCACCCTCCAGCAGAGAGCGGCCCAGCGTGTTCACGGCCTGATAGCCCACAAAGAGGATGGTGCATTCCTTCCTCCAGAGGTTGTGCTTGAGGTGGTGGCGGATACGGCCCGCTTCACACATGCCGCTGGCCGAGATGATGACCTTCGGCACGGGGTCGGTGTTGATGGCACGGGACTCATCGCTGGTGACGCTGACCTTCAAGCCCGGGAACTGAATGGGGTCGATGCCCTTTGCCAGCAGAGCGTTGGTCTCTTCATCAAAGCAGGAGGAGTCGGTGTCCTTGAAGATCCGGGTGGCCTCGATGGCCAGCGGGCTGTCGATGTACACCGGGAAACAGCCGTGGCCGGTGACCAGGTTCTTTTCCTTTATCTCGCGGATGAAGTAGAGCAGTTCCTGGGTGCGGCCCACTGCAAAGCTCGGGATGACCACATTGCCGCCGCGGTCGAAGGTGCGCTGCAGGATCTTCGCCAGCTCGGCCACATAGTCAGGCCGCGGGCCGTGGCTGCGGTCACCGTAGGTGGACTCCATAAAGACATAATCTGCGTCCTTCAGATACGTGGGATCTTTGATGATAGGCTGGTCGAGGTTGCCGATGTCGCCGGAGAAGACCAGCTTTGTGGTCGCACCGTTCTCCGTCACCCATATCTCGATGCTGGACGAGCCCAGCAGATGGCCCACATCCACAAAGCGGATGACGATGCCGGGCGCAAGCTCGATCTCTTTATTGTAATCATAGCCCCGGAACAGCGCGATGGCTGCCTCAGCGTCCTGAATGGTGTACATGGGTTCCACAGGCTCTGCGCCGGAGCGCTGGCCCTTGCGGTTCTTCCACTCGGCTTCGAATTCCTGGATGTGCGCCGAGTCGCGCAGCATGATGCTGCACAGTTCTGCCGTGGGCCTGGTGGCGTAGATCCTGCCCCGGAAGCCGTTGCGCACCAGAAGAGGCAGAAGGCCCGTGTGGTCGATATGGGCATGGGTGGCCAGCACGCCGTCGATCTCGCCCGGCGCAACGGGGATGGGCTGGTTCTCATAGACATCCTTGCCCTGTTCCATACCACAGTCGATGAGGTAGCGCTGTCCCGCCGCTTCCAAGAGGGTACAGCTGCCGGTCACTTCGTGGTTAGCACCCAAAAACGTCAGTTTCATAGACACACCTCCAACGGGATCATCCAACTTTGGTACATTAAGTATATCACGTTTCGCGCTGTAATGCCGCCCAAATCAATCGCCGATTCTCGGGCAAAACGCCGAATCCATCAAAAAATTTTTATACAATCTTGACAAACCACCCCCGGATGATATAAACTTAAATCGTATGACGTAACTTCTACTGAGATTCAAAATAGAGAGGTTGTATTTTATGGTTCGTAACGATTTGCGCAATGTCGCTATCATCGCTCACGTTGACCACGGCAAGACCACGCTGGTGGACGCCCTGCTGCGCCAGAGCGGCGCTTTCCGCGACAATCAGGCTGTGGCTGAGCGTGTCATGGACAGCGGTGACATCGAGCGTGAGCGCGGCATCACCATTCTGGCCAAGAACTGCTCCTGCAGCTACAAGGGCGTCAAGATCAATATCGTCGATACCCCGGGCCACGCCGACTTCGGCGGCGAGGTCGAGCGCGTGCTGAAGATGGTCAACGGCGTTCTGCTGCTGGTGGACGCTGCTGAGGGCTGCATGCCCCAGACCCGTTTCGTGCTGCAGAAGGCTCTGCAGCAGAATCTGAGCCTTGTGGTCGCCATCAACAAGATCGACCGTCCCGATGCCCGCATCAAGGAAGTCATCGACGAGGTCCTCTACCTGCTGATGGACCTGGGCGCTACCGACGAGCAGCTGGACTGCCCCATGCTGTTCTGCTGCGGCCGTGACGGCACTGCAAGCCTTGACCCCGATGTACCCGGCACCGACCTGGTTCCCCTGTTCGACACCCTGCTGAGCACCATCAAGCCGCCCGAGGGCGACCCCGAGGCTCCCTTCCAGATGCTGGTGTCCTCTGTGGACTACAACGAGTTCGTTGGCCGCATCGGCATCGGCCGCATCCAGAACGGCGTCGCCAAGGTGGGCGAGGAAGTGGTCGTGTGCGACTGGCACAACCCCGACCTCAAGATGCGCGGCCGTCTGACCAAGCTGTATGACTTCCAGGCCAATGGCCGTCAGCCCTGCGACAACATCACCGCAGGCGACATCGTGGCTTTCTCTGGTCTGCCCGACGTCACCATCGGCAACACCCTGTGCAGCCCCTCCAATATCGAGCCGCTGCCCTTCGTGAAGATCAACGACCCCACCGTCGAGATGACCTTCTCCGTCAACGACAGCCCGCTGGCCGGCCGTGAGGGCAAGTATGTCACCAGCCGCCAGATCCGTGACCGTCTGCAGAAAGAGCTGCTGAAGGACGTCGCTCTGAAGGTGGAGGATTCCGCCACCACCGATTCCTTCCGTGTCATGGGCCGTGGTGAGATGCATCTGTCCATCCTCATCGAGACCATGCGCCGCGAAGGCTATGAGCTGCAGGTCTCTCCCCCGCACGTTCTGACCAAGGTCATCGACGGCAAGACCTACGAGCCTATGGAGCACGTCGTCATCGACGTTCCCTCCCAGTATCAGGGTGCTGTCATGACCGGTCTGGGCCAGCGCAAGGCCATCCTGCAGCAGATGGAGTCTCTGGGTTCCGACCGTGTGCGTCTGGAGTTCCGTATGCCCAGCCGCGGCCTGTTCGGCTACCGCAACCAGTTCCTGACCGATACCCACGGCGAGGGCATCATCAACCAGATCTTCGACGGCTATGACGTCTGGGCTGGCATGATCGCCAACCGCTCCACCGGTTCTCTGGTCAGCTTTGAGACCGGCGAGGCCGTCACCTACGGCCTGTTCAACGCGCAGCAGCGCGGCACTCTGCTGGTGGGCGCCGGCGAGAAGGTCTACGAGGGCATGGTCATCGGCTACACCGCTTCCGGCGAGGACGTCGATGTCAACGTCTGCAAGACCAAGCACCTGACCAATACCCGTGCTTCCGGCTCTGACGATGCTCTGCGCCTCATCCCCATCAGCAAGCTGAGCCTCGAGGGCTGCCTCGAGTTCCTGGCTCAGGACGAGCTGCTGGAGGTCACTCCCGAGAACCTGCGCATCCGCAAGCAGATCCTCAACCACGAGCAGCGCATGAAGGCCAAGAGCAAGATGAAGTAATTCGTTCCTCTGCCCTTCTCCATAAAAACAAAACGTCCCGTCCTCCGTATCACTGGTACAGGGGGCGGGATTTTTGCTGCAAAGAAGCATCCGTGATGTTTCTCTCCCCCTCCCGGGGCAGGGCATCGCGGATGCTTTTGTTCTTTTTGGTTTTGCGCTCAGCCTGCATAGGCGCTGCCGGGCGTCCATGCATTATCGGCAGAATACTTGGCGTGGTTGCGCAGATAGGTCACCCACGCGCCGTAGCCGTTGCCCGCCGAGAAGTGGACGCCGTCCGGCGCAGCCAGCACCTCTTTCAGGTTGCCCTCGCCGTCGGCCAGCGTCTCCCACAAATCGAGGTAGACACAGCCCTTATCTGCGGCCAGCAGGGCCAGCTGCTCATTCACCGAGCGGATGATGTCCGAGGCAAGGCCCGGCTTCTCCGCTGCGGCCTCGGGGCGGACGGGCGGGATGGACTCAACATAGATGACGCAGTCCTCCCCCAGCGTCTGGCGCAGCACGTCCAGCATCTGGCCGTAGTAAGCGAGGAAGCGGTCCGCCGCACCCACGGTGGTCAGGGTGTTGGTACCCAGCAGGATATACAGTTTTTTGGGCTGAGCAGCGGCCAGCACGTCCAGCGCGACTTCCTCGCCCCGCACACTGCTCTTGACGGCGCTGCGGTTGACGATGGCATCCGGACCGACGCCGGTGTAGCCGCAGATGAGCGCACCGCCGAGGTTGATCTTATAGTCGGAGAAGCCCACCGTCAGGCTGTCACCAAGGAAGGCGGCATCGGAGAAGTAGCTCAAATCGACCTGGCCGCTGGCAGGCTGGCGGATGACGCTGCTGTCGTAGGCTTTGACGCTGTAGGCTCCCGCCGTCTGACGGGCCGGGCCGAACTGCTCGAGGGTCACGGCGGGCGTGCCATCTGCCGCTGCTGTGCCTGCGTTGCCGCTGTCGGTGGTGCTGTCCGCCGCGCCCTGCATGGGCAGCGGGGCCAGAATATTCTGCGCCGTGCCGTTGGCTGTCACGGTGGGCAGCTCTTCGGGCTGTGCCTGTCCGTGCTCGAGGATGGCCGTGATGGCGAAGCTCACCAGCAGGATGCCGGCCACGGCCCCTGCAAACCGGATGACGCCGCCGGGGCCGCCTCTGCGGCGCCGGCCCGTGCTATGATAATCGTGTGAAATGCCCATAAAGGTGTTCCCGCTTTCGTTTGGTTCTGCTCTTAGTCTGCCCGGGTGTCGGCGGGTTATCCCCGCTTTCCGGCCCGGCAGAGCTGTGCAGCACCTATTTTATCATAATTTTTTTGCCTCTGCAACCAATTAGGACTTGCATACAACAGGCAAAACGGTTACAATAGAAGAAGAGCAGGTTTTTGCACACATTTCTCGAAGTGCTTGCACGACCTGCCAGAATTTTTGTGCGAGTTGCAGTCATCGATTGTTGGCTGTTCCCCCGTCCGTACACTGTGCAGGGTGTACGGACCGCGAAACAGGGACAGCGCGGAGCGGTGCTGCGGCGCACAGGAAGTCCAATTTATCGGTAAATGGTACAAGGAGGTTCTCATGGCCAAGAATGTCATCATCGGCCAGAGCGGCGGCCCTACCGCCGTCATCAATTCCAGTCTCGCAGGCGTCTATAAAGCCGCCTGCAGTCTGGGCGCAGACAAGGTCTACGGCATGAAGTACGGCATCGAGGGACTGCTGAAAGAGGAACTCGTGGAGCTGAACGTCCTGCTGGACGACCGGCTCAGCATCGAGCTGCTCAAGCGCACGCCGTCCAGCTATCTGGGCAGCTGCCGCTACAAGCTCCCCGAGCCGGAGGCGGACTCCACGCCCTACGTCAAGCTGTTCACCCTGTTTGACAAGTACGACATCTGCGCGGTGTTCTACATCGGCGGCAACGACTCGATGGACACCATCGCCAAGCTCAGCCGCTACGGCGCACAGGTTGGCAGTGCGGTGCGTTTTATCGGTGTACCCAAGACCATCGATAATGACCTCTGCCTCACCGACCACACCCCCGGCTACGGCTCTGCGGCCAAGTACATCGCCACCATCCTCAAGGAAGTCATCCGTGACTCCTCCGTCTACGACATCCGCAGCGTGACTGTGGCCGAGATCATGGGCCGTCACGCCGGATGGCTGGCCGGTGCGGCCTGCCTCGCAGGCGGCGACGACAGTGACGGCCCCGACCTCATCCTTCTGCCGGAAGTCCCCTTTGAACAGGACAAGTTCCTCGCCAGAGTGGATGAGCTGCAGCGGGTGAAGTCCAACGTCATCATCGCGGCCAGCGAGGGTGTCAAGACCGCCGACGGCACCTATCTGTGCGACCTCGTGTCCACGGCAGGCCAGCTGGACGCTTTCGGCCACAAAGCCATCCTCAGCGGCACCAGCCGCTATCTGTCCGATCTCATCCACGACAAGCTGAACTGCAAGAGCCGCGCCATCGAGTTCTCGACGCTGCAGCGCTGCGCCAGCCATCTGGCCAGCCGCACCGACGTGACCGAGGCCTACGCCGTGGGCGGCGCAGCGGCAGCCGCAGCCTTTGCCGGTGAGACGGGCAAAATGATCGCGCTCAAGCGCGTTTCCGAGTATCCTTATCAGTGCATCACCGAAGCGGTGGACGTCCAGCAGGTGGCAAACCTCGAAAAGAAGGTGCCGCTGGACTGGATCACCCCCGACGGGATGCAGGTGACGGCGGCATTCGAGGAATACGCCCGCCCGCTCATCCTCGACGAGGTCACCCCCGTCTACGTCAACGGTACGCCCCGCCACATCTGCCTGTAAGGAAACTCGCTTCTCCCCTTCCCCGCGTCTGTTTTCGTGCTCCTGCACGATTAAAGAAGTTGTTTTCGTAAGCAGGGTACGCCGAATGGCGAGGATTTTTGTCGGCAGACAAGGCGATTTTCCGCAGCAATCCTGACGGATTGCAAGGGAAAGCAACGCAGTATGCAGGCAAAAAGACCGCTCAGACGGTGTGCAATGCTTAGAAAACGGCTTCGTTATAAAGCCGAAACAGAAAAACAAAAAAGGAGAAATCATCATGGGTAAAAATGCAATCGTTGGCCAGTCCGGCGGCCCCACCTCTGTCATCAACGCAAGTCTGGCTGGTGTGTTCGAGAGCTGCAAGAGCCGCGGCGCGGACATCGTCTACGGCATGTGCAACGGCGTCGCCGGTCTGCTGGAGGAGCGGGTCGTGGACCTGTCCACCCTGCTGACCGATGACCTCGACATCGAGCTGCTCAAGCGCACCCCCTCCAGCTTCCTCGGCAGCTGCCGCTACAAGCTGCCCGACTGGCACACCGACGAGGCCGTGTACAAGAAGCTCTTCGCCATCCTCGAAAAGCTGGACATCGGCTACTTCTTCTACATCGGCGGCAACGACTCGATGGACACCATCGGCAAGCTGGCTGAGTACGGCGAGTGCATCCAGAGCGACATCCGCTTCATGGGCGTGCCTAAGACCATCGACAACGATCTGATGGTCACCGACCACACCCCCGGCTACGGCTCTGCGGCCAAGTACATCGGCGTGGTGATGAAGGAGATCATCCGCGACGCCACCGTCTACGGCACCAAGTATGTCACCGTCGTCGAGATCATGGGCCGCAACGCCGGCTGGCTGACCGCCGCCGCCGCACTGGCCAAGAGCGACGACTGCGAGGGCGTGGACATGATCTGCCTGCCCGAAGTCCCCTTCAATGTGGAGCACTTCGTCGAGAAGGTGCGGGTGATGCAGGAGAAGAAGCCCAGCATCGTCATCGCGGTGTCTGAGGGCGTCAAGCTGGAGGATGGCCGCTATGTCTGTGAGCTGGCCGACGATGTCCACGCAGTGGACGCTTTCGGCCACAAGGCCCTGACCGGCACCGCCCGCTATCTGGCCAACGTCGTGGCCCGCAATCTGGACACCAAGACCCGCTGCATCGAGCTTTCCACCCTGCAGCGCTGCGCCGGCCACCTGACCAGCCGCACCGACATCACCGAGGCCTATCAGGTCGGCGGTGCTGCTGTCAAGGCTGCGTTTGAGGGCGTCACCGGCCAGATGGTGGCCCTGAAGCGCATCTCCAACAGCCCCTATCAGTGTACCACTGAGCTGCACCCCATCAGCGAGGTCGCAAATCTCGAGAAGAAGGTGCCGCTGAGCTGGATGAACGAGAATCACACCCAGATGACGGAAGATTTCCTCGCTTACGCACGGCCCCTCATCCAGGCTGAGCTGACCCCGCTCTACATCGCCGGTCTGCCTCACCACATCTACATGAAGCCCCAGAAGTAAGCGTTCTGTTTCGCAAACGTAACTCCGCGCCCCTGCACCCTGTGTGCGGGGGTGCATTTTTGTACGGAAAAAGCTTTGATTTTACTTGTATTTTACCTGAAACCGTATTATAATACTATCTGCGTCGCTCGCTGTTGAGCGGCGCGTTTTTTCGTGAGTACCATCTGATATTTGAGGAGGCAGAGCATTTTCATGGCACAGAATACCCGGACAGGCGATTTGACCAGCGGCCCCATGCTGCAAAAGATCATCCTGTTTTCCCTGCCGCTGGCTGCATCCAGCATCCTGCAGCTGCTGTTCAACGCAGCCGATGTCGTCGTCGTGGGACGCTTTGCGGGCAGCACGGCGCTGGCCGCTGTCGGCTCCAACGGTGCGCTCATCAACCTGCTGGTCAACCTGTTCGTGGGCCTGTCGCTGGGCGCGAACGTCGTTGCGGCCCGCTGCTTCGGCGCGAAGGATGATGAGGGCGTCCGCAACACCGTCCAGACCTCCGTGACGCTGGGCCTTGTCAGCGGCTTCTTTCTGGCCGTGGTGGGCTTTTTTGCCGCCCGCGTCCTGCTGGAGCTGATGAGCTGCCCGGAGGACGTCATCGGCCTGTCCACCCTCTACCTCAAGATATACTTCATCGGCATGCCCATGACCATGCTGTACAACTTCAGCTCGGCCCTCCTGCGCGCCGTGGGCGACACAAAGCGGCCTCTGTTCTGTCTGGCCGTGGCGGGCGCCATCAATGTGGTGCTGAACCTCGTGTTCGTCATCCTCTTCTCCATGAGCGTGGCGGGCGTCGCTCTGGCCACCATCATCAGCCAGACCGTCTCCGCCTGCATGGTCACGGCCCTGTTGGTGAAGGAGAAAGGCCCGCTCCACCTCGACCTCGGCCATCTGGGCTTCCATGCGGGGGCTCTGGGCCAGATCTTGCGCATCGGCCTGCCTGCCGGTCTGCAGAGCACCGTGTTCAGCCTTTCCAACGTCGTCATCCAGTCGGCGGTCAACTCCTTCGGCTCCATCGTCGTGGCCGGCAACTCTGCCGCTTCCAACCTCGAGGGCTTCGTCTATACCGCCATGAACGCTTTCGCCCAGGCTGCTGTCACCTTCACGAGCCAGAACATGGGCGCCCGCCGGTACGACAATCTGGACCGCGTCATGCGCAACTGCCTGCTCTGCGCCGCCGTCACCGGCCTCGTGCTGGGCGGCGGTGCTTCCCTGCTGGGCGAACAGCTGCTCCACTTCTACTCCTCCGATGAGGTCGTGGTGACCGCCGGTCTGGCCCGTATGCACATCATCTGCACCACCTATCTGCTCTGCGGCTGCATGGATGTTCTGGCCAGCTGTCTGCGCGGCCGGGGCTACTCCGTCCTGCCGATGGTGGTCAGCCTCGTGGGCAGCTGCCTGCTCCGCCTCGTCTGGATCGCCACCATCTTCCGGCTGTTCCACACCACCACGATGCTTTACCTCAGCTACCCCGTCAGCTGGATCTTGACGGCACTGGTGCATCTGGCCTGCCTGCTGGTGGTGCGGCATAAGATGAAGACCGCCCTCTCAGTCAAAGCCTGACGGCTTTGCCAGCTCCCCCAAAGGGGGAGGTGTCACCGAAGGTGACTGAGAGGGCGCTTGTAAACTTTCTGTGCAAAGCTTGACTTTTGCGGGGAATGGCATATACTATAAATAGTGAAAGTAGAAATTGAACTAGTCATTTGACTCACCAAGAAGAAAACCCCCTCACGGAGTTGCAGCTCCGAAAGGGGGTCTTCTTTTTTAGTGCTTACGGCCCGTGAACCATCCGTCAAGCCACTTGCAGATGTAGTAAGATGCTACATTTGCTGCGACGGACAGAATGAAAGTAGAAATACTAGGCATTTGTCTCACCCCCTTCCCAATAAAATGGGCGGGCAAGGCCGCAAAACAAGTATACCATAAACTTCGACAAAAAGATACAGGAAGCGATGCCACGAGCCGGACTTTCCTACAAGGGGAAGGCTCTGTCTTAGTCCAACCTCTCAGTCTCGCATTCGCTCGACAAGGCCGGGTTGCGGCACCCAGCATTCGCTGCGCTCCGCTTGCGTCTTGCTGGCCGCGGCGGTCGTCGTTGTTGCCCCTGGTAGGGGAGCCTCTGGCGAAACCGTTCACTTTGCGGGGACTGCCAAGGCCTCTCCTACCAGGAGAGGTGGCACGCCGTCAGGCGTGACGGAGAGGTTGTACAAAGGGAAGCCTGCCCATAACTAAAAAAGCCCCCGGCACGATGCGGAACGTGCCGGGGGCTTTTCGTACAAAGCGGAGGGATGCGGAAACTCTCCGCCTTGGGGGTTGGTTAGTTAGTGGATCAGTTCGCTGTGGTCTGCGCCGCCCACGGTGAGGGTTGCAGAGCTGCCGCTGTGGGTGAGGGTGAAGAGGGTGTCCTCCGTGCCCAGCGGCAGCATGGTATCGATGTCCAGCGCCGTCTCGCGGCTCTTCGTGCGGAAGACGAGGGTATCTGCGCCCTGCGCTTTCAGTTCTGCCAGATTGCCCAGACAGCCGAAGAGGGTGGCGGTATCAGAATCTGCCGTGACGATGTAGCGGGTAGACTCCTGATGCATCTCATAGGGAGCGCCTATAACTGTCAAAACGATCCTGCCGTTCTGCTCCTCCACAGGTGCAGGTTCCGGAAGTACAAACTTGTATACAGTCCTTGTGGAGCCGCAAGAAGAACATTCATACACTTTTTCGCCCAGCTGGCCGACAGGCGCGGGAGTAGAGGAGACAAGTGTCCATTTATGAGCACAATCAGCGGGCAAGTTGGAGTCGATACGAGTGACTGTACACTCACCGCTGACATTTACATCCAGCTCTTTACCGGCTTTGCCGCCTACATCGCCGTTTGTGCCGATGGCGGCGCCTGGACCGCGATTGTACTCGTTATCGCCCAGGCCGCCTTTTGCGGTTACCTGCGCACCGCCGCCGATCTCGACCTCTGCGCCCTGCGCATCACCTTTGCCTCCGCCAATGCCGCTTCCACATCCGTTGCCCACGGCATCGACAACACCGCCGAGGATACGAACGGTCGATTTTTCATCGCAGCCAAAGCCGCCGCCAATGCCTGTGACATTAGAGTTACTGCCCTCAGCAGGTATCGCAGTTACCGTGCCGCCAAGGATGGTAACGTCTCCCGAGCCCCTAAAACCGCCGCCAATACCTGCACCCATATTGAAACCACTTTCTGCATAGATTTTTCCGTTTGCAATTTCCAGCTTCGAGGTGCTATCATAAGATCCTCCACCAATGCCCGCACTATTATCACCACCATACGCCTTCAAAGAGGCGCTTGTATCTTCTGCGGTGATGGTCAGTTTTCCGGTAGAGTACTCATCATCCTTTTCCAAGCCCGCACAAAAATGTCCACCTCTCAAGGTATTGTCCCCCTCCAGCTTCAGGGTCGTGTCGCCTGCGCCTCGTACCTCCATCGCAGCATTATAATTATCGCTCACATCGATATTCACATCTTCGAGCGTGACCGTCGTATCCTTTTTGGTGTAGTTGTTGATGATCGTAATGATATGCTTCGCCGCTTCGCTCACAGCCCTTGTCACCGTGCCGGCGGTGTTGTTCTCAAAGGTCATGATGTCATCGTCGTCCTCTGCGGCCTCCTCGACAGGCTTCTGCGTGTCCGGCGTCTTCGGCTCGGCATCCGCAGGCTCTGGGCCGTCCTTTTTCTGGGCTTCCCCGCTGTTCACGTTCTCGGGCCAGACGACGAGCTCCGTCCCGGTCTCCTCCGCAGGCTCTCCCGGCTCGGCATCCACCACCGGCTTCTGTCCTTCAGCTTCGTCTGCCGACCCGTCAGAGTTGTTCTCCGTTTGCTTGCCCGGGTTCTCGCCGCCCTTGATGACCACGTCCGTGTCGTCTTTCTCGCCGATGTCATCTTTGTCTTTCGCTTCGCCGACACGGACATACGTGTCGCCCTCTTCCGTAACGGTCACCGTAATATCACCGTTTTCGATATAATAATCCTTTGCCAGTGCCGCCGGGGCTGCCGCCGAAAGCGCCACGCTCAGGGCCAGGGCGGCTGCCGCCGCACGCTTCATATTTTTCCGTAACCGCATACTCTTTTTTACCTCCTGAATGATTGCAGGGTCTCTGCGGTTTCATTTTCCCCCCCCCCCCTATATTTTTGTCAAGTCCTTTTCATGACATATCAGCGTCGATTCGTGAATGGTATGACTTTTCCGATGTATCCAAAAAAGAACAGCCCCGCCTTTCCGGAGAAACGCGGAGCTGTATCATTTTATAGCCTCTTCGCCAGCAGATACCGGTCATACCCGCCGTACATCTCCCGGCGGCAGACGATCTCAAAGCCGCTGGCCAGGGCGTTGTTGAGGCTGTACTGATTTTCCGGGCTGACGGTGGCCCCGATGCCCACGATGCCCGGGCGGAGCCGGGCAAGCGCCGCCTCCAGCAGTTTCCGCTGCAGACCGTTGCCCCGGTAGTCGGGGTGGACGATGGCGCTGTCGGCGTTGGCCCAGCCGTCCCACCCTTCTCGCGGGATGCCCATAAAGGCGGCGTAGTTGTGCGCGTCCTGCCCGCAGTACCGCAGAATAAAGTAGGCCCCCAGCCGCCCGCCGTCCCACCCGCCGATGCACAGGTCCTCTTTCAGGTAGCGGGCGATGTTTTCCAGCGTGTCGGGTACGAACTGCTCCGGGTGGGGCATCGCGGCCCGCACCTCGTTCTGCAAGGCGTAAAAGGCGGCGGCATCCTCCGGCCCGGCAGCGCGCAGGGTCATGGTGCGGCTTGCGGGCCGGCCGCACACTTTGTGCAGAAGAACTTCCATTCTTGCTCTATCCCTCCAAAATAAAATCATACTTTCCGGCTGATTCCAGTATAAATGCCGTTTGAATCGTTGTCAATTTATGCTATAATATTTGCAGAAAGAGTTTTTGTGCTCAGGCACAGCTTTTTCGGAAGTCCAGGCAGGGCCGCCCTGCCCGTGTACCGGAGGAAACGAACCATGAGAGATTCCAGCTTATCCCCTTCCAGCCGCCTGGGTGGTGCTGTCATCAGCGACCGCATCGTCAGCGCTCTGCTGGAGGAACTGCGCACAGGCCGCTATGCACAGACCGACCGTCTGCCTGCCGAGGTAGACCTTGCCGCCGAACTCGGCGTCAGCCGCACCGTCATCCGCGATGCGCTGAGCGAGATGGAGCGTGCGGGTTACATCGAGCGGGTGCGCGGCATCGGCACAGTGGTCAACCGAAGTGTCCTGAACCTGCGCAGCCGGTTGGACCAGAAGCTGGAGTATTACCCGCTCATCCGCAGCTTTGGCAGCTACCCCCACGCCGACGGCATCCAGATCTACCCCGTCCGCGCAGGCGAAGAGCTGGCCCGTGATCTGGCCATCGAGCCCGGCGACGATGTCATCTGCATCAAGAAGCGCATCCTCGCCGACACCACCCCCGTCATCTACTCCATCGACTACCTGCCCCGCGCCCTGTTTGGGAACCGGGACTACACCCGCATCGACCTGTCGGGTGACATCTTCGATGTTCTGGAGCGGGAGTGCCGCCAGCAGGTGGCCTCCAATGTGGCCCACCTCAAGGCCAGCTGCGGCGACGAGCCCATCCGGGCCGCCATGCGTCTGGCCCCGGGCGAGGCCATGCTTCTGCTGGATGAGATATGCTACAACCGGCTCTGCCATCCCGTCATGCGTTCGTTGAGCTACTACACGAACTTCTTCGACTTCTCGATTCTTCGAAAGCTTCTTTGACGGAGGGAAACAAAAAATATGCGTCATCTGATCGATCCCTTGGATTTCAGTCAGCAGGAGATCGCCTCTCTGCTGGACCTGGCCGACCGCATCTGCGCCGACCCGGCTGCCTATCAGGACGTGGCCGCCCACAAAAAGCTGGCCACTCTGTTCTACGAGCCGTCCACCCGCACCCGTCTTTCGTTTGAGGCCGCGATGCTGAACCTCGGCGGACATGTCCTCGGCTTCCCGAGCGAGACCGTCTCCAGTGCATCCAAGGGCGAGAGCGTGGCCGACACCATCCGCGTCGTCTCCTGCTATGCCGACATCGTGGCCATGCGCCACCCCAAGGAGGGCGCACCGCTGCGGGCCAGCCGGTACTCCCGCATCCCTGTCATCAACGCAGGCGACGGCGGACACCAGCACCCGACCCAGACCATGACCGACCTGATGACCATTCGCCGCCGCAAGGGCCGTCTGAACGACCTGACCATCGGCCTGTGCGGCGACCTCAAGTTTGGCCGCACCGTCCACTCCCTCATCAAGACCATGGCGCGCTGCGAGAACATCCGCTTCGTCCTCATCAGCCCCGAGGAGCTGCGGGTGCCGGACTACATCATCACCGACGTGCTCGAGGCCAACCACATCCCCTACAAGGAGACCCGCAGCCTCGAGGAGTCCATGCCCGAGCTGGACATCCTCTACATGACCCGCGTCCAGAAGGAGCGTTTCTTCAACGAGGAAGACTATGTCCGTCTGAAGAACAGCTATATCCTCACCAAAGAGAAGATGGCCCTTGCCAAGCCTGACATGGCCGTGCTCCATCCCCTGCCCCGCGTCAACGAGATCACGCTGGACGTGGACGACGACCCCCGCGCCGCCTACTTTGAGCAGGTGCAGAACGCCGTCTACATCCGCATGGCGCTGATCATGACACTGCTGGGCATCAAGGACCCCAAGGCTGAAAAGGAGGGCAACTGAGATGCTGAACATTGATGAAATTCAGAACGGTATCGTCATCGACCATATCAAGGCAGGCACGGCCATCGGCCTGATGGACCTGCTGGGCATCAAGGGCAACCGCACCTCCAGTGTGGCCCTCATCCAGAACGCCCGCAGCCACAAGGCAGAGTCGGGCCGGAAGGACATCATCAAGGTGGAGGGCGACGCCTCCTGGCTCAACCTCGATGTGCTGGCCTATCTCGACCCCGACATCAGCGTGACCATCATCGAGAACGGCAAGGCCGTCAAGAAGGAAAAGCCCCAGCCCCCCAAGCGTCTGGTCAACATCGTGCGGTGCAAGAACCCCCGCTGCATCTCCTCCATCGAGGAAGAGTGCGACCAGATCTTCGAGCTGAGCTCCAACGGCAAGTATCGCTGCATCTACTGCGAGCAGGAGCTGCAGGTCAAGCCGGAATAATAGAAAATAAACGATAAAAGCCGCCTGTCATTCAACGAATGACAGGCGGCTTTGCTTTTGATCCTCAGACTTTCCGGCGCAGCAGGCTCATCGGCGGCAGCTCCGGGGTGGGGATGGTATAGCGCTCCATCGCGTGGGGCGTGGACTCCATCAGCTCACCGGCCTCATTCTTTATCCACTCGGGGTCCAGCGGGATGCTGCGGCCATCCGGGCAGAGCACTTCCAGCGTGTCGCCGAGGCTCCACTTGCCCCGCTGCTGGCAGCTGGCGACGCCGTTCTCCCAGCCGTCCACCGTACCGACAAACTCCCACTCGCGGATGTAAGTCGCGCTGTCGGTAGCCTGACGGGCCTGCTCCCGGCCAAAGTAGAAGCCGGGCGAATAGTGGCGGTGGCTGGTGCGGGTCAGCTCATCCAAAACCTCTTCCGGCAGCTCGAAGTTCTCGTTCATCGGGTCGGCCAGATACTGGTCGAGGGCGCGGCGGTAGGCCGCCGTCACGCTGGCGACGTAGTAGAACGTCTTGGCGCGGCCCTCGATCTTGAGGCTGTCCACGCCTGCCTTGCAGATGAGGTCGAGGAAGGGCGCGGTACACAGATCGTTGGCGTTGAGGATGTAGCTGCCGTTCTCGTTCTCGCCGATCTCATAGAGCTGGCCCGGGCGGGTCTCCTCGCTGAGATAGTACTTCCAGCGGCAGGGCTGGGCGCACTGGCCGCGGTTTGCGTCGCGGCCTGCCATGTAGTTGGAGAGCAGGCAGCGGCCCGAGACGCTCATGCACATGGCGCCGTGGACGAAAGCCTCAATTTCCAGCTCCGGCGGGGTCTTGTCGCGGAGGGTGGCGATGTCCTGCAGGGTCATCTCCCGGGCCAGCACCACCCGCTTCGCGCCCATGTTGTAGGCGGCGCGGGCAGCGGCCCAGTTGGTGATGCCGGTCTGGGTGGACATGTGGACGTCGATGTCGGGCGCGAACATCTTGCAGGCGTCCAACACGCCGAGGTCGGCCACGATGAAGGCGTCCACACCGGCGGCGGCAGCGTCCTTGATGGCCTGAGGCAGACGGTCAGCCTCCTCGTTGGTGGGCAGGGTGTTCATGGTCAGGTAGACCTTGCGGCCCCGGGCGTGGGCATAGATGACGCCCTCGCTCAGCTGCTCCGGGGTGAAGTTGGTGGGTGCAGAGCGCATCCCGAACTCGGGCAGCGCGCAGTAGACGGCGTCCGCGCCGTAGTTGATGGCATACCGCAGGCGCTCGAGGTCGCCTGCCGGGGCCAGAAGTTCCGGTATCTGTAACATGATATTCCTCTTTTACTTCATATTTTTATTAACTTTCGCCGCCTCATCGCAGTTTTTCTGGTGGTCTGCGTAGGTGTGGGCGTAGTAGTAGTGACCGGCAAGGTCGGTGACGAAGAAATAGGCGTCCTTCGCCTCATCGTCGGGCTGCGGGGCAAGCGCCGCGCGGATGGCCGCGATGCCGGGGTTGGAGATGGGGCCGGCGGAGAGGCCGGTGCAGGTGTAGGTGTCGTAGGCTTCCAGAATGTTCTCCGGGATGCTGTCCCAGCCGCCGTAGTAGGGCGCGACCCAGTTCCAGAGGTAGTTGTTGTCGGCGTCGCTCTGGACGTGGCTGGAGGTGTTGCTCTGCAGTTTGGGGTAGGGCGAACCCTCGGCCAGACGGTTGCGGAACACCTGCGCCACATTATCATCCTGATCATTGCCGGCCTCCTCCTGCACGAAGGACGCCAGAGTGACCACCTCGGAGAGGGTCATCCCCTGCTTTTCCATCTCGGCATACATCTCATCGGTGATCTGCTTGTCGAAGTGAGAATAGAACGTCTCAACGTAATGATGGACGGTGTCATCCTTCAGGAAATCGTAGGTATCCGGGAAAAGATAACCCTCGCACTTGAGGAAGCGGTCCGGGGCATCCTTGTCGTCGGGGACGTACTGCCAGAACCTGTACTGGCTGAAATCGCCGGTGTTGGCCTCCTTGAGGAAGTCTTCGGCGCTGCACAGCCCGGCATCCTCCATTTTTTTCGCAATGGCGATGGCCGTCGTACCCTCGGGGAAGGTCAGCCGGACACTGTCGGCCTTCGCGTAGGCGGAAAGCGCCTCGATGATGTCGTCGTAGGAGCTGCCGGGGGCGAGGTCGAACTCGCCGTATTGGAGCTTGCCTGCCGCGCCCTGCTTGCCTGCATACCAGCGGAAGACGTGGGGGTACTTGATGACGCCCGCCGTCTTGAGCTTCTGGGCGATGGCTGCCACGCCGCTGCCCTGCTGGATGCTCACACTCACCGGTTCGCCGGCGGAAGCACTGCCGTTGATCTCTTTTCGGATGGCCAGCAGACAGCCGCCCGCCGCCAGTACCAGGATCAGCAGCACCATCAAAATAATTTTCGCTGCGCCGCCTTTTCTGCTTTTTTTGTGTTTTGCATCGTGTGCCATGTACACACTCCTTTACCATTCCGTTCAGCTTTCCATCATCAGCCGCATATAGCTTTCTTCCACATCGAAAGGCTCCGCGTCGAACCGTATCATGCCGTAGTCCTGCCGGGTGCCTTCGCCGAGGAAAAGGTTCTGAGCCGCGCCCACTGTGATGACGGCACGCTCCACGATGACCTCCTTCTCCCGGGCCGCTTCCATCAGCACCTCGGCGGAGCGGTCGTCTTCGGCCATCAGCTCCACAAAATAGAGGGTGTCCTCCCGGCGGAAGTAGATGCCGTAGCCCTTCTCGCTGGACACGATGGTCGCGCCCCGGGCGTAGAGGTCGGTCAGCACGACGGCCATCTGCTCCGGCGGGAACTGGACGGTATCGGGATAGAAGCGCTCCCGCAGCTCACAGAGCTTGCGGGCCGTCACGGAGTCGAACTCCGCCTGACTCCACAGGTTGCGGGATACCTCCCGGGGCAGGCAGCGGAGGGCAAAAGCCCGCTGGAAGCCCTTGTTTTCCAGCAGCGCGGCCTGCTCCTGTCCGGTCGGAACGGCCACGGTAAAGCCCGCGCCCCGCAGCTTCTGCTGCGCACAGAGATAGTCTACGAGTCCTGCCAGAAGCAGGCTTCCCTGCCCGCAGAGGCCGTAGAGGTAGCTGCCGCTGCGTCCCTTGAGGGTGACGGGGACCGCCAGCGCCGCAGCGGCTATCTCGTCATTTTCCTCAGCGACGTAGATATTTTCCGCCCCGGCGAACTTTTCCAGAGCAGTCTTGATGAACTCGGCGCTGTCGCCGCGTTCTTTCTGCCACAGTGCCACGACTGCCGCCTCATCCGACGGCTGCATCAAACGATACATCGATAGTATCCCTCCCATTTTCGCGGTTATCCGAGTTCTTTTTCCGCCAGCGCCCGCACCTCGGCCTGAATCTCCTCGATGGTGCGCATGGCTCCATTTTCCGTGCAATGGACGGTGGCCCAGCCCAGATGCGCCGCACAGTACTCGGCGGCACGGCGGCTGCGGGCCAGATATTCGATGTCCTTTTCGTGGACGTCCTTCCTGCTCTCGTCGCCGTGGTAGCGGCCGGTCATGAGCTTCTGGCTCACAGCGGGGTCTACCTGTAAGTACACCACAGCGTCCGGTGCGGGCAGGCCCAGCAGCCTGTATTCGTAGTCAAAGGCCCAGCGGAGGAAGTCGTCCCACTGCTCCGGCGGGAGCTTGGAGCACTGATGCACCGCGTTCGACGTGGTGTAGCGGTCGGCGATGACGATGCCGCCCGCCTCGTAGAAGCTGCCCCACTTGGTCTTATAGCTGGCGTACCGGTCCACCGCATAGAAGCTGGACGCCGCATAAGGGTTGACGTCGTCGGGTTTGTCGCCGAACTGACCGGAGAGGTACATCTTTACCAGCGCACTGGAATCGCTCTCGTAGTCCGGAAAGGTGATCTCCATCACCCTTCGACCGCTCTCGGCCAGATGGGCGGCCAGCAGCTTTGCCTGGGTGGCCTTGCCGGAGCCGTCCAGCCCTTCGATGACAAGAAGCCTGCCCTTGCTCATTCTGCCTTCTCCCCTTTCAGCGCGGCGTACCGGGCGCGGACTTCGGCGGTGCGGCCGCAGCACATCTTGCCCTCCGGGCAGGGGCCGGACACGCAGGCCGGGCCGGCGGTGCGGAAGATATGGGGTGCCACCGGGTAGACCAGCCGCAGCATCTCTTCGGCCAGCTGCCGTATCTCCCACTGGGCGCGGCTGCAGCAGCGCAGGTGGAAGAAGTTCTGCAGGCTGCGGGCGTTCATGGTCACCACCATCTTGGTCTCGCAGGCGTTGGGCAGGACAAAGCGGGCGTCTTCGTTGGCCTGCTTGGAAGCCTTGGCCCGGGCCTGCTTTTCGGGCAGACCTTCGGCCATCAGGCGGGCGGTGTGGCCGTCCTCCAGCTTCTGCACGAGGTCGAGGTAGCGCCTGGCGTCCTCGTTCATGCTCTCGATGAACGCTGTCTTTGCCTCGGGGATGGCCTCGATCTCGGGCGGGATGACGTAGCGGAAATCGTCCAGACGGACGTACCGCTGACTCTGGACGCTGAAGGACGCGATGCGGTGGCGGGTGATCTGGGCCAGCAGGGTACGGCTGACGCCCTCGATGCCGAAGGTGAAGCTTGCGTGCTCGATGGGGCTGGCGTGGCCCAGATCGCTGAGCATGGTCAGAAAGCGGGCAGTCTTTTCCTCATCCAGTCCGTCCAGCAGGTCGGTGATGTGGGCGTCGGAGTAGCAGAGCTTCGCCGCGGCCGCCACGACCTTCTCCGGCTCCGGCGTATGTGCTATCAATCGGACAGTCATCATTTTTCTCATTCCTCCGTCGTTATCTTCACAAGGGGCGCAAAGTTGGCCATGGTCTTTTTCACGCCCACCTTCTCGAAGCTGATCTCCACGATCTGGTCGCCGGCAGCGGGCTTGACTTTCAGCACCTTGCCGCGCCCGAAGACTTTGTGCTCCACAATGTCGCCCGGCTCATAGTGCTTGGGGCCGGTGGATGCCGCTGCCGGACGAGGCGAAGAGGTCACGCCGCCGCCTGCGGGTCTGACCGGCGCTTTGGGCGCTGCCGGACGGCCATAGCCAGAGCCAAAGCCGCTGCTTCCCGAACCGGAGCTGCAGCCGCCATGACCCGACGAAGCACTTCCCCGGCCCGCGTAATCGGAGCCAAAGCCTCGGCTATTGGACATCGGTGCGTTATATTCTTTATTCAGATAGCCGCCGCGGCTGCCATAGCCCGAGCCGTAACCGGAGGCCGCACGCCCCCAGCCGGAGGGGCCGGAGTAGCCCGACGCACCGCCCGGCACGGTATCGCTGCCGTAACCGCTGCCCCAGCCGCCCAGACGGGAGCGCTGTTCCAGCACCGGGCTGCGGGTCTCTTCGATGTACTCCGGCTCGATCTCCCGGAGAAAGCGGCTGGGCTCGTTGCGCTGGGTGCGGCCATAGAGCATCCGGGTGACGCTGTTGGAGATGTAAAGCTCCTTCTTGGCGCGGGTGATGCCGACATAGGCCAGACGGCGCTCCTCCTCGAGGTCAGCCTCAGAATACTTGCTCATCTCACTGGGGAATACCCCCTCTTCCATGCCAATGAGGAATACATAGGGGAACTCAAGGCCCTTGGCCGAGTGGATGGTCATCAGCACCACCTGGTCGGCACTCTCGTTGTAGCTGTCGATGTCGCTGATGAGGGCGATGTCCTCCAGATAGCCTTCCAGCGAGGCCTCTTCGCCGTGCTGGTCGCAGTAGCTCTTGACGTTGTTGACCAGCTGACCGAGGTTCTGCAGACGGTCAGCGGCATCCTCGTGGCCCTTGGCGGCGTCGGCTTCCAGCATGGCGCGGTAGCCGGTGATCTCGATGACATCGGAGGCGAACTCATCCAGCGTCTTCGTTTCCAGCGATTCCTGCAGTTTCTGGTAGATGTCCCAGAACTTGAACAGCGGCGCGATGGCGCGGCTGAGCTTGGCGTACTGGTCGGCATGGGAGATGACATCCAGCATACTGATGCCCTGCTGAGCCGCCAAGTCTGCGATGACTTCGATGGTCGTCGCACCGATCTTGCGCGCAGGCTCGTTGATGATTCGGCGGAGTCGGACATCGTCCCGGGGGTTCGCCACGATGGACATATAGGAGTGGATGTCCTTGACTTCTTTGCGGTCGTTGAAGCGCTGGCCGCCCACGATCTTATGCGGGATGCCCGCACGGGTGAAGTAGCTTTCGATGGGAGCCGACTGGGCGTTCATCCGGTAGAGGATGGCGTGGTCGGCCAGATGTCCGCCCTCTTTGAGGTGCTGGCCGATGACGTCCGCGATATGGCTGGCCTCGTCCTGCTCGTTCTCGGCGGTGTAGACCTGCACCTTGTCGCCCTCGCCGTTCTTCGTCCAGAGGGTCTTGCCCTTGCGCTCGGTGTTGTGCTGGATGACACAGTTAGCGGCATTCAGGATATTCGACGTAGAGCGGTAATTCTGCTCGAGTCGGATGGTCTTCGTACCTTTATAGATGCGCTCGAAGTTGAGGATGTTCTCAATGGTCGCGCCGCGGAAGCGGTAGATGCTCTGGTCGTCGTCGCCCACGACGCAGATGTTCTTTTCCGGGCCGGTGAGCAGGCTCACGAGCCGGAACTGAGCCACACTGGTGTCCTGATACTCGTCCACCAGCAGATATTTGTACTTGTTCTGGTAGAACTCCCGCACGTCCTCGTGCTCCGACAGCAGGATGACCGTCTGGTAGATGAGGTCGTCGAAGTCGAAAGCACCGGCCTCCTTGAGCTTCTTTTCATAGGCGGCGTAGACCTTGGCCGCAAGAGCGCCCTTCGTGTCCCGGGCCGGGGTCTTCAGGGCCTCTTCCGGGCTGATGAGCTGGTCTTTCCAGCGGCTCATCTGGTTGATGGCGCTTTTGACCGGGAAGAACTTGTCGTCCACGCTCAGCTCTTTGTAAACAGCCTTCATGACACGCTGGGAGTCGTCGCTGTCGTAGATGGTAAAGCTGCGGGGGTAGCCGATCTCCTCGGCCCAGCGGCGGAGAATGCGGACGCAGGCCGAGTGGAAGGTGGATGCAAACACCTCGTCGCCCTCTTCCCCGCCCAGCATCCGGCGCAGACGTTCTTTCAGCTCACCGGCGGCCTTGTTGGTAAAGGTGATGGCCATGACGTTCCAGCTCCGGACGGCGTCCTTCCGCAGCATCCCGTCCAGCCACGACGGGGCATCGGTGCCGGTCATGATGGCAGTGCGCAGGGCTTTCACATCGTCCTCCGTCACCTCCCGGGGCGTCCATCTGGAGCCGTGGGCCGAGCCGAAGCGGATGAGGTTGGCGATGCGGTTGACCAGCACGGTGGTCTTTCCGCTGCCTGCACCCGCGAGGATGAGCAGAGGGCCGTTGGTGGTGAACACCGCCTCCCGCTGCATATCGTTCAGGCGTCCGAACTGCTTTTCGATATACGTATCACGCAAAGCGCAGAATTGTTGTGCGAGATCTGTTGCCATTGTTTCACCTGTTCTTTTCAATCATTTCTGGATATATCACTTAAAATATAGTATATCACATTTCAAAAAAGTTGTACATAAAAACAATGCAAACAAAAACCGCCCCACCGCGGTCAATACCACGATGGAGCGGAAATTTCAGGAAATGCTTAACCGAAGATGTTGATGAGGATACCAGCAGCGACGGCGGAGCCGATAACACCGGCCACGTTGGGGCCCATTGCGTGCATCAGCAGGAAGTTGGAGGGGTTCTCGCTCTGGCCGACCTTCTGAGAAACACGGGCAGCCATAGGCACAGCGGAAACGCCAGCGGAACCGATCAGGGGGTTGACCTGACCGCCGGTCAGGATATACATGACCTTGCCGCAGAGAACACCGGCAGCAGTGCCGAAGGAGAATGCGATGAGGCCCAGCACGATGATGAACAGGGTGCGGCTGTTCAGGAAGGTGTTTGCAGAGGTGGTGCAGCCAACAGACAGAGCCAGGAAGATGGTGATGATGTTCATCAGCTCATTGCCGGCGGTCTTCTGGATACGGTCCACGACGCCGCACTCCTTCATCAGGTTGCCCAGCATCAGCATACCGACCAGAACGGCGGCATCCGGCACGATGAGGGAGACGATGATGGTGACCATGATGGGGAAGATGACCCTCTCGGTCTTGCTCACGGTGCGCAGCTGCTTCATCACGACGGTACGCTCTTTCTTGGAGGTCAGAGCCTTCATGATAGGCGGCTGGATAACAGGCACCAGAGCCATGTAGCTGTAGGCCGCGACGGCGATGGAGCCCAGCAGCTCAGGAGCCAGACGGGAGGTGACGAAGATAGCGGTGGGGCCGTCTGCGCCGCCGATGATGGCGATGGCGGCAGACTGCTTCTGGGTGAAGTCCACCAGACCGGTAGCGGCCAGCAGACGAGCGCCCATGTAAGTGCCGAAGATACCGAACTGAGCGGCAGCGCCCAGCAGCAGGCTCTTGGGGTTGGAGATCAGGGGTGCGAAGTCGGTCATGGTGCCGATGCCGAGGAAGATCAGCGGCGGGTAGATGCCCAGCTTGACGCCCATGTAGAGCATATCAGCCAGACCGCCGTTGTTCAGGATCTCGCCCCACATCGGGTGCTCGAGGCCGTCACCGACAAAGTACTGCATATGGATGACGCCGCTGCCGGGGAGGTTGGCCAGGATCATGCCGAACGCCATGGGCAGCAGGATCAGAGGCTCGAACTCTTTGACGATGGCGAGGTAGAGCAGGAAGCAGCCCACGCAGATCATCACTGCGTACAGCCAGCCGCCCGGCTCACCGAACTTGGCAAAACCGGAACTCTGGAAAATACCGACCAGAGTCTCAATAAACTGAGTCATGTTTTTCCTCCTGTGTTAAAAGGGTGCGGTGGTGTCGTTGACGCCAGCCTTGCCCCAGCCATTCTTGCCGCGGCGGACTGCCTTCAGCACATACTTGCCGTTGCCCATAGAGTAGATGGCTGCCATGATGGCTGCCACAACGTCGCCGGGGATGCCAGCCTCGACCTGCGGGGCAGCAGCCTTTGCAGGAGCGGGCGCAGCGGCCTGTTTCACAGGAGCAGCCGGTTTTGCAGCAGAAGCAGCCTTGGCAGCTGCCTTCTTGCCGTTCATGGCGTCAAAGATCTTGCCCTCCAGCGTGATGATGGCCATCAGCAGGACGAGGATCAGAAACACCAGCACAATACCGGTTATGGTAACGATCACATCATAACCTAAATCCATGGTCTTCCTCCTATTTACTTTTTTCTTTGCCGCCCGGGGGGCGGGCGGCAAAAAGCGATTTGAAGATATTATACAATATTTTCCGGGTCGATTCAACAACTATGAACAAAAATCATGTTGTTTTTCACGGTTCTGTGAACAGCACTTTCCTCTCAGCGGCGGCCCATGCGGGGGGTGGCGTCCATGAAGCCGGTCTCCAGCTTGTCGCCCAGACGCAGGCTCATGGCCGTACCCAGCGCGACACAGTTGACGGGGTCAGGCGAGACGGTCACTTCCACCTTCAGCTCCTGGCTGAGGTACTCAGGCAGGCCGTGGAGCTGTGCGCCGCCGCCGGTGAGGACGACGCCGTTGCGGTAGATGTCGCCGGCCAGCTCCGGAGGAGTCTTCTCCAACACCTGATGGGCGGCGGTGCCGATCTGCTCGCTCAGGCGCATGACCGGCTCGTAGAGGTCGGCGGTGGAGACATTGACGCGCACGGGCAGGCCGGTGAGCAGGCTGCGGCCCTTGATCTCCATGGTCTCGTTGAAATCTGTCTTCTGGGGGCAGCAGGCCACGTTCTTTTTCAGGTTCTCAGCGGTGCGCTGGCCGATGGCGATGCTGAACTTGTTGCGCACGAACTTCAGGATCTCTTCGTCGTAGTGGTTGCCGGCCACGCGGACGCTGGTGGCCTTGACCTTGCCGCCGAGGCTCAGCACGGCGATGTCGGTGGTGCCGCCGCCGATGTCGATGATCATTCGGCCATCCGGCACGGTGATGTCGATGCCGGAGCCGAGAGCTGCGGCGATCGGCTCATCAATGAGGTAGACCTGACGCGCACCGGCGGCCATGACGGCCTCCACCACAGCGTCGCTCTCGATGCCGGTGATGGCGGCAGGCACACAGACGGCCACACGGGGCTTGACCATGTGGGAGCTGTAGACCTGATTGACGAAGCGGCAGATGAGCTCCCGGGTCATGGTGTGGTCGCTGATGACGCCATCCTTCAGCGGGAAGATGGCGGAGATGTAGTTGGGCGTGCGGCCCACCATTGCAAGGGCCTTGTCGCCGGCCTCAAGCACGCAGTTCTTGCGGGTATCCACCGCCACCACGCTGGGCTGGTTGAGCACGACGCCCTGCCCCTCCTGCGCGATGATGATGGTCGTCGTACCAAGATCGATACCGATGTCATTCTGTGCCATAATCGTGATATTTCCTTTCTCTGCTGCCCATTCTCTATTTCCATCGCCCATCTCCGGGCGCGGGTCATCAAAACACATTATAGTATAACACAGGTGTATCCAAAAAGAAACCCTTAAAGGTTCTCCTGCTCCGGGGGCAGAGCCTGGGCCAGCAGGGCGGCCAGGCCGCTGTAGCGCAGGTTCTGGCGGATGTTGGACATCATCCGGTTCACCACGTCCCGCCGGCCCACCACGATGCAGAGCTTCCGCCCGCGGGTCACGCCGGTATAGAAGAGATTGCGGTAGCACAGGCGGGGCGGCACCTGCGCCGCCGGGAGGATGACCGCCGGGAACTCGCTGCCCTGGCTTTTGTGTACCGTGATGGCATACGCAATTTCCAGCTCGTTGAGGTTCTCCGCCGGGTAGACCAGCCGCCGGTCGTCCATCCGCACCACCATGGAGCGGCTGCGCACGTCGATGGACTCCACGATGCCGATGTCGCCGTTGTAGGCACCCACGCCCTGTTCCCCGCCGATGCGCTGCCACGTGATCTCGTAGTTATTGCGCACCTGCATCACTTTGTCCCCCACCCGGAAGACCCGGGCCGCGCTCTGCAGCTCCGGCTTGCCCTTCATTGGCGGGTTGAGCATGGCCTGCAGCTCTGCGTTGAGGGCCTGGGTGCCGGTGGGGCCGAGCTTCGTGGGGCAGAGCACCTGAATATCCTTCACCGGGTCAAACTGGTAGCTGCGGGGCAGACGGGTGGTCACAAGGTCGCAGACCAGCTTCTGGGCTGCGTCGCCGTCGGCTTCGAGGAAGAAGAAATCGTCCGTCTTTCCGCCCTTTTTCAGCGGTTCGCCCGAGATGATATGGTGGGCGTTCTCCACGATGAGGCTCTGAGCGGCCTGCCGGAATATCTCGTTGAGGCAGACCGTCGGCACCAGCCCGGAGCGGATGGTCTCGCCGAGGATATTGCCCGGGCCGACGCTGGGCAGCTGGTCGGCATCGCCTACCATAATAATACGGCAGCTGTACCTCAGTGCCGCAATGAGGGCCTGGAACAGCTTGACGTCCACCATGCTCATCTCGTCGAGGATAACGACGTCGCACTTGAGCAGGTTCTTGTCATTGTGGATGAAGCTGACCACACCGCCGGTGTAGTCCACTTCCAGCAAACGGTGGATGGTGGAGGCTTTCCGGCCCGTCAGCTCGCTCAGACGCTTGGCGGCGCGGCCCGTGGGCGCGCAGAGGGCTACCCGTTCGGCCTCGTTCTCGAGCAGCTGCAGGATGGCGTTGACCGTGGTGGTCTTGCCGGTGCCGGGGCCGCCGGTAAGAACAAGGCAGTTCTCGGTCATGGCCTTACGGATGGCTTCCTTTTGGAGCGGCGCATAGGCAAAGCCCTGCGCCAGTTCCAGGATCTGGATGTTCTTGTCGAGGTTTCGGGCCGTCTGCTTTCCGCGCCTGGTCAGCATGGCCAGACGGTCGGCGATGTCCTGCTCTGCGGCCAGCAGATCCGGCAGATAAATATACGGTGTGCCGTCGAACATCCGCACCTCCAGTTTCCCGGTCTGGATGCAGCTGTCCAGCGCCGCCGCCAGCTTTTCGGGGGGTTGGTGGATGAAGTTCGACGCCGTTTCCAGCAGCTGCGCCCGGGGCAGACAGGTGTGGCCGTTGCCGGCGTTGTGGCGCAGGGTGCGCAGAAGGGCGGCTTCCAGCCGCTGGGCGCAGTCCCCTGCCATCTGGTAATACTGGGCGATGCTGTCGGCGTGGCGGAAGTCCAGCTGCAGCGGCTCCCCGCAGAGCAGGTAGGGGTTCTGCTGGATGGCCTGCATGGCCCCCGGCCCGAAGGTGCGGAAGACTTCCATCGCCCGGCGGGGGCTGATCTCGAACTGAGCCAGATAGGCGATGAGCTCCCGCATTCCGAACATCCGCTTGAACTCCTGCTGGATGCGGTCGGCCTTGTCCGCCGAGATGCCCGGGATGAGGGTGAGCTGGGCGGGGTCGTTGGCGATCACTTCCAGCGCCGCCGCGCCGAATTTGTCAATGATCTTATCCGCCGTCCGTGCGCCGATGTAGGGCAGCGACCGGCTGGCGAGGAAGGCGTAGACGGCCTCGAGGTCTTTGGGCATATCCGTCTCGCACTCCTGTGCGTGGAACTGTCGGCCATAGGTGGCGTGGTTCTCGTACCTGCCCCGGCAGACGACGCTCTCACCGGCGTGGAGCTCTCCCACCACGCCGCACACAACGGTGACGACACCGCCGCCCGACACCTCGAACACGGTGTAGCCGTTGTCCTCGTTCAGGTAGATGATGTCCTCTACCGTGCCTTCCAGCCGTTCCAGCTCCTGCTCCATCGTCCCGCCTCCTCGTTTTGACACAACTATATATAGTATAGCGGTTTTGGGGGGATTTGTAAATATAACAAAAGCTCCCCCGAAGGGGAGCTGTAGAGATACATTTATTTTGCCAGCAGTTCATTGCGGGTAAGCCCATTCAAAACCATCGTCAGTCCGCCGTTTACTTCCGTCAGGCGGAAAGAGGCATCCTCGCCGCCTGCTGCGGCCAGAGCGTCCGTGCTGAGGGTCTGCTCACCGCCGTTCCAGCGCAGGCAGAGCTGGCGGATGCCGTTCTGGCGTAGGTCGCTGACGCGGCCTTCCAGCAGGCAGTCACTGCCGCCTGCATCTACTATCAGCAGAGCGCCCTCTTCCAGATAGCAGGCCGACACGCTGTCGGTAGGCGTCCCTTCCGGGACGGCGATGCGCACGCCGCCCCATCCGCTGACGTCAGCGTCTACCCAAACCACGCCGTTCTCCTCCGAGGCGGGCAGCGGGGTGGCATCCTTGCTGTAGTCCTCCATGACCTTACCGGTGTTATCCTTACGGGTCAGGATACCGGTAAAGTCCTTCGAAAGAAGGTCGTCGTTGGAAATTTCGCCATTCTTGCCGCCGATGGACACGTCACCGCCTGCTTCAGTAGTTACTTTAGCGTTGCCCTCGATAACAATGTCGATGGCGTCGCCCATCTTATTATTGGTATTGCCGCCACCAATGCCTGCAGCACCATTTCCACCCTTGGCAGTCACATTCGCATCACCCTTGATGTAGATATGCTCACCATTTCCAGCCTTGTCATCACGCGGGGCATATCCGCTGCCGCCGCCGATACCTGCCGCTCCACCGCCTGAATCGCTGGTAACGCTACCGCCGGTTGCGATAACCGTGCCTCCCTCGATGGTGATGTCACTGCCCTTGCCAACATTACCATACCGACCACTGAAACCGCCGCCGATACCGGCACCGGCTGCTTCGGCGTCGCCGCCGCCGGTAGCTTCCACATAGGTCTTGTCACCGCTGATGGTGATGTTACTGCCATTGCCGCCAATGCCGCTGCCGCCGCCAATGCCTGCACCCTGTGCACCACCGTTGGCTGTTACATGAGCGCCATCGCTGATGGTAATGTTTTCGCCAGCACCCATTGCACCGCCGCCGATGCCAGCGCCATACTTGCCGCCGTTGGCGTTCACTACAGTATCTTCACCGCTGATAGAGATATTGGTGCCGCCTTTGCCATAACCTCCGCCGATGCCTGCACCCTGACATCCACTGGTGCCGTCCGGCTTCCGGCTGCCGTTGGCCGTGACATTGCCGCCGGTGATTTTGATGTCAGTTCCGCTGCCGTTAAAACCGCCACCAATGCCAGCCGCACCGCCGTTTCCTGCTTCGTTGTTGTTGCATCCGCCGGTCGCTGTGATAGTACCGCCAGTAATCTCAATGTTACTGCCGCTGTTGTTTTTTGCTCCTCCAATACCTGCACCTTGTGCGCCGCCAGTCGCCGTCAGAGAGCCTTTTTCGCCAGTATCATCCTTAATGGTCAGTGTACCCTTAGAGTCGCTGTTGTTCTTCTCGACGCCTGCGTGGTTAGCGCCGCTCTTCAGCTCGTTCTTGCCGTCCAGCTCCAGCCGGACGTTGCCGTCGCCTTCTACCTTGAGGGCGGCGTCTTTGTCCGACTTGATGCTGACGTCCTTGAGGGTCACCTCAGAGGTCTGCCCCCCCCCCCGATTTGATCGTAACGGTGTTCTTTTCAGACTTGCCGGTGATGACAGTGTCGGTGTCCCGCACCGTTTCCTTATCACCCTGAGTGACCTTATTATAGGACTTTCCATCCTCTTCTCCGTCTGCTTCGACGGTGATGCTGCCCTCGGAAATGTCCCACGTCTTTGCATAGACCGGCAGGCCAGAAGTTACCACGATACCCGCAATGACTGCCGCAGCAACTCCGCGCCGGAGCGTATTTTTCAGTCTCATCGTATCTCTCCTTTACATCTTGGCTGCCCCGCAGGCTCTCTCCCTGCACCGGCGGCGTATTTATGTTTCTAAGATACAACTTCTGCCACATTTTGTCAAGATTTATTGCTGAAATACAACAAAAGTAGCCCTCTCAGGCGCTTACGCGCCAGCTCCCCCAAAGGGGGCAACAACGACGACCGCCGCCAGCGGCGGAAACAGGGAGGAGCTGTTGGGGCAGCGGCCAGCAAGACGCAAGCGGAGCGCAGCGGATGCTGGGAGCCGCAACCCGGGTGCGAAGCACCACTGGCGTGCCGGGCAACTCTGCGCTGACCGCTGAAAGCTCAATATGGCGTAAAAAATAGTGCCCTGCTACAGAGGGCAGCAGCTTCTAGACAAGAGCACTTTGTCAAGCTGCTGTGAATCTCTGTAGCAGGGCACTACTGTTTCCGATAAAATCAAACTTTGCTCGTCCCGCGTGGGCTTGACCGGCCTGCCAAAGGCTCTCCCTCTGGGAGAGCTGGCGAGCGGAGCGAGACTGAGAGGGCAAGGATGCTACAGAAAAGCAAAAAGCACAGCGATAGCACCGCTCTGACAAAAGCCAGTGCCTATCGCTGTGCAGATACTCTTGGGAAGTGAGCTTGCCCTCTCCGTCATTGCTTCGCAATGCCACCTCTCCCAAAGGGAGAGGCTTGAGCGAAGTTCCCCTCAGTCCTCCACCCGCGCTGCGGCAAGCTCCTTCATCAGCCGCTTGCGCACTGCAAAGTACGCCGGGATGAGGAAGAAACAGGCGAAGAACCATGCCACAGGGTTGGCGATGCAGGCCGCAAAGTAGCCCCAGAGCGGCACGAACCAGAAGCCCACCATGGCACGGGCGACCATCTCGGCCACCCCCGCGAACATGGCAAGGCCGGAATAGCCCAGGCCCTGGATGGTGTAGCGGTAGATGATGAGGACAGCCAGCGGGATGTAGAACACGCTGTTCCAGAAGATGAAGCTGCGGGCATTCGCCATGATCTCCACCTCGCTGCTCTCGAGGAAGAGACTGATAAGCGGCACATCCAGCACACGCAGGATGAGGAAGGATGCCACGCTGTAGACGCAGCCAATGCCCAGCGCGGTATTGACGCCCCGGTCCACACGCTTGAGGTCGTGAGCGCCCATGTTCTGGCTAGCGTAGGTGGTCATGGCGGTGCCGATGCTCTCCAGCGGCACCGAGAGGAACTGGGCGGCCTTGCTGCCTGCGGTCTGCGCGGCCACGATGCTGCTGCCCAGACCGTTCACCGCGCCCTGCAGCACGACGCTGCCGATGGCGGTGATGCTGCACTGCAGGCCCATGGGGATGCCCATGTTGCAGAGCTTGAGGCAGTGGCTGGCGCTCAGACGGCCCTCTTCCCTGCTCCATTTCAGCTCCGGGTAGTGGCGGCCGATGTAGATGAGACTGCCGATGCCCGCCACCGCCTGACTGAACACAGTGGCGAAGGCCGCACCGAACGCCCCCATCCGGAAGGTGAGGATGCAGAGCAGGTCGAGGCCGATGTTCAGCACACTGGCCACCAGCAGGAAATAGAGCGGCCGCTTGCTGTCGCCCAGCGCGCGCATGAGGGCGCTGGTGACGTTGTACAGCAGGGTGAAGGGGATGCCACAGAAGATGGTGCGGATGTAGATGTCCGCGATGTCGATGATGTTGTCGGGGGTGTTGGTCCAGACCAGCACCGCCCGGGTCAGGGCCACCGTCACCACCGTGAGCACGACGGCGAAAAAGAGGCTCAGCCAGACGGTATTGGCGGTGTAGCGCCGCATCTCTCTGTAGTCCTTCGCACCGAAGGTCCACGAGATGGGGATGGAGAAGCCGCAGGCGATGCCGTTGACGAAGCCCAGCACCAGATAGTTCAGGCCGCCCACGCTGCCCACCGCCGCCAGCGCATCCACGCCCACGAAACGGCCCACGATGATGGTATCGGCCAGATTGTAGAACTGCTGGAACAGACTGCCCAGCATCAGCGGCACCGCAAAGGCAAGGATGAGCTTGAGCGGGCTGCCCTGTGTCATGTCTTTTGTCATACAAAGCCCCTCCCCGGGCGGTCACTTAACATTTCTTTGCCGGATTTTTACCGACAAAAACGCCCTGCCGGACGAGGGGCAGGACGTTTTGCGTTTCATGAGTGGTATTATACTCAGCTCATCGTGATTTTGCAAGGGGTTTTTCTCAGATTTCTTCGTACAACATTGCTATTTTCTATCGGTGGTTTTTGGTGATTGTGCGCAGGGGGGCGGCAGGGCTGCCCCTGCGCAGGGCCCTCCTGCTGCACTCCCTCTCAGCCCACGCTCTCAACCTTCATAATCGAAATCCCATGCAGAGTCATAATATGCGGAGTCATAAAAGGGATCCCACCCCACAAATTATCGTCGCTGCTCCCTATCCATTTTCTTGTCTCCCAATCTCCTCTCAAATCCGGCGGCTGACTGTCCCTTATCCATTTTCTTGTCTCCCAATTTCCTTCCCAATCCGGCGGTCGACTGTCATCCTTGCCCGGCTTCCACACCCAGTCACCCTGACTGTCCGTTACCCATCCGCCTGTTTCCGGCTGCTGGACGCTTATTTCCGGCTGCTGGGCGCTTGCTTCCGGCTGCTGGACCGTGGTAAGGTTGTCCGGCGAGAGAGTCGTCAGCCCGCTGAGGCCACCGACGGAGGGGGCCGGGTCGTCCTTCTTGCTGTCCTGCTTCCCGCCCACGAGCTTCACGATGTTACCGGTAAATGTCTTCCACCCCGACGAGTCGGAGGCGGACTTCCCGGGCAGACGGATCGTGATGGAGCCCGTGTGGATGACCTTCGGGTCTGCGATGGAGTCGGTCACGCCGCCGACGGTGTCCGTTCCCGGCTGAGTCAGCTCGGGCTGCTCGGACGGACGGACCGTGATGGGGCCCATGTCGATGATGGTGGGATCCTTCGGGGCTGCGCTGAAGTCGGTCACGCCGCCGACGGTACCCGTTCCCGGCTGAGTCAGCTCGGGCTGCTCGGACGGACGGACCGTGATGGGGCCCATGTCGATGATGGTGGGATCCTTCGGGGCTGCGCTGAAGTCGGTCACGCCGCCGACGGTACCCGTTCCCGGCTGAGTCAGCTCGGGCAGTCCGCTCAGGGAGCTGCTTTCTCGACCGGAGAGGACCGTTCCCCATTGCTCTTTCTCCTGCTTGCGGCGGGCGATCGCCTCTTCCACCCGGGCAGTCTCCTGCGCTTTCTGCTCCTCATCGCCAACGCGGTACACGAGGACCAGTTCCTTGCCGTTTCGGCGCAGGGCGGTCTCATCCGAGAATGTTTTTCTATCATATCCCGTCTGCCCGACAACATAGAAGCGATAGAGCCCTTCCTGGGACAGCTCGAGTTCGAACGCACCATTCACGCCGACCAGATCTTTGATCCGGGCCAGCGGAATGACGGCCTCCATTTCCTGCCCGTTCCCATCAAGGAACCGGATGCGAAGCTCATGGACCTCCTTTGCAAGCTCCCGCAGCGAGTCGCCTGTCATCCGAAAGAGTGTGCTGTGGGCATCGAAGCTCAGGACCTTGTTGACCGGGTCATACTCCGCCGTGGCCACATTCCCAAGCTCCTGTGTGCCATCCGGATGGGTGATCACGCCGACGGTCTCGTACATCTGCTTCACACGGTCCGGCACCTCGCCAGCCTGCGTGTTCGGGGCGTCATTCTCGTCGTCATCATCGTCGTTGTTCTCGGTATCATCGGGCTGCTCCGGCTGGGAGGGCGTCCGCCTGTCGTAGCTGTAGTCCTCCATCTTGTTCCCGGCGGAGTCGTAGCGGGTCAGACTGCCGTTGTGGCCGCTGGAGAGGGCGTCATTGGAGATCTCGCCGACCATGCCGCCGCCGATGGCCGCAGTTTTACCGCCGGTGCTGGCTCCTGCCCTGGCCTCCACCTCGGCGTCGCCGGAGATGATGATGTGATTGGGGTTGCTGGGGTTGCTGGGCGGTGCATTCGGGTCTATCTCAGACCGCGTACCCGCGCCGTCGCCAATGCCAGCCGCACCGGGGCGGGAGGAATCCAGATTTTTATTCGCATCGCCGCCTGTGGCCGACACCTTGCCGCCGGAAATTTCGATGTCGTGGCCCGTGCCGTACACACCGCCGCCGATACCGGCAGCACCCTCGCCGCCCACGGCCTTTATCGTGCCGCCGGTGATCTCGATGTTTCCGGCACCGCTTTCGTGCTTTCCGCCGATGCCTGCGCCGCCGCCGTCGCCGCCGCCGTCGCCGCCCTCAGCGGTGAGGGAGCCGTCTTTGCCGTTGTCGTCCTTGATGGTCAACGTGCCTTTCGACTCGCGTTCGTTCTTCTCAAGACCCGCATTATTGCTGCCGCTCTTCAGCTTGTTGTCACCGTCCAGCTCGATGGTCGCATCGTGGTTGCCCCTCACGGTGACGGCAGCTTTGCCCCCATGACCAGAGCCGTCACCGCTGCTATCCCCCTCAGTCTTGCCGCTGCCATCCACCTCGGTCTTGCCGCTGCCATCCACCTCGGTCTTGCCGCTGACGTTAATTTTCAGGTCGTCGAAGGTGACGTCCACGTTGCCCTCGGAGGTGTCGATGGTGACGGTGTTCTTATCCGACTCGCCGGTGATGACGGTCTCCCCCTCATCCTTCTTGAACTCGTTGTCGCCCTGCTTGACCTCGTTATAGTTTCCGCTTTCATCGCTCGCACCTTTGACCGTAATGTCACCGCTAGCGATGTCCCATGTTTTCGCATAGGCCGGGATGCCGGAGCTCACCACGATGCCCGCGATGACGGCGGCGGCCACGCCCCGCCGGAGTGCGCTTTTCAGTCTCATAGTACGTCTCCTTTCGTTCTGTGTATCATGCAATGCCGTCACTACGGCTCAGGCTCTCCTTTAAGATGCTTATTTCTTTGGGCTGCCCCAAGTCCTCCGGTATCCAGATCTTTATCTCCCCCTGGGTATCCGGCTGGTCGTCCCAGTCGTCACTAAGGTCGGTATAGCGCCGCAGGTCACTCTCCAACGGATTGGTATACTTTTTGCGCTCCGTGTGGGGGGGTTCGACCAGAAAGAGCAGTGGCTTCTTATCCTCCTCGGGAGCGATGTCCTCAAATCGGGAAGCCAGCTGTTTCAGGGACTCCTCAAGCCCGATTCTCGGCGTTTCCGTTCTCGCAGGCTCGAGCCACCAATCCAAACTCGGGCGGTCGTCCCTTTTTTTCGCAAATTGGAAGCCCATCTCCAGCTCTTGTTTCCGTAATTCGTCGAGTTCGCGTCTGAGCTCTTCACTCGTTTTTTGCTCTACCGTTTCCGCTCTCGCAGGCTCGAGCCACCAATCCAAACTCGGGAGGTCGTCCCTTTTTTTCGCGAGTTGGAAGTCCATCATATCCAGCTCTTGTTTCCGTAATTCGTCGCGTTCACGTCTGAGCTCTTCACTCGTTTTTTGCTCTACCCCTTCGTGGGTCAATATCAGCCGCTCCTGCGGCTCTGGCGTCTGCACCGGCACCCACTCCAGATAGCGCTCCGACAGGTCATCCCGCGTTTCGCCGTCCAGCCGGAGGCTGATGTCCTCCTTGTTCTGCTTCAGCTCCACGTCAGCGTCCTCGCCCGCCGCGTCGGCCATCTTGTCCACGCTATAGTGGGTCATGGTGTCCTCATAGCGGAAGAAGATGTCCTCCACGCCGTCCTCCCGGAGGCTGGGGATGTCGGTGGTGACGGTGGAGCGGGGGGGCGGCGCTCTCAATAAGCACCGCACCCCTCGAGGTGAGATCCTCTCCGGCGTCGGAGGCCTTTACGCTGCCGACCATGGGGCCGATGCCGCTTTCCGTGACCCCCGAAAGGTCCAGCTGCTGGATGGTGACCCGGCTGGAAAAGAAGCCCTTGACCACCATGCCGCCGGGCAGGGGTTCGGGGGCGTTCTCCTGCACCGGGGGCGGGACGTCATCATCATCGTCGTCCTCGTCGTCGTCCGGCTGGGGCGTGGGGACGGAGGTGTAGTCGTAGCCCATCCCTTCCATCACGGTGCCGTCCGCGTTCAGACGGGTCAGCCGTCCTCCCGTCACCTTATGTTCATCGTCAGAAAGGTTCTCCGTGGGTATCTCGCCGTACTTTCCGCCGATGGCCGGGGCCTTGGCGTCCGCCGTCTGGCTCCCCGCCTTGGCCGTCACCTCGGCGTCGCCGCAGATGTAGAGGTGTCCCGGATTCGGGTCGTCGGTGTCGCCCGACGCGCGGCCTGCACCGTCGCCGATGCCTGCCGCGTTGCTCCCGCCCACAGCCTCGATGGTGCCGCCCCGGATGGTGATGTTGCTGCCGGTGCTCTCCTTTCCCCCGCCAATGCCTGCGCCGCCGTCGCCGCCCTCAGCGGTGAGGGAGCCGTCCTTGCCCTTGTCATCCTTGATGGTCAGCTTGCCGGAGGACTCATCGCCGTTCTTCTCAAGACCCGCCTTATAGCCGCCGCTCTTCAGCTCGTTGTCGCCGTCCAGCTCAATGGCGGCATCGTGGTCGCCCTTCACGGTGACGGCGGCTTTGCTCTCCCGGACAGGGCTGTCACCGCTACCATCCCCCTCCTTCTTTCCGCTGACGTCGATCTTCAGGTCGTCGAAGGTGACGTCCACGTCGCCCTTGGAGGTGTCGATGGTGACGGTATGCTCCTTCGACTTGCCGGTGATGACGGTCTCCCCCTCATCCTTCTCGAAACCCTTGTCGCCCTGCTTGACCTCGTTATAGTTTCCGCTTTCATCGCTCGCACCTTTGACCGTAATGTCACCGCTAGCGATGTCCCATGTTTTCGCATAGGCCGGGATGCCGGAGCTCACCACGATGCCCGCGATGACGGCGGCGGCCACGCCCCGCCGGAGTGCGCTTTTCAGTCTCATAGTCTGTCCTCCTTTGGTCGGTTCATCTTTTGAAGAATCAGCCTTTTCTGACACAAGCTTACCAAAAAATTCAGAGAATGTAAATAAAATCTGCGCGAATCGTGGTGTTTTCGGCGTGAGTGGCGCAAAAAAGCCCTCCCGAGCGGGGAGGGCCATAGCCTGTCTTATTCCGAGTAGTGCGCCAAAAACTGCTTGGTGCGCTCCTCCTGGGGGTGGTCGATGAGCTGGCGGGCCGGGCCTTCCTCCACCACGACGCCGCCGTCCATGAATAGGATGCGGTCGGCCACGTCGCGGGCGAAGTGCATCTCATGGGTGACGATGATCATGGTGGTCTTTCGGTCGGCGAGGTCCCGCAGGACACGGAGGACTTCGCCGGTCAGCTCCGGGTCGAGGGCGCTGGTGGGCTCATCGAAGCAGAGGATGTCCGGGTGGAGCGCCAGTGCGCGGGCGATGGCCACCCGCTGCTGCTGACCGCCGGAGAGCTGGTGGGGGTAGTGGCCTGCCCGCTCCGACAGGCCCATCTGGGCCAGCAGGTCACGGGCCTGTGCTTCCAGCTGGGCGTGGATGGCCTTTTTGTTGGCCTTGTAGCCGGGCTGCTCCTTCGCCAGAAGCTCCCCCGCCAGCATCACGTTTTCCAGCGCGGTGTACTGGGGGAAGAGGTTGAAGTTCTGGAACACGAGGCCGAAGTGGAGGCGCTTTTTCCGCACCTCGCTCTCCCGCTGGGTGGCGGGGTCGGCGGCGTCCCACATGGTCTCGCCGTTCACCCGGATGACGCCGGTGTCGGGACGCTCCAAAAAGTTCAGGCAGCGCAGCAGCGTCGTCTTTCCTGAGCCGGACGAGCCGATGATCGCCAGCGCCTCGCCCTGTTCCAGTGTGAGCGAGATGTCCTTGAGAACTTTCGTCTCGCCGAAATTCTTCCCGATGCCAGAGGCTTCGAGTAATGCCATAATTCAGTATCCTCCTTAGCAGCGGAAATAGTCCATCTTTTTCTCGGCCCAGTCCAGCAGCAGGGTGAGTGCGCCGACAAAGACGAGGAAGAAGATCGCGGTGGAAAACAGCGGCCAGATGAGGCCCTTGGCGCTGTACTCCTTCGCCATCATGATGATCTCCTTGTTGGCGATAACATTCGCCAGCGAGGTATCCTTCACCAGCGTGATGACCTCGTTGCCCATCGGGGGCAGGATGCGCTTGACGACCTGCAGGAGCGTGACCTTGAAGAAGATCTGGCTCTTGGTCATGCCCAGCACCTGACCGGCCTCGGTCTGGCCTTTCGGCACATCCTCGATGCCGCCGCGGTAGATCTCAGAGAAGTAGCAGGCGTAGTTGATGGCGAAAGCCACCACCGCCGCCACCAGACGGCCCGAAGAGCCGGAGGGCCAGGGGTTGGTCATGCCCAGCAGGCCGGGGCCAAGGTAGATGACGATGATCTGGAGCATCAGCGGCGTGCCGCGGATGACCCACACGAAGGTCTTGACGACGCCCCGCAGCGGTGCGCACCGGCTCATGGAGCCAAAGGCCACCACAAGGCCCAGCGGCAGCGAAAACAGCAAGGTCAGAAAGAACAGCTCACAGTTGAGCGCGAATGCGCCGGTCAGACGCTCCAAAATCACAGTCACAGAATCACTACACCTATCCGTTTATAATGTAAGTTACTCAGCCAGAGTCAGGCCGTACTTGTCGGCCAGAGCCTGCATGGTGCCGTCAGCCTTCAGCTCGTCGAAAGCGTTGTCCACAGCCTCGGCCACGTCGCTGCCCTTGCGGAAGGCCACGCCGTACTCCTCGACGTTCAGCTCATCCACCATCTTGAGGTTTGCGTAGTCGGTACCCTCGCCGATCATGGCAGAGGCCAGAGTCAGGTCGAGGATGGCGGCGTCAGCGGTACCGGCGGCGACTTCCATCAGGCAGTCGGTCTGAACAGCCTTGGAGATGAAATCAGCCTGAGACAGGTCGGCGTTCTCGGTGATGGTGGTCTCACCGGCAGAGCCGGCCTCGGCCACCACGGTCTTGCCGATGAGGTCGGCGGTGGAGGTGTAGTCGGTGCCGTCCTTCACCACCACGACCTGGGCGTTCTTGACATAGGGCTTGGTGCAGGCCATGTTCTCCTCCCGGTCATCGGTCAGGGTCAGGCCGTTCCAGATGCAGTCGATGCTCTTTGCGGCCAGCTCGGTCTCCTTGGTGTCCCAGTTGATCTCCACGAACTCCGGCTCAACACCCAGCTTCTCACAGACAGCGGTGGCCAGCTCAGTATCGAAACCGGTGAAGCTGCCGTCGGCGTCGGTGTAGTTCATCGGCTCATAGACGGTGTAACCAATGACCATCTTGCCGTTGGACTGGATGTAAGCCAGGTCGCTGTCAGCGGCCGCGGAGCTTGCCGGGGCGGCAGAGGCAGCGGCAGAAGAAGCAGCCGTGGAAGTGGATGCAGAACCGCCGCAGGCGGCAAGGCTCAGCGCCATCGCACCGGCCAGAAAAGCAGATACCAGACGTTTCATATACAAATTCCTCCCTCAGATTCAGCAGAAGCGGCGCTTCGTTTTACCGCTTTATCATGCTAAATTGTTAAACTGTGACTATAGAATAGCGCGTTTTGCCCCGTTTGGCAAGAGGAAAACCGATTTTTTCGCGTTTTGACGGTTTCCGCCTGTATTCAAGGGAGGGACATAGGAAAAGTGAACAAAGCCGTGCCTTTCCGGCACGGCTGCGGCTCACGGGCAGGCTGTCCTTCGTACAACCTCTCAGGCGCTTCGCGCCAGCTCCCCTAGTAGGGGAGCCTCTGGCGAAGAGGCAAGGCTTTACGGTATGCCAAGGCCTCCCCTCGGTAGGGGAGGTGGCATTGCGAAGCAATGACGGAGAGGTTGTATGAAGGACAGGGCGCTCCGCAAGGCGCAAAAATCCCCCTCGGGGAGTCTCTCCGAGGGGGATGCTGTCCGTTTTTCTTATCTTCCCGCCGCAGGAGCGTCAGCTTCTCCCCGGGATGTCGCCTACCATGATGACGAAGAGCCTGGGTTTGCCATTCTCATCCTTCCACTTTCCGAAGCCGACCCGGTAGCTGGATGCGAGGAAGCTGATAGTGGCCCAATTCTTCTCATTCGGTTCCGGCAGTACCAGTCTGTAGTTGTTACAGAGGTCGATGGCCTGCTTGACGGGGTCGTCCGAGCCTCTGTCCTCTCCACAGTAGAAGATGACCTGTTTGTTGGTGGTGTTGGGGTCGATGCCGATGGTTTTCAAGAGAGCTTTGTGAGGCTCAGAACCGATAGAGTGGTAATTGCCCAACTTCAATTTGTTAATGAGAAAAGTGCTTCCATCCTCAGAGCTCACCTGTGTGTACCTCTCCGCCGCCTCACTCAGCTGCGGGTCGGCCTCGCAGGTGATGTTCTTACCATACCGCACATTTATGATGTCTGCCAGAGCCTCGGCCCGGAGGGTGTCCTCCGGCTTATCGCCCGGCTTATCGCCGCAGCCGGTGAGCAGGGCCAGCGTCATCACGCCCGCAAGGGCAAGGGCAAGGAGTCGTTTTGCAGTTTTCATCGTCGCTACCTCCAATCGTGGGGTGTGTTTCGGTGATTTTATTATACCATACCCCCCCCCCCCCCCCCCCCCGCAAGTGCGATTCATGCAGATTTCAGGCCTTTTCGCGCAGATTTGGGGGTGAAAAGGCTCCCAGAGGCTCACGGGCAGGCTCTCCTTCGTACAACCTCTCAGGCTCGTCGCAAGCTCCTCGCCAAGGCCGGGTTGCGGCTCCCAGCGTCTGCTGCGCGGTCGCTTGCATCCTGCTGACCGCTGCCCCAACAGCTCCTCCCTGTTTCCGCCGCTGGCGGCGGTCGTCGCCGTTGCCCCTTGTAGGGGAGCCTCTGGCGAAGAGGTGAAGCTTTACGGTATGCCAAAGCCTCTCCTACAAGGAGAGGTGGCATTGCGCAGCAATGACGGAGAGGTTGGACAAAGGTGAGGCTACCCATGAGCGAAAGACGCAAAAAACCGCCACCTCACGGTGACGGTCAGACTTTCCGTTCAATTTATAATGACGCATTCTCAAACGCATCCCCTGCGGCCTTTTGCAAAGCGTCGATGGAGATGGTGCAGAGGGCCGCGAGGTCGGCGTCCGAGCCGTCGGCAGGGATGTCCGCCACCTCTTTCTCAGTCTTGCCCTTGAGGTAGCTGCAATAGCCCTCGCTGTGCTCGTACCACTCCTTGCCGAGGCTGGATGCGTTCCGCATCCCGTAGCTGTCGCCCAGCTCAAGCTTGGAGCGGACGGTATCCGGGGCGGTGACGCCGCCGTCTGCCGCGATGGTCAGCGCAGGCTCTGCCATGTCGCCGATGGCGCTGGTCACACGGCCATCGGCATCCAGCGTCAGGGCCACGACGGTAAGGTCAACTTCTGCGTTCACATCCTTGTCGTCGGTGGCGGTGATGTCCGAAGAGGCATTCTCCGCCTCCACGCCGAGGCTCACCCGGTCGCCCTTCGCCGCGCCGAGGGCGGACGCATTCGTGCAGGCTTTCGCCACAGCATCGCGGTACTGATCCACCCGGATGGTGCAGCCGGACAGCAGATCAGCGTCCGTGGCCTTGCCGTCCTTATCCGTTTCCAGCATGGATGCCTGCTCGGGCGTCATGCCGGTGAGGTAGTCGGCGAAGTCATCGGCCTGCTCGGCCCAGCCCTTTTTCAGCGAAGATGCCGCTGCCAGCGGGTAGTCGTCCCCTTTTTGGCGCTTGGTGCGGTAGTCGGTGGGCATGGTGACGACGCCTTTGCCGTCGGCGGTAACTTCCACTTCCAGCTCATCCAGCATCACGTCGGCCAGCTTGCCGTCTCCGTCCAGCAGGACGGCGGCGGCGATGGTATGGATGGTGCCGGTGCGGGCCTCGTCGGAGGCCTCGGTCAGGATGCCGAGGCCGGTCTTCCAGCCGCCGGTCTGGGTGGTGCTGGCGCTGCCGGACGAGCCGGACATGGCGTTCGAGCTGCTCATGCTGCCGGAATCGCTGCTGCCTTTGCGGCAGCCGGACAGCAGCAGTGCCGCCGCCACGGCACAGCTCAGAAGAGCTTTTTGTCTCTGTGTCATAAGCGTTACGCTCCCTTTCATCTCTTTGGGAGTAGTATAGCCCGACAGGAGTCTATTTATTTATGTATCTTTTTGTTGGAAACTGTGTTATACTTGTCCTGCGGCCTACCCCGCCCAGTTTTATGGGAAGGGAGGTGTTGCCCAATGGCGTATATTTCCACATTTATCCTGTCCGTCGCAGCAAATGTAGCTTCTTACTACATTTGTAAGTGGCTTGACGGATGGCTGAAGGGCCGTAAGCACTAAAAAGGACCCCCTTTCGGAGATTGCCGCTCCGGGAGGGGGTCTTTTCCTTTGGGTGTGCCAATGACATATCGGCTTCCACATTTATCATCTTTATTATATGCGATTCCCTGCAAAAGTCAAGCACCGCACAGAAAATTTACAACTGTGCTCTGAGACCGACGTGTTATCTGGCGAAGTTCCAAAATAACGACGCAGCAACGCCATAAAGCAAACTTCGTCAGGGTTGCGAACTTCGGGTCAGCTGGCGAAGTTCGAACTTCGCCAATCAGGGGAACTTCGCCAAGTTGGCGAACATCCAATATTAAACTATATATCGTTTATTTTATAGAACTTCGCCACTTATTCCACCGCAGTACCGCTCACATCAGCGGGCTCAGCAGGCGGAGCACACTGTCCAGCAGCGTCCCGGCCAGCGAGGTGCGGCAGTCGGCCAGCTGCACCTCCCGGCACTCTGGCAGGGTGCGGAGCACATCGTCCCGCAGAGCAATGACCTGACTGTTATAGAGCAGCAGCGCCCCGCACTCAAAGTGGAGGAAGAGGCTGCGGTAATCCATGTTGATGCTGCCCACCACGGCGGCGCGGTCGTCGCTGACGTAGCACTTGGCGTGGAGAAAGCCGGGCGTGAACTCGTAGATGCGCACCCCCGCCCGGAGCAGCGGCACATAATAGGAGCGGGTCAGCCGGAAGACCAGCTTCTTGTCCGGGATGCCCGGCAGCACCAGCCGGACGTCCACGCCCCGCTTTGCCGCCGCTTTCAGCGCTTCCAGCATGGTCTCGCCCACCGCGAAGTAGGGCGTATAGATATAGACGTACCGCTGGGCCTGATTGATGATATTCAGGTAGACCGTCTCGGCCAGAGCCTCTTCGTCCAGCGGGCTGTCCCCGTAGGGCTGGATCACTCCGTCCGACTGGGCGGGCAGGGACACAGCCTGAGGCATAAAGGGCATATAATCCTCCTCGCTGGGGCGGAAGGCGTTCCAGTGGTCGAGGAACATCACCGTGAAGTTCCAGACCGCCGCGCCCTCGGTGCGGAGGGCTGCGTCCTTCCAGTAGCCGAACCGCTCTTCTTCATTGATATACTCGTCGGCCAGATTGATGCCGCCCGTATAGGCTGTATTTCCGTCCACGACCACGATCTTCCGGTGGTCGCGGTGATTCATGACCAGCGACACCAGCGGCACCACCGGGTTGAACGGGATGCAGCGGATATGCGCCCGCTCCATCTTCACCACGAAATCGGACGGCAGACCCAGCAGACTGCCGAAATCGTCGTAGATGAGCCGGACGTCCACCCCCTGCGCCGCCTTGCGGACGAGGATGTCCTCTACCCCCTTCCACATCTTGCCGGTGCGGACGATGAAGAACTCGAGGAAGATGAACCGCTCTGCCTTTTCGAGGTCGGCCAGCAGGTCAGGGTACATGGCCTCACCGCAGGGGTAATATTTTGCCGTGGAGTTTTTCCATGCGGGGTACGGCCCGTACTCCGAAACATACCGGCTCAGCCCCCTGCTGGCGGGGTCGAGGGCGTCGGTCTGGCCCGGCTGCTGGGCGAGGTCGGCGGTGTGCTGGCGCTCCACCGCCTGCATCCGCTGGCGCATCCGCTTGGCGGGGGCCTTGTTGCCGAAGGCCAGATAGAGCGCACCGCCCAGCAGCGGCATCATGCCGATGAGGACGAGCCAGATGATCTTATAGTCGCTGTTTTCGTCCTTCCGCACGAGGTAGAGGGTGATGAAGAGGCTGAGGACGTTCAGCCCCGCATTCACCCACACCTTTCCGGCGGTGAGGGAGAAGAAGGCCCAGAGCAGCCAGCCGATCTGCAGCAAAACAAGGGCCACTGTGACCGTGGCCCTGTTGATGACACGATTGAAGAACCGTACGACCGGCAGCCGAAAGAACATCTGCGCCTCCCCCGCTGCCTTTCGGCAGCATTTTTATGGGAATAGTATAGCGCAGCGGATGGAATAATTCAAGCTCAGGCGTCCGCGTCCTCGAAGCCCACCATGAGGCCGCCCAGCTCGGCGTAGTAGCTGCACAGGCCGCCGCACTCGGTCACCCGCACCTGTGCGCCCTCGAAGACAGCTTTCACCATGTGCATCAGGCGCTCGGCGGCGGCGGGGTTGCCGCAGTGGGCGATGACCACCTTGCCGTTCGTGTAGCCGTGGCCTTTGAGCTCCAGCACGAGGCGCTCGAGAGCGCCGTGCTCGCCGCGGGTCTTGCAGAGGACGTCCAGTTCGCCCACATCGCTGGCCTTGCCGATGACCCGGATGTTGAGCATCCGCGCCACAGCGGCCACGGCGGGCTTCACCCGGCCATTCCGGGCCAGATTCGCCAGCGATTCCAGCGAGAACAGCAGATGGGTGTGGTGACGGTAGCGCAGCATCTCTTCGCAGACATCGTCAAACTCCCTGCCCTCTTGGATGAGCGCACGGATATGCTCTGCCAGCAGCACCAGCTCCGGCCCTGCAGACAGGCTGTCCAGCACAAAGACCTGAGCACCCGGGTGCTCTGCCTGATACTCTTCTGCGGCCAGCTGGGCGGCGTTGCAGCTGCCCGACAGGGTGCCGGTGATGGTGATGGCATAAATTTCATCTGCGCCCTCATAAGCCTCCAGCCAGTCGCCGATGTTGGGGCAGGAGGTGCTGGTCTTGCCCTTATAGGTGCGCAGGGCAGTCGCCATCTCCACGGCGTCCAGCGTGCCGTCGTCGAGGTATTCCCTCTCGTCGGTCACGATCTTCAGAGGCACAGCGGCAAAATCAATGCCGTCCAGCTGATACAGGCTGGCAGAAGAGTCCACAACGATTCGTTTCATCTCATCTATCTCCATTCCGGCGGGTGTCCGCCGCATTTTTTACGTTCTGCGAGTCCACTATATCAGTTTTTCAAAAACCTGTCAAGCGATTTGTAAAATTCTTAATATCGTTTTCATAAACGGTTGACCCCGACTCAAAAATGCGATATACTACCACCATGAATCAGGAAATGAAACGCCGTGTCACGGCCTGCGCCGCCGGGTTTTCCCTGCCGCGCTACCGGGAGCTGCCCTCTGTGGGGCTGTATCTCGACCAGACCGTGCAGCTCGTCAACAGCTGCTTCCGGGGCTTCCCCGGGGTGGAGCTCACCCCCTCCATGGTGAGCAACTACGTCAAGAAAGGAGTCATCTCCCACCCCGTCAAAAAGAAGTATTCCCGCGAACAGCTGGCTTCTCTCATCTATATCGTATTGTCCAAAAATGTCCTCTCGCTGGAAAACATCGACGCCCTGTTCCAGATGCAGCGGGCTCACTGCACCGCCGCCGAAGCCTACGACTATTTCTGCGACGAGGTGGAGAACTGCCTGCCCTACATCTTCGGGGCCAGCCGCACCATCCGCGACCTCGACCCGGATGCCGCCGACGAAAAGCGTCTGCTGCGCGGCACCATCGTCGCCGCCGTGAACAAGATGTACCTCGACTGCTGCTTCGTCGCCATGCGGCAGGAGGAAGCGCTCTGGCCGGGGATCCTCGGCGACTTACAATAAGATAGGTACAAAAAGCCCCCGGCACCATGCGGAAGTGCCGGGGGCCTTCTTATAGGAAAGCGGAGTTTTGCGGTAAACTCCGCCTGCGGGGGAGGCTAAGCTTAGTGGAGCAGCTCGTTGTGTGCAAAGCCGCCCACCGTCAGCTCTGCGCTCTCACCGGAGTGGGTGAGGGCAAAGAGGGTGTCGTCTACGCCCAGAGACAGCATGCTGTCGATGTTCAGGGCAGTCTCACGGAGCTGGGTGCGGAACACGAGGGTGTTCACGCCCTGCGCCTTCAGCTCCCTCAGGTTGCCCAGACAGCCGGAAAGCATGGCAGTCTCGGCAGGCACTGCAATGATGTACCGGCCATCGGCCATGGAGGTCTCGTAGGCCCCTGCGCCGGTAACGGTCAGGACGACAGCGGAGGAGCCGCCGTTGCTCTCGGGTGCGCCGCAGCGGGTGCAGACGCCATTCACAAACTTGTGGCCCAGTGCGTCGATAGTCACCTCGTAGATCTCGCCCTTATGGCCCTCGGTAGTGCAGGTGTAGACCCGCTTGCCCGGGGTGGTGCAGGTGGGCTCTACCGTAGCCGTCAGCTCATACTTGAGATTGCCGGTCTCCACGCCGACCACATTACCTACCACGTTAACCGTGCCGTCGTCTTTCTTGACCACCTTGGCGTTCTCCATCTCTTCGATCTTGCCGCCATCGGTCTTGATCTCGACATTTCCGATGATACCGTTTCCCTTTCCATCCCGCTCGCCCGGCATGGCGGTGACAAGGGTACCGCCCGTTTCAACACTCAGGCCAATCTTGCCATTCAAGATAGTCTTGATGCTGCTGCCATTGACTGCTGTGTTGGCATTGTTCTCTGCCTTGCCGCCCAGCGCAGTTGTCGTGCCTCCCTTCACAGTAACTTGGTTACTATTACCATCATAGAAACTCGCATTGCCGCCGGTGGCCTTGCCCGAGCCCGACTTGGCATTGCCACCGATGAGCGTAGTCTCACCAGAGGACACGATACCGCCACACGTTCCATTGAGAGCATCGCCTCCGGTAGCAACGCCGCTTTTCGACTCTGCATTGCCGCCGATCGCCGTCAGCTTACCGCCCTTCTGGACCTCATAGCCGCAGCCAACGCCTGTCCCCCAGAAGCGGAGAGCAATACCACCCTGGGCCTTTCTCTTCACAGCCTTATCATCGCCGCCAATCGCAATGACCTCGCTACCCTTTCCAACAACGAGCTTTCCCTCCTTGTAGACGCTAATGCCTGTGCCGCCACCTTTACTTGCATCGTCTCCCGGGGTCTGTTGGCCGCCGCCCTTTGCAGTGAGCTTCGAATTTTTGATGTTAACGTCATCGTTGGCATATATGCCTGTGCCGCCGCCGAAACCGCCGGTGGCCGTAACCGTTGCATTCACCAGATCCAGCTTTCCATTAGCATATATGCCAATGGATCCGCCCTTAGTGCCCGAGCCGCCGGTGGTAGACAGAGAGGAGCCCTCCTTGCCCTGGATCGTCAGCTTGCCTTTACCAGATGATGATATTCCTTTCTCCCCATTAGCGCCGCTGTTGCCGCCGGTCAGCTCATTTTTGCCATCCAGCTCCAGCGTCACATCGCCCGTACCGGAAACGGTCACAGCGTTCTTGTTTGTATTCCCTGCATCCACCTTCAGGTTACTAAAGATGACCGTCAGAAGATTGGTAGAATTATTGATGATCTTTACCACATTTCTGGCAGCGTCCTGAGCCTTTTCGGTAAGGGTGGTGGGGGCGTTGGTGTCCCCGTAGGTCTTCTCCTCGGCGGTCTTTTTCTCCTCGGTCTCCTGCTCCGCAGCAGGCTTTGCGGCAGGCTTGGCGGCCTCCTGCTGGGCTTCGGGGTCATACTGGCCGTACTCGATCACCTGATCGGAGGTCTTTTCGTCCTGCTCCGGCTCCTGAGAGTCGGCGGGCTTCTCCTCAGTCTCCTTCTGCTGGGCCTGCTTCTCCTCGTCCTCCGGGGCCAGCAGCTCCAGAGAGCCGGGCTCCTGGGCCTGCTCCTCGGTTTCGCCGGACTTTTCAACCTCGGAGGTGTTTTCGCCGGACTTTTCGGCCTCGGAGGTGTTCTCTTCCTCTGCGTTCTGGCTCTCGGTGGGCTTGGTGTTGTCGCCGGTGTTGTCACCGGTGATGGTGACATCATTACCCTCTTTTCCGTCGCTGAAATCGATCGTCTTCTCAACGCCGCCAACCTTGATGGTCACTTTTGCGCTGCCGTTATCGTCTACCTGCGTGATCTCAACATCGCCATCCACCTTAGACATATCGATGTTGAAACCGGCCGATGCCGGTAGCGCCGCAGCTGACACCGCCATGCTGAGCGCCAGCACAGCTGCCGCCGTCCGCTTCATATTTTTCCGTAACCGCATAATTTTTACCTCCTGTTTCGTGGTTTTTCCTTCTTTTATTTTACCCCCCCCCCCTATAGGTTTTTCAATGGCTTTTGTCAACAATCTTTCGGACGAATATTTGTCATTTTTCTACAAAAAGGCCGCTGGGTCACACCTTCCGTGCAGCGGCATGAGCGATTTATCCATGGGCCGTTTTTTCCCGGGCAAAAAAACACCCGCCTCTCTCCCCCATCGGGCAGAAAAGCGGGTGCTGATTTTTTCAGGGTCGTGCTCCGGCTCAGGTATCCTGCAGCTCACCACGGCTTGCGGCCTTGAGGTAAGCGAAGATGAAGCCGTCGAGGTCGCCGTCCATGACAGCGTCCACGTTGCCGGTCTCATAGTTGGTGCGGTGGTCCTTGACCATGGTGTAGGGCATAAAGACGTAGGAGCGGATCTGGTGGCCCCAGGCGATCTCGTTCTGGACGCCCTTGATGTCGTCGATCTTATCCATGTGCTGCTGCTTGGCGATCTGGTACAGCTTTGCCTTCAGCATCTCCATGGCGTAGTCGCGGTTCTGGAACTGGCTGCGCTGGGTCTGGCAGCTGACCACGATGCCGGTGGGCTTATGGATGAGTCGGACAGCGGAAGAAGTCTTGTTGATGTGCTGGCCGCCGGCACCGGAGGAGCGGTAGACCTGCATCTCGATGTCCTCGGGGCGGATGTCCACCTGGATGGTGTTGTCCAGCTCGGGCATGACTTCCAGCGAAGCAAAGCTGGTCTGACGGCGGGCGTTGGCGTCAAAAGGAGAGACGCGCACCAGACGGTGGACGCCGTTCTCACTCTTGAGCAGGCCGTAGGCGTTGGCACCCTTGACCATCATGGAAGCGCTCTTCATGCCGGCCTCGTCGCCGTCCTGATAGTCCAGGACCTCGACGGTCATGCCGTGAGCCTGCGCCCACTTGTTGTACATCCGGTAGAGCATCTCGGCCCAGTCCTGTGCCTCGGTGCCGCCGGTGCCTGCGTGGAAGGTCAGGATGGCGTTGCTGTGGTCGTACTCACCGTTCAGCATGGTCATCAGCTGCAGCTCGTCCACAGCCTTGCCCACGGCGTTGACGGCCTCTTCGGCCTCCGGCACCATCTCGGGGTCGTACTCCTCGTCCAGCATGACCAGCATGGTCTCGGCGTCATCGTACAGGCCCTGCAGCTTCTCGAAGCGGGTCAGCTTGCCCTTCAGGTCGCCCACTTCGTCGAAGACCTTCTTGCTCAGCTCAGCGTCGTCGTAGAAACCGGGGCGGGACATGGTGTGCTCCAGCTCCTGCACGCGCTTGCGGGAAGCGTCGATGGCCAGCGCCTCCTCCAAGTCCTTTACAGCGGTGTGGTATTCAGCCAGCTGTACTTTCAGTTCATCAGTGGTGATCATCGTTTTATTCCTCTCGTCTCAAAGAACAGGAGCAGCCTCTTCATCATCAGCCACGCACACGGGCAGGCCCGTCTTAGTACAACCTCTCAGTCTCGCTGACGCTCGACAGCTCCCCTAGTAGGGGAGCCTCTGGCGAAACCGTTCACTTTGCGGGGACTGCCAAAGCCTCCCCTACCAGGGGAGGTGGCACGCCGTAGGCGTGACGGAGAGGTTGTACGAAGGAAAGCCTGCCCGAGGACTCGGCCAATGACGGAGAGATTTACTCCCAAAAGATACAGTTTATACACAGATACTTCATTAGTATACCCAGAATCCATGATAAAGTAAAGAGGAAAAAATACCATTGTGCTGGAAATTTGAAGATTTCCGCCTTTTCTTTTCCGCATTTTAAGTGTATAATACTGATAAACTACCCTATTCATTGGAGGATGTTATGCCAAAATACTATGGCTGTCCATGTGAAGGCTGCGGCAAGCCCCTCACACTTCAGGATGACATCGTGGTCTGCCCCGACTGCGGCGCGCCTTATCACCGCGTCTGCTACGAGAAGCTGAGCCAGTGCATCCACCGCCCCGCCCACGCCGCCGGTTACGAGTGGAAGTTCCCCTACGAGGAGAGCCAGCTCCGCACCTGTCCGTCCTGCGGCGAGCGCACCCTGCGGGATGAGGAAACCTGCCGCTGCTGTGGTGCTGTGCTGCCCCCCGAGGGGCAGGAGCCTCCTTCCCGCGGCAGCGATGAAGAGACTTTCGACTACTCCCAGATGTACCGTCAGTTCGGCACTTCCGCCGACCCGGAGAAGGAGTTTTTTGAGGACGCTTTCGGCAAAGAGGCCAAGATGGACGGCATCGCCCGTCAGGACTGGCTGGACTATATCGGCCCCGCCGCCCCCGCTTACCTCGCCGCTTACAGCCGGATGCAGCTCCAGAAGAGCAAGGTATCCATGAGCTTTTCGGCTCTGCTGTTCGGCCCCTTCTACTTCTTCTACCGCAAGGCGTGGAAGCCGGCCTTCGGCTTTCTGGCCGCTGAACTTCTGCTGGCAGCGCCCACCTTTATCGAGATGCTGCAGCTCTCCGGCAGCGCCCTCGCCCCCGCCATGAGCGCTTCCGCTCTGACGGTGTTTGCCCGGGTCTGCTCTGTCCTCAGCTTCGTGCTGATGCTGGTGCGCGGTATGTACGGCAAGTGGCTCTACCGCAAAAGCGCCGCCGACCACATCCGCCGCATCCAGTCCGAGTTCCCCGACGCCCAGCAGCGTCAGGCCGTGCTCCGCGCCCAGGGAGGCGTCAGCCTTGGGGCCGTGCTGCTGTGTATGCTGCTGCTGATGGTGGGGGGCAGCGCCTTTACCCTGCTGCTAGGCCCCGATCTGCAGGCTCTGCTTACTGCTCTTGCCGGCTGAGGCACCCTCAGCCGAGACTATAAACCAAAGGAGTCTGAATCATGAAAAAGATCACCAAGGCGGTCATTCCGGCAGCAGGTCTTGGCACCCGGGTGCTGCCCGCCACCAAGGCGATGCCCAAAGGAATGCTCCCCCTCGTGGACAAACCCGCCATCCAGTATCTGGTGGAGGAGGCTGTCCGCTCCGGCATCACCGACATCCTTATCATCGTGAGCCGCAATCAGGACATCATCCAGGACCACTTTGACCGCAGCCCTGAGCTGGAAGCAAAACTTGCCACTCCCGGCAAGGAGAAGATGCTGGAAGAGTGCCTCGGCATCTCCAATCTGGCCAACATCTTCTTTGTCCGCCAGCAGCAGACCCTCGGCCTCGGCCACGCTGTCAGCATGGCTAAGCCCTTCACCGGTGACGACCCCTTCGTGGTCATCTACGGTGACGACGTCATCTGGGGCGAGGACCCGGTCTGCGCCCAGCTCATCCGTGCCTACGAGGAGTTCGGCCGTCCGGTTGCCGGCGTGTCCGCCGTGCCTTGGGCCGACGTGAGCCGTTATTGCAGCCTCAAGACCACCCCCATCCATGACAACTACTTCTTTGTGGACGACATGATCGAGAAGCCCAAGAAGGGGCAGGAGTTCAGCAACTACTCCATTCTGGGCCGTGTGCTGCTGACCCCGGAGATCTATGACATCCTCGCCAGAACCAAGCCCGGCGCCGGCGGCGAGATCCAGCTGACCGACGCCATGGCCGAGTATGCCCGCAGCTACGGCGGCATGACGGCTGTGGAGTTCACCGGCAAGCACTACGACATGGGCAACAAGCTCAAGGTCGCTGAGGCACAGGTGGAGCTGGCCCTGCAGCACCCCGAGATCGGCGAGGCGTTCCGCGCCTACCTGAAAGAGTTCTGCAAGACGCTGTGACTTATCCAGCGAAAAGAGCTTCGGGAGATCCCGAAGCTCTTTTCTATGCCTCTGAATGACAACCAAAAAGCGCCCTCACCTTGTCATCGGTGAGGGCGCTTTGCTGATCGCTGATTATTTTGATTGGGTTGATTATCTCAGATTAGTCGCTGACGTAGGGCATCAGAGCAACGTGACGAGCACGCTTGATAGCCACGGTCAGTGCGCGCTGATGGAAAGCGCAGGTGCCGGTAACACGGCGGGGAATGATCTTTGCACGCTCAGAGACGTACTTACGCAGACGGGGAACGTCCTTGTAATCGATGGTGTCGATGCGATCGACACAGAAGCTGCAAACCTTCTTGCGGCCGCGACGCATGGGGCGTGCGGGACGAGAGCCTTCGGTTCTTTCAAAAGCCATTGCTTATTACCTCCTGTTGGATTTTTACGGTTAAAACACCGGTTCGGGAATCAGAACGGCAGGTCGTCGCTGTCGTCGATAACGGCGAAGTCATCTGCATTGCCGGCAGAATAGCTGGGAGCTGCCTCCACAGCAGCCGGACGGGCAGGGGCTGCGTTCTGGTAGGACGGAGCAGCATTCTGATAGCTGCCGCCGCCCTGATTGCTGCCATTCGATTTGGAGCCAGCAAAGTTGACGTTGTTTGCCACGACCTCCACAGCGGTGCGGTTGTTTCCGTTCTTGTCCTGATACTGGCGGGTTTGGAGACTGCCTTCGATGGCGATCAGACTGCCCTTCTGGAAATACTTGGAGACGAACTCTGCCTGCTGGCGCCATGCGACGATGTCGATGAAATCGGCCTGACGCTGCTCACCCTGACGGGCAAAGTTGCGGTCACACGCAATGCGGAAGCTGCACACATTGGTGCCGCTCTGGGTGGTGCGAAGCTCGGGATCCGCCACGAGACGGCCCATGATCGCTACAACATTCAACATAATACGGACTCCTTTTTCGTCACGAAAAGATTACTCCTCGTGGGCAACGATCAGGCTGCGCATAACGCCCTCAGTGATCTTGTACACACGGTCGAGCTCAGCGGGGAAGCTGGGGTCAGCAGTGAAGTTGATCACGGTGTAGACGCCTTCCTCCTCATCGTTGATGGGGTAGGCCAGACGGCGCTTGCCCCACTCATCGATGGAATCGATGGTACCGTTAGCCTCGATCAGGGACTTGAACTTACCGATGAGAGCGGAAGAAGCCTCCTCGTCGAGAGCAGCGCTGGTAATCAGCATGGTTTCGTACTTTGCCATTTTGTAGCACCTCCTTTTGGACTTAAGGGCCTCAAGAATATGAGGCCAAGGGTACACAGTCCGCGCGGCGTCGCGCGGACTGTGCGGCGTGTCTGTTCAGACAGCAACTTATTATAGCAAGCCCCGCAAAAATTGTCAAGCCCTCCCGCAGGATTTTTTTCGTATTTTTGAGCGCATGACAGCAAAATCTCCCCCATCATTCTTTTTATGCTTTTCCAGTATATCCGTCATATCTCTTTTATATGGCATCCTTAGTCATTTCCAAGTCAGTTTTCCTTTGCATTTCGCCGAAAGATGGACTATAATAAAAGATGTTCTTCTCCCCTTCTGTCTTTGTGCGCGGCGCATGGCAGGGCTTACGGGGGAGCGAAACGACTGCTAACGTCAAAGGAAGGATCATTTATGTATTCCATTTTTCGGAATCTCGCCCTCATCCTCATCAGCGCCAAGTTCTTCGCGCTGCTCGCCCGCAAATGCCGGGCGCCGCAGGTGGTGGGTGAGATCATCGCGGGCCTCGTCATCGGGCCCTGTCTGCTGAACCTCGTCCAGCCCAGCGACTCCATCGCCATTTTTGCTGAGATCGGCGTCGTGCTGCTGATGTTCACCACCGGCCTCGGCACCAACCTTCAGGAGCTGATGCGGGCTGGCCCCATCGCTACCCTCATCGCCTGCGTGGGCGTGGCGGTGCCTCTGGCGGGCGGCACCCTGCTCTACAGCCTGTTCTATGGCTTTTCGGCGCTGGGCAGCCCGGAGTTTTATCGGGCGCTCTTCATCGGCACCATCATGACGGCCACCAGCGTCTCCATCACCGTGGCCACCCTGCAGGAACTGGGCAAACTCAAGAGCTTTCTCGGCACCACCATCGTCAGCGCAGCCGTCATTGATGATGTCATCGGCATCGTGGTGCTCACCTGTGTGCTGGGTGCCAGCGGCGGCACAGACACCAGCCTCGTCGATGTGCTGATGGACACCGTCCTCTTCTTCATCGCAGCCATCGTCATCGGCCTCATCATCCACAAGGCCATGCTCTGGCTGGACCATCGCAACCCCCACACCCAGCGCATCACCATCGTCAGCCTCGCCTTCTGCTTTGCCATGGCCTACATCGCTGAGCAGTACTTCGGCATCGCGGACATCACGGGTGCTTACATTGCCGGCATCGTCCTCTGCTCCCTTGAGGATGCGCCCTACATCGAGCGCCGTGTGGACATCAGCAGCTACACCCTCTTCGCCCCCGTCTTCTTCGCCAGCATCGGCCTCAAGACCGACATCAGCGGCCTGACACCCACCATCCTGCTGTTCAGTGCCTGCTTCGTGGCCGTCGCCCTGCTCACCAAAATTATCGGCTGCGGTCTGGCTGCGAAGCTCTGCCGGTTCAACTGGGGCGACTCCCTCAAAGTGGGCGTCGGCATGATGACCCGCGGCGAAGTGGCCCTCATCGTGGCCCAGAAGGGCCTCGGGGTCGGTGTGGTGGACCCTGTTTACTTCACCGCCGTCATCTTGCTCATCGTCGTGTCCTCTATCGTGACGCCGCTGGCGCTGAAGGGGCTGTTTGCGAAAGCATAAGTCATCAGAAAGCCCCCTCTTCCGACTGGAAGAGGGGGCTTTCTGTTTATCTTACTGATTTTTCTCTAAAACTCAGACCACCTGAATGCGGCCTGCGCCATACGGATTCTCGTAGTTCAGCAGGTAGCCCGGATAGCTTGCCAGCGGGCTGTTGGCACTGCTCAGGACAGGCATATCGTTCACAGCGTCGAAGATCATGGCGTAGGTGGACATGACGAGGTAGTCCTCAGAGACATAGTCCTTGATGAGCTCTGCGCCGTCGAACATGGCGAAGCCATCGCCCAGGTTGCGCAGGGTGTAGTTCATGCCGGCCAGCGCATAGGTGCGGTTCAGATCCAGCGGCTCGTAAGCGCCGGTCTTCTTGTTGTAGATGCGCACGTTCTGGACGCGGGGCGTGCCGGTGGCGCTGCCCATCCAGACATTCTTGTCGTCGGTGAGGACGGTGTTGGGGATGTCGGTGTGGATCTCGTAGGTCGCACCGGCAACATGCAGGAAGCCGCCGTTCTCCTTGCCCTCCGGGCCGACGAAGCGGGCGCCGAACTCCAGAGCATCCTGGATCTGCTTGCCGGTAACAGACATCAGGCAGGCCACGTTGCCGAAGGGGCTGACCTGCTTGCAGGTCTTGAAGGTCCACTTGCCGGCGTCCACATCGGTGCGGATGCCGCCGCCGTTCATCATAGCGATGTCGCAGTCCAGCTGCTCGACCTCATTGAAGTAAGTATAGATGCCGTCGGCCACGAAGTCGCCGAGGTTGGTCTCACCCATACGGATGCGGCGCTTGCCGGTAGCGGGGTCGTTGATGTAGAATTTGATGTCCGTGGTGGCGATCTGCTCGCCCAGCATAGCGTCCACATCGTTGATCCAGGCTTCTGCGGTAGCGGCCACAGCGGCATCGGAGACATCAGCGGTGGAGATGAGCTCGGTGGTGATCGCGCCGTCCTCGGCGATGGTCATCTTACCGACGTTTGCCAGATAAGAGCCGGTCTGGGTCAGGGTGACAGCCTTGCCGGCTGCATCGTAGACCTGTTTGTTCTCCATGACGGTGTGAGAGTGGCCGTCGATGAAGGCGTCAAAGCCGGTGGTGTTGGCAATGACTTCCTCACTGGTCCAGGGAGAGGAGGACGGGTCAACGCCCAGATGGCCCAGACCGATGATGATGTCTGCGCCCAAGGTCTTGGCCTTGTCGATGGCCTTCTGGACGGCGTCGTACAGCTTCCTGCCGTCGTCACCGCCCAGGATGTCGTAGATGTACTTGGTCTGCTTGGCGTTCATGAAGTAGGCAGGAGTGGACTTCGTGAAGGACTCGGGGGTCGTGATGCCCACGAATGCGATCCACTTGCCGCCTGCGGGGAACAGCTTGACAGCGGGCAGGACGCGCAGGCCGGTGCGCAGATCCACCCAGTTGCAGGAGACATAGGGGAAGTCCGCTTCCTTGATGATGGCCTTTGCGCGGGCCATGCCGTAGTCGAACTCGTGGTTGCCCAGAGTAGCGATGTCGTAGCCAGCCTCGTTCATCAGCTCGATGATGGTAGCGCCGTTGTCCATGGAGCCGTAGGCAGTACCCTGAATATGGTCGCCAGCGTCCACCAGCAGGACGGGCTTGCCCTCATCCACATAGCCCTGCTTCATGGCAGCGATCGCGGCATAGGTCAGTTTGGGAGACTTGTTGTCGATGTAGGTGTGGACATCGTTGGTGTACAGGATGGTGACAGCGGCATCCTTGCCCGTCAGGAAACCGGCCGAAGCCTGAGGAACGGCAGCAGCCATGGCGGAGGCAGCGGCGGTGACACCGGCAGCCTTCAGGAAATTGCGGCGAGAAATAAAGTGTTTCACGAAAAAGAACCTCCTTTATGTTCCAGACCAGTTTTTGCGGCACAGCCTCTCTTCCGCTGTGCCGCATTCTTTGTTTTAAGCTTACCACAGAACCGCCGAAAGAGCAAGCACAAAGATGGTCATTCTGCATAATAGTTTTCTTTATGAGTACGACTTTTTATGAAATCTCGCGCAAATCAGCACAAAAGACCGGGCCGCTGCTTCCTGCCTCAGGCTTGCAGCGACCCGGTCTTCCGGTTATGGAGGGATCAAAAATGGAGTGTTATTGTCAGATCGCGTGATACTGGCGCAGGAACTTCTCGAGGTCGGTGCCTTCGATCTTCTTCAGCGCCTCCTTCAGGGCGATGCGGCCCATAAGGGGCAGCTCCATATCCGTGAGCTTCCGGCCATCCCGCAGCTTCACCGAGGCATCCACCAGCGCCCGGACGTCATAGGTGCTGCCCCAGACCTCCGGCACGCCCCGGTCGATGTTCAGCAGCCGGTACACCGCCTCCATGCCGGTGCGCATGGAGTATTCGGTGGTGAAGATGGTGTCCCGGCCGGTCTCGGCGAACTGACCGAGGAAGGCAAAGTTCACCGCATCCTTCGGCACGATGTCGGGGCGGTCGCCCTTCGCGCGGGGCATGAAGAAGGCGTCGATATAGGGCATCATGACCGGCACGGTGTTGGCGCTGTGCTCGGCAAGCTCTGCGATGTCCTCCACCGGCACGCCCAGATGGTAGAGCCACTCCATGCAGATCTCCCGGCCGGTGCAGTCCCGCATGGGCTTTTTGACGTAATCGCCGGGCTTATCGCTGAACAGGCCGTACACCCAGACGCAGAGCTGGTCTTTGGGCTGTGCGCGGAACTGCTGCTGCCGGTTCAGGGTCCAGCTCAGCAGCCAGGCCGAATCCTTCACGGTGACGATGCCGCCGGTGACGGTGCGGCCGCTGAAGGGGTCGCGCTTGCAGATCTTCTGGATATACCGGGGGATCTTCTCATCCAGCGTCGTGATGGTGGCGCTTTCCCAGTTGCTCAGCTCCGGCTGGCTGCAGAACTTTTCCGGGTGGCCGAAGGAGTCGTCCAGCGCGGCGATGCGCTTCCAGAGGTCCCAGCCGTTGCCCGGCTTGATGGCGGGGTCGAAGCCCGTGGCCTTGTTCTGTGCGCCGACGGTGCAGCTCTCCACGCAGCCGCCGTTGGTGATAAAGAGCAGGTCGTCCTCGGTCAAATCAATGGTCTCCACCGCGCCCTTGTGGTCTACCGTGATGCCTGCCGCCTGCTTTTTGCCCGGCTCGAGGCTGAACTGGACGTCCACGACCTTTGTGTCGTAGTAGAACTGGACGCCGTGGTCTTTCAGGTAGGTGACCATGGGCAGGATGATGGACTCGTACTGGTTATACCGGGTGAAGCGGAGGGCCGTGAAGTCGGGCAGACCGCCGATGTGGTGGATATACCGCTTGAGGTAGAGCTTCATCTCGAGGGCGCTGTGCCAGTTCTCGAAAGCGAACATGGTGCGCCAGTAGAGCCAGAAGTTGGAGTTGAGCACCTCATCGTCAAAAAAGTCGGTGATCTTTTTGTCCTCAAGCTGCTCGTCAGGGGTGAAGAACAGCTTCATGATCTCCATGGCTCCCTTATCCGACAGGCCGAACTTGCCGTCGGTGTGGGCGTCCTCGCCCCGGTTCACGGTAGCGCGGCAGAGGGAATAGTTGGGGTCGGCCTTGTTCAGCCAGTAATACTCATCCAACACACTGGCTCCCTCCGTTTCCAGCGAGGGTATGGAGCGGAGCAGATCCCACATGACCTCGAAGTGGTTGTCCATCTCACGGCCGCCCCGCATCACATAGCCCACGTCGTACTTGTAGCCGTCGCAGGCACCGCCGGGCAGGGGGTCTTTTTCAAAAACGTGTACCCTCTCCCCCTTCATCTGACCGTCGCGTACCAGATAGCAGGCTGCCGTCAGGGCCGCCAGGCCGCTGCCGATGATATAAGCCGATTTGCGTTCCACGCCTTCGGGCTTGCGGGGCCTCGCAAAGGCTTCGTAATTGCCACTGGAATAATACATAGACGTGACCTCCATTTTGTTCTGTACCGGCAGCACGTTCGGCCCCGGTTTGTTTGGTTCTGGCATCAGTATACCCCGCCGCTTCCCGCCCTACAACAAACAAAACCGCCCAACTGCCGCAATTTTTGGCAAATGGGCAGGTTTGCATAAAAAATCCGCCCCCGGCGTACCGGAGACGGATAAAAAGTTTTATGATGACTCAGAATGTCAGCCGCATCTGATGCCAGACCACATCGCCGTGGGTGGAGACGGAGACGCCCTCATCCACGAAGCCGAACTGCGCATAAAAGCTGATGAGCCGTTCCTTGCAGGTGAGCACGATGCCCTTGCGCCCGGCGGCTTTCGCGTCGGCGCAGACCTGACGCAGAACACGGGAAGCACAGCCTTCGTGCCGATGGGCCGGGGCGGTGACGACGCTGAATATCATCTGCCACCCACCCTTCGGCGTGTGAAGATGGGGGTCATCGTACATCTCATCGGTGAGGTCGGGCATATCGGTGACGAAGCCGTTGACGAAAGCTTTCACCTCGCCGCCCTCGTCCAGCAACCAGAAACAGTCCGGGTAGACGGCCACACGCCCGGCGATGCTCTGCCGGGACGCCCCCTCAGCGGGCGGGTAGGACGCAGCTTCGATGTCAGCCAGTGTGTCCACGTCAGCGGGCAGTGCATGACGGATGCTCATGCTCTCCCCTCCTCAGGCTTTGGCGGCGGGAGCCACCTCAAAGTCGATCTTGCCCAGATTGACGTCGGCGCGGACGATGGTGATCATCATCTTGTCGCCGAGGCTCCATGTCTTGCCGGAAGCGGGGTCGGTCAGGCGGACGCCCTCGGTCAGGCTGGTGCCGGAGGGAGTCAGGCTGGAGGCAGGCACAAAGCCCTCCACGCCGTTGTCCAGCTCGATGAAGAGGCCGCGCTGGGTCACGCCGGAGATGGTACCCTCGTAGCACTCGCCCAGATGGCGGCGGGCATACTCGGCCTTATAGCAGTCCTCGGCCTTCCGCTCGATCTGCATGGCGATGACCTCACGCTCGCTGGACTGCTTGGAGGCGCGCTCTGCGAAATCGGTGTAGCGGAGGATCATGGTCTCCTTCTCGGTACCCTTGAGCATATCGGTCATGATGCGATGGATGGCCAGGTCGGGGTAACGGCGGATGGGGCTGGTGAAGTGGGCGTAATCCTTCAGCACCAGACCGTAGTGGCCCTTGGGCTTCTCTTCGTAGAGAGCTTTGGACATGCAGCGGAGCATACCGGTGTTGATAATCTGCTCATAGGGGGTGCCGCGCACACCCTCGAGGATGGCGCTCAGCTCCTTGGGAGTGGGAACGTCCTTGGCGAAGTGGTCGTTGATGCCGCAGGCCTGCAGCAGAGCGTGCAGACGCTCCAGCTTCTCGGCGTTGGGCTCTTCATGGACGCGGTAGACGAAGGGGATCTGCTTGACGCGGGCAAAGTGGGCAGCGCACTGGTTGGCCAGCAGCATGAACTCCTCGATCATGCTCTCGCTCTCGCCGGAAGTGCGCTTCTTGACGTCGATACAGCGGCCATTCTCGTCGAGGATGAGCTTGACTTCGCCGCTCTCGATGTCCATGCAGCCGCGCTCCTTGCGCAGACGGGCGCGGTGGCCGTACAGCTCCTTCATGGCAGGCAGCTGGTCGATGACGTCGGCATACTTTGCCTTGATCTCGGCGTCGGCAGTACCGGCCAGCAGGGCGTTGATCTCGGAGTAGACACCCTTGACGCGGCTGCGGATGATGGACTTGACAAAGCGGTAATCCGTCAGATTACCCTCCTTGTCCAGACGCATCAGGCAGGAGAAAGCCAGACGCAGCTCATTCTCGTTCAGGCTGCAGATGCCGTTGGACAGGGCCTTGGGCAGCATCGGAACGACCTGATCTGCATAATAGACGCTGGTGGCGCGGCTGAACGCCTCGTTGTCCAGCTCAGTGCCGGGCTTGACGTAGTTGGAGACGTCGGCGATGTGGACGCCCAGCTCAAAGCCGCCGTCAGAGGTGCGGGTCAGGCTGATGGCATCGTCGATGTCCTTGGTCTCGGCACTGTCGATGGTGAAGATGGGCAGGGCGCGCAGGTCCATGCGGCCCTCGCAGTCCTTCTCGGAGACCTCTGCGCCCTCGAACTTCTTGGCCTCATCCCGGACTTTATCCGGGAAGCGGGTGCGGATGTCCTTTGCGTAAAGCAGAGCCTTGGCGCAGCGCTTGGCCTCGTCGGAGCTGCCGAAGCGCATGGCGACGCCCACGCGGTGGTCTTCCTGACGGTTGCCGCGGTTCAGGATCTCGACGGCTACCTTGTCGCCGTCCTTTGCGCCGCCCTCGCAGTCGCGGGCCAGCGGCATGGTGATGGCCGGGCAGTCGTCCGGCACGAAGCGCAGACGGCCCTCGACCCGGCGCACAGTGCCGACCAGGTCGTTTTTCTCGGTCAGGATGGCGAGGATCGCGCCCTCGTCGCTGCCCTCCACACGGGGATGCTCGAATTTCTCCACCAGCACGTCGTCGCCGGGCATTGCGCCCTTGGTGAAGCGGCCGGGGATGAAGATGTCGCTGGTGCCGTCCTCCAGCATGACGAAGGCAAAGTTCTTGCCCAGCTTGACCACCTTGCACAGCAGAGCCTTGTCGGCACGGCCGGAGCGGACGGTAAAGAACACGCCCTGACGCTGGCAGACGACAGCCTCTCGCACCAGTTCGTCCAGAGCTTCCATCACCTTGCGGTCTGCACCGCGCTCGCCGCCGAACTTCTGCTTCAGCTCTTTGACGGTGCAGGGCTGGTTCTGGATGGCGTGTTCGATTTTATCGCGCATTGACATAAATTTTCTTTCTCCTTAACTACCATAGCCCGCCCTCCACCGGGGCGCGGCTTCTTCCCTCTTATCTCTTTTATAACAACATATAGACACAAAAACAGCCCCGCTTTCATCACGGGGCTGCGGGCGCATACTCAGGCCAGACGGCTTGCGAACACGCAGGCCAGGATGGCCACCACAAAGAAGATGATACCGGCGATGCGGGTCACCTTTGCCAGCATCTGGTCCGCAGGGGTCAGACGGGCGTTGTTTGCGCCGTAAGCGCTGCCGTTGATGACACCAGCCAGACCCTGACCGTGGGTATGCTGCATCAGGGTGAGGGCAAAGATGACCACCGAGACGACGAGCAGAATGACGCCGCCGACGATTTCAATGACTGCCATGGATGAAAACGCTCCTTTTATTGTTAAATTTGGATAACAAACATACAAATACAAGTATATAGTAACATACCTCGGCCAAAAAAGCAAGCAGAAAAGCAAAACCATTCACTCCCCGGCGCTCAGTGCGTCGCACAGGCGGGCAAAGATGGCTGCGCTGGACACTTCCGGCTCTGTCTGGGCGTCCTGCATCACCACGATGGTCCAGCGGGGCTTTTCTGCCGGGTAAAAACCGGCGAACCAGTAGTTTTTCAGCTCTTCGCCATCCCGGAACTGGCCGGTCTGGGCGGTGCCGGTCTTTCCGGCGGCAGTCCCCTCGGAGGGGGCGGCCTGCCGGCCCGTTCCCTCTGCCACAACGCCCGCCAGCAGCTCCTGCAGTTTTTCCGCCGTCTGCACCGAAAACACCCGCCGGGACGAACGATGTGCCAGCGGCGTGAGCTCTTCGCCCGTCATCTCGTCCACGGTACACTCCACGAAAAGCGGGGTGTGGTAGACGCCTCCCGCCGCAATGGTGTTCATCATCCCGGCCACCTGTAAGGGCGTCGCCAGAAGCTCCCCCTGTCCGAAGCAGAAGTTCGCAAACTGCCCCTCGTTTTCGAGTGTCTCTGCTTCGGGCAGAACACCAGAAGCCGACCGGAGGCCGCCTGCAATGTCCTGTCCCTTCCCGAAGCCCAGCGCTGCCGCCATCTGCCGGACACGCTCCGGCCCCAATTCCCGCCCCAGCTCGATAAAGTAGCCGTTGCAGCTCTTTTCCAGAGCGCCGTCCAGCCCCACGAGGCCGTGAGGTACGCTTCCGGCACAGCGGTAGACCTGACCGTTCAGGGCGTCGTAGCCGGGACACTCCCGGGTGAAGTCCCCTTCTCCGGCTTCCAGCGCCGCTGCGGCCAGCACCGGCTTGAAGACCGAGCCCACCGCATAGGCCGAAAAAGCACGGTTCAGAAGCGGGCTGTCCGGAGCCGTCAGACTCTCGCCCACATTGGCCGCATCAAAACCCGGCAGGCTGACACAGGCCCGCACCTTGCCGCTGGTTACATCTATAATAAGGATGCACCCGGCGGCCATGCTCTCCGCCGCCACCCCTTCTGCGGCCCTCTGGATGCTGCGGGAGAGGGTCAGCCGCACACCCTGCGGGGCAGAGTCTGCTTTTTCTAAAATCGGCTCACTGCCCCGCCGCAGCCGTCCCTGCGCTGTGACCGCACAGTGCAGTGTATCCCGCTCGCCGGTGTAAAGAACATCGTCCAGCGCAGCCTCAAGGCCCGCTGCGCCGTGGCCCTCGCTGTCCAGGTAGCCGATGAGCTGTTCTGCCAGCGGGGCAGCGGCGTACCGCCGGGGAACGGCATAGCACCGCACGCCCAGCCTGCTTACATCCTGCACCACGTCCAGCAGAAAGGGTCGGGAAGTATTCCGCTCCCGGTAAAGCCTGGCCTGCCCGTCGGCGTCCGCATAGGGGTAGAGCCGCGCGTAGCTGCCCTCCCCCGGGAAGCAGAGGGCCAGCCACTGCTCCGAAAGCCCCGTCAGCGCCAGACCGTCGCAGTCGTAGAAGTTCCCCCGCGCCGCAGGCAGGCGGAGGACCGCTTCGCTCTGCGCCGCCGCCCGCACGGCGTAGTCCGTGTTCGAGCAGAGCCAGTATAACCGGCAGACCACCGCCGCAAACCCCAGCAGCAGCGCCCCGTACAGCGCAAGCACTCTTCGGCCCGACATAAAAAGCCCCCCTTCCCTGCCCGGTAGTATGGGCAGAAAAGGGGGTCGGTACACAAAAGAGGCAGAGCCTCCGAAGAAGCTCTGCCTCAGATACTGAAACAGTATGCGCGTTTTGGGAAAGGCTGCGGCTTAGTACATGCCGCCCATACCGCCCATGTCACCGCCAGCGGCAGCAGGAGCAGCCGGGGGTTCGGGCAGGTCGGCCACGAGGCTCTCGGTGGTCAGCACCATCTCAGCGACGGAAGCTGCATTCTCCAGAGCGGAGCGGGTGACCTTGGTCGGGTCAACGATGCCGGCGGCGATCATATCCTCGACGTAGACTTCATTCTGAGCGTCAAAGCCGTAGTTGGGCTTGTTGGCAGAGATGATCTTGTCGATGATGACGCTGCCCTCGAGGCCGGCGTTCTTGGCGATCTGGCGCAGAGGAGCTTCCAGAGCCTTCAGGACGATCTTAGCGCCGGTGCGCTCGTCGCCTTCCAGCGTATCGCACAGCTCACGGACAGCAGGGATGGCGTTGATGGGAGCAGTGCCGCCGCCAGCGACGACGCCTTCCTGAACAGCAGCCTTGGTTGCGTTCAGAGCATCCTCGATGCGGAGCTTCTTGTCCTTCATCTCGACCTCAGTAGCAGCGCCGACCTTGATGACAGCCACGCCGCCAGCCAGCTTTGCCAGACGCTCCTGCAGCTTCTCTCGGTCGAAGTCGCTGGTAGCGGCCTCGATCTGGTTGCGGATCTGACCGATGCGGGATGCGATAGCGTCCTTGTCGCCGGCGCCGCCCACGATGGTGGTGTTCTCCTTGGTGACCTTGACCTGACGGGCATGACCCAGCATGTCAACGGTAGCATCCTTCAGCTCGTAGCCGAGGTCTGCAGAGACAACCGTGCCGCCGGTCAGGGTAGCAATATCCTGCAGCATCTCCTTGCGGCGGTCGCCGAAGCCGGGAGCCTTGACAGCCACGACGTTCAGGGTGCCGCGCAGGCGGTTGACGATGAGGGTGGACAGAGCCTCGCCCTCAATGTCCTCGGCCACGATGAGCAGCTTCATGCCGTTCTGCATGACCTGCTCCAGCAGAGGAACGAGATCCTGAATGACGCTGATCTTCTTATCGGTAATGAGGATGGCGGCGTTGTCCAGAACAGCCTCCATCTTGTCGGTATCGGTGACCATATAGGGAGTCAGGTAGCCGCGGTCGAACTGCATACCTTCGACGATCTCGTTGTAGGTCTCGGCAGTGGTCTTGTTCTCCTCGATGGTGATGACGCCGTCGGAAGTGACCTTCTCCATCGCCTCGGCGATGAGACGGCCGATCTCGGGGTCGCCTGCGGAGATGGTGCCGACGCGGGCGATGTCGTTGGAGTCCTTGACCTTCTGGCTGTGTGCCTTGATGGTCTCGACAGCCTTAGCAACAGCCTTGCTCATGCCGCGGCGGATGTCCATCGGGTTTGCACCGGCGGTGACATTCTTCATGCCCTCGGTGACCATAGCCTGTGCCAGAACGGTCGCGGTGGTGGTGCCGTCGCCTGCGGCGTCGTTGGTCTTGGTAGCGACCTCACGCACCAGCTGTGCGCCCATGTTCTCGAACTCGTCCTTCAGCTCGATCTCCTTTGCGATGGTCACACCGTCGTTGGTGATGACGGGGGCGCCGAACTTCTTGCTCAGCACCACGTTGCGGCCCTTGGGGCCGAGGGTGATCTTAACAGTATCTGCCAGAGTGTCGATACCGGCACACAGTGCCTTGCGGGCTTCCTCGCCCTGCTTGATCTGCTTAGCCATATTTTATCGCTCCTTCGTAAAAGCTTGATTATCCAGTGTGAGGGAAAGACGCTTACTCCACGATGGCCAGAATGTCGGCCTGACGCACGATGGTGCATTCTTCGCCGTCCACCTTGACCTCGGTGCCGGAGTACTTGCTGGTGAGCACCTTGTCGCCCACCTTGACAGTCATCTTGACTTCCTTGCCGTCCACGACACCGCCGGGGCCAACGGCCACGACCTGTGCCACCTGGGGCTTCTCTTTCGCGCTGCCGGTCAGGATGAGGCCGCCCTTGGTGGTCTCCTCGACCTCAACAGTCTTGATAACAACACGGTCTGCAAGAGGAATGATCTTCATCGTTCTTGCCCTCCTATTATAAATATAAAAGATAAACTGTTTTATGTCCCGGGGGCTGCGCCCTTCCGGTTCTTTAGCACTCCTTTTCCATGAGTGCTAAGTGTATTGTACTCATCTTGGAGTCAAAAATCAAGGGGTTTTGCAAATTTCTTTGTTAAGTTTTTATGTCCTTTCCATGAGCCATGTTCTTTTTGCCCTCGCCATGTACGAGCAATGTACGCTCCATCTGCCTTTCAGATAACAAAAAACGCCCCCGTCATAAGACCAGTGCGTTAAACTATAGGGGGCTCATCTCTCTATTTGGGCAATTCCGGTCCACCTTCATATTTTCGCTCCGAAGCACAGTGCAGTCAAAACACTTGACTTTGTCAAGTAACAGTGCTATAATGCTTTCCATTCAAACGCAGAAGGAGTTGACGAAATGGAGCCATCCACGGTATCTTCCTGCATTCTGACCCTGCACAGAGAGTTTGCCGCTTACACGACCCAGCGGTTACAGGAACTGGGTCTGAGCTTCGGACTGATATATTTTGTCATTTATGTAGGAAAGCATCCGGATTGTACGCCTTCGGAACTGACCAAAGCTCTTCATCTGGATTGGGGCCACTCCCAGCGCAGCCTGAACAAGCTGGCCGAAGACGGCTTTCTGACGAAAGAAAAGAATGGGCGCAGCTACCACCTGAAGCTGACCCAGAGGGGTGAAAACGCCTTTGTGGTCTGTCATCAGGTCTTTATCGACTGGGATGCGCAGAGTCTGGGCGGACTGACAGCGCAGGAGCGGCAGCAGCTGCTGACATTACTGCAAAAAGCAGTGCAAAAGAAAGTGTGCAAATGATGTACGAAACGATCTTGAGTCCGATCCATTATGGTGGGATGCAGCTGAAAAACCGCATCATCTTTGCGCCGACAACATTCGGGCTGTCGGATGAAGAATACCTTGCAAAGATCCGTGCCATTGCACAGGGCGGCTGTGCCATGATCATCGTGGGCGATGTCCCGGTGGGCAAAAGCAGATTTGAAAAATCGCTGTTTGACACCAAAGGCTTTGCATTCTACCAGCAGGTCGTGAAAATCGCCCATGATGCGGATTGCAAAGTCTGTGCCCAGCTGCACCAGAGCGATTCCAACCTGCTGGCGATGTTCAAATACATTCCCGGTCTGCTGCTGAAAAAAATCACCCCGGATCAGATGCGGGAAAAATTGAATGCAGAAGTGGCACCGTACATTACCAATATGTCTCAGCGGAAGATCCATGAAATCATCAGCGGATTCGGCAAAGCAGCAGCATTAGCAAAACAGGCCGGCTTTGATATGGTGCAGGTGCATGGCGACCGGATGTGCGGCAGTTTCAGTTCGGCCATCTTCAACCACCGCACCGATGAATACGGCGGCAGCGCAGAAAACCGCGCCCGTTTTGCGGTGGAAGCGGTCTCGGCTGTCCATGCGGCGGTTCCGGGGATGCCCATTGATTATAAGCTGGCTGTCCGGCAGGAAAACCCGCACTTTGGCAATGCCGGTGTGGTGGAAGAAGAACTGCCGGTGTTCGTTCCGCTGCTGGAGCAGGCGGGTGTGACCAGCTTCCATGTAACACTGGCAAACCATTCCTCACTGGAAAACACCATCCCGCCCGCCGATCATCCCTATTTCAGCCAGCCGGGATGCTTCCTCAAATTCTGCGATGAGGTGCGGCAGTACACCGACCTGCCCATCTGTGGTGTCGGTGGTCTGAACGACCCGGATCTTGTGGAGCAGCAGCTCGCCAGCAGACGCATCCAGTGCGCCGCCATGAGCCGCCAGCTTCTGGCAGACCCGGATTGGGTGAACAAGCTGAAAAACGGGCAGGCGGAACAGATCCACCGCTGTCTCCGCTGCAACAAGAAGTGTCTGGGCGGGCTGATGGCACATCAGGGAACTCGCTGCGTTTATGATGCTTTGCGAGAAAAAGAAGCAAAAAACGCATAAACCTACCCAGCAAAAAATCACGATATACTTAACAAAAAGACATTCACAAAGGAGAAGCTATGAGTTACGCGATCGTATACAGCAGCAAAACAGGCAACACAAAAATCTTGGCAGATACGCTGCACGACTGCCTGCCGCAGGCAGATTGCTGTTATTTTGGCAGCCCGAACCCTGCCGCTATGGAAGCGGACACCCTTTATGTGGGCTTCTGGACGGACAAGGGAAATGCCGATGAAAGCACTTCGGACTTTTTGAAGCAGCTGCACGGCAAAAACATCTTTCTCTTTGGCACTGCCGGCTTCGGCGGCAGTAAAGAATACTTTGATAAGATCTTGAAAAAGGTGGAGCATTCGCTGGACAAGAGCAACACTGTTTTCGGCTGCTATATGTGTCAGGGCAAAATGCCGATGTCGGTACGCCAGCGATATGAGAGCATGAAAAAGCAGCCGATCCATCTGCCCAATCTGGATGCCATGATCGAGAATTTTGACAAGGCTCTTTCTCACCCGGATGCGGATGACCTGGAGCAGCTGAAACAGGCTGTAAGATAACGGAAAAGGCGGCGGCTTCCCTTGACAAGGAAAGCCGCCGCCTTTGTTGATCCTCCGATGAGCCCCTAAAAAAGTGCAGGGCGCTTCTCATCCTTTCATTTTACACGCTGGCCCGCTGGGCCATGAACCGCTCATAGGCCGGTTTGGGCAGCAGGACGCGCCCGGCCAGCGGCTTGAGCTGGGCGGTGATGGCGTCGCAGGGAGCGCACTCGCCGTCGGCGGTCGCCACGATAGGGCCGCGTCCGTCTGCCGGGCGCAGGGAGACGCACTTTGCCCGGCGGTAGATGAAGTAGGGCTTCGCCTGTTCCGTCAGCTCACCGTTCCGGAAATGCCTGCCGCTCTTGTACATCCCCAGCAGGCGGGCGATCGTCAGGCGGCTCACCCTGCGGATGATGAAAACGTCCAGCCAGCCGTCGTCGGGCTGAGCCTCGGGGGCTGCATAAAAGCCGCCTCCATAGGTGCGGCCATTGCAGACGGCACACATCAGGCAGTCCACCGTCAGCTCCTCACCGTCGATGGTGAAGGTCACGTTCCGGCCGATGTGGCCGCAGAGCTGCCTGACGATGGAGAGCGCATAGGCCATCTCGCCGCCGCAGAACGGGATGCGCCGGAACTGCGGGATGCCGTAAGCCACCTGTGCATCGAGCCCGGCGGCGCAGATGGTCGCCGAAAGGCCGAGGTCGGTCTGCATCAGATCAATGTCCACCTCACTGCCCGCCAGCTGGGCGTCGAGGTCATTGAACTCTTCCCGCGTGCCGTAGGTGCGCAGAAAATCGTTGCCGCTGCCAAAGGGCAGACACCCCACCGCCGCGAGGCTGCACCCCTGCGCCCCGGTCAGCGCTTCGTTGAAGGTGCCGTCGCCGCCCGCTGTCCAGATGCGCACCGGCTCACCGTCGGCCTGCGCGGTGTGCGCCGCCTCAGTGGCCAGTTCCCGGGCATGGCCCGCGTACTGGGTCACAACGACCTTCCCTTTTTCCGGCGGGATGCCCGCCCGCTGGGCTGCGGCCTGGATGGCCGGGGCCAGCTCGGCAGTGCAGTCCCGCTTGCCGGCGGTGGGGTTGAGCAAAAACAGATAGCGCATTCGGCTTCCTCCTCTGGTGGTTCCTGCCCTCTATCATAGCGGAAAACCAGAGCAGATGCAAGAGCTTTTCAGCCGACACCCGCCGTCTGCGTCTCCTGCACCACGATCGTGCCGTCCTCGGTGCAGTCTGCCGTCCAGTGCTGTCCGAGGCTCACACTTCCGGAGGCGATCTGGTCGGCGAAGGCCTGCTCCACGGCCCGGTCTACCTGTCGGCGCAGCTCTCGCGCGCCATAGGGCGAATGTGCTTTTGCCGCCAGCGCCGGGCCGACCCGGGCCGTGTGGGTCAGCTGATAGCCGCTGCGGGCAGCACGCTCTTCCAGCTGGCCCAGCAGCTTTTCAGCGATGGAGCAGAGGCTCTGCTCCTCCAGCGGGCGGAAGACGATGAGCTCATCCAGACGGCCCACCAGCTCCGGCCGGAACCACTTTTTCGCCTCGGCAACGGCGGCTTCCGACTGCTTTTCAAAGGCGGCTTCGCTTCCCGCCCCGAAGCCCAGCGGTGCGCTCTGCCCGGCGAGGAATCGTGCGCCGAGGTTGGAGGTCAACAGGACGATGGTATTGCGGAAATCCGCCTTGCGGCCCATGGAGTCGGTCAGCTGGCCGTCCTCGAGCATCTGCAGGAGCACATTCTGAATATCCGGGTGCGCCTTTTCGATCTCGTCAAAGAGCACCACGCTGTAGGGGCGGCGGCGGACGGCCTCAGTGAGCTGACCGCCCTCGTCGTGGCCCAGATAGCCCGGAGGCGCACCCAGCAGACGCGCCACGGTGTGCTGCTCCTGATACTCCGACATATCGAACTTGAGCAGTGCCTTCTCGCTGCCGAACCAGCTCTCCGCCAGCGCCTTTGCCAGCGCAGTCTTACCGACACCGGTCGGCCCGAGGAAGAGCATCGCACCGATCGGCCGACCCGGCTCTCCAAGCCCGGTGCGGCTGCGCCGGATGGCCCCGGCCACGGCAGCGACAGCCCGGCTCTGGCCCACGACTTCGGCGTTCAGACGCTCTTCGAGGCGGGCCAGACGTTCCCGCTCCTTTTCGCCCACCCGTTCTGCCGGGACGCCGCTGGCCTGCGCCACCACCCGGGCAATTTCCTTCCGGCTGAGGACGGGGTCTTTCTCCCCTTCCCGTTCGGCCCGGATGCGCACCGCCGCACAGGCTTCGTCCACGAGGTCGATGGCCTTATCCGGCAGACAGCGCCCCGGCAGATACCGCACCGAGAGCTCCACGGCCTCCCGCAGGGCTTCGTTGGGCAGGCGGACGCCGTGATACCGCTCGTAGCGGGGTGCCAGACCTTCCAGTATATCCACGGCCTGCTTCGGCGTGGGCTCTTCGATTTGGACGCGGCCAAAGCGGCGCTCGAGGGCGGCGTCCTTCTGGATGTGGGTGCGGAATTCCTGATTCGTCGTCGCGCCGATGAGCTGCAGTTCACCCCGGGCCAGCACCGGCTTTAAGATGCTGGCTGCGTCGATAGCCCCCTCTGCCGCACCGGCGCCGACGATGGTGTGGAACTCATCCACGAAGAGGATGGCGCTGCCGTCCCGGACGAGTTCTTCCAGCAGATTCTTGAACCGCTCTTCGAAGTCGCCGCGGTACTTCGTGCCAGCCACGAGGCTGGCCATGTCCAGCGCCAGCAGACGCCGCCCCTGGAGCATCCGGGGTACCTGCTTGTCGGCGATACGCTGGGCAAGCCCTTCGGCCAGCGCGGTCTTGCCCACGCCCGGTTCCCCCACAAGGCAGGGGTTGTTCTTCTGGCGGCGGCACAGGATCTCTACCATCCGGTCCAGCTCTTTCTCCCGGCAGAACACCGGGTCCAGCTCGCCGTCCGCCGCCCGGCGGGTCAGGTCGCGGCAGTATTTGTCGCTGGCCCGGCTGCCCCGCGGCAGCGACGATGCTGAGCGCGGCTGGATCGGCAGGATGAACTGCCCTGAAAGCTGGCGGCACTCCCGCACCGCCTCGGTGAGCTGGACGCCCATGGATGCCAGCATGACCCCGGCAGCGCAGTCGGTGTCTTCCAGCATGGCGCAGAGCAGATGCTCCGGCTCGGCCCGGCTCAGGTGGGCGTTCTGCGCCCCGATGATGGCGTAGTCCATCGCCCGGCGCAGATCTGCCGCCATATCGCCCCGGGCAAGCCTGGTGACCGAACCATCCCGCCCGGCGGACAGCTGACGCCGCACTTCCAGCTCCGAGATGTTCTTCCCGGCCAGAAAGCGGGCCGCCGGGCCGCCGTCCGCCTGCAGCATCGCCCACAGCAGGTGGCCGGTGTCTGCCTTTTTGCAGCCCAGCCCTCCGGCCAGCTCCACCGCCTTATCCAGCAGCTGCCCCGCCTCCCGGGAGAAGCCCTTATACCGTCCTTTGCCGAATGCGTCCCAAATGCTCATTTGCCTGGCTCCTATCTTCCGTGTTGCCTTGTTGCATCAAGAAACAGTATAGCCCCGGCAGGCGAGAAAAAATCAGAGCTTTGTGTCGCACCGGCCCAAAAACGCACCGAGAGATAAAACAAAAAAGCCATCTGAACGAATCAGATGGCTTTCTGGTTGGGGATGAGAGAATCGAACTCCCACAAGTAGAGTCAGAGTCTACCGCACTACCACTATGCAAATCCCCAATATCCTGTTGTGTTTCGCGGCATTGAGCCGGTCAACGTGTGCTATTATAGCCGCCTTTGCGCGTTTTGTCAAGCGGATTTTTGAAAAAAGTTGTACTTTTTTCTTGCAAGCCGCGATTCAGACGTACTTTCGAGCAATTCAGAGAAGCCGACGCCTGACCGGGCAGAAGCAATTTCTTCTGCACTCTCTTGTGGCATTTTCTGCACGCTCCTGGCCATACAATAAGGTGTACCTGATTTTCTACTTATAAAGGAGGACGCCTTATGCTGCAAACCCCATCCAAAACCACCCAGACTCTGCTTTCGCCCCGCATCCCCCGCGACAACGAGCACGAGCGCTACCACCCCGAGCTGGAAGAAGAGCTGAAAGAGTGCCTGTTCTGCCTGCAGCGGAACGCGATGATGTTCGACCTCGAGGTGGACTCCGACCTCATCGAGCAGCGCATCTACGAGCGGCAGGCGCTTTTGTGCCGCTACCGCTACCTGCTGGCCCGCGCCCGGGAGCTGGGGCTGCATACCATCCTGAAAAAGTATCAGCCGCTGGGATAAAAACCTACCCGCAAAATCTTGACAGAATCCGCACATCGTGTTATCATACATAAAGATAACACTGTATACAGAGAGCTGTATGCAAAACTTTGGAGCTTAGAGAGGTTTTCAACTATGGAACGTATTAAGACTATCGCTACTCGTGACCTGACCAAGAGCGTCGTGACCGGCGGCTGCGGCGAGTGCCAGACTTCTTGCCAGTCTGCCTGCAAGACCTCCTGCGGCGTCGCAAACCAGAAGTGCGAGAACAGCAATAAGTAATCATTGCAGACCCTATGCCGCCTTTGCAGGGCGGCATTTTTTTATGGCAATTATAGATTGGAGAATGAAATGGTACATCAGTATCAACTGAACGGATATAACATCGTGCTGGACAGCTGCAGCGGCTCGGTCCATGTCGTGGACGACGTGGCTTACGACGTCATTGCGATGTACAAAGAGCACTCTGCCGACGAGATCGTGGCCGCCATGCTGGCAAAGTATGCCGACCGCCCCGACGTCACCGAGGCCGACCTGCGCCAGTGCCTCGAGGACGTGGCCTCTCTGGAAGCCGCCGGCAAGCTGTGGGCTCCCGACGTCTACAAGGACATGGCTTTCGACTTCAAGAACCGCCAGACGGTGGTCAAGGCGCTCTGCCTCCACGTCGCCCACACCTGCAACCTCAACTGCTCCTACTGCTTCGCCTCGCAGGGCCGCTATCAGGGCGACCGCGCCCTGATGAGCTTCGAGGTGGGCAAGCGGGCCATGGACTTCCTCATCGAGAACTCCGGCACCCGCCGCAACCTCGAGGTCGATTTCTTCGGCGGCGAGCCTCTGATGAACTTCGACATGGTCAAAAAGCTCGTCGCCTACTGCCGCGAGCAGGAGAAGATCCACAACAAGAACTTCCGCTTCACCATGACCACCAACGGTATGCTCATCGACGACGATGTCATCGACTTCTGCAACAAGGAGTGCCACAACGTCGTGCTGAGCCTCGACGGCCGCAAGGAAGTCCATGACCGCTTCCGCAAGGACTACGCAGGCCACGGCAGCTATGACGCCATCGTGCCGAAGTTCCAGGAGTTCGTGAAAAAGCGCGGCGACAAGAACTATTACATGCGCGGCACCTACACCCACTACAACACCGACTTCACCAACGACATCTTCCACATGGCCGACCTCGGCTTCACGGAGCTGAGCATGGAGCCTGTCGTCACCAAGCCCACCGACCCCAGCGCCCTCACCGCCGAGGACCTGCCCATCCTCAAGGAGCAGTACGAGATCCTCGCCAAGGAGATGATCAAGCGCGACCGCGAGGGCCGCGGCTTCACCTTCTACCATTACATGATCGACCTCACCGGCGGCCCCTGCATCTACAAGCGCATCTCCGGCTGCGGCTCCGGCACCGAGTACATGGCCGTCACCCCCTGGGGCGACCTCTACCCCTGCCACCAGTTCGTCGGCGACCCCAAGTACCTGATGGGCGACATCTGGAAGGGCGTCACCAACACCGCCGTGCGGGATGAGTTCAAGCACTGCAACGCCTACGCCCGCCCCGAGTGCAAGGACTGCTGGGCCAAGCTCTACTGCTCTGGCGGCTGTGCAGCCAACGCCTACCACGCCACCGGCAGCATCACCGGCGTCTACGAGTACGGCTGTGAGCTGTTCAAGAAGCGCGTCGAGTGCGCCATCATGATAAAAGTTGCTGAGAACCAGGAGCTGGCAGCTCAGGGCATCGAAGTTCCCATCGAGCTGGGCGGCACCTGCAACGCCTGCGCAGACGGCGAAGCCTGCGAATAAAGCCATGAACACTCCTGTCGTCGATTTTGTCCGTCGCTACGCCCAGCAGCGCACTGCCCGGATGCATATGCCGGGCCACAAGGGCCGCGGCCCGCTGGGCTGTGAAGAGCTTGACATCACCGAAATTGCGGGCGCAGACGAGCTGTACGAAGCCGAGGGCATCATCGCTCAGAGCGAGGCCAACGCGACGCAGCTCTTCGGCACCGCCCGCACCTATTACAGCACCGAGGGCAGCAGCCAGTGCATCCGGGCCATGCTCCACCTTGCGCTCCAGATGCGGCCCGCAAAGGCAGGCCGTCCTGTCCTGCTGGCGGCGCGGAACGCCCACAAGGCCCTGCTCTACGCGGCGGCTCTGCTGGACTTCGACATCCAGTGGCTCTGGCCCGCGCCGGACGCCGCCGGGGCGCTCTGCACCTGCCCTGTGGAGCCGGAGGTGCTCTCTTCTGCGCTGGACGAGCTTTCCGCCGAGGGCCGCACGCCTTTCGGCGTCTACCTCACCAGCCCGGACTATCTGGGCTTCGTGCAGGACATCG